>Ga0209398_1001327_pt1 | contig 12886 bp, 5 predicted proteins | sample AshMeaBigSpring_FD_184125 | JGI IMG/M metagenome (GOLD analysis project Ga0209398, IMG submission 184125) | Groundwater microbial communities from Big Spring, Nevada to study Microbial Dark Matter (Phase II) - Ash Meadows Big Spring (SPAdes)... | ecosystem: Environmental > Aquatic > Deep... | reverse complement strand
TGCACCCGGAGCAGGTCCGGGCCGACGATGGGGATGACCCGGCGCTCCTCGATGTAGTTGAGGAGGTCGTCCCAGGCGTCCTCGTCGAAGCCCTGCGGGGCAGGATGCGTCGCGTTCATGCGCCGACTCCCGCCGCCCGAGCCTCTCCCACCCCGATCGATCCCTTCACGCGGTGGCTCCCCTGCGCCACGTGCCGTGGCCCGTGGTTGTTGTTGTGGGGGCCGAGCATAGCACCCCGGCCCGCCAAGGGCGGGGCGCTCAGAAGCCGGCCGCCGGGCGGCCGCATGGGGCACGGGCTACCGTGCCCAGCGGCGCGCCAGCTCCCCGGCGACCAGCTCCCTTACAGCGCGTATGTCCTGCTCGAGCTGCCGCGACTGCTCCAGCGCGCCCTGGCTCGTAATCCCGCGGTACCAGACCTTGCCGGCGAGGACTCTCCACTCCGGCGCATCGGCCGGCAGGCGCCAGAGCCGGTCGTCGTCCACGTGGCCGGCCTGGCCCACCCTCGATGCAAAATCGCGATCGGTCGCTGAGATCGCCGGCAGGTTACGGGATACCCGCGGCGACACGAGGGCAGAGTCGAGCAGGTGCGGCATGTACATCTGGTCCACGAACATCTGGTTGTTGCGGTCGCGGATCAGGACCGTGCGCTCGGCACGCTCGTAGAAGTCGACGACGCGGTCGCGCAAGGCGGCGTTGCGGATCAGGCGCAAGTTGCCGGTGCTCAGCATGTCGGTGTAGGTGGCGCGCGCGAGCCGCAGCGTGCGCCGCGCGGTGAGCTGGTTGAGCGCAGCCGCGACCGCCTCCCGGTCCTGCGCCGGCACCGTCCGGGCCCGCAGCGCCCGGTAGGCCAACGCGGCGGCGGCCGCCTGCCGCTCCTCGAACTCGAGGGTCTCGGCCAGCACGCCGAGGTTGCTGTCGAGGTCACGCTGCAGCAATTCGAGGTACCGGCGCTCCGCGCGCTCATCGCGCCGGTCGTCGATCCAGCCGTCCACGGCAAGGGCGATCAGGATGCCGGCGATCAGCAGCATCAACTCCAGGACGACCTGTGCCCAGCGCAACTCGCGCACGGCTTCCGCAAGGCGGCGCGCCGGGTTCATTCAGCGCCGGTCCCACTGGCCGTGGCAGCGTGCCCGGCGAGGCCTTTCTGCGCCAGGTATTCACGATTCCAGAACCGCGACAAATACTTGTGCCCACCGTCGCAGAGGATCGTGACGACCGTGTTGCCGGGCCCGAGTTGCCTGGCCACCTGAACGGCGGCGGCGACATTCGCGCCGCTGGTGCCGCCGAGGAACAGGCCCTCGCGGTACAGCAGTTCGTAGCCCGTGCGCACGATCTCGGCGTCGTCGATGCGAACCGCGTCGTCGATCGGCGTGCCCTCGAGATTGGCCGTGACGCGGCCGATGCCGATGCCCTCGGTGACGGCGCTCGAGCCTTCGGACTTGAGCGTGCCGGTCTTCACCCATTGATAGAGCGCACTGCCGCCCGGGTCGGCGAGCACGATGCGCAGGCCGGGCTTCTGTTCCTTCAGGTAGCGCGCTACGCCGCCGAGCGTGCCGCCGGTGCCGGTGGCGCAGACGAACGCGTCGATGCGGCCGCCGGTCTCGTGCCAGATCTCGGGGCCTGTGGTGGCGTAGTGCGCGTCGCGGTTCGCGGTGTTGTCGAACTGGTTGCCGCAGACCGCGCCGCCGATTTCCGCCGCAACGCGCGGCGCGATCTTCTGGTAGTGGTTCGGATCGCTGTAGGGGACGGTCTTGACCACCTGCACCTCGGCACCGAGCGTGCGCAGCAGCGCGGCCTTTTCCGGTGATTGGTTGTCGGGCATGACGATCACGCATCGATAGCCGCGCGCATTGCACAAGTGCGCGAAGCCGATGCCGGTGTTTCCGGCGGTGCCTTCAACCAGCGTGCCGCCTGGCTTGACCAGGCCCTTCTGCTCGAAGTCGTCGAGAATGCCGCGCGCCGCGCGGTCCTTCACCGAGCCGCCGGGGTTCAGGAATTCGGCCTTGCCGAGAATCTCGCAGCCGGTGGCATCGCTGAACTTGTTGAGCCGGATGAGCGGCGTGTGACCGATGGTGTCGGAGAAGGATTGGCGGATGGGCATGGGCGGAGAGTTCCGTGGGCTGGATTAAATTGGCCGCATTGCCCTGCACGAGCAGGGCTGCGACGGCTGTGCCGAGCATGCGACGGCGCGCGCCTGCAGGCAATTCCAAGGTGACATGAGGAGATTCCTAGCGCGACGTCTTCAGCCCACTGCCCCACGCTCTTGGATAGATGAAGCAGCCGGGCCAAACCCCAGGATCGAGCCCCCTGTCTAGCGGAAAGATCCGCGGCCTAATGAACACTCTTCACCAAGTTCCGCATTATCCAGGCTCGCGCGTTTCCTCCGATGACCTGCAACTTCATGCGGCTACTGGTTCAACCAGAGCCTTCGAACAGGCGCAGCGCACGCTGTATGCATTCCCGCAATCGCTGCCCGACCTTCAGGTCGTCTTCAGAAAGTACATCGATCGTCTCCACGCCACGCGCTCCACACGGAAGCCACGAGAATCGCGGATACTGAACAAGATTGATCGCCCACCGAGATCCCCTCTGCTGAGTCTTGGCGTAGCTGGGATGCAATGAAAGCCGTAGTTCCGTTACTGTCCACCAGCTACGTCGTCTAAGCCTCAACTCGGGCCAACGAGCGCTCGACAGAAGGTCGAAGTTAAGTTCGGCCGCGACCCTCCGAAACGTCGGTTCAGCAAGCCTCAGAGTGTTGGTCAAGGTCCCCCATTCTTCAATCGAGAAGTCGTCCTCCGCAGATGTCGGGACAACCGTATCGTTGCTACTCATCGGGAAACTTCCAACTTCGGTAGAACTCAAACCCGCCACCCGCGCCCCATTCAGGATGCTTCACCACAGGTCGGGGCCCGATAACGAACTCGAATGGTGACACATTGACACGGACGACTCCTGTCGGCACTTGAGGGATTTGCAGTGCGTTCTTGGCTTTCGAGAAATCGTTCCCAAACGGTGGCCCCCATGCAGATCCCCGAACAAGCCAAGGTCCGGTGAAATTGCGGGTACCTTCGTTCGTATACTTCCAGAACGGCCGCGCAGACCACCGACCAAGGCCCGAGCTCACGCCGAGCAGCAGTGAGGTCTGCTGGTAGGTGCCGGGAGTCCACAATGCTGCAAGAGAGCCGGGAACCGCGTACAGCGGGTTGCCGGTCTCCGACTCCTTGTCAGCATAGAATTGGGCGGCGTAGTCACCAAGCTCCGCCGACGCACTCATCATGCGATCGATGAGCCTCGACTGCTCCAGCGTGTAGGCCGAGAACACCAGGATGTCGTTGGGCAGGCCAAACGTGCGGCTGATCCGGTTGCCAATGACATCAACAGTCTCGATGCCAGGTGAAGACCCGTCGTCGCCCAGTCCAGCTGTCGCCTGTCCTCTGATCTCCGCGAGCGCGTTGTAGGCGCTCAATCCCTCCAACGCCAGCCGATCAATCCAAGCCGTATCGGACAACCAGCGACTCGCGCCGACCAATACGTTTTCCAGATTGCGCCACATGCACTCCTCGGCCTGCCGATCGGCCGCCGGGTGCCCGTTGAAGCAGAACCCCGATGGATCGGTGTAGCGCAAAGGGTTGTTGCGTACGTATGCGTAGCGGTTGAGGCCCTGCGTGTCGTACGGCGCCTGAACGATCGGGTCGGGGCTCAGGAATCGACCGAGCACCGGGTCGTACACGCGACCGTTCATGTGCACGATGCCGAGGTTGTCAAGGTGCTCGTGGTCCGTGTAGCCGCGCGGCGTCGTGGCCCGGATCTGCTGCCACTCACCCGCGGTCGGTGAGCCACTCAGCCAGTCACCCGAGCGGCGCGCGCCGAAAGGCTGGTACGACGTGCGTGACAGCAGGGTCCCAGACGACGAGGTGAAGCCATCCACTCCGCCGAGCTGGTCCTCGAGCAGGTACACCGTTGTGGGCGCGCTGCCGGCCTGGCGCGTCTGCACTGCGACCCTACGGCCGTCGGCAACCGAGGTAGTCCGTTCGCGCGTGACGGCGCCGCTCGTGACCCGCTCGTACAGCCCACCCGCGGCGTACACGGTCTCGGTTCGCACGCCACCGGCGTTTGCGGATTGCCGGAAACGGGCGCGATCGGGACCGTACTGGAATGACGAATAGTTGCCGAGCGGGTGAGTAATCTGGCCCGGCAAGTCGAAACTCAACCAGCTGATGCGCGTTCCGTTCGCGAGCACCGCAGCCCCATTCGCATCGTACGAGTAGCTGTTGGCGGCGACTGCCAAGACCATCTGCTTGCGATTCGAGTCATAGCGGTACGTGCCGACGTCCGACTTGTAGGTGACGTTGCCGATGTCGTCGTAGCCGAGATCGAGCACGACCGAACCGCCGCGCAGCACGTAGTCGAGGCGGTCACGATTGTCGTAGTGGAACTGCTCCTGCACCCCGCGATTGCGTTCTTCGCGCAACGTGAGATTGCCGGCCGCATCCCAGGCGTAACCGAGGTTCTGGTACGAGCTGCCGCCGCCCGGACCGGAGGCACGCGCCAACAGCGAACCAGTGACCGAGTCATACGTGCTCGCGATCCGGACGCCGTTGCCGAGCGTCTCGTCGCTGACCAGCCCGAGTGCGTGGACCGCATTGAGCTGCCAGTAGGTGGCGCCGGAATCCGCGTCGCTCAACCGCACCAGCCGACCGCGATCGTAGTGATGTCGCACCCGCAATCCCGCGGTTCCGGTCGTCTGCGGATAGCTGAACACGTCGGGCAGGCCGGTCACCGCGTCGTACGTCTGCTGGCTCACCATGCTGTGGCCAGCGGCGTTCCTGGTGACCATGCTCGGCCGGCCGTATGGGTCGTATTGATACGACTCGTGGAATCCCGGCGAACTCACGGCCGCGAGCGACCCGACGTTGCGGCTCGCAGCGGACGCGCCCCACACCCAGGTCGTGGTTCCCTCCGGCTCGGTGCGTGCAGTGACGCGCGACAGGCGGTCGTAGGTGAACGACGCGACCTGCCCGCGGGCATTCGTCTGGGACTTGAGCTCGCCCGACGGGTAGTAATCGAACCTCCAGTGACCGGCGCTCGGGTCTGTGATGCTGCGTCGCAGCCCCTGCGCGTCGTAGGTCAACACGGTCTCCGAACCGGTGACGTCGCGCGTCTTGAGCAGGTTGCCGAACGCGTCGTACTCGTAGTCGGTATCGATCAGTGCCGGGTCGATCACCTGCACGATGCGGCCGACCGCGTCGAAGCGACGCGTGGTGCTACGACCCAGCGGATCGGTCTCCGTGACGGCCAGCCCGTCGTAGCGCCAGCGCGTCAGCGCCGGCGCCGGGACCGACTCGCCGCCCGGCCGCTCGAGCGAGACCAGGCGGTCCAGGACGTCGTACGAATGCGTGACCCAGCGCGCCGGCGAACCGCAGCACGGCGACGGCACGCTTTCCTGGGTCAGTCGCCCGCGCGCGTCGTAACGCAGCACCTGGAGGCGCTGGCCACCGCCGGGCAGGTCGTGACGGCGATAGATCTCGCGGCCCTCGCGATCGTATCCCGTCTCGACGGACGCAATCGGCACCTCGCCCACGCCGCGCTGCGTGACCTGGACGAGATACGCGGTGCCGGGCCACGCGCAGTTGCTGCCGCAGCCTGCGCGCGCGACGACGGTGCTGGTGCCGTCGGGGTGCGTCTGCCGCACGGTACGGCCGAGGGCGTCGTACTGCAGGCGGCTGACGAGGTCGTTGGCATCGGTCGACGTCACGGGCAACCCGGTCGCGCTGTCCCAGGAGAGCCGCTCGACATGCCCCTCGGCGTTGGTCCGTGCCGTGACGAATCGACCATTCTCACCCCACGTGACGGTCGTCGTCCGTGCCGGTTGGCCGATCGGCGTCACGGTCTCCGCGCTGACGTTGCCGTAACTGTCGTAGGTAAGGTCGGTGGTCACGCGAAGCGACGTGCTCGACGGCTCCACCACCTGTTGGGTTGCCCGGCATCGCGCGTAATCCCAGGTGTGCGCCGTCGTACGGGTCACGGCTGCGCCACCGGGCAAGGAGTGCTGCCTCGTCACGAGGGTTGTCGCCGGCCGCCCCAGGCACCAGTTCGAAGCGTCGTTGACCACCCCGGACGACGAGACCGTTTCGACGTGCTGCGCGTACGGGTTGACGCCCTTGGCGTGTTCCGTGGTCGTGGACTGGCGCTGGACATGCGTGCCGAAGGTGTCGAACACGTTCGTCGTGACGGTGCTGGACACGCGCGTGCCATCGAGTTCGTAGCGTTCCAGCGTGACGCTCGAGGGATATCCGAATCGTCGCGCTTCGAGACCGCTGCCATAGAGGTGGCGACCCCACGCGTACGTGGTGCGGACGAGGGGCGCGCCGGAGCGTTGCTGCAGCGTGATCCGCAATGGCGCGCCGAGCGTCTCGATCGATGCCGGGTCTTGCAGGTACTCCTCCACGCGCACCGGTCCCGCATCCGCGGGCGTCGCGGTGCGGCGTGCGAAACCCAGGAACCCGCGCCCCTGAGCGTGCATGCGCGCGCCTTCGTAGAAGTACGATGACTGGCGCGCACCGTTCGCGCTCGTCATGCGGGACACCACGTGTCCGCGCCCGGCAACGTCGCGGGTCGGGAACACGGCGGACGTGCCCCGGCGATGCACGGCCGGGTTGGCGAGGGATGCATACTCGAACTGCGTGCGCAGCCCAACGCCATCGGTCACCGCGACGAGGAGGTCCGGCGGCACCGGCTGGTGCAGGTGCAGCTTCACAGTCGAGTCCGGCAGCAGCAGGTCTGCGAACCCGTCGCCATTCACGTCGAGCGTGATCGGCGAAGCGGACAGCGAGCCGTGGCCGATGCCTGCAGGCCGGCACGCCTCCAGCGAGGTGCTCGCCGCCCGGCAATAGTGCATCTGTCCGTCGGACGCTGGCTGCAGGATGTCGGCACGACCGTCGGCATCCCAGTCGATGACCATGCTGCGGTCACCGACCGACGGCATGAGGGCTGAAGTCGGGAAGGACCCGGCAAACATGGCCGGCGTCGAGCCACGGGCACCGCTGCCCATCAGCAGCTCCCACTGCCCGAGGGCATTCCAGTAACCGATGTCCGACAGCGAGTCCCCGTTGAAGTCGGCCAGCAACGCCTCCGGGCTCCCGTTCAGCACGTGGCCCTGGACGAGTTGGCTGCCGTTCGACGCCAACACCAGCGAGCGGTCCACCCAGTTGGTGCACTTCTTGCCGCAATACAGGCCTAGTTGCGCGCGAACCAGCAGGTCCACGCGGCCGTCGCCGTTGAAGTCGCCGCTGCGCACGATCGAGCGGAAGCGCTGCTCCGACTCGACGAAGGGCGCGCTCACGAGGCGCCAGCCTGTCGGCGCGGCCCAGAGCACCGCCTCGGCCGCGAAGGTCGGCGACGTCTCGGTGAGGCTGCGGCGCCAGAAGATCGAACCGGAACCGGACTTGACGTAGACGAGATCGTCGCGGGCATCACCGTCGATGTCGGCGGCGATCATTCCGCCCGACGGCGCCGGGTTGACCAGCCCGATCGACGCGTAACCGAACGCGCCGGACGCCGACCCGTGCACGCGGTGGAGATAGCCGCTGCTGCCGGGCACCAGCACCTCGCGACGGCCGTCGCCGTCGAGGTCCAGCGCAATGGCCTGGTTGCCGGCGCTGTCCGCGCCGCCGCCGGTGTTGATCGCAGTCGCCTGGAATCCTGTCAGCGAGCCGCGCAGCACCATCCATTGCCGGGACCCGGCGTCCTGGTACGCGAGGTCGTCGAAGCCGTCGCCGTCCATGTCGCCGGGAATCGCAGTGGCGAGCTGCGTTGCCGACAATGGGAGGATCGCGCCGTCGCCCCAGCCGGCCGGCGCGGACGTCCACTCGAATTGCGTCGGCGCGTAACAGGTACCGGCGGCACATTCCTGCAGCGACGCCAGGCGGCCGCGGCCGGTCGCGCCCGATGCCTCGTAGGTGAGATCGAAGCTGCGGATCGTGCGTCCCGTCGGGCCATGATGGACATCGATACGGTCGAGCCGCTGCAGGTCGCTCACGACGCCGCCGGCGTGAAAGGCGTACGGCACGTCGAGCGGCGGCCGCGACTCGTAGGTGAAGAACACCGTGTAGTACGGCGCCGCGCCGGTCTGCAGGTTGCCGCTGTACTGGATCGCGTACGGGCGGTGCGAGCCGTTGGCGGAATCTTCCGCGTAGGAGACGTCGAGGTAGTTGCCGTCGCGGTCACGGATGCGGTTCAGCGCCCACTCGCGCGGAGTGGTGCTGAGCGTGCCCTCGACGCGCGAATCGGCGGTCGCGCCGTACTCGTAGATGCGCCCGTCGCGCCCCTCGGCCCGGAAGGAAGCCGGACCGCTGCCGGCGGTGCCGATGGCCGTGACGCGCACGAAGGTCTCCACCTCGGTGCGGTACTGCGAGCCCGAGGAGCCGTAGGTACCGGCTGTGAGCCGCAGCCGCTGGCCGTCGAGGCAGAACCGGTCGGACGCGCCGAGCGCCACCGCGCCCACGGCACCGTCCTGCGCGATCGTGCGCGGGCAGCGGTGGATCCTCGAGAGCCCGGCAAGCCGGAAGCCCACACCGAGCAGGCCGTTGCCACTGTGGCTGTCGTACGTGATCGCGAGCGCCGGGGCAAGCCCGTGGGTGCCGGGCGGCAGCGACAGCGGAATCGAGTAGCGCGCCGACCCCGTGGCCGCGACACTCGCTTCGCCGTCCGTGCGCCCGACCACCGTCTGCGCCTGGGCAGACGAGGCGATCAACACGCCGAGCGACATCGCGCACCATCGCAATCCTGCGATCCTGTCCATGGCATTCACCTTCCCTGGTGCCGACCTGCCCGATGCAGGCTTCCTGTGCGCGATGGTCGCGTGCGCGCGTCGCGCCTGTCCGCACGATTAATTGACGGGATCAGGCCGAAATCGAAGCGCCCGCGATGCGACGATCCAGCTGCCGCAGCGTGATCGCCTCAGCGACGTGGAGTGTCGTAATCGTGTCGCTGCCCGCGAGATCGGCGATCGTGCGCGCCACGCGCAACACACGGTGATAGGCGCGCGCGGAGAGGGCCAGCTGCCGCATCGCACCGGCGAGCAGCTGCAACGCCGCGCGCTCGGCGTTGACCCGCTGCACCACGACGGGCCCGTCGAGTTGCGCGTTCGCGCGGCCCTGCCGTTCGCGCTGCCGCTGCCGCGCCGCCAGCACGCGCATCGCCACGGCGGACGAAGGCTCCGCAGGCGCGTCACTCGCGAGTACGTCGGTCGGCACGCTCGGCACCTCGATGTGCAGGTCGATGCGGTCGAGCAGCGGCCCCGAGATGCGGTTGCGATAGGCCGCGATCCTCGCGTCGCCGCACTTGCAGGCGCCTGCGGGATCACCGAGATGGCCGCACGGGCAGGGGTTCATCGCAGCGACCAGCTGGAACCGAGCCGGGAACTCGGCTTGCCGGCCTGCGCGCGCGACGACGATCTGTCCGGTCTCGAGCGGCTCGCGCAGGACCTCGAGCACGTCGCGGTCGAACTCAGGCAGCTCGTCGAGAAACAGTACGCCGTGGTGCGCGAGCGAGATCTCGCCGGGCCGCGGTCGCCCGCCCCCGCCGACGAGCGCGACCGCGGACGCAGTGTGGTGCGGGCTGCGGAACGGCCGCTGCCGCCACTCCTCCACGCGGAAGCCGCGTCCGGCCAGCGAACGCACTGCCGCCGTTTCGAGCGCCTCGTCCTCGGTCATCGGCGGCAAGATGCCTGGCAGGCGCTGCGCGAGCATGCTCTTGCCCGAGCCGGGCGGGCCGATCAGCAGCAGGCTGTGGCCACCCGCGGCCGCCACTTCGAGCGCCCGTCGCGCATGGTCCTGGCCACGGACATCCGCGAGATCCGGCGCCGCAGTCGGCGCCGTGCCCGCTGCGGGCGCGCCTGCGGAGTGCAATGGCCGCATGCCGCGCGCGTAACTGACGACATCGAGCAGGTGCGCCGCCCCCAGCACGCGACCGTGCCTCGCCAGCGCCGCCTCGCCGAGATCGACCGCGGGAAAGATCTGCGTGTGGCCCGCACGCCGCCCCTGCAACGCCGTTGGCAGCACGCCGCGGATCGAGAGCAACTCGCCGCCGAGCGACAGCTCGCCATACAGCTCGGTCGCATCGAACGGGCCGGGCGGCAGCTGCGCGGAAGCCACCAGGATGCCGACGGCGATCGGCAGGTCGAAACGTCCGCCCTCCTTCGGCAAGTCGGCGGGCGCCAGGCTGACCGTGATGTGCCCGGCCGGGAGTTCGAACCCGCAGTTGGCGAGCGCGGCGCGCACGCGGTCCTTGCTCTCCTTCACGACGGTTTCGGGCAGTCCGACGATGGAAAATGCCGGCAGGCCCGCCCCGACGTGCACTTCCACCCGCACGAGTGGCGCGTCGAGCCCCTGCTGGCTGCGACTGAGGACAGTGGCGATGGTCACGGGCGCTCTCCGGCGTGTGAATGGCCGGCCAGCCTACGGACGCGCCGGGGCATCGCGTCAAAGCGTCAATGTGCCCCGATCGCCGCAAAACTCTTTGGCTAGAATGCCCGCATGAAGCTCCACCAGTTGCGCTACCTCGCCGCGGTCGCCCAGAACGGCCTGAACATCACGGCGGCCGCGGAGAAGCTGCACACCTCGCAGCCGGGCGTGTCGAAGCAGATCAAGCTGCTCGAGGACGAACTCGGTTTCCAGATCTTCGTGCGCGACGGCCGCAACCTCTCGCGCGTGACGCCGGCCGGCCAGCAGGTGATCGACCGCGCCGTGCGCATCCTGCGCGAGGTGCAGAACATCAAGCGCCTGTCGGACGACTTCAAGGACGAGGCGCGCGGCTCGCTCTCGATCGCCACCACGCACACGCAGGCGCGCTACGTGCTGCCCGGTGTGATCAAGCGGTTCCGCGAGCAGTACCCCGAGGTGCGCCTGCACCTGCACCAAGGGACCTCCGAGCAGATCGCGGAGATGGCGGCACTCGACCGCATCGATTTTGCCATCGCCACGGGCTCGCAATCGCTGTTCGAGGGACACGCGTTGCTGCCCTGTTATCGGTGGCACCGTCACGTGGTGGTGCCCAAGGGCCATCCGCTCGCGAGAGTCAAGGCGCCGACGCTCAAGCAGCTCGCGGCGCACCCGATCATCACTTACGTGTTCGGGTTCACCGGCCCGTCGTCACTGATGGAGATCTTCGCGAAGGAAGGGCTGGTCCCGAACGTCGCGCTCACCGCGCGCGACGCCGACGTCATCAAGACCTACGTGCGCCTCGGGCTCGGCATCGGCATCGTCGCCAGCATGGCGATCGACGCGAAGGAGGACGCCGACCTGGTGCAGATCGACACATCGCACCTCTTTCCCACCCACACTACGTGGATCGGCTTCCGGCGCGGCGGCCTGCTGCGCAAGTACCAGCTCGATTTCGTGCAGCTGTTCGCGCCCCACCTCACGAAGCGCGTGATCGAGCGCGCCGCGGGAGCTGCCACGCAGGCGGATGTCGACGAGCTGGTGAAGGGCATCGAACTGCCCGTACGCTGAGCACGCGGGGCCGGACGGCACTGGGCGGAGCGGACTGAGCCGCCCCGCCCAGCGGGTTCCTCACAAAGTTACTTGAGCGCCGCCTCGAGGCCCGGCGTGTGCTTCGCCCCTTCGAGCACCTGCGCCGACGACGCCTTCACCGTGCCGCCGATCGGCTCGGCGCGTCCGCCGAGGCAGCCCACCAGAAAGCTCTCGGTCACGGCGTTGAACGCGATGTTGTTCTCGGGCCTCGCAAAGCCGTGACCCTCGTCGGGGAACAGGACGTAGGTGACCGGGATGCCCTTCTCGCGCATCGCATTGACGATCTGGTCCGACTCGGCCTGCTTGACGCGAGGATCGTTGGCACCCTGGCCGATGAGCAGCGGGCGCACGATGTCGCCAGCCTTGTAGAGCGGCGAGCGCTCGCGCAATAGCGCGCGGCCTTCCTCGGTGTTGGGGTCGCCCATGCGCTTGTGGAACTGCTGCACGATGGCGGCCCAGTAGGGCGGGATCGTCGCGAGCAGCGTCTCGAGGTTCGACGGGCCCACGATGTCCACCCCGCAGGCGAACTCCTTCGGCGTGAACGTCAGGCCGGCCAGCGTGGCGTAGCCGCCGTACGAGCCACCCATGATCGCGACCTTGTCGCGCGCCGCGATGCCCTGGGCCGCGGCCCACTCGACCGCGTCGATCAGATCGTCGTGCATCTTGCGGCCCCACTGCAGGTCGCCGGCCGAGATGAACGACTTGCCGAAGCCCGTCGAGCCGCGGTAGTTGACCGACAGCACGGCGTAGCCGCGATTCGCCAGCCACTGGTGATAGGAGTTGTAGCCATAATCGTCTCGCGCCCACGGGCCACCGTGCACCAGCAGCACCATCGGCACGGGCGAGGTGGGCCGCCCGTCGCCGTCCGGGTCGCTGCCCGGCGGCAACGTGAGGTACGAGGGCAGCGTGAGCCCGTCGCGCGACTTGATCTCGACCGGGTGCATCTTCTGCAAGGGCGCGCCTTCGAGCTCGGGGCGCGACACGTAGAGCCGCTCGAGCTTCTTCGCCTTGCGATCGAAAAGGTGCACCGACGGCGAGGCGACCACCGGGTCCACGGCCACCGTCCACAGGCGGTCGTCCTCGGTACGCGAGGTGACGGCGATGTCGCCGCCGAGCTGCTGCTGCAGCCAGGCGAGGTCGGCACCGATCTTCGGATCGATCGCCACCCACTCCTCGCGCAGGTACGTGACCGAGTAGGCCTCGACCTCGCCCGTCTTCGGGTTGCTGAGCGCGCCGCCGATGTCGGCTTTCGCATTCTCGCCGACCACGCGCGAATTGCCCGTCGCGACGTCCTGCGCGATCAGCGCCGCGGTGTTGCGGCCGCGGCTGTCGATCCAGTAGAGCGTCTTGCCGTC
>Ga0209398_1001324_pt1 | contig 12914 bp, 9 predicted proteins | sample AshMeaBigSpring_FD_184125 | JGI IMG/M metagenome (GOLD analysis project Ga0209398, IMG submission 184125) | Groundwater microbial communities from Big Spring, Nevada to study Microbial Dark Matter (Phase II) - Ash Meadows Big Spring (SPAdes)... | ecosystem: Environmental > Aquatic > Deep... | reverse complement strand
TTCGGGCGACCGATTGTTGCAAAAAGACCCTGTAGAAAATAGCGGCATTGCCGTTATTAAAGAGGCGCAATTATTAACTGCACGCAATACTCCACATACGGCATTGGTAACCACCCACGATTGTGGCGAACTAGATGTACACTATCGCAACAAACAACCTATTGGCAAACGGGTATGCCAGGCAGCTTTGGCTTTGGCCTATGGAAAACCGGTGCCATTTACAGGCCCTTTGTTTAGCAAATGGCGTAAGGAAGGCGATAAAATCATCATCAGTTTTACACAAATAGGCAGCGGACTAACCATTAAAACTGACACTACCAAGCCCGATACCTTGTACGGCTTTGCCATAGCGGGTAAAGACAAACAATTTTATTCTGCCAAAGCAGTCATACGCAACAACGAAGTAGTGGTAAGTAGTGCCGCCGTTCCCGACCCTGCCGCTGTACGCTATGCATGGGCAAATTTTTCTTTTCTGTGGAATTTGTACAACAAAGATGGCTATCCGGCATCGGCATTCAGAACCGATGATTGGGAACTCTCTTCAAAATAACCTCGTTAGCTCCCCCATTAATTTAATGATGCCCTGTCATCAACAAGTAAAAACAGTAACAAAAAGTAAGTTGTAACCTCTATTTAAAAATAGCAAAAAACAAGCAGCAATAACTAGGAATAAAGCCACAACCTGACAACCAAAAATAGTAGTAAGAAACGCTGTGTAAATAAGTTGTACAAGTAGCTATAAAAGCAGTATTCTTGCAGCAGTAGTAACAAAAAATAAGTAAAGCACATTTAGTATGTAACCCCAAAATGTGTCAAGTGATTTTAGGAGGGTACAACCTGTATGAATGAGCGTATTTCTGAGATATAAGAACTCATTCCCGGGATATAAGAACTCATTCCTGGGATACAAGAGCTCATTTCTGGGATATAAGAACCTATTCCCGAGATAGAAGAACGTATTCCCGACAGATAAGAGAACATTCCTACAATATAAAAGCCTATTCCAACAATATAAGACCGCATTCCTGCAATGTAAGAGCTCATTCCCGAGATATAAGAACACATTCCTGCAATAAAATAGCGCATTTCTGAGGTGTTGGTCGCAATTTAAAAAGTGTTATATACCCAAGTATAGATGAGTTCGTTGTACCACCAAAATTGGCAATTTAGGCATCCTCCCCTTTTTTAACCTTCCTCTTTCTCGCTCATTAAATAGGCTTTGATAAAACCATCTAGTTCGCCATCCATTACAGGGCCTACATTACCCACTTCAAAATCGGTTCGGTGGTCTTTAATCATTTTATAGGGATGAAATACATAACTGCGTATTTGACTGCCCCATTCTATTTTTTTCTTCGACGCATTGTTGGCATTCAAGGCTTCCTGACGCTTGCGTAGTTCGTCTTCGTACAACCTACTTTTCAGCATTTTTAAAGCCAATTCACGGTTTTCGCCTTGTGTGCGCGCTTGCTGACACTCCACAATAAAACCACTAGGCCCGTGTTTTAGCCGAACGGCCGTTTCTACCTTGTTCACATTCTGACCGCCACTACCCCCGCTTCGGTAAAAAGCCCATTCCAAATCGGCAGGATTAACGGTAATTTCAATAGAGTCGTCAATTAACGGATACACATACACACTCGCAAAAGAGGTATGCCTGCGAGCGTTGCTATCGAACGGTGATATACGCACTAAACGATGTACTCCACTTTCGGCTTTTAAGAAGCCATAGGCAAAATCTCCGTCAAATTGTAACGTAGCACTTTTGATGCCTGCACCATCGCCTTCCTGAAAATCAATTTCTGTAACTTTCCAACCCTGCTTGTCGCCATACATTCGATACATGCGCAGCAGCATTTCTGCCCAATCTTGGCTTTCGGTACCGCCTGCACCGGGATTAATTTGTAAAACGGCGGGCAGTTCGTCTTCAGGTTGATTGAGCGTGCTTTTAAATTCTGCATCTTCAATCGATGCCAAAGCCAACTCGTAAGCCTGTCGTGTTTCCATTTCGGTGGCTTCGTTTGCTTTCCAAAATTCAAACAACACGGCAAAATCTTCCACTGCATTAGCAACAGCTTGGTACAATTTCAGCCAATACTCGTTTACTTTGATGGATTTCATGGTGGCCGTAGCGCGTGCATTGTCATCCCAAAAACCGGGAGATAAGGAAAGCGTACGATCAGTTTCTATTTGGTAGGTTCTGTTCTCAACGTCAAAGAAACCTCCTCAGGACCAAAACTTTGTCCCTTATAACTTTAATTTGCTCTTGTGTCATACAGCAAAAGTAGGTCAAACAGCACCAATTTCGGCAATTGTTTCAATCGTTTAGCTTCAAAAAGGTAATGCAATAACGGGGATGGGGCAGTCAATGCCCAATAACAACTACTGATTCAAGTAGTACAGTTCATGATTTTTGGCTTATTTCATTTTCCAAAACCCAAAAACAATCGAAGTAAAGTAAGCAATTTTTCAATTCCTTATTTAAACAAAAGCACTGGTTATTAGGTATAAAATACACCTAATCATAATTGTAATTTAAGTAAAGACAAATAAACTACCGAGTAAAACCAACACCTCAAAAGCAAAAGCAACAACGGCTATTTTATCGTCCACATTCATTGCATATGTGCTGCTGATTTGTTTGTTGCTAATAATGTATTTAATTTGTGACAAATAAACACGGTAGATGGGAAATAAAAAATACATATTTAATAAAGAAGTAGCTGCGCAAAAATTGAACCGTTTGGCATTAGAAATTGCCGAACACTTGCAAGGCGATGGGGCCGAACTCATTATCATAGGCATCAAAGAAAGTGGCATTGTGATTGCTGGAAAAATTGGGCTTTTGGTACAAAATTATTTACCCAACCAAGTTACCATCATCAGTGCCGAGCTCAATAAAGACCATCCTTCAGAAGTAACACTTAGTCAATCCATCGATTTTACTGATAAAAACGTAATTGTGGTGGACGATGTGGCAAATAGCGGCAAAACCCTTCTATACGTAATGCAGCCATTATTGCAGTACCATCCAAAACGCATTCAGGTATTGGTGTTGGTAGAACGCATGCACAAGTTATTCCCAGTTAAGCCAGATTATGTGGGGTTATCGTTAGCCACCACCCTTCAAGATTTTATCAAAGTAGAAGTAAAAGACGGCGAAATTGAAGGTGCATATATCAACTAAAATGTATGACCAAAAGTATTACCACCCTTTCTAGTGCTTTTTTCTACAAAATATTCCCTTGTAATGAACGACGAATGCATTTATTTCGTCGAATTATGCTATTTTTCGGGCTACAAAAGCGCAAAAATGTGTTTTTAAACCATAATAAAAAATATTAACAACCACAAAAACCATTAAACATTGATTGTATGGACGCTGCTATTTTAGACAAAGTAAACATTTGGTTAAATGGTAATTATGATGCCGAAACAAAGGCCGCAATTACCAAAATGCAAACCGAAAATCCCGACGAACTAGCCGATAGTTTTTATCGTAATTTGGAATTTGGCACAGGCGGTTTGCGTGGAATTATGGGAACAGGCACCAACAGAATGAATAAATATACCGTTGGTATGGCTACACAAGGCTTTGCCAATTACATGAAAAAAGTACTGGGCAACAAAGAAATCAAGGTTGCAGTAGCACACGATAGCCGCAACAATAGTCGCTTTTTTGCCGAAACGGTGTCGAACATTTTTGCAGCTAACGGCTTTAAAGTATACTTATTCGATGCATTGCGCCCTACTCCGGAACTCAGTTTTGCCATTCGCTATTTGGGTTGCGATGCCGGCGTGGTAAATACCGCTAGTCACAATCCGAAAGAATACAATGGCTACAAAGCCTATTGGAACGATGGCGGTCAGTTGGTACCACCGCACGATAAAAATGTAATTAAAGAAGTAGAAGCAATATCAAGTGTAGATGAGGTACTTTGGTCGGGTGGCGAAGCCAATATTTCCCTATTGGGTCAAGAATTGGACGAAGCATACATCAAAATGGTGAAAGGCATGAGCGTTTATCCGGATGTAATTGCCCAACAGCACGATTTGAAAATTGTTTACACCCCTATTCACGGCACAGGTATCAAATTAGTACCGCAAACCTTAGCAGCATTTGGTTTTACAAATGTTGCAGTAGTAGAGGCACAAGCAACGCCCGATGGCAACTTCCCTACGGTTGTTTACCCCAATCCGGAAGAAAGCGAAGCCATGAATTTGGGCTTGCAACAAGCAAAAGCTACCGATGCCGATATACTTTGTGGTACCGACCCCGATGCCGACCGTGTGGGTGTGGGTGTTAAAAACCACAAAGGCGAATGGGTATTGATGAACGGAAACCAAACCGCTGTCCTAGCTATTGCCTATATGCTTGAAGCCCGCAAAAGCAAAGGCATTGCACAACCAAACGACATGGTGGTAACTACAATTGTAACCTCCGAAATGGTGAATGTATTGGCAGCTAAAAACAATGTGGCATGCTACAATGTACTCACCGGTTTTAAATGGATTGCTGAAGCTATTAAAGAAAGAGAAGGAAAAGAGAATTATGTAATTGGTGGCGAAGAAAGTTTTGGCTTAATGATTGGCGATCAGGTTCGCGATAAAGATGCCGTAAGTTCGGTAGCATTGATGTGCGAAATGGCGGCTTATGAAAAAGCAAAAGGTCGTACACTATTCGACAAACTAATTGATTTATACATAGAATATGGCTTCTATTTAGAAAACTTGATTAGCATTACCAAAAAAGGCATGAACGGTCAAAAAGAAATTGCCGATATGATGACAGGGTACAGAAACAATCCTCCCGCTTCTATCAATGGTAGCAAAGTGGTAGAGTTGCTCGACTACGAATTACAAATTGGTAAAAATTTGGTTACCGGCGAAACATGGGCTATCAACTTGCCCAAAAGCAATGTTTTACAATTTATTGTAGAAGATGGTTCTAAAATTTCTGCCCGACCCTCTGGAACAGAACCTAAAATCAAATTCTATTTTAGTGTAAATACCACCCTCAACAACAGAGCAGAATTCGACGAAAAATATGCGTTCTTAGAAAATAAAATTCAAGGTATTATTAAAGACATGCAATTGAAATAATCATCAATTTTTTATTTTTCTTAAAAAGCCGGCTATTAGCAGCCGGCTTTTTTTTGCCCATAGGTTACAAAATAACTATCATGAGCCAAAGGCCGGTACTTCGTATTAAGCTGCATGGGCGTTGGCACCGTTCAACGGAATCAATTCTATTAAGCAACACTTGCATATATAGATATATAGCTATTTTTTACTACCTGACACTTAGAACGGCATTTTGAAGCAATGACAGAGACCCTTTTCTGTAAAACAACTAACTAGCAATTATGTACGCATTTAAATTGTATATAAAAAAGTTGAAAAAAAATTTCACGTTATAATATTGTTGATATATTTTTATATCTAATTTGCATATCATTAACACCAACTAACCTATTATGGAAAGCACTCCCTCCACAAACAAAAGTTATCAGTTAAACTTTATTGGTAACGGCAGCAGTTTTTTTAGCATTATTGCCATTAATTGGCTATTAACCGCCATTACATTAGGCTTTTATTATCCTTGGGCAAAAGAAAAAAAATTAAAGTACTTGTATGGTTCTACTACCCTCAACAACGACCATTTTCAATTTTTAGGTACGGGTAAGGAAATGTTTAAAGGATATATCAAAGCGCTCGTTCTAATGGTCGTGCTATTTGCCATATTTATTGGAATTGTAGAAAAAGGACACCCTAACCTAGCTACCCTTGTACTTTATTTGTCGCTTGCCGCAATTTTGCCTTTTGCTATTCACGGCACCTACCGCTATCGGATGTCTAAAACTATTTGGCGTGGTATACGATTTGGCTATCGCGGAGACAGAAATGAGCTAGTTCGTAATTTTTTTACGTGGGTGTTTTACACCATTATTTCATTCGGTATTTATGCCGCATGGTTTACCGTTAATTTGCGCAATTACATCTTCAACAATATTCGACTTGGCGATATTGAATTTAAATCAAAAGCAAAAGGCGACGATTATTTTTGGTTAAATGTTCGTGGGTATTTTTTCACCATCTTTACTTTGGGCATTTATATGTTTTGGTGGCAGGCAAACTTGTTCAACTTTTATATCAACAACCTCTCTCTCGAAAAAGGCGAACAAACAATCGAACTAAGATCCACGGCTACTGCCGGAGGCTTTTTTAAGTTAATTATTGTAAACTTGCTCATAATCGTTTTCACTTTTGGTTTTGGATATGCATGGGCCGTAACAAGAACTTTGAAATTTATCACTTCCAATATCCAACTAGAAGGAGATATTGATTTAGATACTGTTTTTCAAACTGAAGCAAGCTACAACGATGCTACGGGCGAGGACATTAGCGACTACCTAAATTCTGACATTGTAATATAATTATTGATATGCTTACAAAAGGTTTGTTTTTTGATGGAGTATCTTCAACGCCGCAACACGTTGCTGTACGTTTAGATACGCAAAATGGCAACCTCACCATTTCCAACGACGGCATTACGCTAGCTGCGTGGCCACTGAGTTCTATTGAATCGGAGCAAAGCGAGCAAGTATTGCATATTTATGAGTATAAAAATAGCCTTGCCTATTTAAAAATACCCGAAGTGGGCTTTCATTTGTATTTACAGAAGTATTTACACGAAAATGGCTATTTGTCGTGGTACCAACGATTAATTATTGCGGGTACGCATGTTCATTTGGCCATCGTTGCTTTTTTAATGGCATTTATTGTAGTTGGTTATTTCTACATACTGCCGGAAGTAGCTGCTGCAGCTGCCGAAATGCTGCCCGAAACATTTGACGACTCAATTGGCAATACGGTCTATGCTGAATTTGTAACTGAAAGCACCATCGATTCTACTAAAACCGCTCAACTAAACGCTTTTGCAAGTAAGATTCGTTTCAACAATAAAAAGAAAATTAAGTACATCGTTGTAAAGTCTGCTACCGTCAACGCATTTGCCTTACCTAATGGCACTGTAGTCGTATATACAGGTATTGTAGACCAAATGAAGCATTACGAGGAATTGGCCGCTCTGTTAGGACACGAGGTGGCACACATCAATAATCGGCATTCTATTAAAATGCTTTGTAAAAACCTCTCTGGCTATTTGTTTATTTCGGCTGTTTTGAGCGATGTAAATGGTATTATGGCAGTCATTGGCGACAATGTAAATAATCTGCAATCATTATCGCATTCCCGCAACTTTGAAAAACAAGCGGATGTGGATGGATTACAAACATTGGTAAACAACCACATTAATCCCAATGGAATGATTGATTTATTCAAACGTTTACAACAGGCCACTAAGCACGAAATGACGTCGTTGGAGTTTTTAAGTACCCATCCTGTTACAACTGAAAGACTAAAATACATTAGCGGTTTAATTGCAGAAAAAAAGATGGACATCAACCATCAACCACAATTAGAGCAATTGTTTAAACAACTGAAAGCCAAGTAATTAGAATAGATAATTAAACCAATTATTACGACAAAGAAAAATGCAGCTGCGGCAATCATTTATGCTTCGGCTGCATTTTTTTTCGAACAGCTAATACTTCGGTAGCAGTTACTGCTGAAGATTGATTACCAAAACTCTGCCTAATATAGGTAAGCACATCTGCAATTTGCGCATTGCTTAAATGAGCAAATGCAGGCATGCTGTTACTATAATATTCATCGTCGATAGGTACCCTATCGGACATGCCTTTCAACACAATTTGAATAATGCGCTGTACATTACCATTAGCCCAACTGCTTTCCGCCAAAGGCGGATTTAAATGTGGCACACCCCCGCCATCTATTTGATGACAACTTAAACAATGGGTTTGGTACACCACTTTCCCTTTATTGATGGACGTGCTGATATCTTTTTTGGGTGTGGTAGACGATTGTTGGGCTTGTGCACAATAGGTTGAAGAAAAGCAAAAGCTCAAAAAGAGAAACCGAAACATAAATTGGTTAATTTTTGTAGGTTATTTTATAAATGAAGCCCTTATTGTCGTCACTTACATAAAGTGAACCGTCAGGCCCTTGCGCCAAACCACAAGGACGGTGTTTGGCTTGACGAGGCGATTTTATTTCCGGTTCTCCTGCAAAACCATCCGCAAAAATTTCCCATTCACCACTTGGTTTCCCATTTTTGAATGGTACAAAAGCCACAAAATATCCTTTTTGTGGTAAAGGTGCCCTATTCCAACTGCCATGAAACGCAATGAACGCCCCATTCTTGTATTTTGCCGGAAACTGATTACCCGTATAGAACAACAAACCATTGGGTGCTAAATGACCTGGAAAAGCTACAGTGGGATTGATTGCATCTTTACCACCTTCCTTAACACCATCGCCACCGTATTCTGGAGCTAAAATCTTTTTCTTTTGTATGTGATCGTAAAAAATGTATGGCCATCCGGCATCATCCCCTTTTTTCACTTCATACATACATTCTGATGGCAGTTCAGCACTTTGCTGTTGAGTAAACAATGCCGGCCAATTATCGTACAATTGATCGCGGCCATGTTGCATAACAAATAGTGATTTAGATGATTGATTCCAATCTAAACCCACTACGTTTCTCAAGCCGGTAGCATATCGAATACCTTCTTTGTATGATTGATTGGGCAAATCGACGCTAAACTGCCATATTCCGCCCGCGCTATCCAAAATTGGACAAGGCATTTTGCCCGGTGAACCTTTGCTACGGTCTTTTTCCTGACACGCATTTGCATAGGCGCCAATATTTACATAAATATGCCCCTTATCGTCTAATGCAATTGATTTGGATTCGTGTTGTCGACGATTGATAAGTCCCGTTACAATTCGCTCGGGTTTGCCAAGATTAACCACATCGTATTGCTTGTCTAATTCATATCTAAAAACCTCTTGATCGTTACTAGCATACAAATAGCCATTTTTTATAGCCAAGCCCGTGCCCCCATAATTACCAAAGCCAAACGATGTATCATATTTGCCATCGTTGTTGGTATCCACCAATTTAAAAATGCCTTTCCCATTAATCGGGCGAGCTAATTTGGCATACAAATCGCCCTTAGGCGTCACTGCTATATGCCGTACACGACCTACATTTTCCGCTACTATAGCATAAGAAAAACCTTTTGGAAGTACAAGCGGATTGTCAATTTCTTGCTGTACAAAAGGCAAATGGTGTTTACTGGTATCGGTTGTAAGATGATTGGCGGCCTTTGTATTTACCAAAAAAAATAACCCAAATAAGGCAGCACCTGCATACTTGGCAGTCAAACGTATTGTTTTTGAGGCTTGCATAAAAAAAAGTATAGGTGATAGATAGAATGCAATTATACATGCTAATCATCAAATCACCTACTAATTTGCTAAGAAGTATACAAAAAGTTACAGCATAAAAAGAAGATTATGAATCAGCAAGTTGTGCAGGTAAAACTTCTTCGCCAAGTTCGCCCTCCCATTTGCTTACAACACTTGTTGCTAAGGCATTACCCAATACGTTAGTGGCTGTTCGCAGCATGTCGCAAAAATGGTCAATTGGCAAAATAAGGGCAACCCCTTCTGGTGGAATTTTAAACATGGCACATGTGGCTAAAACGATTATTAAAGATGCCCTCGGCACACCCGCTATTCCCTTACTTGTTAGCATAAGTACCAACAACATGGTTAATTGTGTAGCAATTGGCAAGTGAATTCCATAAGCTTGTGCAATAGCAAGGCTTGCAAAAGTCATATACATCATACTTCCATCAAGATTGAAAGAATAGCCCAATGGCAAAATGAAAGACACAATTTGGCTTTTGCATCCAAAACGCTCAAGTTCCTCTGTAAGTTTAGGGAAAACTGATTCGCTACTAGTTGTACTGAAAGCAATCAATAAAGGATTACCAATGCGCGTAAGCAAAGCTACAATTCGTTTACCTAGAATCACATATCCCACCACAATCAGTATCACCCACAACAAAGCAATGCCCAATGCAAAAAAGCCGAAATAAATAATATAGAATTTGAATATCCCCAACCCTTTTTCTGCTACCACTGCTGCCAAAGTGCCAAAAACACCAATAGGTGCAAAATTCATTACGTAGGTAACAATTTTCAAGATAATGTGCGAGAAAACATCTAAGGTTTTAATAACGGGCTGGGCATAAACACCAAGCGAAGCGGCAGCAACACCAAAGAAAATAGAAAATACAACAATTTGTAAAATTTCATTTTCTGCCATTGCCGCAATTGCACTTGAAGGCACAACGTGTTCTACAAAATTTTGAAGCGAAAATGCATGCGATTTGCTCATCAAATCTTTTAGCCCCGCATTATCGGCTTGGGATAAGTCGATATAAGAACCGGGTTGAAAAAAATTAACCAACAACATTCCCAAAAGCAAGCTTGCTAGCGATGCCGAAACAAACCACAACATGGCTTTTCCTCCTACCCTACCAACTGTTTTTAAATCGCCCAATTTAGCAATGCCCACAACAAGCGTAGAAAACACGAGTGGCGCAATAATGGTTTTCACCAACCTGATAAATATAGTCCCCAACAACTTGATGCTACTTGCAAACTGCTTGATAAATGCGGGCGAGGTAAACTCATGCACCACATAACCCAAAGCAATACCAAATAAAAGCGCTACAAATATATAAATTGTTAATTTATTAGATTTCATAAGCAGTGATTGATTTTAAATATGCAATATAGCAATCCTATAGGATAGTTTACTGAATGTGCCTTTTTGAAATCTTTTGTAACATGAATTAGATAAATGATTATTTTGCTTAAATAAATATTATTGACCAAAATAAAATTGCTCATGAGTTTGTTTGTTAAAAAGCCATTGGAGAGTTTATTGGCAGAATCAAAAGAAAGTAATGAAGGTCTAAAAAAAACTTTAGGTAAAGGTTCTTTGATTGCATTGGGAATAGGTGCAATTATTGGTGCAGGCTTGTTTTCAATTACTGGTGGTGCAGCTGCTAATCAAGCAGGTCCAGCAATTACGATTTCGTTTATTATTGCTGCATTTGGTTGTGCGTTTGCAGGTTTATGTTATGCCGAATTTGCCAGCATGATTCCCGTTGCAGGTAGTGCTTATACTTACAGCTATGCAACTATGGGGGAATTTATTGCGTGGATTATTGGTTGGGATCTGGTACTTGAATACGCAGTAGGAGCAGCCACAGTAAGCATAAGTTGGAGTCGTTATCTTGTAAAATTCTTGCATGGATTTGGGATCGACCTTTCCCCTGCGTTTACAACAGGCCCATGGGATGGAGGCATCGTAAATATCCCTGCCGTATTTATTGTCATTCTGATGAGTTTATTACTGATTAAAGGCACTAAAGAAAGTGCTTCTGTAAATGCTGTTATTGTTTCATTAAAAGTTACAGTTGTATTAATTTTCATCTTTTTAGGTTGGCAATACATCAACAACAGCAATTATAATCCCTATATACCTGATAACACAGGCACATTTGGTGAATTTGGGTTCAGTGGAATTGTTAGAGCGGCTGCAATTGTATTCTTTGCTTATATTGGTTTCGATGCTGTAAGTACTGCTGCTCAGGAGGCAAAAAATCCTAAAAAAGATATGCCTTGGGGCATTTTAGGCTCTTTGGCAATTTGTACAGTTTTGTATATCTTATTTGCTCACGTGATGACCGGTGTTACAAGCTACACCACTTTTAAAGGACAAGATGGCATTGCTCCCGTTGCGGTTGCTATCGAACACATGGGTAAGCAAACTGCCCCAGGTGTTTGGATTCCCGATTATCCTTGGCTAAACAGAGCGATAGTAGTAGCAATACTAGCGGGTTACGCCTCTGTAATTTTGGTTATGCTTATGGGACAAAGCCGCGTATTTTTCAGTATGAGTAAAGACGGATTAATCCCTAGTGTTTTCTCAGTTGTACATCCTAAATATCGCACACCAGCTAAAAACAACCTTCTTTTCATGGTTTTTGTGAGTATTTTTGCAGCTTTTGTTCCTGCTCGTGTGGTTGGAGAAATGACTAGTATTGGTACTTTATTTGCCTTTATATTGGTTTGCATAGGTGTAATGGTAATGCGCAAAAAAATGCCGAATGCACCGAGAGCATTCGTTACTCCTTTAGTACCCTTAGTTCCGGTATTAGGAATTGTAACCTGCTTGTTCATGATGGTATTTCTCCCGCCAGACACTTGGATTCGTTTAGTTGTATGGATGTTGATTGGTTTAGATGTGTATGTTTACTATGGAGTTAAAAACAGTATTTTGGGAGGTGGCAAAAAAAATAGAAAAGGAGTGCTTTCTATGAATATTACGGGTATAGCTTTGTGCGCGCTATTGGCAATTGTAGGTTTGTGGCATCAAGCTACCGTTGGATGGGATTCCGACAAAACGCTCTTGATAATTTCATTTCTATTTGCCACTGTACATTTATTTGTATTTGGCGGAAAAATGATTAAAAAATAAAATGTGATAAAGATTTAGTAAACCATTCTGTAATGCAGATTCGATAAAGGTTTGATAAAAAGCAATGAAATAGTTTTCATTGCTTTTTATTTAAAAAAAAATCGAATATAAAAAGCTACCACATACATGATTATCCCTCATAGTAGAGCGATAATCGAAGTCCTTCATCAATACTAGTAGGCCGAAAGCCCAAAATTTGTTTTGCTTTTTGAATATCGAGTTGGCTATTTTTAGGGCGCAATGCAATTTCCGCAAAGGAGTTGGCTGTAACAGGTTGGATGAGCGATTGATTTAAACCACATTGATCCGCCACTTTACAAGCCAATTGATAAGGGGTGATTAATTCTTGACCCGCTAAATGAAAAATACCCGGTATTTGATGAGATATCATATAGGTTAAGGCATTACAAACATCTTTTACATA
>Ga0209398_1001322_pt1 | contig 12939 bp, 11 predicted proteins | sample AshMeaBigSpring_FD_184125 | JGI IMG/M metagenome (GOLD analysis project Ga0209398, IMG submission 184125) | Groundwater microbial communities from Big Spring, Nevada to study Microbial Dark Matter (Phase II) - Ash Meadows Big Spring (SPAdes)... | ecosystem: Environmental > Aquatic > Deep... | reverse complement strand
TCTGAAAAACAGCAATATAACAGTTAAGCAAGCAATAGAAATTATTAAAGAAAAAACCGGTTATTCCTTTGTTTTTGAAGCAGGGGATCTGGATACAAAAAAAATTATTTCACTGAATGTAACCAATCAATCGATTGAAGAGGTCGTAAAACAAGTGATTGCAGGCCAGGCATTGAAATATGATATAAAATCGAAAAATATTGTATTAAGCAAAATGAATGTCTCTGCAAACACAAATCAATCAAAAAAAATCACCGGCTTGGTAACCGACGCTAAAGGAGATCCCATAATTGGCGCATCTGTTGTCATTAAAGGTTCTACTACCGGAACAGTAACAAATGTGGATGGACAGTTTACATTGGAGGCTTCCGCGCAAACCCAGCTTATTATCACTTACATTGGTTACAAGCCAACTGCTTTAAACGTAGGGGCTGCCAACAATTACAAAGTTACACTTGAGGAAGATGCCAAAGGACTTGATGAAGTAGTAGTTGTGGGTTATGGAACTCAAAAGAAAGTAAATCTTACCGGATCTGTTTCAACAATAGGCAGCAATAGTTTAGTCCAGGTGATATCAACAAGTACTTCACAAGCTTTACAAGGCCGAATGTCAGGTGTACAAATTTCTCAAAACAGTGGAAGCCCGGGATCAGGTTCAACGATCAAAATTCGTGGTATAGGTTCGTTGAAATCAAACAACTCGCCATTAGTTGTTGTGGACGGTTTTATTGGAAGTCTTGATGATATATCTGTAAGTGATATAGAATCAATTTCGGTGCTTAAAGATGCTGCCTCAAGTGCTATATATGGAGCACGTGCAGCTAATGGGGTTATTCTAGTTACCACAAAACGAGGTAAAACAGGTAAGATGTCAATTGATTTGCAGGCCGATTACGGAATGCAAGAATTAACAAAGATACCGGATTTCCTTAATGCACAAGAGTATGCACAGAAGCAAAATGAGGAAAGAATATATGCTAAACAACAGCCTTACTGGACTGGAGATCTTGCTCCGGAAAAGTTAGGTCAGGGAACTGATTGGTATCGTTATGTTTTTGATAATCAGACACCTATTCAAAATTATCATCTTGGTATAAGTGGCGGAAGCGAGTCAACAAAGTATGCAATCTCATTAGGTTATATGGATCAGGAAGGAATCATTTTAGGCTCATCCTATGATAGAACTAATCTGAGGGCAAATTTTGATCATGAGTTTAATAAGAAAATGAAATTGGGGGTCAATATTGACTTGAGAAGATCAAATTCATTCGACGAAACCGGAGGGATGGCAAATCTATCAAAATCAGTTATGACTACTTCACCGACAGTTCCTATTTACTTTCCTGACGGATCTCCCGGTGTATTTTTGCCAAGCAGGCCGGGAGAGAGAAGTATGGATGGTTACCTCACTCCAAATTTGGTAAGAGGCAGTTCTGCCAATACTTCACAAGGGTTTCTGGCCCGTACAAATCTGTTTTTGGATATTGAATTATTTAAAGGACTTACCTTCAAATCCATTTTCAATAAAAGCATATCTTATAATGATACAAAAGGTTGGAATCCATCATACGCTTATTATTCGCCAGAAAACCTGACAAGTCCGATAATTAACAATTCAACTGCCGGACTTTCAAATTCATGGTTGTCATCTGATATTTGGGAACTACAGGAATTATTAACGTATAAATTAAATTTCAAAAACCATACTATATCAGTACTTGCAGGGTTCTCAGCCGAAGAAGGCTATTCAAAAAATATGTCTGGGGCAAAAACAAGCTTTCCGGGGAATAACCTTCAAGTCATGAATGCCGGTAGTGTTATTAATTCATTGTCAGGCACAACCGCTGAATCAGCAGTCACCTCATTATTTGGTCAAATCAATTATGACTATAAAGGCAAGTATCTCCTTCAATCCAACGTTCGCCGGGATGGGTCGTCTGTTTTTGCCCCCGGAAAACAGTTTGGTGTTTTTCCATCAATATCTGCGGGATGGAGACTCAGTGAGGAATCTTTTATAAAGAATATAAATCAGATTAGTAATCTGAAGTTGCGTTTGGGTTATGGAACTTTGGGGAATGCGGGAATACCTCAATACGCATGGACAAGCACATATCAACTTACCGATACCCAGCCATTTGGAGCTAATGTACAGTCCTGGAATCCTGCATTCTACATTACTGATATGACAAACCCTGATATAAAATGGGAAACGACAACGACATTTGACCTGGGATTGGATTTAGGATTATTTGACAACCGCTTTAATGTAGTTGCAGATTACTACCAAAGAAATACTACTGACATGTTACTTGATGCAACAATACCCGGATCTTCCGGCTATGTTAAAGGGCCTGTAATAAACTTAGGTGAAGTACAAAATAAAGGTTGGGAAATAAATGCTTCATGGGACGATAACATTGGAAGCTTCAAGTATGGCGCCTCTTTTAACCTTTCGCATAATGAGAATGAGGTGATTGATATGGGTGGAATTAAGCCGCAAATTGAGGGAGGTAAGATCGTAAAAGAGGGATTGCCAATCAATTCGTTCTGGGGATACAAAACCGATGGAATATTCCGTACCTGGGATGAGGTTAACTCAACACCTCACTTTGCAGGAGATTTTCGTCCGGGTGAATACAAAGTGCTTGACTTAAGCGGCCCTGCAGGTGTACCTGATGGTAAGATTACTGCCGATGATAAAGTTTATCTGGGTGACAGAAACCCCAAATTTTATTATGGTGGAACACTCAATATGGCATGGAAAGGAATTGATATAAGTATCCTGTGTTCAGGTGAGGCTCAAAAGAAAGCATTATACGAAAATATTTGGGGATCAGGGCCATCTACCGGTTATGGCCAAACTATGAAATACTGGTTTGATAACCGTGCAATTTTAGATGCCTCCGGGAATGTGACTAGTGGAACAACACCTGTTGCAGGAACCAAGTTTAACGATTGGAATTATTACTCAGATGGGAACATATATGATGTGTCATTTTTTAGAATTAAGAACATCCAACTTGGTTATTCATTGCCTAAACAATTGTTAGATAAGCTTAAAATATCTAAGGCCAGGATTTATGTAAATGCAGTTAACCCTGTTTTATTTACAAAATACATCGGTGCAGATCCTGAAACAACTTCAGATGTAAGTGATGTGAGTTTAGGTTCCTCCGGACGTGGAGGGTTTCAATACTATCCCGTATCTAAAACATACAGTGTAGGTATATCTCTAAAATTTTAATTAAAAACTAAATACAATTCACATGAAAAAATATATTTTTTTATTCATACTGCCAGTCTTGTTAAATTCTTGTGGCGAAGAATTCCTTACTAAATACCCTGATGATAAAATTAGTTCGGCAAATTTTTTTAAAACAGAAGTCGATTTTATAAATGCCATCAATGGTGTTTATGATGGGTTGATCAAAGAGAACGCATCAGAGTTTTTTCCGATGAATGATATGGCTACTCCATTTTCTAACGGAGGGGGAGGGCGTTACACCATTTATAAATTTGGAGTAATTGGATTAAACAGCAGTTGGAGCAGGGCCGTTGATAATTGGAATATTTATTATACAGCTATTAATCGGGCAAATAACTTATTGGAAAATGTTGACAATAAAGATGCTGTTATTTCTGATGCCATGCGTAACCGGATTAAGGGAGAAGCACTTTTTATTCGTGCTTTTTCCTACTATAATCTCGCCTATTTATATGGTGATGTGCCTTTGATTACTAAAACCCAGAAATATGAAGATCTATTGGTTACCCGCACGCCCAAAACTGAAGTTATCAAACAGGTTATTGATGATTTAAAATTAGCTGAAACACTGCTTCCTTCAGTAAAAACCTACCGAGGCACCAAAAATCTTGGACGGGTTTCAGTAGGTGCTGCCAAATCTCTTTTGGGTAAAGTGTATGTTTTTGAAAAACGCTGGCAGGAGGCCAAGGATAAATTGAACGAAGTGATTACGTCGAGAGATTACAGCCTGGTACCAAACTTTTCTGATCAGTTTTGGCCTTCAGGTGAGAATGGCCTGGAGTCAATTTTCGAGATTCAATACGAGATGACCGACCAAGGTTCCGATAAAAATAAATATGTGATTTTCTGCGGATTCTCCAATTTATCAGCTGCTTATTTTCAGGATGGTTATAATTATATTAATCCGACTCAGTATTTTACGGATTTATTCGAAACAAAAAATGGATATAAGGTAATAAGTAGCTTTAAAGAAATACAAGTAACCTCACCGTATCGTACCTGGGTATATAATTACAACTGTGAAGACCCTGCCTTTAATCCGACAAATCCATTTGAAAATCGTGATCCGCGTCTGAAATGGACTGTTTGGTACGAAGATACGCCCTACATTACTGAATTTATGAGCCGAACCGGACAGTCTGGTGTTAATTTTAAATCGAGATATATTCCAGAGTCAAATTACGCAACAGTCAAATACCTAGTTGGTAAAATTGGACTTGCAAATGAGAGTCCAATGAATCAGATTGTTTTGCGTTATGCGGACGTGTTGTTGCTTTACGCCGAAGCAAACATAGAATTGAATAATTTACCCGAAGCAGTAAAATATATCAATGCAGTGAGACAAAGGCCAAGTGTAATGATGCCTACAGTTGAGCAGGTTGAAACAATCACAGGAAACCCCATTGCGACCAATAAAACAGAATTGACAAACTTCTTGCGCAAAGAACGATTCCGCGAACTTGCATTTGAATATGGCCACATGTATTTTGATATGGTTCGTTGGGATATTCTGGCCGATGAAACTGTAAACTATTGGACTGCTAATAGGGATGGGTTTAAAAATCCTGCACTGCCATCATTTAGCAAGAATTACTACTTGTGGCCGATCCCTCAAGTTGAAATTGTAAAAAATCCAAAACTGACACAAAATCCGGGATATTGATCTGAAGATATAACGACATGCTATAATAACTGAGATCAGGATACAATGATTTAAATAAAATTCAAAACCGTATGAAAAAGAGTGGCGGTGATTTCACTGTCACTCTTTTTATTTCAATATAACAATTAATTATGCAAATCAGTATTTAAAAAGGATTTTCGAACTCCTGAACAGGAGTATTTAAAAGAAAAAGTGAATTATGAATGGGAAGCATGTTATACTTTAAATTACTCCTGGGGATTTAAAGTAAATGACCACGAGTGGAAATCTGCTAAAACAGTTTCTGACAAGATTAAGGAAATCAATAGTTATGGCGGTAATTTATTACTTAACATAGGTCCTGATGGCAATGGTAATGTACCACCAAAATCAATAGATATTTTGTTAGAAGTTGGTAAAATGCTTCATAACTCAAAATAAATAGCCACTTGTAATATGCCAGTCCTTTTGTAAGAAAAAATATATCAAACCTAGTTTAAAGAGCTAACAGGTTTAATTTAATAAATTAGTTTTTTGAGGTAAAATAGGAATGTCCGAAAATAAAATTTTCAGGCATTCCTATTGTTTTTTCTTTCGCAGATAAAATCATTCATTTCGTTGATTTGAATGTTGAATTTATGAGTGAGGAGTTGTGCGTTATGACATACCTGAGCGAACTTTTTCTGATACTGGTAACTCAAACTTATATTGATATGTTGCAATAAATCCACCTGTTATTGAGCAAATACGATTTATCATAAAAAATATGGGGCTATAATGAACATAAGTTCAAAACTATTTGTATCTTTGCAGCGGATTTGAATTGTAAATAGTAAATTTTAAAATCGTAAATTACAAAGATGCCTCGTCCCAAACAATTCCGAACCATTGCTACGCCGCCTGCTATGAAGGGTTTTAAGCCTTTCGGCATTCCGCGTACCGATTTAGAAACAGTTATGTTAAGCTACGACGAGTACGAAACCATTCGGTTACTCGACTACGAAGGCTTGATGCAGGAACAGGCAGCCGAACGCATGAATGTGTCGCGCCCTACGCTTACCCGTATTTATGAAAAAGCGCGTAGAGCCATTGCAAAAGCATTTGTCGAAGGCAAAATGATTGTAATTGAAGGTGGAAATGTGGATTTTGGTCGAGAATGGTTTCGATGTCGGAAATGCCATAAATTGGTAGATGGTGTTGAAAATCATGTGCCGTGCAAAAATTGTGTAAGCTTTGGAGATGAAGAACTTATGCCAATTAATAAACAAATTTAAACAAAAATAAGATTATATGAATTTCACAAATACGATTCAATTTTGAGCATGATTGAAGAAATTCGTGCAATTCGACTAATTCGTCTTTAATTCGTAGTAATAAATAATGAAAATCATAGCATTATCAGATAACAGAACAATCAATCCGGAGCTCGAAACGGAGCATGGGCTGTGTGTTTATCTCGAAACAGCGAATTACAAATGCTTGCTCGATACGGGTGCTTCGGATGTATTTAATCGTAATGCAGCCAGGCTGAATGTAGACTTAACTGAAGTGGATTATGTGTTTATTTCGCACGGACACGCCGACCATATTGGTGGATTGCCCGCTTTTTTAGCACTGAACAACAAAGCAAAAATTATAGTTTCGCCCAAGGCATTGAATCAAAAATTCTATTCGAAACGAATGGGATTGCACCAGATAAATATCGAATTTGATTTTGAAACAATAAAAGACCGCTTGCTATTGGTTGAAAATGAAACCTGTATAGCGACCGATATACACGTTTACCGAAGCGAAAGTACAAAATTCGCAATGCCTGCGGGCAACCGAACGCTTTTCAAAGATAAAGGAAACGGCCTTGAAGGCGATACCTTCGACCACGAACTGATTGTAACTTTTGGCAACGAAAATCTGTTCGTCTTTACCGGCTGCGGACATAGAGGCTTACAGAATATTTTGGAAACAATAAAGTCGAAAACGATGCACCGTATTCGCTATGTGATGGGTGGTTTCCATTTGTTGGATGCTAAAAATGGTAACGCATACGAAACAGAACAAGAAATAACGGATTTAGCCAAATCATTAAACAAAGAGTATCCGCAAACCGAATTTATTACCGGACATTGCACGGGTGAAAATACATTCGACATTATGAAAAAAACATTGGAATTTAAGTTGATACATTTTTTTGCGGGATATAAATTGATGATGTGATGTTATGTGGTGATGTGGTGATGTGATGATGTGATGATATGAAGATTTAAAAGAATAAATATTAATCGTAACAATAAACGCTGACTATTCCCCCTTTAGGGGGTTAGGGGGCACATAAAAAAACAATATGAAAATTGCAATTACATCCGAAGGGAACACTTTAAACGCACAAATCGACAGTCGATTTGGTCGCTGTTCTTATTTTGCTATTTACGACACCGAAACAAAAGCAACCGAATTTGTCCTCAATCCTGGCAAAGAAGCCTCAGGAGGTGCGGGCCCTGCTGCTGTACAGTTTGTGGCGCAACAAGGTGCTAAAAAAATTATTGCCGGCGAATTTGGCGGCAAAACAGTGCCTTTGTTTCAGAGTCTGAACATTGAAATGATAAGCGAGTCTGGTAAAACTATCGAACAGATTATCAATGAATTATAATTATTAAACGTTATTTAAAAAGGAGGTATTTATGCCCGGATTAAATCAAACCGGACCAATGGGACAAGGTTCCATGACCGGCAGAAAAATGGGAAAATGCACTAATTTTGGTGCAAAAAATCAACAATCTACAACCGAAAACGTACCGGCTAACGGACGTGGAATGGGGCGTGGATTAGGACGTGGCCAAGGTGGTCAGGGAATGGGAATGGGACGAAGAAATCGTTTCGGTAATGGAAGCGGTAACGGAATAAACAACTAAATTAAATATGAATAAATGTATTGCTATTCCCATGGAAAATGGGGTTTTGTGTGCTCACTTCGGGCACTGTGAATATTTCTCAATTATTACTGTTGAGAATGATCAAATAACTGATATTAAGGAACAAACGCCTCCTGTTCACGAGCCGGGCGTATATCCTCGCTGGGTAGCGGCTTTTGGTGTAACCGATGTGATTGCCGGCGGAATGGGACAAAAAGCTATTAACCTGTTTGCTCAACAGAATATTAATGCTTTTGTTGGTGCTCCGCAAAAAGATGCTAAAACAATTGTGGAAGACTTTTTGGCCGACAAACTAACACTTACAGCTAACTATTGCAATCACGATGACAAACACGACCACAACTGCCGACACTAAACAACGATTCGAAGTGGACGGACGATGCATGGATTGTCAGTTCAAAACATTTGAGAAATTACTCAATACCCACAATGTGAATTATAACAAACGTCAGGAGTTTTTTGGCTTTTATAATTTAACAATGGGCAGAAAGTACAACTTAACCATGCCCGAAATTCATAGCGAACTGAATGATGAGTTTTGCAGAATAACCGGCATTACAGACATTTACTTGGACGAAAAACGAATAAGCAATGAAGTAGCTCTCGACCTTTACGACGAGCTGAAACCCGAAGTGCTTATTTCGTCCGACCCGTTCAACATGGCGCTACGTCTGTCTATTGCCGGAAATATTATGGATTATGGTGTTGCAGCCGATTTTGATATTCACAAAACAATTAATAAGGTACTGAATACCGATTTTGCCATTGATCATTCCATATTATTAAAACAAAAAATTCAACAAGCGCGTAAAATTGTTTACTTAGGAGATAATGCCGGCGAAATAGTTTTCGATAAAATGCTGATTGAATTGATGATACACCCAAATGTAACTTTCGTAGTAAGAGGCTCGGCAGTGCTGAATGATGCTACGCGTGAGGATGCAAGTTCGGTAGGTATGGAAGTTGTAGCCGATGTTATCGACAATGGCAGCAAAGTTCCGTCGACTGTACTTTCCACTTGTAGCCCGGAATTTTTGAAGAATTACAACGAAGCCGATTTAATCATTTCGAAAGGACAAGGCAATTTCGAAGGTTTGATGGACGAGAATGATCCTCGAATTTTCTTTTTGCTAACAGTGAAATGCGATGTGGTTGCCGAACGCATTGGTGTGGAAAAAGGCAGTTTTGTGGTGTTTAATAAAACAGTATAAATAATTTTGAAAACTAAAAAAACAATTATAGCTATCGCCAGTGGAAAAGGCGGTACCGGTAAAACATTTATTTCTACCAATTTATTTAATGCCTTACAAAAATCGGGCAGATGGGTGAATTTAGTGGATTGCGATGCCGAAGAGCCCAACGACCGGGAGTTTATTGCTGGCGAATTTCATCAATCGTTTGATGTAACACAAAAAGTGCCCGTCATCGACGAATCGAAATGTACGTATTGTGGTAAATGCTACGAGTATTGTAACTACAACGCCATTTTCTTTTTGGGCGAACAGCGCATGATTCGTGTACTCGAAGATCAATGTCATGGTTGCGGTGCTTGTTCGGTGGCCTGTGAGTATGATGCCATTACCGAAAAAGACGATTTGCTGGGCACAGTGGCTTCGTACAAAGTGCAGGAAAATAGCATGTTGATTGAAGCCCGCATGAAAGTGGGTGTGCACTCGCCTGTGCCTGTGATAAAAGAAGCTATAAAAGCAGCGAATAATGCTGATGTGGTTTTGCTCGATTCGCCTCCGGGTACTTCGTGCCCCTTTATTCAAACCGTAGCAACTGCCGATTATGTGGTGCTGGTAACCGAGCCTACACCGTTCGGGTTGAGTGATTTACGTCAGTCGGTGGATACGCTCCACAGCATGGGTAAAAAGTGTGGCGTGATAGTAAATCGTGCCGGATTAGGAAACGATGAGGTTTACCATTATTTACAAAAAGAAAATATTCCATTGCTTATGTCGGTGCCTTTCGATAAATCCATTGCAATGACTTATTCCAACGGAAAACTTGTGAGCAATGAAAGTACCGAATGGGAACACAAATTCTCGCAATTGTTTAATATTATACTTCAGGAAAATGGAAATAGCAATAATTAGCGGAAAAGGAGGAACAGGGAAAAGCAGCATTAGTGCCGCTTTTGCTACCATGCAGCCCAATGTAATGCTGGCCGATTGCGATGTAGATGCAGCCAATTTATACATTCTTTTTCAGCCCACGCACGAAAAAGAAGAGGTTTTTGTGTCGGTTTACAAAGCCGTGATCGACAAGGATAGTTGTACCAATTGCGGTTTGTGCATCGATTATTGTCGCTTCGACGCCATACACAATGTTGACGGCGAAGTGCTGATTGACGAAACTGCCTGCGATGGCTGTAAACTTTGCTCGCGTTTATGTCCATCAGAAGCCATTTCAATGATTCCGGAAGATAAAAGTCGTATGTATTCGGGCACTTTCAGAAACGGTAAAATGGTGTACGGTCGACTTTCGCCCGGCGAGGAAAATTCAGGCCGGTTGGTGGATATGGTGCGCGAAGAAGCTAAAACTATTGCCAAAGCAAACCAACTTGATACCATCATTATTGACGGACCTCCGGGCATTGGCTGTCCAGTAATTTCGACCATCACAGGTGTAAACAAAGTGGTTATCGTAACCGAACCAACGCTTTCGGGCTTACACGATTTAAAACGAACCATCGAAGTTTGTTCGAAATTTAAACTTACTACTATGGTTATTATCAATAAGTTTGATTTAAATGCCGACATGGCTGCCGATATTGAAACCTATTGCAATAGCCTGAATATTGAAGTAATAGCCAAACTGCCTTTCGACAAAGTAGTGGTCGATGCTATGGTAAATTGCAAAAGCATTCTGGAATTTGCACCCGAGTCGGAAATTGCTGTATTACTAAAAGATGCATTTATAAAAATCAAAAATAACTAATACGCTACTAAATTTTTATGGAAAACGACGAAATAATGATGTTGTTGGAAGAAATTCCACATCCTGCTATCAACTATTCGCTTAAAAAGCTCGGCATTCTGACCAATATTCAATTTGAAAACAATCAGGTAAATGCCGTTTTTGCATTTCCATTTCCGGTAGAAAAAATACCAATAGCCGACCGGATTATTCAATCGGTAGCTATAACACTCGAAAATTTTAATATAACGTTCGACCATAGCATTCGGATAATGACCGAGTCGGAAAAACAGAACTTTTTTAAACTGGAGCACGAAGCCTGGAAGGGACTATAAATTGCTTTTCCTCCAACAAAAAAAATACAATTAATTTTAAATCAAAAAAAAACAGTATGAGCACAAAACGTATTATCGTAATCGGCGGTTCGGCTGCCGGTCCAAAAGCAGCTTCGAGAGCTCGACGCATGGACGAAAACGCCGAAATTACCATTCTTCAGAAAGCCAACGATTTATCAATGGCTTCGTGTGGTTATCCGTATTATGTAGGCGGCTTTTTCGACGATCGCAGTCAGCTGCTTTGCTCACCTGCTGGTGTGGTGCGCGATTCGAAATTTTTCTGGAATGCAAAAAAAATAGCCACTCAGGTAAATACCGAAGTTACTGCCATTCTCCCAAAACAAAAAACAGTGGAATTTCAGAATGTGCTAACCGGTGAAAAAGGCTCTATGTCGTACGACAAACTGATTCTGGCCACAGGAGCTACGCCTCGCAAACCACCTATTCCCGGAATTGATTTAGAAGGTGTTACCACACTTCAATCGATGCCCGATGCCGATTATTTACGCAAAGTGCGTGACGAAGGAAAAATAAAAAAAGCCGTGGTTATTGGTGGTGGATTAATTGGTATCGAAACCGTAGAAGCGCTGAATTTGGCCGGAATTGAAATTACACTGATTGAACTTTTACCTCAATTACTTACTTTCCTCGATAAGCATTTAGCCCGTTTAGTGGAAAAATACGTGCAAACCAAAGCCAATGTGATTTTGCAAAATGGCGTTGCTTCGTTTTTAGGCGAAAATGGCAAATTGATGGCCGTAAAACTGAACGATGGAACTGAAATTCCGTGCGACTTGGCTGTTGTGGCTATTGGTGTAACACCAAACAGTAAATTAGCCAAAGAAGCAGGATTGACCATTGGCGCAACCGGCGGTGTGGTAGTTGATGGTTACATGCAAACTTCGGATGCCGATATTTATGCCGTGGGCGACTGTATCGAAATTCCAAATCTGATTACGCACAAACCTGTACATGCTCCTTATGGCGATTTAGCTAACCTGCAAGGCCGTGTAGTGGGCGAAAACGTGATTTTGGGCAATGTAGCAAAATTTCAGGGAACCATCCAAACCGGAATTTGCAAAGTGTTCGAATATGGCGTGGGTGCTACCGGACTTTCGGAGCAAAATGCGCTGAAAATGGGCTATACTAATATCGAAACCGTGGTGAATGCCAGCTTGGATAAACCCGGATTTATGCACGGTAACTTGTTGATTACAAAATTAGTAGTCGAAAAATCGAACGGACTGATTCTGGGAGCGCAAGTGCTCGGACCCGGTGATGTGAGCAAACAAGTGGCTATTTGGGCAATGGCTATCAAAGGCAAACTCACGGTGGACGATATGGCAAATGCCGATTTACCTTACGCGCCTCCATATTCGTTGGCTATCGACCATAGCATTGCCACAGCGCATATTATGCAAAACAAACTGAAAGGATTTTTCAAAGGAATATCGGCTGAAGAGTTGAAAGAAAAAGTGAAAACCAACGATTCAATGCTATTGCTCGACGTACGTAATCCCGACGAATACGAACAAATGCGTATTGGTATTGGCGAAAAACTGATTCCGCTGGGACAATTGCGCAAACGTATCGACGAACTGCCTGCCGATAAGAATACCGAAATTATTACCTGGTGTAAAATTTCGCTACGTGGCTACGAAGCAGCACTTATTCTTCAGGCAAATGGCTACACTAATGTAAAAGTGCTCGAAGGCGGTATTGTAGTTTGGCCTTGGGCTCGCGAAAAATAGAGATATTGACCATTATTTTATTTACATTTACTTTTTTATCCAATTGTAAATTGTAAATCACAAAATTGTAAATATAAAAATGTTGATTACACACGAT
>Ga0209398_1001316_pt1 | contig 12970 bp, 8 predicted proteins | sample AshMeaBigSpring_FD_184125 | JGI IMG/M metagenome (GOLD analysis project Ga0209398, IMG submission 184125) | Groundwater microbial communities from Big Spring, Nevada to study Microbial Dark Matter (Phase II) - Ash Meadows Big Spring (SPAdes)... | ecosystem: Environmental > Aquatic > Deep... | reverse complement strand
CACTATCTGCTTCGTTTTGGGGTAAAAGGCTGTATACCAACAACATAGGATCGCCATTTTTGGGAATAAGTGGTGCTACATCGGTTCCTTTAGCCCAATCTTTGGCTAATTTTTCGTTGTACGCCAACACCACTGCATTGTTGGGAGTAGCATCGTAGACCGCTTTCCACACCCCTTTAGCCGTCATTGCCGTCCATTGATAGGTGTGTGCTGAATCGTCTTTTTGAGCGTCGTCTACAATCACCGAATAGCTGTGTTTACCTTTAATCATTCCTGCAGTACGGTAAACATATTTTACAGGATTCCACAAAGCCCGTAAGTTGGGCATAAAGTTGGAAAAATTGTACGAAGGCCACCAATACCGCATTTTGTATTGACCGGTGCCAACAAAATATTTGAAATTATCAGGACGGGTTTCTAGTTCCCAACCTTGGGTAGCCACCGAAGAATCTATTTTACTGAATCCTTCACCCCATTTCATGACTTGTGTGCACCATTGATAAGTGTAGGCATAGGTCAAATCCTCGCTTGCGAAAGCGCCATTGGCATTTAAATTGGCACCAATATAGTGACCTGCTGCAGGTGGGCCTTCGGCTTCGGCTTTGCCATCGATGAGAATTTGGTTGTGGTAACGACCCGAATACGCTTTTGGCGAAGGCGACTCCGTGATCCAATTGACGCCCAAACCCGAGAAATAAAACATGCCAATATCGGCATGGTGATGCCCCGAACCAATATAATGATTGTTACGGGTATGAAAACACAGCCAAGTAGCTTTGTCAGAGGCATCGGATGCAGCGGAAAGTATGCCCTGAGTTTCGGTATTCCAAATGGGTGGCAATTGTAAATCCTCACGCGTGGTTGGTTGCCAATCGGTTACATACGGAAAGGCGAACACAAAACCCGGATAACTGGTACCCGGCAAACGCACACCATGGTGTTTTTTTAGTAATTGTGCCTTGTAAGCATCTATATCTATTTGCGCGCAGTTTACGTTGGGGTAAGCATTTTGTAGCAAGTAATCGGCGGCTCTATCGTTCGGGAAAAAAGATTTTATATCCATTACGCTCTGTGGCGAAAAAGCACTGCCACCCCAAGTACCGCTGCTCAATGTTTCTTGCCGATTGGGCGAAGTAGTATACACTTGCGCCGTTAATAATTTCCGAAAATGTGGATGTCCAAACAAATTATCGCCTCGGCGTGCTTGAACCACCATGGCCAAAAACTGGAATTGAAAACCTCCCCCACTTTTGCCATTGCTTTCAAACATTTGTCCCTTATCGTCGATACCCCATTCCAAAAAATCACGGGTAAGTTCGCAACCACTTGCATAACCTTCGGCATCAAAGCCATCCAAACCTTCAATAGCTGCTAATGAAATATGGTGTGTTAAGTGCCACGTTACATGGTTTACATCCCTAAAGCCCCTTCTAGGGCCATCGCCGCCTTCTGCACAGCGTCCATAAGTGGCTTTGGCTATCAGGTTTTGCATAAACTTTCGCTGTTGTGCGGTCATGTATTTACCGGCATAATCTAACGACAAAGCTATGTCCATATGCGGTAACATGCCGTGCATACCTCGCCAATTGGTTTCCGAATTGTTGGCATCATCAGGATGTACGCCAAATTCGCTATCCGCAGTACGAACGTGTTGCTCTACCTTTTTTTCTACCAATTCGTAGTAGTTTGACAGGGCATCGGCTACTTTTTTCCCTAATACATCATTATTGGTGAGCATACAATACAATGCCATTGTAGTAAGGCAATTGGTAATGTAGTTGATGTGCGATTGGGCAATACCGGGTTTAAAATCTTTGGTTAATCCGGCCACATGGTACGTGCTACCCAATTGACCATCGCCATTTTTATCAAAATTACCTGTGGCTAATTGGTTGAATAATTGGCCATCGGCAGTGGCGGCATCCCACCAAGTTTTGGTAAATAAAATTTCTATTTCGGCCATGGCTTTTTGAGCCGACTTGTTGGCAGCAATGTGTTGTTGCAACATGGGTATGTCCTGAGGCGAAAACAACAACCGAGGATAAACACCCGGAGCAGGTACTTTGCTACCCAAAAGTGTTTTATTAAAGCCTGTAAAATCGTAAGCTGAAGTGGGCGTTGTGGGCCAAACTGTTTCTTTTCCTTTTTCCAATAATGCTACATCTTCGGGTTTGGCACGTGCGTGTTCCGTCCACTTGCCTTGTGCTTTCAATGTTGGAATGTATTTGGTAGCAATATCCGGGTCCATGAATTTCTGCGGCGTATCGAAAATACTCACAATACAATCGGACAATACCGCATTGGTATCTCGGTAAGCAATTGGTTGGTTACTGATGAGCAACAATCCGCGTTTGGTGAGCAACATTTGTTTGCCCAATGCCTTGGCCAAATCGGTAACGGAAAAGTACACTGCACCATTTATGCGCTTAATTTCCACCGAAGGTGGTAACTGATAAGGCTTCCTTTCCACCTCGTACACCCAACGAGGGGCTAATATTTCGAGCCCTTTTGGAATGGGTTTGGGATGAAACGTTTTTTGCGCTACAATAGCGGCAAATGCTTCGGGCACAAATACTTTGTTTTGAAATAGATGCGCTTCGGCACAAAGAATGTCTTTGGTATCCAAGCGTAGTTTGTAACCATCTACATAAGCATAGCGACTACCCACAAATAAGGCGGTGGTATTTTTCAATGCTGCTAAAGCACTAGGGCGAGCTGATTGGGTATAAGGCAATCCGGCATTTTGTGGGGGCGCCGGTAAACGAACGGTTTGTGCCTGTGCAGACAAATAACAAACAACACCCAACACGTAAATAAAAACAAAACGATGAGGATAAGCAGGTAAACATTTTTTCATAATGGACAAGCAAATGGTGAATTGATTATTTTTTTGTAATCCAATTGGGATCGTTGCTGTTAATCAATTGAACTTTGTGTTTAAGGTATTTAAAAGATGTTAGGAAGTCACTAATAGTAGCTACTGTTTGCAAGGTTTCGGCCTCGGTGGCTTTGTAGCGTGGCACTGCAAATGCATGCCCTGTATTGGGCAGTAGCACCAATTGGCAGTTGCTTTTGTATTGATTGGCTTTTTGGGCAAAGGCTTCTGCATATGCCGGAGGCGTAATTTTGTCGTTCATGCCGTTTATAAGCAAAGTGGGTGGCAAGGCCGATTTGATTACAAAAAGAGGCGATATGGCTTTCGCTTTTTCAAAGCATTGGTTGTGTAAAACCACCGAATCGGTAATTGACTTGGGGGCAAACAAAATAGATGCATCTACAAATTTCAGGAAGGTAGCTGTAGTTACATTCACCACCGGATTTAACAGTACGAGGGCTGTGGGTTTGGTGGAGAGGGTACTATCTTCGTTTGGATCATTGTATCCATCGAGTAACTGCATACACGCCGCTAAGTGTCCGCCGGCAGATTCGCCACAAATCACTAACCTATTGGTATCTACGCATAGCTGACTAGCATGTTGTTTGATGTATCGTATGGCCGATTTACAATCTGCAATACAGTTGTTAATATCGTCGGTTGGCCGTTTCAGCAATCGGTAATCTATGCTAATACCCACCATGCCACGCATAGCAAAATAGGCAGCATAGGCAAAAAAGGATTTTGCATTGCCTCCCCTCCATGCTCCGCCGTGAATAAACACAATGGTGGGAAATTTATGTGCAAGACTTGCTTTTGGTGGTAAAGAATAGTAGAACTTGATAGCACTATCGTTAACCGTTTTATACGTTACCGCTTGCATGTTGGATGCCGCAGCACTATCCAAATCTTTCCAAGTAACAGTGGTTTGCGCCTTAGCAGCAACCGCTATTTGTGCAACAAGCAAAACCAATACTATTTTACCATAAACAGCATTTAGCCGTTGTGTATATGCAGCAATCATTTCAAAATCGTTTTTGAGAGGTATTGACATTGGGGTTTATCCCAATGGCTAATGAACCTATTGTTTGTTGCGTGAATATCTGTGTTTCTTAAAATCTGCAATTGTCCGTATGTTGTAAACACTTGTCCAAACGCTCATTATTACTTACAAGCCGCTCCATTTTAGTGCTACAAAAGGACAAGCTACCAAAAGCGATCCCTCTTTCTATTTTGTATTGTACAAACAGAAGGTACGGCTACACGGTAGCCGATTTTGAGGATGATGAGCCAAGGGCTGGTACTACTAGCTAGCTTTAGTGGCGTTGGCACCATTCAACAATAGATACCTCTATGAAGCTACTACTATAGTAGCTGAATACAAGAGGAACTTCATAGTTATATACCGGTGGTTTGGTTAGTACAATATCATCACTTTTTATTTTGTGCATTCTGCAACTGCCGAAAGCACAATTATTTTTGGTTTTGTACTTTCTATAACTGCCGATAGCACAATTTCTTTTGTTTTTGTACTTTCCACATCTTCCGATAGTACAATTTCTTTTGTTTTTGTACTTTCCACATCTGCCGATAGTACAATTTCTTTTGTTTTTGTACTTTCCACAACTGCCGATAGCACAATTTCTTTTGTTTTTGTACTTTTCACATCTGCCGATAGCACAATTTCTTTTGTTTTTGTACTTTCCACATCTGCCGATAGCACAATTTCTTTTGGTTTTGTACTTTCTACATCTGCCGACAGCACAATTTCTTTTGGTTTTGTACTTTCCACATCTGCCGATAGTACAATTGCTTTTGGTTTTCTATTTTCAGCAATTAAGAAAAGCGTATTTTGTATTTGTTGATTATTTAAATATTTGTTATTCATCAAATAGAACAACTTTTTCCAATTGTCTGCATACTATTTATAGCCCAAGAACAATACCAAGAAGAGAATCTATGCAAACAGATAAAGTCATCCATTAAACAACAATCTATCATTCCAATACCTAATTCCTTTTGCTAGATATCATAAGTACTAACCCGTAACAATGCATATTGAACAGAGAGTATCTGCACTTTTAAATTGCGTTGCATAGATATGTCCAAAAAAAGGGGCAATTATACACATTGATATAATTGCCCCTTTTAGCATGTATCAAAGAAATTTTGTTAAGTTATTTAATCAACACATGGTTATGAAAATGATATAGGTAAGCACCTTAATCTACCATTACCACTTTGCTGATTTTCTGAGCACCACTAGCCACTTCAATTACATAGCTGCCTTTGTGTAATGTTGAAGGCAATTGCAATTGGTAATTGTGAGCAGCACTCACATTGTCAATAGTACGTACCGCATGTACTTTGCCATTTGCAGCATCAATTACACGAACAGATACACCACCATTTACTGCAAAATTGCGCAAAGCAATATTCACAACACGATTGGTAATGGTTGTAGGATATACTTGAACACTTACTCTTGCATTAGCAGCAGCAAAAGCTACAACAGCAGAATAAGTTTGAGAACCATCAACGCCTACTATCTTGATACGGTAATAAGCACTATTAGCAGTATTGGCAGCATCTACAAATTGGTAATTCGTTGCATTAGCCGCACTCAATTGTGCAATAGCTACAAATGAACTGCTGCTACCTGTTGCTTTTTCTACTACATAAGCAGCTACACCCACTTCGTTAGTAGCTGTCCATTTAACTACCGGCAATTGATTAACAGCCGATACACCAACATTACTTACTACTACCGGTAAAGTAACACCAAGTTCGCTTACACCTAAGAATACCATAGTGTCTGCAATAGCATCGGAAGAAGCAGTATTAGCAGTATTATCACCGGTACCGGTGGCAATACCCCATACATTGTTTACATTTTTAGCTACGCCAATTTGTGTTAATGCTTGGAAGGCGCTTGGTTCAATACTTGGAGCAGTCCAATTAACAGCAGCAGTATAACTACCGGTAAATGAATGATTGTAAACACGCCAAAATTGGTTCAATACTTTAGCAGAATCTGCTGCATTTAAACGCAAACCAATACCCATACCAGATAAAGTGGTACCTGTGCTAGTAGCTACTTGGATATCGTTAGCACCTCCATTTACATTCAAAGTAATAGGCGCATAACCGGTAGCACTACCAATTGGGAATGTGTATTGACCTGTAATATTTTTTACTCTTAAATGTCCAAAACGAGAGTTGTTAGAAGTGGTACCACATACTACATAAGTGCCGCTTTTTAAAATTTTAATGGCATTACCGGAAAGAATGGTTAATGTATCGGTTTGACTTACAACCATATTGGTATTTACTAAAGTAAGCGTTCCATTAACATTAACACTACCATTTGCCGTACCGTTAGATAGTACCGGAGTAGATTGTGTACCTGTTTCGCCATAAATGGTTAAATTACCATAATTCAAAGGTGCAATAAACATAGATTGAGTACCAACAGCAGAATCAATAACAGTAGATTGAACACCAAGTGTTACCAATTTTCTCAAATCGGCGTTGGCTTTGTATATAAACAACGCTTGATTGGATTGTGCTGCATTAAAAGCTGTAGCCAATCCATTTCTTCTATTGTTCACCGATAATAGGGCATTATTTTCAACGTTTACTTTAGCAGTTGAGTCTTTTAGCAAAAATGAAGCACCGGATGAGTAAATGTTAGTTCCAGATTTAATATCAATAGAACCTGCAATTCTAACGGTACCCCTAATGGTAAAATTACCTACTGCTGTATCTGTACCAAATTGAACATTGCCTAATTGCATAGGCCAGTTGGCACTTGCGTCCACTCTGTAAGAGGTAGCCGTTGGTGAAATACCTTTAAAAACTAATTTACCGGTTCCCGTATGAACACCAGAGGTATAAATGTTGATTAAAGAGTCAACGCCCACTGTGTTGGTAACGGGTAAAGAAAGGGTTATTTTTTTATTTATAGGATCGATAGCCGTTATTTCAGTACCGGATAAAATATTTCTTCCTTGAAGCACTTGACCTATTTCCAAAGAGTCCACATTATTCAACGTTAATTCTGTGCCACCTCTTGCAACGGCAGCGGCAGATAACCTTGCTTTTGCAATAGGGCTAGGATTTACAATAACAGTACCATTGAGAATAAGCGTATTACCTCCATCATCAAAATTACCAGCTAGGTAAAACACATTGAGAATGGGGTTGTTTGCAAAAGAAATTTTAAAGCTATTGGCTAAGCCCACCAACTTAACAGAAATCCCTGGAAGGATCCTCAATGTTCCAATTTCTATGTCAAGCCCAGTTACTGTTACATCATAGCGAGGTCCTGAAGCAGTAGTATCAAAGTAAACTACGTCGGCACGAGCTGGCAGTCTAGTAGCGGCAACACCTCCTTTGGTTGTACTCCAATTAGCAGGCGTATTCCAAGCACCGGAAGCACCGCCAATCCAATAAAAGTTAGCTGCCTGAGCCAATGCAACAGACATAATAAAGCAAACAGTAAAAAGTGTAAATCTTTTCATCATTAGATTTTTTTAAATTGAACAAAACTTTCGAAAATTATTAAAGACGGTTATAAAAATAATTATTTGCCTATAAGCCAAGTTGGCCATTTGTTGCAGATACCATTCTCAGAATCCCATTTACGGGCAAAACAACATTGCCATACAACGGGTGTAGTGAATTAATATTGAAAAGTTGTTTTTTGATTATTGGTCAGTAAATGCATTTCAATGCCTGCAAACAACACTGCAAACAAACCATGCGTGTCATCATCAAAATAAGGCCGATTGATGTAGTAGTTCACATCTTCCGAACACATGGTACCCATACAAATATCATGCACCGTTCCATCGGCTTCGATACGTGATTGCAAGGCACTCCATGCACGCTTTACTTTGGGTGTATAGGTTGCTGCATCTAGCCAACCGTTGTTGATGCCTCTAGCTATAGCCATGGTAAAAATGGCTGTACCCGACACTTCTTTCTTAGAATCTTTGCGATCAATTACATTGAACCAAAAACCGCTTTCGTCTTGGTACTTGATGATGCTTGCAACATGGGTTTGGTAATGCGCCAAAATTTTGGCGTACAAAGGATGCGATTTAGGCAACTGCTTTAACACCTCTGTAGTGGCCCAAATACCCCATCCATTGGCACGACTCCAATGAGGCAATTTGGCACTGCTTCCCGAGTACTTAGCATGACAGTATAAATTAGCGGCAGAATCCCAAACTTCCGACTTAAAATTCAACACTTGACTAGCAGCATCATCTAACAAACGAGCTCGTTCTGCGTCGGTTTTAGCAATGCGCGATGCTTGCACCAAAAATGGAATGCCCATAAACATATCATCAACCCAAGTAGTATATTTTTGAGGGGTTAATCGTGTGAATATGTTGGAATTAGCCAACCGCAATTGTTCTTTGGTACCATATTGCACCATACGATCAATGAAAGATTGGTAAAGAGGTCGATTGGTAAAATTGGGTTCTTTGTGTAACCGATGTACTAATGGAAGCGATGGCGCTAATGTAAAATCGAGCAATGGCACACCCAATATTTGAATATTGGCAGAACTATCGGCATTGAGGTTGTACAATTGGTGGCGAACGAACGGTACACCATTCAAATGAAAATTGCAGTAATTATTGGCAAAATCGTCATACTTTTTGTCGCCGGATATTTCCGACAAAATTTGCATTGCCCAAGCGGTGCCGCCATTGTGGTAGTTCCAATGGTAACTTGTACCCCATTTTTTGGGGTTGATCATGCCACCAACAATTTCCACTTTAGGAATGGTCCAAGTGATTGGTTCGCTAACCCCTGCATACATGGAACCAAAAACTATGGCTTTTTCTGGCTCATAAGCTGTATTTAAACCCGTTCGGTTAGTATTGGCAAAAGGCCCTACTACCAACCAATTGCTCACTTTAGCAATAGATGCGTCTATGTACTGCATTTTATCTACCCCAATAGCAGGGTAGTCGATTGCTTTTGCCAAAACAGCTCCATTGGTACTTGGCGGTTGCATGCACACTTTCCATTCTTTTCCGCTCGTTTCCGATTTAATCAATAATTGATTGATGCCTTTTTGAAGGGGTAATACCAGTTTTTTTTGCATTTTAATGCTGCGTTCGGCAAATACCATTTGTAGCTTTCTATTGCCCGAAAACTGGTATACTAATTTTCCATTTAGCCAAATTTTACAACCGTCGTTGTGCTCCAATTCTATATTAAAATCTTGATTAGAGCTACTTTCTAATTGTGTAACAGCATAGGCCACTCCAGGTTTTCCCAAACCAAATGTTCTACCAAAATCCACCACTTGCAAACCATTGAAGGTTTTATTGGCATGATGCAGAGATAATTGGTATTTAAAAGGCGTTTCGCGAATGAGTTTATCGCCAATTGATTTTAATACGGAAAGGGCACTGGCACTTTGACCATTTGCAGAAAAAATGAGTGTGGCCGAAGCTAAAACCAATAAGCAACTTTTTACCCATTGCCTACCCAAAAAATAAACTGTTTTCATATGCCGTTACAATTATTGCTAATTCAATGCAACAAAAGAAGCATTCTAACACAGTTTGGAGTAATCCCAATGTTGAATTTAGTTAGCCCAAACAACCAAATTGAACATTTAGGACAACTTTTTGGGGTTTTCATGGACTTAAAATTGCAACAAAGGGGCAACTACCTGCAGGATATAAGCAAAAGGGCAAAACCCAACTACCTTTTGTATAGTAGTTGAGTATTAACAATTATTGGTGGCAAAGAGCTGCATTTTGATATTCATTTACAAGCATGTCTATCTATTTGCTTAACAAACTGCGTAATTGGGGCGTAAGACAATTGCGTGCACCTACATAAATAGGTATTTAGACATAGTACGAGCAGGTCATTATTCTCAATTCGCATAGCAAATGTTGCTTTCCATACTGCTCTTGGCTAACAATTACCTTTTACTTCGTGTCCTTTCCAACCAAAAAACAGCAAATACACGTAACATACCAATGGTAATAAAAAGGCGTATTGTATTCCCCATACATCAGAAACATAACCCATCATTGGCGGAATGATAGCGCCCCCCACAATGCCAAGTAAGAACACAGAAGAAGCTTTTTTTGTGTACCCTCCCAAATCTTTTATACTTAAACTAAATATAATTGGGTAAATAACAGAAGTGAAAAAACCCACGAACGACAAACAAGAAAGTGAGAAATATCCGGAAGTAAGCATAGCCAAAGTAACCATTGCAAATGCACCACAGCTACACCAAATTAAGACTACATTGGGTTTGATTTTATTGAGCAAATAAGCCCCACCAAGCCTACCTGCTAGTACAAAACCCATAAATGCGGCAATAAACAACGCTGCTTTTTGCTCCGTTAATCCAGCTAAATCCTGAGCTTTGGCATACCGAATAATAAAACTTACAATCCCCACTTCGGCACCTACATAAAAAAACTCGGCCCCTACACCATAAAGTGTATGTTTAAATCGGAAAATATGCTTCAATAATTTTTTTTCGCCTGTAACTGCCTCTTCTTCCTTGATAACGGGCAACTGTATACTCAAAACAATGATGGCCATTACTGTAAACACAACTGCCAATGTTACATAAGGCAATTTCACCAAATTGGCCTCAGCAGCTAAAAAAGCCTGCAACTCCGAAACCGAATAAGCATTAATAACCTCCTGAGGAATATCTTTTTTATGTAACAACAACAATGCACCAAGATAAGGTGCAATTGTGGCACCCAAAGAACCGATAGCAGCCGACAAACTAAGACGGCCGGATGCTCCGTCGGGTGAACCTAGTTTGGTAATATAGGGCGATGCCGTAACTTCTAAAAGTGCAAAACCGGCTGCCATGACAAAAAGTGCGGTTAAAAACAGCGGATAATAACGCGTTTCAGCTGCCGGATAAAAAATACAAGCCCCTAAGGCTGCAATTAATAACCCTGTAACCATACCGGCTCGGTATCCCTTTTTTTCAATATACCATCCTGCAGGAAGGGCTACCAAAAAATAAGCCCCAAAAAAGGCAGACTGCACCAATGATGATTGAAAATCGGTGAGTTGACAAGCACGCTTTAAGTGAGGTATCAATACATCATTGATATTTCGGCTCATATTCCAAAAAAACATGAGTGTCATTACAATGATTAAGGGCACTAAAAAATGAGAAGCAGATTGCTTTTGACGGTTCATATGGCTGGCAATTGGGTAGTGAATGAAGGTTATGTAAGTACGTAGTGAAAAAAGGGAACTTAGTTTTGGGAAAAAATACATTGCATTTCTACCCAAAGCGTATCATCTGATGCAAATGGTAGCCGCTGTTGGAAAGTAAGCATCAAAGCTGCCCATTCTTGCTGTTTAGGAAGTGTACCTAAACGCGCAAAATCCCTTTGCAAGTCAAAAGTGGGAACAGTTTCCATAATCATGAAAAGCCGATTCCCGGCACGATAGATATCCATAGAAACGATACCTACTTCCTTATTTCCGGCCAATATTTCAGGCCAAACAATGTCGTTTCGATGATAATACTCATACGCTGCAATCAATTCGGGATTGTCTTTTAAATCTAAGGCTAAGCAATATCGTTTGGTAGACATAAAAAAATGTTTATAAAAAATCAATAATTAAATAATATCTATGCAATAACCACATCAATAATGGCTTTAACCACTTGATTTTGAGGATTGGTGAGTGTTTCAAAATTTTCTACTAAGTCATCAAAAGGCATACGGTGGGTAATCATCCAATCAGGATTAATCACACCATCTTCCATTAATTTTCCAATTGCGGCAAAGTCCTCAGATAGCGCCGCCCTTGTTGCTTTGAGGGTTAATTCTTTTTTATGAAAAAAAGGATCGTAAAAAGTTACATCGCCCATAAAAAGACCTACAAATACAATAGTACCTCCGGCCGCCACGTATTGGAATGCGTTGTGCATCGACTCTTTATTGCCGGTTGCATCAATAACCACGGTTGGCAAATCCCCTTTTAAGGTTTCGAGTAATTGGTCTAATGGAACTTCCCCTGCCAAAATGGTATCGTGAATTGCTAATTTATTTTTACAAAATTGCAATCTGTCCTCATTCATATCCATGACCAATACCTTAGCGCCGCTCAACTTCACAAACTCGGTCACACACAGTCCAATAGGACCGGCACCCACAACCAATACAATGTCGTCTTTTTGTATATCAGCTCGGTTTACTGCATGCCTACCAATAGCTAGGGGTTCAATCAAAGCGAGCATATCGGTAGAAACATTGTTAAAAACATGCAAGTGGCTAGCAGGATAGGTAAAATATTCTTGCATACCTCCATCTTCATGCACACCTAACACAGTTAAGTTTTCGCCGCAATTGGTTTTACCCCTTTTTACGGCTTGACCAACCGTAGGGTTTCGATAGGGTTCCACACAACAAAAATCGCCTACTTGAACATTGTGAACCTCTTTACCTATGGCTACGACCTCAACCGCTAATTCATGCCCAAGTATTCTTGGGTACGAAAAAAAAGGTTGTTTGCCACCAAAAGCATGAATATCGGTACCACACACACCAATTTTATGCACCCTTAGCAATGCATGTTGCTCATTTTCGATCGTCGGAATAGGCTTAGTTGTGTGAATAAATTCTCCGGGTTTGTTTAATAGTATTGCTTTCATTGTTACGACAATATGATTTGCGTTATTTCGTTAAAAAGTTGTTCGGGTAAAGAACCTGCTTTCCAATCTTGTAAAGTATCTTTCATTTGTTGCTCATTCCTAGCGCCTACTACTACTCTATCGGCCTCCTTTATAGAAAACAAATAGCGCTGCGCCAACGAGGATAAGGATAAGCCATGTTCTTTTGCCAACGATTTCACCTTTATTGCGTTTTCAATATCGCGTTCGGTAATCCATTGTCCGTCGGCACCATCGCTTATATATTGCTCAAGCCGATTGCCTAACAGCGAAAAGTGCAATGAAGAAGCCGCATAATAGGCAATACCTTCTTGTTGGCACCAAGGAATATCTTTTTCAAAGGCGGATAAATTACAAGAATCCATCTTCAAAAAACCCGAAACAGCATCAAA
>Ga0209398_1001315_pt1 | contig 12976 bp, 9 predicted proteins | sample AshMeaBigSpring_FD_184125 | JGI IMG/M metagenome (GOLD analysis project Ga0209398, IMG submission 184125) | Groundwater microbial communities from Big Spring, Nevada to study Microbial Dark Matter (Phase II) - Ash Meadows Big Spring (SPAdes)... | ecosystem: Environmental > Aquatic > Deep... | reverse complement strand
GCCTTCGCTAGCCGAAATTGGTTTCGAACCCACAGGTGTAAAGTGGCAACAACCCATTACCAAAACTGAAAATTTAAAGCTTTACCCTGATACACGCAACTTTCCGGCTAACGAACAAGGTACCTCAAAACTGAGCGTTCATTTGCGTTTTGGTACAGTGAGTGTGCGAAAGATGGTGCAGTTGGCTTTGCAAACAAACGAACAATTTCTGAATGAGTTAATTTGGCGGGAGTTTTTCATGATGATACTTTATCATTTCCCAAAAGTTGTCAATCAATCGTTTAAGCCAAAATACGATGAAATAAAATGGCGAAACAACGAGAATGAATTTGCTGCCTGGTGCGAAGGAAAAACCGGTTATCCGTTAGTAGACGCCGGAATGCGCGAGCTGAATGCAACCGGATTGATGCACAATAGGGTGCGCATGGTGGTTGCATCGTTTTTGGTGAAACATTTATTAATCGACTGGCGATGGGGCGAAGCTTATTTTGCTCAGAAATTATTGGATTACGACTTGTCGGCAAATAACGGAAATTGGCAGTGGGCGGCAGGTTGCGGCTGCGATGCAGCTCCTTATTTTCGTGTTTTTAACCCCACAGAGCAAGCTAAAAAGTTCGATTCGCAACTGAAATATATCCGAAAATGGGTTCCGGAGTTTGACCAACTAAATTATCCAACACCCGTTGTGGAGCATTTTTTTGCCCGCAACAGAGTGTTGGAAGTCTTTAAATCGGCTTTGGAATAACCTTATTTTGCGGTTACCTGTATGTCGAGAATAAATATATTGTCGATGGCTTTGTCGCCTAAGTTGTCGAAAAACGAGTTTGAACCATAGCGTACGTCAAATTTCGAACGGTCAACTTTCAATTGTGTTTTGTACACATTGTTTTGTTTGGTTACTTCGAAAGTTACCGGCTGCGTTTTGCCTTTGATGGTTAACTTGCCTGTTACGTTGGCTTTACCGTTTGTAAACTTGCTTGCTTTGGTGATAGCAAAAGTAGCTGTTGGGAATTTTTCAACGCCAAAGAAATCGTCTGAGTTCAGGTGATCAACTAATTTTTTGTTGTAAGTTTCGTTTTCAAGATCGGTACAGGTGATTGATTTCATGTCGATTACCACATTTCCTTTTACGATATTACCTGCCTTTAATTCTAAAGTAGCACTTTTGGCTTTGATACCGCCGGTATGCGAACCACCAATTTTGTTTCCTGTCCATTTAATAACTGCATCCGAAGGATTGATGTTGATTTTTTGAGAAAATAATGCAAAAGTTCCTGCTATAAGTAGCAACGCTGTTAATTTAACTGTTTTCATAAATTTGAATTTGTTGTTGTTTTTAATTGTTTTAATAAATTACATGTTACAACATATAAACAGCGTGTCGATGAAAAAAGTTGAAAAGATTTTATAAATAGAGCAATAGCTTTTTTCTATAAGTGTTAATTGAGTAATTCTAAAGCGGTATTTTCTTTTTCTGTCATAAGAGCGCGAAGCTCGGGAGTTTTGTCGTCGTTGCCACACAAATGAAGAATGCCATGAATAATAATGCGGTGCAATTCGGAGTTGTAATCCGTTTGGTAGGTTTCGGAGTTCGATTTTACGGTGTCGAGGCTAATAAAAATATCGCCGGAAATGGTTTTCGGGCCGGAATAATCGAAAGTAATAATGTCGGTATAATAATCGTGTTGCAGGTATTGATTGTTAATCTCTAAAATTCGCTCGTCGTTGCAGAAAATATACGATACGTCACCGGTTTTAAATCCGTAACTTTCGGCTACAGTTTTTATCCAGCTTTTGACTTTTGTTTTGTCAATAGCGGGCATTTTTACTTTTTCAGCAATAAATTGAATCATATTTTTTTTAATGAAAAAATAAATACCCCAGCAATATGGCAGCCGTAATTCCCACAAAATCAGCAATTAATCCTGCAGCTAAAGCATACCGTGTGTTTTTAATATTTACCGAACCAAAATACACTGCCAAAATATAAAATGTGGTATCGGTAGAGCCCTGAATGATACACGATAATCTTCCCACAAACGAATCGGCACCGTGCAAGGTCATGGCATCCACCATCATGCCACGTGCACCACTTCCGCTAAGTGGTTTCATAAAAGCAGTAGGTAAGGCATCCACAAAATCGGTATTCAGTCCGGTAAGTCCGATAAGGTACGAAATGCCATCGGTGAGCAAGGTCATAGCACCCGATGCACGAAACATACCAATAGCTACCAAAATCGCAATCAGATAAGGAATGATGCCAATTGCCACCTGAAAACCTTCTTTTGCCCCTTCGATAAAGGTGTCGTAAACATTTACTTTTTTGAAAAGTGCCATGGTGATAAACGACACAATAATACTTAATAACAGGAAGTTAGCAGCAAAAGAGGAGTATTGCGAAATCTGATCTTTGTCGAGCTGACTAAGCAAATAAATCAATCCGGCTATGAATCCGCCCAAGCCAAGCAGCGTTCCCATTATCGTGCGTTGAAACAGGTTTATTTTTTGATAAATAGCTACTGTAATAAGTCCTGTAACAGCAGCAATAAATGTGGCAATTACAATAGGCAAAAACACGTCGGCAGGATTCACAGCGCCCAACTGCGCTCTGTAAACCATAATGCTTATGGGAATAAGGCACAAGCCGGCAGTATTGAGTACCAAAAACATAATCATAGGATTGGAGGCTGTTTCCTTGTCGGGATTAATTTCCTGCAATTCTTTCATGGCTTTTAGCCCCATTGGAGTAGCGGCATTATCGAGCCCCAGCATATTGGCCGAAACATTCATAAAAATACTGCCCAATGCCGGATGGTCTTTTGGAATATCAGGTAGAATTTTAGTGAAAAACGGAGCTACAATACGTGAAAATAAGGCAATTACACCACCTTTTTCGCCTATTTTCATTATGCCGAGCCACAATGAAAGCACGCCGGTAAGACCGAGCGAAATTTCGAATCCATTTTTAGCCGACCCAAATGCTGATTGAATTATATCAGTGAAAATCTGTGTGTTGCCCGTTACAAAAAACTGTCCGATAGCAATCAGAAAGGCAATTAGAATAAAACCTATCCAGATGTAGTTTAAAATCATGTTGCAGGAATATTGCTTGTTTAGCTGCAAAAATAAGCATTTTAAATGAAAAAATCTTTCAGTTCGAAGTTTTAGCTGACAATAGTTGATGGTTTGTTGCGATTTTTGTACTTTTGTGCCAAATTAGAAGGTAAAAATCAGAAGGTAGAAATTAGAAAACTAAACGGTGAAGATAGAACTACGAAATTACATTGTACCCACCATTCCAATTGCGGTGCTACTTATGCTGACTGTAGCGTTGGTTTGGTTTTCCGACTTGTATATCCGGCATTCTATTCGCCCCGATATTTCGAATGAAACAGTTGTTTCCGGTATTAATCTTTTTTTCTCCCAAAACCACTTGCTTTCCAACTTAGTAAGCCTGCTTTTTACAGCTTTAAATGCTTTTCTGATTGGTCAGCTCAATAATAAATTTACAATTATTCGTACCCGAAGTTTTTTGCCGGTTCTGTTTTTTGTGTTGCTTATTGCTACCTGGCACGAAACGCATATTATTGTGGTATCCCACCTGGCTTTAACTTTAGTTTTGTTGTCTTTTTTTTCCATTTTCAGGGTTTATCGCAACCGAAATGCGTCAGAACAGGCTTTCCTGAGCTGTTTCCTGATAGCACTTGCAAGCATCTTTGTGGAACCTTTAATGCTTTATATTCCCCTGATATGGCTGGGATTAGTGTTTTTTCACAGCATGTCGTTGCGAAATTTTTTGGCAAGTATTGTTGGGGCAATTACACCCTGGATACTTTATTTTGCTATCCGGTTTTATCTCCAACCCGATCTGCTTTGGTTATATTCGTTGAGTCAATCGTTTGAATTTGGTATTCCAATATTAAACCGCCCATTGAATGAGATAATTTACATTGGCATTTTAATCGTGTTGTCGGCAATCGGATTTGTCGGACTTTCGTCGAACCTCAATCAGGATTCGATGCAAACGCGTGGACTAATCAATTTTAACACCTGGTTTTTGTTGTTATCATTTGTTTATTCCATGGTTTTTGTCAGGCAGTTTTTTGTGTTTTTACCGTTTATAGGTGTAGGGTTGGCTATTCTGCTGGCACATCCACTTACGCTAAAAAAATCGAATTTCTTCGGCTATATATTTCTGATTTTTATTATTGTCAATATTGTTTTTGTTGTTTCGAATTTAATACTTATTCCGGAATGACAGAATGGATTGAATTGGGATATTTGGGGCTTTTTATAGCTTCGTTTTTGGCAGCAACTGTGGTGCCTTTCAGTTCGGAGGTGGTATTTTCGGCAATGATTGCTGCAGGTTTCGACGACTGGAGCTGTATCTGGATAGCGACAGCCGGAAACTGGTTGGGCGGGATGACTTGCTATTATTTAGGTCGGTTAGGTAAAATTGAATGGATTGAAAAATATCTCAGGGTAAAACGTGAGAGCATGGACCGTTTTCTGTCCAAATTACATAAATATGGCGACTGGTTTGCGTTTTTTTCGTTCCTGCCCGGCGTGGGCGATATTATTGCGGTAGCATCAGGCTTTTTCCGCTGCCGGTGGTGGGTAGTAGCCATTTCGATGTTAGCGGGTAAATTGGTGCGTTACATTGTATGGTTGGGGCTTTTTAAACAAGTGCTGGAGATTTTTTAAGTAAAAATATATTCAAATAACAATTAAAAAACAACTGAATATCAATTAAATAAATTAAGAAGAAAAATGAGAAAAAACATTGTTGCAGGAAACTGGAAAATGAACAAAACCCTCCAGGAAGGGTTAGCATTAGCTACAGAATTGAACGAAGCGTTGGCAGGACAAACATTGAATTGCGATGTGGTAATTGGCACACCATTTATTCACCTTGCAGGCGCTGTTGCTGCTGTTGATGCAAGCAAAATTGCAGTTGCAGCTCAAAACTGTGCTGCCAAAGAATCGGGAGCATACACAGGTGAAGTGAGCGCTGCCATGGTAAAATCTACCGGTGCATCGCATGTAATTTTAGGTCACTCGGAGCGTCGTGAGTATTATGGCGAAACAAGTGCTATCCTGAACGAAAAAGTAGCATTGGCACTTGCAAATGGTTTAACACCAATTTATTGCTGTGGCGAAGCTTTGGATATTCGCAATGCAAACACACAAAATGAGTATGTACAAAATCAGTTGGAAGAAACGGTTTTCAACCTGAGCGCCGAAGATTTTGCCAAAATTGTTATTGCTTACGAGCCAATCTGGGCTATTGGTACCGGTGTAACTGCCTCGACCGAGCAGGCACAGGATATGCTGAAATTTATCCGCAGCATTATTGCCGAAAAATTCGGTCAGGAAATTGCTGAAAACACTTCTATACTTTACGGTGGTAGCTGTAATGCTAAAAATGCTCCTGAATTATTTGCTCAACCAGATATTGATGGCGGACTTATTGGTGGTGCATCGTTGAAAGTGGCTGATTTCAAAGCTATTATTGATGCTTTTTGATTGAATTAAAATTCAAAATAAAACTGAAAACTGCTGTCGGGTAATTGCGACAGCGGTTTTTTTATACATTTAAATGACCTGATGTTTGCTTTTGTCAATAAAAATCTGTTAATTTGTATTCCAAAAATTTTCGTTTTTTATTATAACTAAATAAACAACTATTTGTATGAAAAGTATTAAAGGAACACAGACCGAAAAACATCTTTTGATGTCGTTTGCCGGTGAAAGTCAGGCGCGTATGCGTTACACAATGTTTGCATCAACAGCCAAAAAAGAAGGGTTTGAGCAAATTGCAGCCATCTTTCTTGAAACTGCAGACCAGGAAAAGGAACATGCTAAAAAATTCTTCAGTTACCTCGAAGGTGGTCCGCTCGAAATCACAGCTACCTATCCTGCCGGTATTGTAGGCACTACTGCCGAAAATCTGAAAGCAGCTGCCGAAGGCGAAAACGAAGAGTGGACAGATATTTATCCTCACTTTGCCGACGTGGCCGAAGCCGAAGGATTCCCTGTGATTGCAGCTACCTTCCGCAAAATTGCAGCCGTTGAAACAGAACACGAAAAACGTTACCTGCGATTATTGGAAAAAGTAGTAGCTGGTAAAGTATTTGCTCGCGACGAAGAAGTTGTTTGGCAATGCCGCAATTGCGGACATGTACACGTTGGCAAAGAAGCGCCTAAAGCTTGTCCGACCTGCGCGCACTCGCAAGCTTATTTCGAAGAAGAAAAGCAAAATTATTAATGCAATTCCAGCATAGGCTACAATTTGGTAAAAAGGCTTTTCCGAAAGGAAAGGCTTTTTTTTGGATGTATTGTTATAATAGAATCATAGAAAAAACTGTATTATAACCAACTGCATAACAGACTGTGGATTTGGCTGAAACACCATAACACATATAAAAGAATCAGCAATATCTACTAAAGAGCAAAATAATCAGGCCTGAAATACCTTATTTGTCGACCACAGGCTAGTCATAATACAGGGTTTTAAATACTATGCTGCATTAAAAGAACCAATGGCCAGAGCTATATTTGCGGCAAAATTTGTCATTCGCATGAAAAAACTTGATTAATTGCAGCATTTTTTGTGCAACTACTCATTTAAATCAGTTTAAAGGATTGACGCTAAATCTTGGAAATTACTGGTTGCAGGCTGTATTGCAAAAAAAGACCCACACTTTCGTGTAAGTCTTTGATAATAAGCAGTCGGGATGACAAGATTCGAACTTGCGACCTGATTTAATTATTTGTTGTTTAACGCATTATTGGCATTTTCAATAAATTGCAAAGCATTTTCTTCTCCTTCTTCAATGGCAATTTCTACTGCTCGTTTGGCTGTTTCGAGTAGTTGCTCCGATTGCTTTTTGAGCATAAAACTCTCTGAAACTTGTGAGGCTATTTGTTGTTGGATTTGTTTGTCGATAATAGGAATCGGAATGTTTTGAAATTCAGTTTTGTTTATAGCAGTGAGAATAGTTCCAGAACAACCTTTTTTTAGAATATTTTGTATAGGCTCTGATTTGAATAAAATCAATAATGTTTCTGAATTGATTTTGTTTGAACTAATAATATAAAAACCTGTTGAGCAAAGAGCATTATCATATTCTTTGGTCACTATCGCACAACTATCCAATGAGCCTTCAATTGAAGAAATTATCACATCGTTGGTATTTACTTTTCTTCTTGCTCTTGTTGGTAATTCACTGCCAATAGCTATTGTACAGCCTGTTATATCACCTATTTTCCCTATATTCGCCAATTCAATATATTTATATTCGGTATTGTCTTTGGGTGTATAGTTAACATCCTTTTGTTTGCAAGCTACTTCTATTGATTCATACCCATTTGGATAATTGCAAATCAGGTCAATGTAATCATCGTATTTCTTCTGATAATATTCAGCATCCAATCTACCTGTACTCAAAAATGATTCTCTAAAATTCTTTACATTAACGGCTTCTGACGTTGGTTCAAAATTGTTTAAGCCTAAGGTTTCTAGTAAAAGGGTTTCGGCTTGAGAGTATAATTCTGTTGAATGAATTCTGTTTATGTGTGCTATCTCAAAACTTTCTTTTATATAATTTTGAATACTTTTACTAAGTAACGGAATAAAAATTTCTTTCACTTCTTCAGGATTGACGTTTGTTTGATTTATTGATTGTCGTGAACGTCGTTTTACATCCCAAATGCCATATTTGGTATTTAAATAAGTGGCTAGATATTCAGGGTAAATATAATTCTCGTTTGGGATAAATCTAACTAAGTATGATGCGAAAGTGAAATCCCGATTCTCTAATTTACGATAGATTCCAGTTCTTCCAACCCATTCATAGGAGTTAGTTCTATTGAAAAGAACATCTCTGTCGTTTAATCTGAATTTCTGAAATTCTTCTTTTGAGATATCGGCATGCTTATCAACCTCTAAATCGCACATCATATTATGAATTTCATTCATTCTATATATTGGATAGCCAACACCATCCTCATTCATAGATACAGAAATACCATATTGTGCACTAACTAGTAAATTCCCAATCTTATCATATTTTAGTTTTGGGTTTTTCTTAGGCTCTTTAGTCCAAAAGTCACTATCAATTCTAAAATCTTTATTTCCCAAAGTAGTTGAAAAATTAACTGTGACCGTTTCCAGCCCTTCCAACAAAGCATTATACTTTGCTTTGTCGAAAGGGCTATTTAAAAAAAACTGAGTTGCTCTTTCTTGGCAAATTCAGCAAAGGCTTCGGCTATGCCATCGCGGGTTTGTCCGTCGTGGTTAAATAAGTCGTGTTTTACTATTAAGTGGTCGTGTGTGTCCAACACATATTCGTCCAAGTCTTTCAATGTACTTACATAGCTTACTTCCGGCTCTTTAAGTACCATTTCGGTTTGAATGGGTTGTGGAACTTCGGGCTTTACCTTATAAACGGTTGGTATATCACGCTTGCGTACATATATTTTTTCGCCACTATTATCCTTTGTCTGTTCCTGCATGGTGGCAAAGAAAATTGGGTAATCATCCACTTTGGGGCATAATTTATCATCCCATTTTTGCACCAACATCACCGATGTTTTAGTGCCTGTGTGCGGTTTAAATACATTTCCGTGTAAGCCTACCACGCCCAAAATGCGGCAACGTTCAGCTATAAATTCACGGATTTGTTTGTCGCTGCTGTTATTGAATCTTCCCTGTGGCAATACAATAGCCATTCGTCCACCCGGTTTCAGAAAATCGAGATTGCGCTCGATAAACAGAATATCGCGTCCAACGGCTGTTTGATATTTGCCTGCTGAGTTTTTGCCCAATTCGTATTTTGATATAATTCGACTTTCTTTAATATCACCCGCAAAAGGTGGATTTGCCATCAGAATATCGAACTGAAAATCGCGGTTGTTGTTTTTGAGTGTTCGAAGCTTTTTAATGTTTGTCCAACCTCTGCCATATACATCCAGCCAATCTCCATCGTTCGTTTTTTCGTCCCAGCGCTCCCAATCGAGCGTATTCAGATGCAGCACATTGGTTTGTCCGTCTCCGGCAATGAGGTTCATCGTTCGGGCAACACGCACCGTTTTTTCATCAAAATCGATGGCGAAAACTTTGTCGTTTACATAATCGGTACAGCGGGGAGGTTTTTGTTCTAATGTAAACAAATGACTTTGCGCCAATCCCAAATCGGTAAAAATATGTTTCCAAACATGAAAAATGGTGTGAACCGGAAAGCCACAACTTCCGGCTGCCGTGTCAATCATGGTTTCGTGCTCTTGTGGATTGAGCATTTTCACACACATATCAATAACATATCGCGGTGTAAAATACTGTCCCTTTTCGCCCTTCGAACTTTTGCCAATCAGATACTCAAAAGCATCGTCCACTACATCTAAATTACTATTGAAAAGTTTTACATCTTGCAAGGAAGATACACAAACCGATAAATGCGAAGCGGTAAGTTCAATTTTGGCATCGTCGGAAAATACGCCCGACCATTTTACTTTTGCCCTATTGAATATGTTTTGAATTTTATCTTTCAGTTCTGTTTCGGTATCACCATAATTACGAAATTCCAGATAGCGTTTTTTATCGCGCCCCGATTCCATTTCGTCGAACAATTTGGTAAATATCAATTTAAACAATTCCTCAAACGCATCTACGCCAGCACCCGCCAACACTTCATCTTCCATTTCCAGAATAAGATCTTTCAACGATTTACGTTCGTTTACCAACTTATCTTTTTTAATCAAATCATCGATTGTCCAACGCTCCGAAAGAATATCCGATAGTTTTTCGGTTACTTTTGGAATGCCCGGTAAATCTTCAAAATAGTTGGGGTCTTTGCGGTGATAGTAAGAAATTGAGTCGCCATTGCTCCAAACCCCAATTGGTGCGCCTGTTCCATTGCAGTAACTTTTCAGCTGTTCTTTACCATCTTTCAGTTTTGGTTTCTTGACTTCGATAATGATATAGGGCGAAAGTGTTTTCTCACGGTCGAAAATAACTATGTCAGCCCTTTTCTTTTCCCGTCCAAACGACACGGCGTATTCAATTTCCATACGTGTGGTTGGATAGCCGTAATCGTCAATCAATACCTGCAAATACATCTGTCGAATAACCTCTTCGGGAGTTAGCTTAATTTCTTTTTTGCGCACCAAACACTCCGCATAAGGCACCGGATTTCCCTTGCTGTCAGTCCGTTCCTTAATACGTTGTTCTAATTTTTGTTGTTCGGGTAATGTAAATTGAGTAAGCTTGTAATTGGAATCCTTGAGAATCTCGGCAAGAGTCATGGGCTTTTTGGGATTAGTGCATTTCACTAATTGCCCTTAGATTTAAGTTCACAAAAAAAGCGTGAACTAAATCCTTATCCACGCTCGAGGCCCTGAGAAGCCCACACACAAACGATAAGTCAAAAGCCCACGCCGTTAGGCATGAGCATTTGCTCATTGAATCTGTTTGTGTGTTCGCTTAATTGAAATTTCTCAGGTTTCGAGCGTGCGAACAATAGCAGAATGCTATTTAAATATTATGTTGAAAAATTGTTTTATCTATAAAAATTATCGATTTTTTGATTGAATGCAAAGATATATTCTTTATTGTAGATGGCAAAGTAAAAATTTAAAAAACCAAATATAAATCTCTATACTAATAACAAACTAAATAAAACAGCCTGTATTGCCAGTTGTGTTATTCCTGAATTAATTTGGTTGGCTGCCGGAAGCTTGAATGGATTATCTACTGAAAAATGTAAAGTGCTCAAGAATAGAAATGTTATACTTTACCCTGATTTGGGAGCTTACGAAAAATGGAAGTTGAAAGCTTCTGAAATGGAACCCCATTTTATTCAACCCATATTTGTATCAAATTTATTGGAATTACTATCAGACTTAAATGATCGCTCTATTGGATTGGATCTTGCAGATTTTGTTTTATGTAACAGTAATTATTAAAACATAATCCTTAATTAATAATTTATAATGGCTTATCTTGCTTGGGTAATTATTAATCAGTTGAATTTAACCCCAGCCCCCTTGTTTTAGAAAATTCTCACCCCGTAGTTTGAGTTATGATACTGTATTTTTGCACCATACATTTGTTGTGCTTTTTCAACTATCTCAATTCCACAGCGTAATATAATAGAAATGAGTATCGATTAAAAGTATGGTATTGTATAACTTCATTTAAATGTCAGGCTATTTTTAAATTACAAACCAATAAAATTATTACATTATGCTTAAAAAAATTACACAAATCAATCCACAGAGATTGAATTACGGAAAATCGCTTTTAGCAATCTGTTGTCTGATTACATCACTTACTGTGAAAGCGGCAGACTTCACATGGTTAGGTGGAACTGACAATAAATGGTCTACGTTAGCAAATTGGACAGTTGGAAACCCTGCAGTAGCAGCTTCCGCATTGCCAGGCCCTACTGATAATGTGAAAATTTTCTCAGGAACCGTCGAAATTGCAAGTGATGAAAATGTAGCAGTTAATTCGATACGTGTGGGTTGTATGTCGTCTGCAAAAGCTACACTGAATATTACGGCCGGCGCAACATTAACGATTAATCAAACAACAGCAGGCAGTTATGGTGGCGCTATTCAATTAACCGGAGGTACCGTGAATAATAATGGAGGTACTATAAACATTACAAGTACATCTTCTACTAATGATGCTTATGGAATTTTTCTAAACGAAGTAGATTATAATAATCCTACAGCAAATAGTACATTCAATCAGTCAGCAGGTACTTTAACTGTAACTATGGTTGGCACCGGTTCAAATCATAATCCGATTTGGGTAAGACAAAGAAATGGTGGAGGTAATCCAACTCTTACTTTAGGAGGCACAGTTACGTTGACTCCGGTATCAGGGACAGGTTCAGGTAATTATGTTATAAATTGTATATCATCTAATTTTACTATTAATGGTACAGGTACAATTTCAGCCGGCTCACCCGGAAATAATGTATCTTACGGACTTATCAGAATAATTGGCGACAATGCATCATATCCATACAAAATTACCATTGGATCAGGTGTAACTTTAAATTCATATTCAACAGGTTTTAAATCTACCGCCTCTCCTTATTCAGGTCCTATTTATATACAAACAAATACGAATTCTGCCACATTGGTAAATGAAGGCACGATAAATATTGGAGGGAACAGCGAAAGTGCAATTCATATCACTACAGTTGAAGGAAAGACTTTCCCGTTTATGGTTGATAATACAGGGACAATTAATTTAAATGGTTCATTTGGAGCAGCAGCAATTTATATTGCAGGTAAAGGAACCGGTTCAAGTAAGATACTTAATCAGGCTACCGGAAATATAAATTATAATACAACTTCAAACAACACTTCTGCCAATCCTTTTATTTTCCAATCGTCTTCCAATACATTTGAGTTAGTTAATGACGGAACTATTTCAGTCGGATCAGTTACTCCTTTGACAAATGCGATATCACTGTACGATAGCAATTCGAAAATTAACAATAACGGAACACTAAATGTTGGTTCCGGCATTATAAGCACTTCTTCAAATGCAACATCAAACTCGGTTGTATTCAACAATAGTGTTACCGGGTCTTTGAATTTTAACTCAACAAGCGCAACAAGCCCTATCAGTACGAATTATGCTTTTGCCAATGAAGGGTCGTATATGTTAGCTCCAAAGGGAACGATAAATATGAATGTAAGAGGAACAACCTCTGCAGGAACAGATTATGATCAGATTGTTTCAAAAGCAGCATTTGGTATCGTCGACCTCACCAATGCATCATTAGCTCTTAATATCACCGCTTCAAATCCAACTCCGGGTACAATTTCATTAATTTCATGTACCGGAAATTTTGAGTCAATATCAGGTACATTTAAATCGGTTACAGGATTAGTACCGGGTTGGACAATTGGTTACACCCCAACATCTGTTACATTGACAAATGATGGTACCGGA
>Ga0209398_1001314_pt1 | contig 12979 bp, 8 predicted proteins | sample AshMeaBigSpring_FD_184125 | JGI IMG/M metagenome (GOLD analysis project Ga0209398, IMG submission 184125) | Groundwater microbial communities from Big Spring, Nevada to study Microbial Dark Matter (Phase II) - Ash Meadows Big Spring (SPAdes)... | ecosystem: Environmental > Aquatic > Deep... | reverse complement strand
GGATAGGTGGCTCGGGAGGCGGATGGCAGGATTCGGGAGGTGTATGGCCTGGTATCAAAGCCATACAAGGCACTTTTGCTACAGAAGGCGATCCGGAGTTTGGCATCAGTAGGGGTACTTTGTTACCTACCCACACGGTGCTTACCGAGCAGTCCATACATCCACAAGCTGCAGAACGGTTGATGCAATCGCTCGTACTAATGCACGGAGGTATGGCATCGAATGTAGGCCCTATATTAGAAATGGTTACGGAAAAATATTTGTTGCGGGGCGAAAAAGAATGGCTTGCCAGACAACAAACCAACCAAATATTTGACAACATATTGCAGTCGCTACAAAAAGGCGATATGCAACAGTTGGCCGCTAATACTGCCCGTAATTTTGATGAATGTATTAAAAATATCATTCCGGCAGCCACTACTTACTACACGGAACAAATAATTGCTAAGGCCAAACAACAATTGGGTGACGATTATTATGGCTTTTTGATGCTAGGCGGTATGTCGGGCGGTGGAATGGGCATGTTTGTGAATCCGCAGCATTACCAAACATACAAACAAACCGTATTAGACATTTTAACTACCACCAAGCAGGCCCTAAGCGATGCATTGCCCTTTGCCGTGCAACCGGTAGTGTACGATTGGCATATCAACAACAAAGGCACTTGGAGCCAATTGCTTACAGGCAATTCGGCACTTATGCCCGAACAATACTATGCCATTCAGGTATCTGAATTGGTGCGCAAAGATCCTGCTACTATTGCTTATGTACGAAGGGCCGAAATAGACTTTTTTACCTTGCAGTGCCGCAACGAACAGCAAGCCTACCCGCTGTTGCGTACCATTGTTAGTAATTTGTTTAAGGTGTCTGACCCTTCGCAGGCAGGCAATCAAAACAACGAAAACGAAAAAGCGGAAGCCATCAAAAAAGCCAACGGCTTTGATTACATACAACACGAAGATATTCGCACACAATTACAAAAAGGTCGTATTGGATTGTCGCGCAATCGGTTACCCGAATTTACCGTGATTGAAGACGTGCAAGCAGGTGATATTGATTTGTACGAATCGGCGATTGCACACCAAAAACTTGGCGAAACAGCAATTGCCAATGGAACAGTTGCCGTGATGACCTTGGCGGCAGGTGTAGGAAGTAGGTGGACCAAAGGTGCCGGGGTGATTAAAGCCATCAACCCTTTTGTGGGCATGCAGGGGCAGCACCGCAGCTTCTTGGAAATGCACCTTTCCAAAACCAATAAAGTAGCTAAGACATATGGAGTGGACATTCCCCATATTGTAGCCACAAGCTATTTAACCCATACGGCTATTGCCGACAAACTCACCGCTACCGATAATTTTGGTTGTTCCATACCGGTGTATTTATCCCCCGGCCGATCAATAGGTCAGCGTTTTGTACCTACCGAACGAGACTTGCGTTTTTTATGGGAAGAAATGCCGCAGGAAACTTTGGACGAAAACAAACAAAAAGTAAGAGACGCCGTAAGAAACAGTTTGATAGGATGGGCAAAAAATAAGGGCGAAGGAGCCGATTATGTAGACAATATTGCAGCACAACGTTTTTCGCCGTTAGGGCATTGGTACGAAGTGCCCAATTTACTGCGCAATGGTGTTTTGGCCAATTTGTTGCAAAAACATCCCAATGTGCAAACCATCATGTTGCACAACATTGATACATTGGGTGCTGATATAGATCCGGTAGCTTTGGGTACGCACTTGGCTCAAGGCAATATGCTCACATTTGAAGTAATCGCCCGTCGTATGGAAGATAGGGGTGGCGGTTTGGCACGGGTCAACGGTCACTTGCGCATGTTGGAGGGGCTTGCACAGCCGCACGAGGAAGACGAACTAGCCCTTAGTTACTATAATTCCAACACCACTTGGATAGCAATTGATAGTTTGTTGCAACTTTTTGGCCTTACAAGAGAACAATTAATAGCTGGCGATGAAGCACAATTGGCCGCGGCTGTACGTGGAGTAGCTCACCGTATGCCAACTTATGTAACTATTAAAGAGGTGAAATATAGGTGGGGGCACGGACAAGAAGATATTTATCCGGTAGCGCAAATTGAAAAATTATGGACCGATATGACCGCCTTAAGCGATGTGAAATGCGGTTATTTGGCAGTACCTAGAAAGCGCGGGCAACAAATGAAAGACCCTGCACAGTTAGATGCATGGATGAATGATGGCAGTTACGATTATGTAGCCAATTTGTGTTCGTTTTAGCAACTGTAGTAGGGTTAATAATGATAGAAAATTAAGTTTGGGTTACTGAAAGGTAGCCCAAACTTATTTAAAGCCCATGCTATAGCACAATAGTCGATGCGACTGTAAACTGTGCACGGAGGAAGGGGGGGGAAGTTATAAGTAGTAAGTTATAAGTTATAAGTGGTAGGTGGTGGGAAAGGTGTTTGGTGTAAGATTTATGGTGTATGGTTTAAGGTGTAGGGTTTAGGGTATATGGTGTAAGGAGTAGTAAGTAGTAGGGTGTAAGGAGTAGGGTGCAGAAAATAAGTACCAATCAGTAAGCAAATGCGGCCCAAAAAGTATTGATAGCGCAACTACTTGGCAAAAAGCATCTACCAGCCGATAAGGATTGCCCAAGTTGAATGGTGCCAACGCCAATGCAGCCAACTATGTAGTACCGGCCCTTGGCTCATACCTATTATTTGTCGGCTACCATGTAGCCGCCTTTACGGGGCAATAACTCATACGATATCGAAATACAATTTGTAGGAGAGTAAAATAATTATACTATTATTGTTGTTGGTTATATTCAGCCGCCATGCGTAATTGTGCTTAGCCAACGTGTTTTTGACAATCATTTACTTTGACGATTCAATTGAAAAGTCGAAGTAAAGGGTGCATGGCAAAAAAAGTATTGTTCATGAAAGTTTCCATTATTACGGCTTGCTACAATAGTGCTGCTACCATTGGCACCACAGTGCAATCGGTTACAGCACAGCAATACCCCCACATAGAACACTTGTTGATTGATGGATTATCTACCGACAACACTTTGGCGGTGGCCGCCGAAGCAGGGCACACAGGTCCGGTATACAGCGAAAAAGACAAAGGCATTTACGATGCCATGAACAAAGGGATTGCAAGGGCTACAGGCGATATTATTGCCATTTTAAATTCTGACGATTTTTACGCGCACCCACAAGTAATCAGCGATGTAGTAGCGTTGTTTCAACAACAACAATGCGATACCGTATATGGCGATTTGTGGTATGTACACCCCATAGAAACCTCCAAAGTGCTACGCAAATGGCATTCGGGAGCTTACAATCGGTCACAGTTTTTAAACGGTTGGATGCCTCCGCACCCCACATTTTTTGTACATAGGCGACTTTATGAACAGTGGGGGCACTTTCATTTAGGATTGGGCAGTGCAGCCGATTATGAACTCATGCTTCGTTTTTTGTACAAGCATGGGGCTAGTGCTGCGTATTTACCCAACGTATTGGTACACATGCGAGCAGGAGGGGCAAGTAACCAATCAATTGCCAATAGGCTTGTAGCGAATAAAAACGATAGAAAAGCCTGGGCCATAAATGGGTTGCAACCTCGCTTTTATACCTTATTTTTGAAACCCTTGCGCAAAGTAACACAGTTTTTGGTGAGGTCTTAAACTTTAAAATACCGGTTTTTATGATATTGAAAAGGTGGTTATATACACTGATGTTTATTGGTAGTATGCTTACGGTAAGGCATGCCACTGCACAGGATTTGCTCAGTGCCAAAGATTTTTCGAGTTTTAAAGCGGATTTACTGACCGACGATCAGATTGCCACGTATAAAAAAAAGTTACTGCAAAATGGCATATCAAACGATGAAGCCGAGCGCATGGCCATACAAAAAGGGATGCCGTTAGCAGAATTAAACAAGCTGAAAATGCGCTTGGAAGCCGTAGGCGATAAGGTAGGTGGAAAAGGTAAAGGAGCTGATGCAACAATAGGGCAGCAGCGTACTTACGACAGTGCCAACTTGCAAAAGCCGGTAGCTGAAACCAAAGCAAATGCATACGAACAGGTATTTGGCAGCGAAATATTTAGCAACAACAATTTAACTTTTGAGCCTAACCTGCGCATGGCAACGCCCAAAAATTATACGCTTGGTCCCGATGACGAGTTGGTTTTGGACGTGTTTGGTTATCAGGAACTGAATGTAAAAATACAGGTAAGTACAGAAGGTTCCATTAATATACCCAACATTGGCATAGTACCCGTGATTGGATTGAGTATAGAACAAGCCACCAAACGTATTAAAGACAGGATGGCAAGGGGAGGCTACCAAACATTACAATCGGGTCAATCGCAGTTGCAAGTAAGTTTGGGTAAAATCCGCAATATTAAAGTAACCATTATTGGCGAAGCCAAACGCCCGGGTAGTTATACATTACCTTCTTTGGCACAAGTATTCAATGCATTGTACGCAGCGGGTGGGCCTACTGAACGTGGTTCGTTCCGAAAAATAGAAGTAATTAGAAATAGCAAAGTGATTGCCACGATTGATGCCTACGATTTTTTACTCAACGGCAATCAAACCCGCAATGTACGGTTACAAGACCAAGATGTGGTTCGGGTGCCTATAGCCGAAGTGCAAGTAACCCTCAAAGGCGAGGTGAAACGACAAGGTATATATGAAGTGTTGCCCAACGAAAATTTTGCCCAAATTCTCAACTATGCGGGCGGTTTTACGCCCCTTGCTTACAAAGCATCGGTACATGTGCAACAGTATGGTGACAAAGAAATGCAAATAAAAGACGTAGCAAAAGAGGCGTTTGTACAATACCAACCTATTCAAGGCGATGTAATAGAAGTAGGTAAACTATTGAACCGCTTCAACAATCGTATTTCTTTGATTGGCGATGTGTATCGCCCGGGGGATTATGAGCTGACCAATGGATTAACGGTGGGTCAATTGATTAAAAAAGCCGATGGCGTATTGCCTAGTGCGCTCTTACAACGTGGATTAATTGTGCGCACCAACAACGATTTAACCAAAGAAGTGATTGCTTTTCATGTAGCCAATATACTCAACGGCAGTGCCCCCGATGTATTGCTCAAAAAAGATGATGAAGTAACGATTGCTTCTGAAAAAGATTATAAAGAGGTTTATAGTATTCAGGTAGATGGAGAAGTACGCAAACCGGGTGTGTATCCTTATTACAATGGTATTACCCTAAAGGATGTATTGTTTCAAACAGGGGGCTTTACAGATGCGGCTTCTATCAAACACATAGAAGTAGCACGCAGATTGCACACGGATAGTGCCCACACCAAACAAATTGCTGAGGTGATAGAAATTGAAACAGAAAAAGACCTTAGCGACAATACCAAAAATCTGTCATTACAACCTTGGGATATGGTTAGCATACGCACAAAGCCCGGTTACAAAAGGCAGCTACCGGTGTATATTACCGGTGAAGTAACTTATCCCGGTAAGTATGTTTTGGTGACCAATAACGAACATGTAAGCGAAATTATTAAGCGATGTGGCGGATTGACCCCACAAGCTTTTTTACAAGGTGCTAGCTTGGTACGACAAAATACCAATTTGGCGAAAGATACCGGCGATGCTCGCTTGCGCAAAATACAACAACAACTGAAAGATACCGGCAACCTTACGCAAGACTATTTAAAAACAACCATTAAAGTAGGCTTAGATTTAAAGAAGATATTGGAGAACCCTTTGGGTATAGAGGATGTAGTGTTGCAGGAAGGAGATGTATTGAGTATTCCAAAAGAAAAAAGAGAAATTAAAGTAAGTGGTGAAGTGATGCTGCCCTCTGAAATTGTATACAAAAAAGGCGAATCGCTTGATTATTACATTGGCAAAGCTGGTGGATTTACCGATAATGCACGAAAAGCAAAAGTGTATGTATTGTACCCCAATGGTAGTGGTGCCCGCATCAAACGGTTTTTGTTTTTTTGGAAATATCCAAGGGTAACCGAAGGTGCCGAAATATTGGTGCCTGCCAACATAGAAAAGCACAATAAAGGATTAACTACCGCAGAAGTGATAGGCCTTACAAGCGCCTTGGCATCGATGGCAGGTGTGGTAATTGCTATTTTGAGAAGATAATTATTAAGAAAGCTACCGATAGTATGAATAAAGAAATTTCCATTGGCGATTTAATAAAAAAGGTCTCCCAATCCATCAGTTATTTAAAAAGCCAATGGCCGATAATTGCATTTGTATCTCTGCTATGTGGGGGTCTGTTTTTTTTACAAGTATGGCGTTCCGACGCAAAATATACTGCTAGGCTAACATTTGTTTCAGAAAATGAGAGTGGAGGCACCTTAGGTGGCTATGCAGGAATAGCAGCACAATTTGGATTGGATATTGGTGCAGGAGGCGGAAGTGCTTTTGAAGGTGACAACCTTATTGAATTGTTGAAAAGTCAAAATTTAATTGAACAGGTACTTTTATCTCAATCTGCGGGTAATAAACTAATGATTGATGATTACTTGATTTTACATCACCTCAAATTCAAGCATCCCGTACCCCAATTTCAGCCAAATATGGCAACACAAGGTCTTTTGGGAGACAGTATTTTACAAATAGTGTATAACCGAATAGTTAAAAAAGGTTTGGATATACAGAAAATAGATAAAAAAATTGATTTTGTTTACATTCAGTATACTGATAATGACCAAGCTTTTGCGAAAAAATTTGTGGAGCAATTAGCACAGAAGGCGATTGTGTACTATACAGATTATAAGACAAAAAAACACATTAACAATATCAAAATATTGCAAAAACAAGTTGATTCGGTTAGAGGAATGTTGTTCGGAAATATAAGTGATATAGCAAGTGTTAATGATTTGAATATAAATCCCTTAAAGCAGATTTTACGTACGAATACTCAAAAAAAGCAAATTGATCTGCAAGTGAATTCTGTGTTGTATGGCGAATTGCTCAAAAATTTGGAATTATCAAAATTAACGTTGCGCAAAGAGTCTCCATTAATTCAAATAATTGACACGCCTAAATTACCCTTGAAAAATGAAAAACTTGGGCGGTTAGCAGCTGCAATTATTGGAATAATTATTGGCATGCTGCTAACTTGTGTTTATTTGCTTATTCGAAAGGGTTTGTTTGTACACAACTGATTTGTATTTATTACCTGAATGTGAAGTTTGATGATGGAAACGGATGTACATGTACTAGATAAATCTTCTTTTTTGAATTACTCAATAAAAGACGCTAATACATTTATTGTATCTGTTATAACAATAACAATGTTAGCAGGCTTTCCTATTCAAGTAATTAGCGGTACAAAAATACATTATGCAGCATTTATTTTGGGTTGCTTCATATTATTGTTGATAAATATGGTAGCAGTCATCAATTATCTTAAGTTGGTATATTTTAGTGTTTTTGCACTGCCAATTCTTTACTTTTTAAGTAGCAGCGGTATAGATAATGCGTTTATTTTTTCATTAGTACCGTATGTTATTGTTCCTATTGTGTTTTGGAATAAAGCTTTTGTTGCTTTTAAATTGGAATCTGTATTGAAAATATTTCAATTTTTTACGGCTATTTACTTTATTGGTGTATTACTTCAAATGGTGGGTGTTTCCGCCCCATTTTTAGCAATGGATATCACTAAAACAGAAGGAATTGTTCACGAACGATATGGCTCATTTGCAGGAGGAACGTTGGCTTTAGGACTCACGGCCTCTGTAAGTTTTATATTTACCTATTATGAGTGGGTTTATGAAAAGCGAAAAGGTATTGTACCTCTTTTGTTGCTCTTAATCTCGTTTTTTACACTGCTGTTTGCACAGTCAAGGAGGTTTTACATTCTCATTTTTGCAGTTGCCTTGTTGATTTACATTTACAATCGACCTGCAAGGCCAGGAAGTTTAAAAAAAGTATTATCGTATGCAACTATTGCTCTGGTTTTATTAATACTCATTGTATTGTACTTTTTTAAAGACTCTAATTATTATTTGCAACGTATTTTTTCGGTAGCCGATTTTGCAGAAGATGAATCTAATTTATTGCGCGTTGCCAAATGGTTGCAAGCAATTCAAGCTTTTTTGCGTCATTTCTGGTTTGGAATGGGTTTGGGAGCAAGTGGAACGATAGGCAAAAATTTTGATCCTATGGTTACTTCAGTAGACGATATTCTTGTGGCGGAGAGTTATTATTTAAAAATTTTATTAGAGTGTGGGGTCGTTTTTGGTTCAGGGTATTTAATGTTTCAAGTTTTTCTTTTAACAAAGATTTTTAGGTCATTTAGGATGCCGGGAGTGGCATTTCCAGCTTTTTTACTGGTTTTTTTCTTTTTGGAATCTTTCATGAGTACATCTTTAGAGTCGGCTTTACCATCTATGTTATTTTGGATTAGCGTTTCTAAATTGTTGATGCAGGATACCCAAATGTAGGTTTTGAATTGCTTAGCACTTAATGATAGTCCTTTAATTTATAAATATTAGTAACATCTTTTGAAATCCATTATTCCTTTTTTTGTACGGATAGTTGCTTCTTTTACAGCAGTGTTTACCAATTTCATACTCGCCAAACATCTTGGTGTAGAGGTGTTTGGTATTTTTTCAGGCATGCTGTCAATTGTATTTATCATCAATTTAATTACCGATTGGGGATTTAATGCCTACGGAGCCCAATTACTTGCCCAAAAAACTTCTTTGCACGAGCAAAACGAATTTGTAAACAATGTAGTTGCATTTAAATGCATTTTATCTGTAGTATTCACCATTTTATATATTTTGTTTTGTATTGTAGGTGCAAAACAGCCTTTGTATTATACAGGAGCTTTACTAATACTGTTGTCTTTCATCAATCCCGAATGGATTTGCAGGGGAATGTATTTTCCCGATATGGCCGGATACAGACAACTCCTTTTTTCTGTACTCAATATTTCCTTTTTCTATGTATTGTATTGGTTACACGCCCCTTTTTGGTTAACTTTTGTATCGTATACCCTCAACACCGTTGTTAGCTTTGGCATCGTTCTTTTTTGGGTACAACGAAAAAGTGGTTTACAGTGGCCTTTACGGAGGTTCAGTATTAAAAAAATACAACACTCGGGTATTGTAAAGCATACATCCGTTTATTTTTATGGTTTTTTGCTCAATAACTTCAATTATACTTCTGGCATTGTGGTCCTTACCTTTTTGGTAAATGCCCACTCGGTGGGCGTGTATGCAAGCTATTACAACATATTTGCTACATTGGTAGCTCCTGTTGCTATCAGTTATGGTTTATTTGCACCTAAAGCGCACCTGATGGATGCAAAAAGCTTTTTTACAGACTATTTTGTGGTAATCATTTACATGATGGCTGCGGGGATTATTTTTTACTTTTTTGGTCAATTTTTTTACAAACTCTTCTATCCAACTAGTTTTTACTTTGATGCCAAGCTGAATGTATTAGCTGCATCCGTTTTTGTGCTTTACTGTTTGGAAAATTTGTTTGTGGTGTGTGGCGTTTTACAACAAAAACCCAAGCAGTACTTAATTTGCAATGCTGTGGGACTCATAACCGTGCTAAGCATGTATGTGTTTTTGTTTTTCACCCACCGCCTTTCTGTGCATACGGCTTTACTAACAATTGCGGTAATGCAAATGGTCATGTTGGTGGTCAGTTTTTATTGGTATGGCTACTTAGTAAAGTATTTGTTGCAGCCTGCTATTGCACTAGTAGGCTTGTTGGTTGTATTGTTAGGTGCATTTTTGTATTGGGGCTTAAGCATCTATATTTGTATAGTTACAGCAATACTAATATTGTTGTTCATTGCAGGTAAGTTGTTTGTACTTTTAAAAAACCTGTATTGATTTACTGTATGACTGCTTCCCAAAATAGCTATAAGGTTTCGGTATGCATACCTGCGTACAATTATCCTCATTTACTACACCGTTGTTTACAATCTATTGTAAATCAAACTTATACCAATATTGAAATTGTAGTAACCGACGATAGTAATACCAATCAGTTGCAAGAAGTGGTGGAAGCTTTTCAGGACAGTCGTATTTTGTATTACAAAAACGAGCAGCCGCTAGGTTCGCCGGCTAACTGGAATGCGGCTATCAAAAAAGCTAGTGGCGATTTAATAAAAATATTGCACCACGATGACTACTTTACGCATACCAATGCAATAGCTACTTTTGTTAATGCTTTTGAACAACAGCCTGATATTTTATTTTGGTTTTCCAAACATTACAACGACTTTTCGGGAAAAAAGATAGAAAGTAAACTATCTACTAAGTTAGTAGCTAAAATTGAACAGTTCCCTAGTAAGTTGCTGTTGATGAATGTAATCGGTGCACCAAGTGTAACTATGCTACACAAAGAGGTTGTACACCATATTTTATTCGATGAAAAAACACATTGGATGGTAGATGTGATATTTTACATAGATGTGTTACGCCAATTTCGGAAGATTGGATTTATTCAAGAGCCGTTGGTATCTATCACTGCCGGTTCGGCACTACAAGTTACAAATACCACTAATGGAATAAGAAAAGTTGAAGAAAATATTTATGCCTATAATCGCTATCATTTGTTTCACTCCAACAAGTTTTCTTTAGTAGATAGTTTGTATTTTACAGAGTTGATTAAACGCTATGCTTTGTTTCAAAACAATACTTGGTGGGAACAGTTGGATAAAGAAACACAAACCGTATTGCAGTTGTCAAGGAAATTAGCTTATTTGCCGGTTTGGTACAAATTGTTGGCATTGGTTAGAAGAATTTGGGTGCAATATTTTTAAATTAACGAACCTATAGCAAGTATGTTAACTGTACGATTACAAGGGGGATTGGGCAACCAATTGTTTCAATATGCGTTTATTAAGTCACTCGCCTTGCATAAGGGCGTTGGATTTCAGCTAGATAGGCGGTATTTGCTCAATAGAACGCCTAGAAAAAATTTCACTTTTCGCGATTATGATTTGTCTATCTTCAATATAGAGGAAAATTTTTATCAGCCCGATGTGGCCTGGACAGCAAAGCAAGTGTATACAGATAAGCTACGCTTGTATGCACAATTAAAACGACAACATTTAACCGGCAAAATTAGACGTAAATACATAGAGCCATTTTTTCAATACGATGATCGAATTGCACAGATACCTCATAACGCCTATTGTGTAGGGTACTTTCAAAGTTACCGTTATTTTGAGGATATGTTTCCGCAAATGCGTACCGATTTTAGTTTCAAAACACCTATCGACTATGCTTGTTATCCTTTGTTACAACAAATTGAAGAAACCAATAGTGTTGCATTGCATGTTCGAAGGGGCGATTTTGTGAACCATACATTTCATGGATCGGTATCTATGGAATATTATTTAGCCGCAGTAGCCCATTTGGCCAAAACGGAAAATAATTTACAACTATTTGTTTTTTCGGACGATGTACATTGGTGCAGTCAACATTTGTCGTTTGAATACCCTACGGTATTTGTAGCGGCAGAACTAGCCGGCGAAAAGGCTCGTAATCATTTTGAATTGATGCAAAAATGCAAACATTTTATTATTTCAAACAGTTCTTTTGCTTGGTGGGCCGCTTATTTGGGTAATGCATCTAACAAAAAAGTGGTTGCACCCAAAAAGTGGCTTCAAAATCCCATTATCAATACCAACGATATCACACCTCCAAGTTGGTTACGTTTGGCTTAATACTACAAGCCGGGTGTACGCATCTTGTATTGTTGCATCCGAAGCCTAGCAAATCAATATGTCATAAAAGCGATTTATATTCATAGATTAATATAGGTTTGAGCAGCTAAATGGCAAATTAAACAAAAGGTTTCTCTATATTTGGCAACATTTGGCAATTGCTTTATAATAAAATTGATTTTTATTATATTATGTACCATTAGCTTCGAACGGGTAACCGATTATTCATATGATTCCATTTTCCGTTTTACTTTCCGTTTATCATAAAGAAACTCCGGCTAAACTAGCAGAGGCATTAGAGAGCATATTACTACACCAAACGTTGTTGCCAAATGAGGTAGTAATTGTAAAAGACGGTCCTCTAACAAATGCCTTAGATGAATTAATTGACATGTTTGAGCGCCAATATCCTTGTATTAAAGTACTGGTACTTCAACAAAATGTAGGATTGGGCGAGGCATTAAAACGCGGTATAGAAGCATGCACGCACGATTGGATAGCACGAATGGATAGTGATGATATTGCAGCAGCACAACGCTTTGAAAAACAAACCCTTTTTTTGCAAGAAAGACCCTATTTGTCGGCCCTTGGTTCCAATATTGAAGAATTTACACACCAACCTCACGACCTCGGAAGAATTAAGAAAGTTCCTGCTACTTACAAAGAGGTTCTCAAATTTGCGCGTTATCGCAATCCATTGAATCATCCGTCTGTCATGTTTCGAAAAAGTGCCGTACAAGCGGTTGGTTCCTATCAAGAAGTACCCTTATTCGAAGACTATTACTTGTGGCTGCGCTTATTGAAAGCAGGATACCAAATTGAAAATATGAACGAGGTATTGCTGCATTTTAGAATAGGCGACAATGCAATTACTCGACGACATGGCTTGGCCTATTTAAAAAAAGAGTTGACTTATTTCAATAAAATACACCGAGAAAAATTAATTGATGGCAAGCAATATATTTTACTCGTTTTGTTTAGAACACCTTGGCGTTTGGTGCCTTTAACAATGTTGAAATGGGTTTATAAAGTTGTATTGCGATGAGTGGACGCCCGCCATTTACTTTCACCAATGAGGGTAATTCCCAAACAAACTAACACCACTTCAAACACCACCCGATACCGAACAATTGCGCCTGCAAAGGGTACTGTATAGCCTATCATGGTATAATTGAGTAGTACAATACTTAACAACATTGCCACAGCAGGCATGCGCAAAGCCGTCCACCAATTGCGCCACCACCACAAACTCAGCAGTAACAAGGCCAATGTGCCCCATGTTTCCAACGCCGCAAATAAC
>Ga0209398_1001313_pt1 | contig 12991 bp, 12 predicted proteins | sample AshMeaBigSpring_FD_184125 | JGI IMG/M metagenome (GOLD analysis project Ga0209398, IMG submission 184125) | Groundwater microbial communities from Big Spring, Nevada to study Microbial Dark Matter (Phase II) - Ash Meadows Big Spring (SPAdes)... | ecosystem: Environmental > Aquatic > Deep... | reverse complement strand
ATGATCCGCCCGCGGGCAGGCGGCGGCTTCGAGATCGTCGTGAACGGCGCGGCGCAGCACTTCGATCAGGTGCTCAGCACCGTTAGCCCCGGGGCGATGCAGCGGCTGGCGCCCGACCTGCCCGCCGCTTACCTGGGGCAGCTTGACCGGCTCAAGAGCATGGGCGCAGTGGTGCTGACCGTGGCGCTCGACCGCAAGCTGACCAACGACATGTACTGGATTAGCCTGCCCAAACGCGAGGGCATCCCCTTCCTGGCGCTGGTCGAACACACCAACATGATCGACCCCAACCACTACGCCGGCGACCATCTGCTCTACCTGGGCGACTATCTGCCGCCGGAACACCGCTATTTCGATTTCACCGCCGAGGAGTTGCTAGACGAATTTGCGCCGCACCTGGCCAAGTTCAACCCGGCCTTCGACCGGGCGTGGGTGACCGGAGCGTGGGTTCACAAGGCCAAATATGCACAGCCCGTGCCGCCAGTCGGCTACCTGGGGCTGATCCCGGCGCTGCGCACGCCGCTGCCCGGCCTCTACTTTGCCTCGATGAGTCAGGTCTACCCGTGGGATCGTGGGACGAATTTTGCGGTGGAGTTGGGGCGCAAGGTGGTGGGGATGATGAATGAAACGCGTTGATGCGACCGCTCTACCGCCTTACCACAAGGTCACAACAGGATATTGGTGAATCTGGCTATCTCCCGTCAGCAATATCATTCCTTCAACCTGCGCCTGTGCAATGAGCAAGCGATCAAAGGGATCGCAGTGCAAGAAAGGCAACTGCGTGAGCTGCCAGCAATGTTCGGATGCAATTGGCAGCCACTGAATCTGGTTGATCTTCATTTCCTGTTCAAACCGCTGACGCCAATCCGGCGCTAGCGCCAGTTTACCAAGACTCAGCTTGATACAGATTTCCCAGTAACTGGCAGCACTGAAGTGAAGCCGGTTGGCCGTATCCAGAAACGCCGTGGTCGCCGCCGCACTCAATCCTTGACCAGTGACGGCCCACAGGAATGTGTGTGTATCGAGCAATAGCTTTGTCACGGCATGTACTCGGCAAAGTCCGGCAAAGGCGCATCAAAATCCTCATCGATATGCACCACCGCAGACGCTGCACCGCCAATGCGCCGTTGCGGCTGCGCCTCTGGAACAATCGTGAGCCGCACGAGAGGTTCTTTCCCGCGTGCGATCACGATATCTTCACCGGCCAGCGCCCGCTGGATTAAGCGTGACAGATGGGTTTTGGCTTCGTGGATGGAAACTTGCGTCGTCATGCATAGATAGTAACTTAGTCATCAAGATTAGTCAATCACTTTACTAGGTGCAAACCTGAGTGGCGCGGCGCCAGTTGCGGCAGCCGCACCACATCCAATTGTACGAAACTTCATTTACAGCCTATCCGCTTTGATGTACACTTGCGCCCATCGCTACGGAGACCGTCCAAGCGTGAACGACACGTTCCAGAGGAGTGCTTGTGAGCGACACATCGAACTTTTCCACCCCCGCCCAGGTCAAGGATGCATTGAACAGCCAGCAATACATTGCCAGCGACGAGATCGCCACGACGGTCTTTTTGACGGCACAACTTGGTAAACCGCTGCTCTGCGAAGGGCCGGCGGGCGTCGGCAAGACCGAACTCGCCAAGAGCATCGCCGGGGCTACCGGGCGCGAGCTGATCCGCCTGCAATGTTACGAAGGGCTGGACGAGACCAAGGCACTCTATGAGTGGGAGTACGCCAAGCAGTTGCTCTACACCCAGTTGCTGCGCGACAAACTGCAGGATACGCTGGCCGGCGCCAACACGCTGGCGCAGGCCGCTGATCGCCTGGCGCAGGAGGAGGATGTCTTCTTCTCGATGCGCTTCCTGCTGCAACGTCCACTGCTCAAGGCGATCCTCAATGACAAACCAACCGTGCTACTGATCGACGAGATCGACCGCGCCGACGCCGAGTTCGAGGCGTTTCTGCTCGAAGTGCTCAGCGACTTTCAGGTGACAGTGCCAGAACTGGGCACGCTGGCTGCGGTGCATCGCCCGATCGTGCTGCTGACGAGCAACAACACGCGCGAACTGAGCGAGGCGCTCAAGCGGCGCTGTCTCTATCTCTTCATCGGCTACCCATCGGTGGAGCAGGAGATGGCCGTTGTCCACCTCAAGGTGCCAGAGCTGGCGCCCAAACTGGCGCAGCAGGCGGTCGAGCTGGTGCATCGTCTGCGTGGCCTCGATCTGCGCAAGTCGCCCAGCATCTCCGAGACGCTCGATTGGGCGAAGTCGCTGGTGGCGCTCAATGCCCGGCAGCTCGACCGCGAGGTGCTAGAGAACACGTTGAGCGTGCTCCTCAAACACGAGAGTGACTTGCAGAAGGTCAAGCGTCGCCTGGATGTCACGGAAAAGGGACCGCGATTGGAGGAAGACGATCGGTCGCTGCGACGGAGGAATTAAACCATGGACGAACGCATGATCCGCTTTATCTCCGCCCTCCGCGCTGGCGGGGTGCGCATCAGCCTGGCGGAAAGCGCGGATGCCTTTCTTGCTGTCGATATGCTCGGCGTGCAGGAGCGTGAGGCATTCCGGCTGAGTCTGCGCGCGACGCTGGTCAAGGATGCCGCCAGCCTGCCGACCTTCGACGAACTTTTCCCGCTCTTCTTTGATAGCGCCGACGCGCAGCAGCCGATGTTCGACGCCACGCAGGAGATGTCGCCCGAAGAGGCGCAGATGCTGGCGCAGATGCTGAAGCAATTTGGCGAGCAGTTGCGCAAGATGCTGGAAAAGCTGTTGCGCGGGGATCAACTCAATCAGCAGGAACTCGATAAACTGGCGCAGATGACCGGCCTCAACCGCGCCCAGGATATGCAATATCGCGACTGGTACGCGCAGCGTATGATGCGCGCCCTGCGTTTCAAAGAGGTGCAGGAGGCGCTGCGCGAGATCATGGAATTACTGGCGAAGATGGGGATGAGCAAGCAGCGTCTCGACCAGATGCAGCAGTTGATCCAGGCCAACCAGCAGGCGCTGCAAGAGCAGGTCAACCGCTTCGCCGGGCAGAAGATCGCCGAGAACATGAGCGAGGCGGAGCCAGACGACGCCAATATCGACGACCTGATGGATCGCCCCTTTCGCGCCCTCTCCGACCGCGAGATGGACGTGCTGCGCAAGGAGGTGCGCCGCCTCGCCAACCGGCTGCGCAGCCGCATCGCCCTGCGCCAAAAGCGCGCCAAAAGCGGTCAACTCGATGCCAAGGCCACGATCCGCGCCAACCTCAAACATGCCGGCGTGCCCATCGATATCAAGCACCGCGACCACCGGCTCAAGCCCAAGCTCGTCGTCATCTGCGACATCAGCACCTCGATGCGCTACTGCTCGGAGCTGATGCTCAGCCTGGTCTATGCGCTGCAAGACCTGGTGACGAAGACGCACGCCTTCGCTTTCATCGACCACCTGGAGTTCATCTCGCCCGATTTTGCCGGCAAGGAGCCAAACGCTGCCATCACCGCCGTGCTCGAACGGATGCCGCCTGGTTACTACAGCACCGATCTGGGCTATGCGCTCAATCAGTTCGCCCGCCAATATCTGGACACGGTCGACCAGCGCACGACCTTCATCCTGGTCGGCGACGGGCGTAACAACTACAACGACCCGGCGCTCGATGCCTTCCAGCAACTGGCGCGGCGATCTCGGCGTATGATCTGGATCAACCCGGAGCCGCCAATGTTGTGGGGCAGCGGCGACAGCGACATGCTGCAATACGCGCCGCTCTGCAACAACGTGGTAATGGCCGCCACGCTGGGCGAACTCACCGAGGCGGTGGATCAGCTGTTGTCGCAGCCGTAGAAAACCTTCCCGATAAGGATGCGTCGTCTCGCTGTGGCGTCCTCTGTGTTACGATTGGCGTGACTGGATCGCCGCTGAACACGGAGGAAAAATCTTATGGGAATAGCCGCTGACATTGCCATCATCGTTGTCGCTGCCCTTGTCGGCGGGCTGGTGGCACAGCTTTTGCACCAGCCGTTGATCGTTGGCTACATCCTCGCAGGTGTGATCGTCGGCCCGTATACAGGCGGCATCACGATTGGCAGCGTCGACGACATCGCTCGGTTGGCCGAGATCGGTGTGGCGCTGCTCCTCTTCACGCTCGGCATCGAATTTTCCCTCAAAGAATTAGCGCCGGTGCGGCGCATCGCCCTGATCGGTACACCGCTCCAGATGGCGCTCACGGTCGCCGTCGGCTACGGCATCGGGCAGTGGCTTGGTCTGGATTGGGTGGCGTCGCTCTGGTTTGGCGCGGTGATCAGCAGTTCCAACACCATGATCGTGCTCAAAACCCTCAGTGCGCGCGGCTTGATGGGCACCCTCTCCAGCCGCGTCATGCTCGGCGTCTTCGTCGTGCAGGATCTGTGCGTGATGGCGCTGATGCTGGTGCTGCCCTATCTCGGTGGTAACGGCTTTGACGCCACCGCCCTGATCTTTGCCATTGTGCGGGCCGCACTCTTCCTCGGCGCCATGCTGCTGATCGGTACGCGCGTGATTCCCTGGCTGATGCGGCGTATTGCACGCTGGGAGTCGCGCGAGCTTTTTCTGGTGACGGTGACAGCGCTGGGACTGGGCGTCGGTTATGCCGCATTTCTGGCCGGCCTTTCCTTTGCCTTTGGCGCGTTTCTAGCCGGATTGGTCATCAGCGAGTCGGACTACAGCGAGCAGGCGTTGGGCGAAGTCATCCCGCTGCGCGATATCTTTGCCATGCTCTTTTTCGTCTCGGTAGGGATGCTGCTCGACCCAGCCTTTCTGTTCGCCAATCTCGGCACAGTGATCACGGTCGTACTGATCGTGGCCGTCGCCAAATCACTGATCTTTGGCGGCGTGACCTTCGCCTTTGGCTACCGCAATGTGATCCCGTTGGCGTCGGCGTTGGCGCTCTTCCAATTTGGCGAATTCGCGTTTGTGCTGGCGCGCACCGGGCTGAACGATGGCGTCTTCAACGCCGACACCTATTCGCTGATCCTCAGCGCTGCGCTGGTGACGATCCTGATGACGCCGCCCGCCTTCAACCTGGTCGCACCCTTCTACAGTTTGCAGCGGCGCATCTTTCGCAGCGCGCCACGGCAAACCTTCGACATCCCCGACGAGGGACTGCGCCAGCATGTCGTGATCGCTGGCGCCGGGCGTGTCGGCCTATTTGTGGCCGGGATGCTGCACCGCCTCCACGTGCCGGTCATCGCCATCGAGTTGAACCAGCAGCGCGTCGACGAATGTAAGCGCGCCGGCATCCCTGTGATCTACGGCGATGCCAGCCACGCGGTGGTGCTCAAGGCGGCCGCGATGGAACGCGCACATCTGGCGCTGGTCACCACACCGACGATCAAGATCACGCAGACAGTGGCGCAGCAGATGCGCACCCTCAACCCCGATCTGCACATCGTCGCGCGCGCCGATGCGCTGGAACAATTGGAGACGCTGCACGCCATCGGCGTCTACGAGGTCGTGCAGCCAGAGTTCGAGGCCGGGCTGGAGATCGCCCGCCAGGCGCTGCTGCACCTCGACATTTCCGCGCCCGACATCCAGCGCTACACCGACGCCGTACGCCAGGATCTCTACGCACCGCTCTACCAACTGCACGCCGGTTATGACGCTGTGCATGCGCTCGAACACGCGCGGCGGCTGCTGGAGTTCACCTGGGTGACGCTGGCTGTAACCAGCCCGCTTGCCGGCCGCACGTTAGGCGCGGCCGGGGTGCGCAGCCGAACCGGCGCCACCGTCGTCGCCGTCATGCGCGCCGACGGACTGGTGATCAACCCCAACGTTACTGAGACGCTGCACGCTGGCGATGTGCTGGCCGTGTTGGGCAATCACACTGCGCTGGCGCAATTCACGCTGCTTGCGGCGCCGGGCGCAGACGGTCAGCAGGAGTCGTAGCCTGTGCATTGATGTGCGTGAAATCATCAAACGACACCCAGGGTTTGATGAAGTTGCGCCCTTCGAGTACAATAGGTTTCATAATTTCCGGGGAGTAGCGCAGTCTGGCAGCGCACAGCGTTTGGGACGCTGGGGTCGGAGGTTCAAATCCTCTCTCCCCGACTAGTTAACCGGCAGGTCGTCACCTGCCGGTTTTTCATTACTCAGCCGCCACCTGGCAAAGCGCCAGCCGTTTCATGCAAACGCAAACACAACTCACGATGTCACACGCCAAACCCACCAAAGCTGACTTGCAGACTGCCGCCAATCGCAGCATCGCCGACGTGATCGCGCCGGAGTTACGCGTGCTCTTTGTAGGCATCAATCCGGGGCTCTACTCTGGCTGGACGGGTCATCACTTTGCGCGACCGGGCAATCGCTTTTGGCCTACGCTCCATGCCGCCGGCTTCACGCCGCGCCAACTTCACCCTTCCGCACAGGACGAGCTGCTCCAGTACGGCTGCGGCGTAACTAACTTTGTCAATCGCGCCACAGCGACGGCGGCAGAGTTGGCGCCGGCGGAACTGGCAGCTGGCAGTGCGCGGCTGGCGCAGATCGTGGCGCACTATCAGCCGCAGAGCATCGCCGTGCTGGGCATCACCGCCTATCGCACGGCGTTCGACCGTCCCAAAGCCGCGTTGGGGCGCCAGCCGGAGCTGCTGGTCGACACACCGGTGTGGGTGTTGCCCAACCCCAGCGGACTAAACGCGCACTACACGCTAGCCACACTGACGGAAGTCTTCCAGACATTTCGCACCGAATTGGAAGCATACCTGGCGTCACTCGTCAGGCGTCACTCGTCACCAGTCAGATCTGACGCCTGACGGGTGACGAGTGACGCCTCACCGCGCGTACAGTTGCCGCAACGCGGGCTGCCAGATCGAGTTTTCCAGCAGGTCGGTGTTATCGCTGATCTGATCGATGCCGCCGATCGGCGGGCGCTGGGCGAGGGACCGCACCGCCGGGTCGGTGATGCTGTGAAGCAGTTCGTCCGCAAAGCCGTGGAGCGCCATCACGCGGAAGGGACGTCCAAAGAACTGGCGCGCCTGGTCTGGCAACGTTTTTGTCACACCGAGTGCGTTGTGCAGCCGGGCCAGCGCTTCGTAGGCGGTCACCAAATGCACCTCACGCGCCTGCCAGGTGCGGGCGTGGAGCGCCTCCTCCAACACCGGCAGTAGTTCCGGGCCACACGCCAGGCGGCGAAACGCCGTGCCAAACCACTTCGGATAGGGGGCATAGACGCCTGCGATCAGGAAGCAGAGCCGCATCACATCGCGCACCAGCCGGGCGCCGATCAGCGCCGAACCGACCTCATCGCCCACCAGCCCGGCGCGCCCCATCAGATGTTCCTCCTGCCCGATGCGCGCCCAACCCGCCGCCAGCAGATAGCGCCAGAGATCGTGCGGATACCAGGCGAAGCGTTGGCGCACCGTCTCAACCCCGATGGCGTCATGATAGACTGCGCCGCCAACGATCGTGCGCAGCTTCTGCTGCGGCAGGATGAGCCAGTCGGCGGGCGTCAGTGGCGCGTCCGGGTCAACGCCCAGATAGCCGGTCAGAAAGCCGCGCACGGTGAAGATCTCGACACGATGATTTACTGGGCCGCGCTCGACCAGTTGCAGATGCTGTACACCATTGTCATGCAGGTCGGGCGCCGTGAAGTTGGTGGAATAGCCGCAGAAGGTGAGCGGGAGTTGATACGCCAGCATTGTCCACAGCGCGTCAGCGGTGCTGGCGTAATCTTCGGGGCGGAGAAACAGCATCATGCGCGGGCCAAAGTGATGATCGGTTGACATGGCGTCATCGAAGCCCAACACCTCGGAGCCGCCGCCGATCAGGGCGGCGGCGTGGGGCAAGTTAGGGAAATGGCTATCCAGCAATGGACGGACAACTTCCCAGTAGAAGCGCTCGCTCAACTGTAGACCCGGCAACGGCGCTGCACTCATAATCCCCCACAAAATGACAGTTCCCATGTCCGATGAATGTCGGCACTGTAACATATACATGGATCGGCAGCGAGTCGGTTATCGCGGCGGGTTAATCGGTGCGGGCAAGCAGTTTTACGCTGGTATCACTCGCCGCTACAATACGCGCTCTACACACGGAATGTTGCATGCGCATCCTGGAATGGAGAGAGTCAGGCATGAACAATACAACGACGAAGGCCGTTATTCGCAGACTGGCAGCGGCGGAGGCGCACGCCGCGCGGCATCGACTGGCTACGATTTTGCAGGATGCAGTCCACAATGGCGCCTCGGTCGGCTATCTGGCGCCACTCTCCGACGCCGATGCGCTTGCCTACTGGGACTCGATCTTTGCAACAGTGGAAACGCTGCAGCGTATCTTACTGGTCGCCGAAGTCGATGGCGAGATCGCTGGGACAGTGCAGCTTGTGCTAGAGACGCGCCCCAATGGCCGTCATCGTGCCGAAGTCTCCAAGCTGCTAGTACACACCGCCTACCGCCGTCGCGGGATCGCCCATGCATTGATGCAGCGGATCGAGGCAGAAGCCCGCATCGCCAGCCGCACGCTCCTGGTGCTCGACACGCAAACGGACGAACCAGCGGAAGAACTCTACGTGCGGTTAGGCTATGCGCGCACGGGCGTCGTCCCTGCCTATGCCGCCTTCCCCGACGGAAAGCTAGGAGCGACGACTTTCATGCACAAGCTGCTTTGACGCCAACCGAGAAGCACTGCGCTTGCTGGTGGCTGTGAGCAGATCACGTCTCCCCATGCGCTAGCCGTCGCACCAACGCCGCCATCGCCGTGTTGACCGGGAAGTGCGCTTCGAGCCAGGTCAGGATCGCCAGCGCCGACGCCGGGCTGTGCGCGTAGCCTTGCACCATCGACGGCAGCGCCGCAGCAGTGATCGGATAGCGCTGCTCGAAACGGCGCTCTGGTGTAAACAGATCGGCGTGCCCCGGCTGGGCGGCTTCGATGCGCGGCGCCAGATCGAGCACGCGATCCACGGCGTACTGCTGGATGAAGCGCGCCGCCGACAACTTCTCGCCGCGCTGATAGCGACACAGCCCGACGTAGAGATTTGTGACCGCCTCGCCCACCAGCCACTCCACCGACGAATCACGCGGCGGCGAGGCTGTGCGCGCTGGCGTCGCTATGTGTGCGTCGAACGCCGACCGCTGCCACACAATGCGCCCGGCGGCAAAGGGGATGTGCGCCAGTTCGTGCGGCTCGAAGACGGCAAACTCGCAGAAGATGTCGTCGGCGTAGAGCAGCTTGTAGCCATCCACCGTGTTGCGGAAAGCGTAGACAATGGGCGCCGCCGTCGCCATCCAATCGAGGGCGTCGATGTAGCGCGCCTTATGCCCCGGCTCGACAATCGCAAAGAAGTCCAGGTCGGAGTAGGCATCGATGCGCTCCAACTCCAGCCCAACGGAGCCAAGCCCCATCAGCGCCAGCGCATGCCCGCTCTCCGCCAACGCCTGTCCGATAGCATCGAGCCGCGCCAGCAGCGCGGCTGGGCGATCCTGACGTGGCGCGGTCATGGTAGCGCTTCCCGGAAATGTGCCGCCGTTTTGGCGCGCACCGCGTCGAGCACGGCGCCAGGCATCAGCTCGATCAACGTGAGTTGCCCGTCCTCGAATACAAAGACCGCCAGGTCAGTGATGACCATGGCGACCACGCCCGACGCCGTCAGCGGCAGCGTACACTGCGGCACGATCTTGGCGCTGCCGTCGAGGTTGGTGTGCTGCATCGTGATGATCAGCCGTTTGGCGCCCACCGCCAGATCCATCGCCCCGCCCACGCCCAGCAATGGCTGCCCTGGCACCGCCCAGTTGGCAAGATTCGCCGCTTCGTCCACCTCCAGCCCGCCCATGATCGCCACGTCGATGTGCCCGCCGCGGATCATCGCAAAAGAGTCGGCGCTGTCGAAGTAACTAGAGCCGGGCAGCGCCGTCACCGGAATCTTGCCGGCATTGACGGGATACTCCAGCGCGCCGCCCTCCTCCGGTGCGGGGCCGACACCCAACATGCCGTTCTCGGTGTGCAGGATGATGCCGTCTTCGGGGCGAATCAAATCGGCGACCAGCGTCGGGATGCCGATGCCCAGGTTGACGACATCGCCGCGTTTGAGCTCGGCAAAGGCGCGCCGCGCCATGTTCATGCGCGCCTCGCTCACCTTGCGCGCCCCGCCCTTCACCGACGCCGACGTGCCCAAGTCATCGAGCGTGACGTGCGCCTGCACCAGGTAATCGACGTAGCAGCCGGGCGTATGAATCTGGTTCGGGTCGAGGTCGCCAACCGGCACGATCTGCTCGGCTTCGGCGATCACCAGGTCGGCGGCGGTCGCCATGGCGCGGTTGAAGTTCTGCTCGGTCATGCGGTAGACCAGGTTGCCGGCGGTGTCCGCCACCCACGCGCGCACAAAGGCGACGTTGGCGTGCAGCGCGGGCACGAAGACATGCGGGCGCCCGCCGATGAACTTTACATCGGCGTCGCCCGCAATCGCCGTGCCCGCCGCCGTCGGCGTGTAGAAGCCGCCGATACCAGCGCCGCCGGCGCGGATCGCCTCCGCCAGCGAGCCTTGCGGGATGAGTTGCACATCGAGCGCGCCACTCTGCGCAGCCTGCACCGCCTCAGGGTTGCTCGTAAAAAAGGAGCCGATCGCCGCCTTGAGCTGGCCGTTGCGCAGCAGCCGCCCACCGCCCAACCCCGGCTCGCCGACATTGTTGCCGATGAAGGTGAGGTTACGCGTCCCGGTCTCCGCCAACGCATTGAGCAAATGCACCGGGTTGCCGGTCATGCCAAAGCCGCCGCCCATGATCACGTCGCCGTCCTTGACGAGCGCCGCCGCGGCTGCAGCTGAGATGATTGGAACTTGTTTCATACCAAACTCCGCAGGTGACTTGAAAATCTCCAATCTCTATTTCCTTTGTAATTGAGATTAGAGATTGGAGATTACATCAACTCGATCACCGTCGCCTCGCCCTGACCGACGCCGACACAGAGGGTCGCCAACCCGTAGCGCATGGATTCGCCGGCGTCGGCGCGGCGGTGCATCTCATGCAGCAGCGTGGTCAGGATACGCGCGCCGGAGCAGCCAAGTGGGTGACCCAGCGCAATCGCGCCGCCATTGACGTTGGTGACCGCCTCGCTCAGCCCTAGCTCGCGCAGCACAGCCAGCGCCTGCACCGCAAAGGCTTCGTTGAGTTCGGCCAGGTCGATGGCAGCCAGCGTTAGCCCGGCGCGCGCCAGCACCTTGCGCACGGCATCGACGGGACCCAGCCCCATCACACGCGGATCGACGCCCGCCGCCGCCGATGCCACCCAGCGCGCCAGCGGCTTGACGCCCAGCGCGGCTGCCCGCGCCCGCGACATCAGCACGAGCGCGGCTGCGCCGTCGTTCAGCCCGCTGGCGTTGCCCGCTGTCACCGTGCCACCTTTGCGGAAAGCAGGCTTGAGTGCAGCCAGTTTTTCCAGGCTGGTCGCCAGATCATAGCCATGCTCGGTCCGGCGGTAACGCGGAAATTCATCGGTATCCACGACGACTGGCTCGCCCTTGCCCTGCGCAACGACGACAGGAACGATCTCGCGCTGAAAGTAGCCGGCGTTGATCGCAGCCACGGCGCGCTGCTGGCTTTGCAGCGCAAAGCGATCCTGCTCGGCGCGTGTGATCTCGCCGCCCGCGATCGCGCCGGCGCGGCTGCGTTCGTAGATGTTCTCGGCAGTCTCACCCATCGCTTCGAGCGGGAAGATCGCCTCCAGCTTCGGGTTCGGGTAGCGCCAGCCGAGTGAGGTGTCGTAGGCAGTGATGTTGCCGGACGGCCCAAAACCGACCGGGTTCTTGGGCAGCGAGTAGGGCGCGCGCGTCATGCTCTCGACGCCGCCCGCCACGTAGATGTCGCCTTCGCCGCAGGCGATGGCGCGCGCCGCCTGATTGACGGCGTTGAGACCGCTGGCGCACAGCCGGTTGAAGGTGACGCCAGCGACGGTGTGCGGCAGCCCGGCCAGCAACAGCCCCATGCGCGCCACGTTGCGGTTGTCTTCGCCAGCTTGGTTGGCGCAGCCCATGTACACTTCCTCGACCTGCGCACCATCGATGCCGGCGCGGGTCACGGCCTCCTTAATGACGAGCGCCGCCAGATCATCCGGCCGCACTGTCGCCAGCGCGCCGCGCATCGCCCCAATCGGCGTGCGTACGGCGCTGACAATGACCACTTCGTGCATAAATTGCCACCTTACTTTGAAATCGAAAAAGTGAATACGCGCAATACATAGGTAGACCGGAGCGGATTCATCGCAATACACGCCGTGAGGCAATCTGTGTCAATCTGCGTCCGCTCCGTGGTGATTCACGTTTTACCGTATTATCCGACAACGGCGATGCACTCGATCTCAACGCGCGCGCCCAACGCCAGGCCATTGGCGCCCAATGCACTGCGCGCCGGCAGATGACCGGGGAAATAGGTGACATAGACGCGATTCATCTCGGCCCACTCGCTCATGTCAGCCATGAACACCGTCGCCTTGACGACGCGATCCAGCGAAGATCCGTGACGTTCCAGCGCCGCCTGGATGTTCTCCATTGTCTGGCGTGTCTCCGCTGCGATGCCGCCGGGGACGACGCGCCCGCTGACGTCGCGCCCAAGCTGCCCGGAGAGAAAGAGGAGATTGCCCACGCGTACGGCCTCGGAGAAGGGCAGCCCCGCCATCTCTGGCGAGGTCAGATAGGCGACATCGGGTGTGGTGGAATGCTCCATTGCAATATCCTTTCCAAATGGTGGGGAATGATTAGAAAATATCGATGGGTAGTGGATCTGGCCCATTGTCAGCGGGGTTGTCCCCAGCTGGCGCACCAACGGCCTCGCGCAGCCAGACGATGAAAGGCGCCGTCGCCCGGAAGCGGTCGATGATTAGTGGGGCGATTGCCTCCTCGCTAAACTCGTGTACAACAAAGCTGCGCCCGACCAGGTATTGCTTGCGCTTCAGGATGTCGAGATGGCGCGCGGTCTCAGGCACGCCAGTCGGTGGGCGCTTGAGCGACTCGCCGTCGATGGTGGTGTGCGCAGCACGGAAGCCGGGGTT
>Ga0209398_1001309_pt1 | contig 13011 bp, 11 predicted proteins | sample AshMeaBigSpring_FD_184125 | JGI IMG/M metagenome (GOLD analysis project Ga0209398, IMG submission 184125) | Groundwater microbial communities from Big Spring, Nevada to study Microbial Dark Matter (Phase II) - Ash Meadows Big Spring (SPAdes)... | ecosystem: Environmental > Aquatic > Deep... | reverse complement strand
ATCAAATTGCAAACCATTCTTTTTGCCCTGAAATGCCTGAAAAACGCCTATCAAAGCCTTCCCGAACGCCTCCCGGAACCCACGAATTCTGCTGAGGAGGCGAAAAAAGTGCCTGACTACTTGGGGTGCCGCAGGTCTGGCGCCCATCCCCTGAACGGTTACTTGTGATTCCAGGGGGTCAGGTCCATGTTTTCGGCCAGCGCGTATCTGCGAGGTCGAGTTTCGCGGCCGAAAAATGGACCAGACCCCGCCCCGTGAACGGTTACTTGCCAGCCTGGTACTTGGTTGTGACCCTGCCTGCCGAGAACCTGGCGCAGGCACTCACCCTGAACGGCTACTTGCCACCCTGGTTCTTGGTTGTGACAGAGCACTCGCTTGCATCCCCGTTTCCACCAATTACACTCGACGGGGACACCCTTCTTTCAAGGATGGTCGTCCTTGCACCCGTAGCGGGACTGCGACCATGCGCAACACCTATCTCGTCTGCTACGACATCTGCGACGACAAACGCCTGCGCAAGGTGTTCATGACCATGCGCGACTTCGGCGATCATCTGCAGTACTCGATCTTCGAGTGCCAGTTCACGCCCATCGACCTGGCCCGTTGCCGGCACGCCCTGGCCAACATCATCAAGCACAATGAAGACCAGGTGCTGTTCGTGGATCTCGGCCCCACCGAGGGCCGCGGCGAACGGGTCGTGTCCGCACTCGGCCTGCCCTATACCAGCCTGGACGCGGCCTGCATCGTCGTGTAGCTGCCGTGGAGTCGTGCATGTCGGTCGCCCCCCCCATCGAAAGCGCCGCCGGCCAACAGTCGCCCGACTATCTGCCCGCGCGCATGCTGAACGAGTTTGTCTATTGCCCGCGGCTGTTCTTCTACGAACACGTCGAGGGGCTGTTCGCCCACAACCGCGAGACCGTCGAGGGCGCGCTGCGGCACTCCAGGCTCGACACCGGCACGGGTGAACTGGAGCCCGCCGCGGAACTGCCAGCCGAAGAGAAGATCCACGCCCGCTCGGTCCTGCTCTCCAGCGAGACACACCGGTTGATCGCCAAAATGGACCTGGTCGAGGCGGCCGATGGTGCCGTCGTCCCGGTCGACTACAAGCGCGGTGCCCCCCGCGAAAACCGCGATACGGGCGAGCTGGAAGCGTGGGACACCGACCGGGTGCAATTGGCGGCCCAAGTCCTGGTGCTCCGCGATAATGGTTATCGTTGCGACGAGGCGGTCGTCTATTATGTCGCCACCAGGCAGCGGATCCGCGTGCCCGGCGACGAGCCGACGGTCGCCTGGACGCTCGACATGCTGCGCCAGGCGCGCGAGTTGGCCGCCAGCGGGCGGATTCCCCCGCCGCTGGTCGATAGTCCCAAGTGCCCCCGCTGTTCGCTGGTGGGCATCTGCCTGCCCGACGAAACGACGACGCTCCGACTGCACGAGCCGCCGCAGCTCGTGCAGCGCACGTTGTTCGACGTCGGGGAACGGCGCGGCGCGGCAGTGGTCAGCGATCACCAGGACCACGCCGACGTTCGCCGCCTCGTCCCGGCGCGCGACGACCTGCGGCCGCTGTACCTCAACACCCAGGGGCTGTACGTCGGAAAATCGGGCCACGTCCTCAAGATCAAGGAGAAGGACAAGGTCGTGCAGGAGGTCCGCATTGGCGAGACGTGCCAGGTGAATCTGTTCGGCAACGTCCAGTTCTCCACCCAGGCCATCCAGGCGCTGTGCGAAAACGAGGTGCCCCTGGCCTATTTTTCCCTGGGCGGGTGGTTTTACGGCGTCACCCACGGCCTGGGCGTCAAGAACATTTACCTCCGCCGCGAGCAGTTCCGCCTGGCCGACGTGCCGGGATTCTGTTTGCGACTGGCCCGGGCCCTGGTGGCGGGCAAGATTCGCAACCAGCGGACCATGCTGCAGCGCAACCATGTCGAGCCGCCCCGCGCGGCATTGGTTCTGATGAAGTGCCTGCAGGACGATGCCCAGGAGGCCGAATCGCTCGAAACCTTACTGGGCATCGAAGGCAATGCGGCCCGCACTTACTTTGAGAACTTTGCCGGCATGGTCAAGCGGGACGAGTCAGGCCAGGAAGCTGCCGCAGACGCCGAGTTCAGCTTCGACTTCCGCCGGCGAAACCGCCGCCCACCCTGCGATCCGGTCAACGCCCTGCTGTCGCTGGCCTACAGCGTGCTGGCCAAGGACCTGACCATCGTCTGTCACGCCGTGGGGTTCGATCCCTTTCTGGGCTTCTATCACCAGCCGCGTTACGGCCGGGCGGCGCTGGCCCTGGACCTGATGGAGCCCTTTCGACCGCTCGTGGCCGACTCGGCCGTGCTGAGCGCCATCAACACCCGCATGGTTACCGGCCGCGACTTTGTGCGTGCTGGCCAGTCCGTAGCCCTGCGCCCCGAAGGGCGCAAGGCGTTCTTTCGCGCGTACGAACAGCGGATGGATACACTGGTTACGCACCCGATCTTCGGGTATCGTGTCAATTATCGCCGGGTGTTGGAGATCCAGGCCCGTCTGTTGGCCCGGTTGCTGACCGGAGAATTGGCGACGTATCCGGTGTTCACGACGCGATGACCGGCGAGGTTCCTTGGCAATTGGCATACTTGGCGTTAGGTCGTTCTCGCTCGCGGTGCGAGCGGCGTGGTGCGTACGCAATCCCGGCCATCGCTCGCAGCATGTTAAGTTCTGAAGAGGTCACAGGTTATGGATTTGTGCAGGGTTGCCTGCTGTCCGTCGCAGCGGCTTCGGCATGAGGTGCTCGCAAACCCGTTTCGGGCACCTTACGGCGTCAGGAGTTGCGAGGGCGGGCTTTCCGCGGCTGAACAGCCGCGGCCCCATTGAAGCCCGCAGCGCCCCAGATAGTGTGCCGTTGATACGCCCACTTTCCGCGGCTGAACAGCCGCGGCCCCATTGAAGCGTCGACCAACAAAGGAAAGGCTTGATGGCGCACCTCCTTTCCGCGGCTGAACAGCCGCGGCCCCATTGAAGCCTGCGAACCGCCGAGGACTACATCAACAACGGCGCCTTTCCGCGGCTGAACAGCCGCGGCCCCATTGAAGCTGAATAGGGGGGGGTGGAGCATGGGGGAGTGGTTCTTTCCGCGGCTGAACAGCCGCGGCCCCATTGAAGCAAGCCGAGACTCCCTAACGGCGATCCCGACAATTGGCACTTTCCGCGGCTGAACAGCCGCGGCCCCATTGAAGCCGCTGCGTGTACTGCTGCTCCGACTTGCACGGTGCGCTTTCCGCGGCTGAACAGCCGCGGCCCCATTGAAGCACGTCCAGGTCTGCCGCGCACTGTCGCGCGGCATCGACTTTCCGCGGCTGAACAGCCGCGGCCCCATTGAAGCTCGTACGAGACCCCCATTGCGTACCGCGCCCGCGGCGCTTTCCGCGGCTGAACAGCCGCGGCCCCATTGAAGCGGTCCGGTTCTGCGGTCGTCCCCGACGTACCCAACCTTTCCGCGGCTGAACAGCCGCGGCCCCATTGAAGCGCGTTGAGTACCGACGCGGGCTACGTCGTGGGTGCTACTTTCCGCGGCTGAACAGCCGCGGCCCCATTGAAGCTTGCGTAAAAAAGGGAGCAACGGGCGACGGCCAACCCTTTCCGCGGCTGAACAGCCGCGGCCCCATTGAAGCAACTTCGACTCGGTGACGCTGGCAAGATTCATGACCTTTCCGCGGCTGAACAGCCGCGGCCCCATTGAAGCGCGATCGGCTCCAGTTCGTCCGGCAGCCCGGCCTGCGCTTTCCGCGGCTGAACAGCCGCGGCCCCATTGAAGCGCGCACCGCGAGACCGAGACGCGCGCGCACTACGCGACTTTCCGCGGCTGAACAGCCGCGGCCCCATTGAAGCCCCCGGGCCGCTTGGTGGCGACCCCCGCCCTAATGCTTTCCGCGGCTGAACAGCCGCGGCCCCATTGAAGCTATCTCGGGCGCCGCGCAACCGACGGCCGCGGCGTTCCTTTCCGCGGCTGAACAGCTGCGGCCCCATTGAAGCCCCGTCACGTTCCCCAGGTAACTCAGCGTCCACGTCTTTCCGCGGCTGAACAGCCGCGGCCCCATTGAAGCGACATGAAGTGCGTTCGTTCCGTGGCTTCCCGCATCTTTCCGCGGCTGAACAGCCGCGGCCCCATTGAAGCTTGATACGGATCGCGTGGGGCTGGTTTTGCTGATGGCCTTTCCGCGGCTGAACAGCCGCGGCCCCATTGAAGCGTCCATGCAACCCTCGGCAACCCGCAGCCGAACAAGCCTTTCCGCGGCTGAACAGCCGCGGCCCCATTGAAGCCCAGAATACGATTTGGACATGGCAGCAGATGAGGCACTTTCCGCGGCTGAACAGCCGCGGCCCCATTGAAGCGGCGCTGGCGGACCACAGTTCGCTGCACGCGGCCGACTTTCCGCGGCTGAACAGCCGCGGCCCCATTGAAGCAGGCCCAGCCCTGTCAATCTCGTCCAGAACGACGGGCCTTTCCGCGGCTGAACAGCCGCGGCCCCATTGAAGCAACGCGCAGCGCGGGCTGCCGGGATTCGCTAGGCACCTTTCCGCGGCTGAACAGCCGCGGCCCCATTGAAGCGATGGAGCTTCTGTTCGCGCTGGCCGCACTGGCCGCACTGCTTTCCGCGGCTGAACAGCCGCGGCCCCATTGAAGCACCGCGACGCTGTTTGTGGCCAGAGCGGCCCCGCCTTCTTTCCGCGGCTGAACAGCCGCGGCCCCATTGAAGCCAAGCGCTTGGTCCCACGTGCCGTTTGTCGTGTATGCCTTTCCGCGGCTGAACAGCCGCGGCCCCATTGAAGCCACATTAAAATGTGACGAAACGTCGAACCATTGGGCCTTTCCGCGGCTGAACAGCCGCGGCCCCATTGAAGCCCGACCGAAACATCAGGGAAGAATCGGACACACGGCCTTTCCGCGGCTGAACAGCCGCGGCCCCATTGAAGCCGTTTCATCGCACGGGCGTCACGGGCGACGGCCGCCTTTCCGCGGCTGAACAGCCGCGGCCCCATTGAAGCTGATCGGTTGGGCAGGAACCGGGGCACCCAGCGACCTTTCCGCGGCTGAACAGCCGCGGCCCCATTGAAGCAGGGGCTCGGGTTCCAGACGGGGATCGACGTCGCGCCTTTCCGCGGCTGAACAGCCGCGGCCCCATTGAAGCCTGGTATGGACCCCATACAATTCACCGCCCACTGAAGCTTTCCGCGGCTGAACAGCCGCGGCCCCATTGAAGCGCTGAGAATTTTCAAAACCCGTTAACCAACGGTGACACTTTCCGCGGCTGAACAGCCGCGGCCCCATTGAAGCTCGGTTTCTGACATAGTCAGGCTCCTTATCTTGACGAGCTTTCCGCGGCTGAACAGCCGCGGCCCCATTGAAGCCTCCAGGTATTCGGGGCATATGCCGACGGCCAGCGCGCCTTTCCGCGGCTGAACAGCCGCGGCCCCATTGAAGCGGCCTGTGCGCCGGCGCGACTGCATGGACCGACGGACCCTTTCCGCGGCTGAACAGCCGCGGCCCCATTGAAGCGTTGACGGGGGTTGGATGGACCCGGGGGGGCCCCCCCTTTCCGCGGCTGAACAGCCGCGGCCCCATTGAAGCACGGAATAGGTGTGGGCCATGGGAGAATGGTTTCGGCTTTCCGCGGCTGAACAGCCGCGGCCCCATTGAAGCGGCCTGGATGTGGGGGAGTCGGTAGCGGTACCGGGGGTCTTTCCGCGGCTGAACAGCCGCGGCCCCATTGAAGCATCTACGACCTGTTCACCGGCAACAACGCAGCCCAAACTTTCCGCGGCTGAACAGCCGCGGCCCCATTGAAGCTAGGCATAGCAAGGGTGTTCAAAGCCCCCCACCCCCCTTTCCGCGGCTGAACAGCCGCGGCCCCATTGAAGCACCGCCGCCCGCCCCGACGAACGCCCGGATGGCCACCTTTCCGCGGCTGAACAGCCGCGGCCCCATTGAAGCGAGTATCCCCCAAAGTCGCCGATACGCGACAACGGAACTTTCCGCGGCTGAACAGCCGCGGCCCCATTGAAGCTCGAATACGGCGAGCGACGCCGTATGTGGGCTTTGGCTTTCCGCGGCTGAACAGCCGCGGCCCCATTGAAGCACAGCTCGCTCCACTGCCCAGCGCCTCACCGCCGCCTTTCCGCGGCTGAACAGCCGCGGCCCCATTGAAGCACAGGAAGGCGCGTATGGGGGTGTGGGCTCAGGTGGGGGCTTTCCGCGGCTGAACAGCCGCGGCCCCATTGAAGCATGCGCGCGGCCGAGTATTACCGGTCTCTGCGCGTCTTTCCGCGGCTGAACAGCCGCGGCCCCATTGAAGCGATGGCGGAGGACAGGGCAGAGGAGGCCTTGTGTGACTTTCCGCGGCTGAACAGCCGCGGCCCCATTGAAGCCCTTGCACGCCGGCAGAGAATCCGCCGAAAATGCCCTTTCCGCGGCTGAACAGCCGCGGCCCCATTGAAGCCGGCACGTCGTCAAGCACCACCCCGACAGCCCAAGGCCTCTTTCCGCGGCTGAACAGCCGCGGCCCCATTGAAGCAAGTCGCCCGTGACTGTCTTGGACCCGTCACGCCGCACTTTCCGCGGCTGAACAGCCGCGGCCCCATTGAAGCCCGCGGGCGAGCCGGGGGGAGCAGGCGCGGGCGGCCTTTCCGCGGCTGAACAGCCGCGGCCCCATTGACGCGCGGTGTCGCGCTCCCGGTTCGGCCGCCGGCTCGACCTTTCCGCGGCTGAACAGCCGCGGCCCCATTGAAGCTCAGCGCGCAGACCCCCGGTAGGCTCTCTGCGTCGCTTTCCGCGGCTGAACAGCCGCGGCCCCATTGAAGCCGTCCCTACGATCTGGCTTGTGCCGCTGGCCCGTAGGCTTTCCGCGGCTGAACAGCCGCGGCCCCATTGAAGCGACCAGTCGCCGCCGTACTGCTGACACGTCCATTGCTACTTTCCGCGGCTGAACAGCCGCGGCCCCATTGAAGCCCCGGGGCTGTCCTCGATCGGTTCGCTTATCTTTCTTTCCGCGGCTGAACAGCCGCGGCCCCATTGAAGCTCCGCGCCGTCGACCGGACCGGCAGCCGCGCCGCGCGGCTTTCCGCGGCTGAACAGCCGCGGCCCCATTGAAGCCTCGGTCCTGTCCGGCCTGTACCCGACGGCGAAGTTCTTTCCGCGGCTGAACAGCCGCGGCCCCATTGAAGCTAGGGAAGCCGCGGTACCGGCGGTTGCACCGGTACGCTTTCCGCGGCTGAACAGCCGCGGCCCCATTGAAGCGACGACGTGGCAGCGGTAGACGCCGCCGTGGACCGACTTTCCGCGGCTGAACAGCCGCGGCCCCATTGAAGCTCGTCGACGCGTCTGGCTCCATGGGCGTCGACGACCTTTCCGCGGCTGAACAGCCGCGGCCCCATTGAAGCTCTATCACCCACGGCACGCCCGCGCCGTTCAGCCGCTTTCCGCGGCTGAACAGCCGCGGCCCCATTGAAGCGCGCCGTACCACGCGAACCGTACGTGGCCAGTACCCTTTCCGCGGCTGAACAGCCGCGGCCCCATTGAAGCACGTCGAAATGCATCGTGAACACGGCGGCGCCTCTGCTTTCCGCGGCTGAACAGCCGCGGCCCCATTGAAGCATCACTGTTTGTTGTGCCGGCCTGTACAACCACTGCCTTTCCGCGGCTGAACAGCCGCGGCCCCATTGAAGCGTTGCCATGCACCGTGTTGCCTCGCAGCGGCACGCTGGCTTTCCGCGGCTGAACAGCCGCGGCCCCATTGAAGCTGCGGTCGACGCCGCGCTAAGCGGCAGGGCACCGCCTTTCCGCGGCTGAACAGCCGCGGCCCCATTGAAGCGCGGCCTTGTAGACCTGCTTCCCGCCCGATGCGGCACTTTCCGCGGCTGAACAGCCGCGGCCCCATTGAAGCAACGATGTGGCAGCGGTAGGCGCTGCCACGAACGGCTTTCCGCGGCTGAACAGCCGCGGCCCCATTGAAGCGCCGCGATGGGAGACACGACCATGCGTACCGACTGGGCTTTCCGCGGCTGAACAGCCGCGGCCCCATTGAAGCCGGCCGAAAAGCAGCTTAAGGCGCTGGTGTGGATGGCTTTCCGCGGCTGAACAGCCGCGGCCCCATTGAAGCCAAGCCTGGTGGTGGAGTCCTTGGGGACGATCAGACGGCTTTCCGCGGCTGAACAGCCGCGGCCCCATTGAAGCCGCAGAGTAGAGCAGTTGGCGCTCATGCGGCTCCCCCTTTCCGCGGCTGAACAGCCGCGGCCCCATTGAAGCGTGTCGCCCGCGGTGAGCGCGAAGTCCGCTTGCTTCTTTCCGCGGCTGAACAGCCGCGGCCCCATTGAAGCCCGCTGCTGCTCGCGTACGCGCGTCGCGCGCGTCGCGGCTTTCCGCGGCTGAACAGCCGCGGCCCCATTGAAGCCTGCGGCGGTAGACCCGCGCCCCCGCAGACCCCGCACCTTTCCGCGGCTGAACAGCCGCGGCCCCATTGAAGCCGCACAGTGCGCGCGCACTTGTGCTTCGACGCACCCCCCTTTCCGCGGCTGAACAGCCGCGGCCCCATTGAAGCCGTCGCGCGTCCCAGCGGCGTCGCGCCGCCGACGCGGCCTTTCCGCGGCTGAACAGCCGCGGCCCCATTGAAGCCCGCGTCCTTTGGTCCATACCGCTTACCACAACGACTTTCCGCGGCTGAACAGCCGCGGCCCCATTGAAGCAGCCGCGCCGCGTCCGACGTGGACCGCGGCCCCGCCGCTTTCCGCGGCTGAACAGCCGCGGCCCCATTGAAGCATCCTGGCGGACATTGAAAAACCCTGGTTTCGGTTCCTTTCCGCGGCTGAACAGCCGCGGCCCCATTGAAGCTCCTTGGCGGCGGTTGGATCAAAACCGGTTCGGGAGCCTTTCCGCGGCTGAACAGCCGCGGCCCCATTGAAGCGATCGTGCCGGCCACCGAGTCCCGCGACGGGTGATCGCCTTTCCGCGGCTGAACAGCCGCGGCCCCATTGAAGCGGCCGGGGCGTGGTCCAGATCCTGGGCGGTGCGCGTGCTTTCCGCGGCTGAACAGCCGCGGCCCCATTGAAGCACGCTCAACTCGGAAAACCGCGCCACCCCCTCCTCCTTTCCGCGGCTGAACAGCCGCGGCCCCATTGAAGCATTACGACGCGATGTACGTGGCGGAGCGGTTCGGCCTTTCCGCGGCTGAACAGCCGCGGCCCCATTGAAGCGCCGCGGCCGCCGACTGGCAAAACGTCAAGTCGCTTGCTTTCCGCGGCTGAACAGCCGCGGCCCCATTGAAGCCGGTGATGTTCAACGAGCAATACCGGGACACGCGGGACCTTTCCGCGGCTGAACAGCCGCGGCCCCATTGAAGCCTCGCGCAGCTCGGCCATGCACCCCGTACCGGGCCTTTCCGCGGCTGAACAGCCGCGGCCCCATTGAAGCGTGGGCACCATTTCCGTGACCGGGATACCGGCCGCGGGCTTTCCGCGGCTGAACAGCCGCGGCCCCATTGAAGCCAGTTCGGGGGCATCGCATACGATGCATCGCGGGATACTTTCCGCGGCTGAACAGCCGCGGCCCCATTGAAGCCGGTTACCTCCAACGTTAGCCGGCTTCCTCACTTCGACTTTCCGCGGCTGAACAGCCGCGGCCCCATTGAAGCACACAAAATCTTGAGGATGTGACCATCGTGCCTTATCTTTCCGCGGCTGAACAGCCGCGGCCCCATTGAAGCTTGGCGAAATGTTGACTTGCTGACGTCTTGGGTGCACTTTCCGCGGCTGAACAGCCGCGGCCCCATTGAAGCCACGCAGGATTATCGGGTTGGGTTTGAGAGACCGGCACCGCTTTCCGCGGCTGAACAGCCGCGGCCCCATTGAAGCCCAGTTCAGACATTCCCTCATGGTCCGGCCGCGGTTCTTTCCGCGGCTGAACAGCCGCGGCCCCATTGAAGCCATGCAGCAAATCAATGAGTTTTTGGCGAAATGTTCTTTCCGCGGCTGAACAGCCGCGGCCCCATTGAAGCTTGGGTATGCCGCCCCGTTAAGTAAACCCCCTTCCCTTTCCGCGGCTGAACAGCCGCGGCCCCATTGAAGCATCGGCGCGCCCCTCCCCCCATTCGCTGGAAGAGCTCCTTTCCGCGGCTGAACAGCCGCGGCCCCATTGAAGCCGGTACGCCTCGGCCCCCAGGGCGGCCCCGGCGGGAAGCTTTCCGCGGCTGAACAGCCGCGGCCCCATTGAAGCTTTAATTTGTCGGCGCCAATGCAGTCCGCGCCGACCCTTTCCGCGGCTGAACAGCCGCGGCCCCATTGAAGCGCAGCAGCAGGTGAAGCAGCACCGGCAGCACGCGCTTCCTTTCCGCGGCTGAACAGCCGCGGCCCCATTGAAGCTTCAACGATTCGGATATTGATCTGGAGACAAACCCCTTTCCGCGGCTGAACAGCCGCGGCCCCATTGAAGCTGATTACGGGGTGACGGTGCCCGACCTGCCCGGTTGCTCTTTCCGCGGCTGAACAGCCGCGGCCCCATTGAAGCCGACGCCGCCGCGCATTGCTCTGGTGCCCGCGGCACTTCTTTCCGCGGCTGAACAGCCGCGGCCCCATTGAAGCTACATTTAGCCTGTTCTTCGAGTTGCAAAGGCAACCTTTCCGCGGCTGAACAGCCGCGGCCCCATTGAAGCACGCGAGCCTCGACACCGTTTACTTCGAATGTTGCCCTTTCCGCGGCTGAACAGCCGCGGCCCCATTGAAGCCAGTGCAAGCTGGTCACGGCTTACAACGGCGTGAATCTTTCCGCGGCTGAACAGCCGCGGCCCCATTGAAGCGTCGGCAGGTTGTTGACGAAGTGCGGGCCGCCTTCTTTCCGCGGCTGAACAGCCGCGGCCCCATTGAAGCCTGGACCGCTTGGCTACAATGACCGAGAGGGCGTCGTCTTTCCGCGGCTGAACAGCCGCGGCCCCATTGAAGCTGCGGAGGCCGCCCCGGTGACGATCAGCTTGCGCTGGCCTTTCCGCGGCTGAACAGCCGCGGCCCCATTGAAGCGGGATGGTGTACGACACAGATGGGGGCGGTGGCAGCTTTCCGCGGCTGAACAGCCGCGGCCCCATTGAAGCCAACTTCCATGTGCAGTCCTCGTGCTGACAGTAATCTTTCCGCGGCTGAACAGCCGCGGCCCCATTGAAGCCCTGCCAGGCGTGGACAAGGCGACGGCCGTTGAGCCTTTCCGCGGCTGAACAGCCGCGGCCCCATTGAAGCGGCCTATGTCCCATACTCGCCCCAGCTAGCCCACTCTTTCCGCGGCTGAACAGCCGCGGCCCCATTGAAGCGATCAGACCCCATTGCATGGCTCTCTCCTATCTCGCCTTTCCGCGGCTGAACAGCCGCGGCCCCATTGAAGCACGTGTTCCTCCGTCTCCGGTGCGAACATGACCACCTTTCCGCGGCTGAACAGCCGCGGCCCCATTGAAGCGTCGTACAGATGCCACGCCACGAGGATCAGGCCGCACTTTCCGCGGCTGAACAGCCGCGGCCCCATTGAAGCGCATTGACGTCGCCTTCCGTCACCGTAATCGCCACACTTTCCGCGGCTGAACAGCCGCGGCCCCATTGAAGCACGGCCGTCCTACGCCGAAGTCAACAGCGGTACACCTTTCCGCGGCTGAACAGCCGCGGCCCCATTGAAGCATCGAGGCACCGTGCCTCTGCCGCGCTGTCGGCCTCTTTCCGCGGCTGAACAGCCGCGGCCCCATTGAAGCGCGCCTGGCTGCCGCCATGGCCGGAGGGGCCAGTGCGGCCGCTGGACTTTCCGCGGCTGAACAGCCGCGGCCCCATTGAAGCGCGCCTGGCTGATCGAAGCGGGCCATGCCGAACCGCTTTCCGCGGCTGAACAGCCGCGGCCCCATTGAAGCGGCGGCCACGTCCTCAGCCTGCGACAGCGCCTGCGCGACTTTCCGCGGCTGAACAGCCGCGGCCCCATTGAAGCTGGTTAAATTTCTCGTTCGTGCCCCGAGATGCGGAGCCTTTCCGCGGCTGAACAGCCGCGGCCCCATTGAAGCGCGGCAGGGTCCGCGGCGGCCGGCGTGGCAGTGGTTCTTTCCGCGGCTGAACAGCCGCGGCCCCATTGAAGCAGCTTGCGCGCTGCCGTAACTTCGGCTGGATCGTACTTTCCGCGGCTGAACAGCCGCGGCCCCATTGAAGCCGTCACGCCCGGCTGCGTCAACAGCGTCCAGCGCGCTTTCCGCGGCTGAACAGCCGCGGCCCCATTGAAGCCACGCAACGCTGCTGGGCAAGCCGCTCGACCTGGCCCTTTCCGCGGCTGAACAGCCGCGGCCCCATTGAAGCACTCCTTCCGCCGGCGTCAGCGCGGGGTCTAGTGCCTTTCCGCGGCTGAACAGCCGCGGCCCCATTGAAGCGTGCAGTGCCAGGGCCAGACCGAGCCGGGAGTCCGCCTTTCCGCGGCTGAACAGCCGCGGCCCCATTGAAGCGAAACTGGGCTGCGTGGGATAGCTGGGGCGAGTACGGCTTTCCGCGGCTGAACAGCCGCGGCCCCATTGAAGCACCGCGCGGGGGGCGATGTAGTCGGCGTTCTGTACGCGCTTTCCGCGGCTGAACAGCCGCGGCCCCATTGAAGCACATATCCCCGACTATGTGCGCTGGTTCTCCGCACCTTTCCGCGGCTGAACAGCCGCGGCCCCATTGAAGCTCGTTGAGAAGCACCTTGAGCGTGCCTTGATCGGTCTTTCCGCGGCTGAACAGCCGCGGCCCCATTGAAGCGGGGACCGGCGCGGTGAAGGTCACCCCCGCACACGACCTTTCCGCGGCTGAACAGCCGCGGCCCCATTGAAGCGACCGTGGTGGCGTCGACCTTCGGCTTTGGAACGCCTTTCCGCGGCTGAACAGCCGCGGCCCCATTGAAGCCACAGTGGCGACCAGCTGCCCGGGGTCGCGACCGCCTTTCCGCGGCTGAACAGCCGCGGCCCCATTGAAGCCTACGATAGTCTGTACGTGCCAGTTGCGAGATTG
>Ga0209398_1001308_pt1 | contig 13014 bp, 9 predicted proteins | sample AshMeaBigSpring_FD_184125 | JGI IMG/M metagenome (GOLD analysis project Ga0209398, IMG submission 184125) | Groundwater microbial communities from Big Spring, Nevada to study Microbial Dark Matter (Phase II) - Ash Meadows Big Spring (SPAdes)... | ecosystem: Environmental > Aquatic > Deep... | reverse complement strand
CGGCCTCCATGGCCCCCGAGAGCGTCTGTCGCGGCGGCTTCGTCCGACCGGTGCCCCCAGCGCTTTCCCCTGTCCTTGTCCTGACGCCCCCGGGCGGCACGCTTGCGGTGTGCCGCTGCCGGTTGGCGTTGCTTTCAGTCCTTGGCCCTCTGCCTTCTGCTTTTTGTCTTCTGCATGGAAAACACTGAACAACTCCAGATCGACACCTTCTTGCCCTATATGCGCGACGTCATTCGCTGCGAGCAGGCGCTGCAGGAACTCAACCTGATGTGGCGCATCATCGAGTCGTCGGCCAAGATGAACTGCCCGGAAGAGGCGCGCGCCATCCTGCCGACCATGGCCGCCACGCGCGACGGCTTCAACCGCCTGGAGCAGGAGCTGGTGACCAGCCTGGTGGGCGAGAAGGTCGCCACTGTGCTGGGCGAGATCGGCACCAAGGCGCAGTACGTGATCGACATCGTGGTGCGCAACCTGTACGAACGCACTGCCGACGTCGGCTTTCTCGCCACCGACAACGAGCTGTGCGCCTTTGTTGCCGGCCTGACGGACGATGAGCGGGCCATCCGCCAGCGTCTGCGCGCCTACCGCAACAAGTACACGGTGTACGACGAGATCATCCTGCTCGATACCGCCGGCAACGTGCTGGTGCAGATCGACGAGGCCACCCCGCTGGAGGGCAGCAGCGACCCGCTGCTGGCGCAGACGCTGGCCAGCGACGGTTATGTGGAAACCTTCCGCGCCAGCGACCTGCGGCCGGACAAGCAGCAGGCGCTGATCTATTCCAAGCGCATGCTGCATCCGCACACCGGCGCCGTGGTCGGTGTGCTGTGCCTGTGCTTCAACTTCGAGCAGGAGATGGCCGGCATTTTTCGCACCCATGGCGACCCCGAAGGCCGCGCGAACCTGCTGCTGCTCGACGGCGACGACCGTGTGATCGAAAGCGCCGATCCGCTGTGGATCCCGGTCGGCGCGGTAGTGCCGGTCAACCCGACGGCGCGGCCGCGGCTGCTGATGTTCGCCGGCCGCGAGTACCTGGTGCGCACCTACCGCTCGGCCGGCTACCAGGGCTATCCCGGCCCGGCGGGCTGGCAGGGACAGGTGATGATGCCGGTCGATGTGGCCTTCACCGGCGCGGCCAGCAACACCTTGGCCACGCTGGCGCCGGCTGTGCGCGAGGGCCTGCTGTCGCATGCCAAGTCGTTCTCGGCGCCCCTGTACGAGATCATGATGGCCGCCGAAACCATCCGGCGTGTGGTCTGGAACGGGCAGGTGATGACGGCCGGCCAACGTGGCGAGCTGATGAAGCTCAAGACCATCCTCGATCAGATCAGCGAAACCGGTGCGCGCAGCAACGAGCTGTTCTCCAAGTCGATCGGCGACCTGTACGAGACCGTGCTGGCCTCCAGCCTGCGCGATTCGGAATTCGTCTCGCACCTGCTGGTCGACCTGCTGGACCGCAATCTGTACGAGCGCTCAGATGACTGCCGCTGGTGGGCACTGACGCCGGAGTTGCGCGCGGCGCTGGCCGCGCCTGAGCTTGGCGAGGCGGCGCGCCAGCAGATCAACGACATCCTGGGCTACATCAACAGCCTGTACACCGTCTACACCCGGCTGTTCGTCTACGACCAGCAGGGCTGCATCATCGCCAGCACCCAACCGGGGCAGGGGCGCGACAGTGTCATCGGCACCCACATCGACGCCGTCACGCTGGCGCGCGTGCGCGCGCTGGGCAGCGAGCAGGACTACCACGTCACGCCGTTCGAGGCCTCGCCGCTGTACGGCGACCGCCCCACTTACGTCTACCACGCCGCCATCCGCGACCCGCACGACGAAGCGCGGGTGGTGGGCGGCATCGGCATCGTGTTCGACGCCGAACCCGAGTTCGCCGCCATGCTGCGTGGCGGCCTGGGTGAGCAGACCGGCATGCAGGCGCTGTTCGTCGACCGCCAGGGTCGCGTCATCTCGAGCCTGGACCCGGCGCGCCCGGTGGGCAGCGTGCTGGAACTGGACGACACCCTGCGCCAGTTGCCCAACGGCCGCAGCGCCTCGCGCATCGTGGTGCACGACGGCCAGTACGCCATCATGGGCTGCACCATGTCCAGCGGCTACCGCGAGTTCAAGGTGACGGACGGCTACCACGAGGACGTGCTGGCGGTGGTCTTCAAGTTCCTCGGCGAAGTGCGCGAAGCCAGCGGCGACAGTGGCGCGGCCCGGATCCAGCTGCAGACCGATTTGCGCGGGCAGGCCGGGTGCGAGTACGCCACCTTCGTCATTGGCGGCGCGCTGTACGCGCTGCCGGCACAGCATGCGCTGGAAGCCCTGCCGGCCAGCAAGATCACCACCGTGTCGACTGGCGAGCGCCGCGCCTGCGTCGGCCTGCTGGGGCTGCAGCGTGAGGGGCGCGACGGCGCGCCGGTCTGGGTGTTCGACCTGGGTTACCTGATCCGCGGCACGCCGTCGCCGACCGACAACCGCAGCCAGGTGATCATCGTGCGCCACGGCGAGCAGACCCTGGGGCTGCTGGTGGACGAACTGCACGCGGTGCCCGAATTCAGCGAGCAGCAGATCATGGCGACGCCCTTTGGCAGCAACGGGCTGGTGCGGCACTTCATCAAGGCCAACGGCGGCGAGGTGCTGATCCAGGTCATCGATCCGGCCAGCCTGTTCGCAACGCTGATGCAGCGCGAGGCGCCGGCGCGTTCGGAGGCGCTGCCGGCCTGAGGCCCGGGGCGCGCGTCAGGTCGGCACCGCCAGCGCCGGCCGGTACTGCAGCGCCTCGGCGATGTGCTCCAGGCCGGTGCGCGGCGCGCCGGCCAGGTCGGCAATGGTACGGGCCACCTTGAGCGTGCGGTGCATGCCGCGCGCCGACCAGCCCAGGCGCGCGGCGGCGGTGTGCAGGAACTTCAGCGCCGCGTCGTCCGGCATGGCGTGGGCGTCGATTTCCGCGCCGGCCAGCGCCTGGTTGCATTTGCCCTGCCGTGCCTGGGCCCGTTCACGCGCTGCCAGGCAGCGCGCCTGCACGTCGGCTGTGGATTCGCCGGCCGGCGCCTGCAGCAACTCGGCAGCCGGCACGGCCGCGACTGCCACGTGCAGGTCGATGCGGTCCAGCAGCGGGCCGGACAAGCGCCCTTGGTAGCGCGCCACCTGGTCGGGGGTGCAGCGGCAAGCGCGTTGCTGTGAGCCCAGGTAACCGCAAGGGCAGGGGTTCATGGCCGCCACCAGCTGGAAACGGGCCGGGAATTCGGCGCGCCGCGCGGCACGCGCGATGGTGATGTGGCCGGTCTCCAGCGGCTCGCGCAGCGCTTCCAGTGCGCTGCGCGGAAACTCGGGCAGTTCATCCAGAAACAGCACGCCGTGGTGCGCCAGCGAGATCTCGCCCGGCCGCGGCGGCGTACCGCCTCCCACCAGGGCCACGGCACTGGCGGTGTGGTGCGGGCTGCGCGTCGGGCGCTGCCCCCAGTGCGCCAGCTTGAAGTGGCCGGCCAGGCTGGCAATGGCCGCGCTTTGCAGGGCCTGCTCAGTGGACAGCGGTGGCAGCAGGCCGGCAAAGCGCTGCGCCAGCATGGACTTGCCGGAGCCCGGCGGGCCGCTGAGCAGCAGGCTGTGCCCGCCGGCGGCGGCAATCTCCAGCGCGCGTTTTGGCCCGGCCTGGCCCTTGACGTCGGCCAGATCCGGCGCGGTGGTTGCCATGCCGGGCAGCGCGGCCTCCACGCGCGCCCAGCCGGATGCCGCGGCCGCCAGATCGCCTGCCGGCAGGAACTGCTGCACCACATCAAGCAGGTGGCGCGCGCGGAAAACCCGGGTTTCGGGCACCAAGGCGGCCTCTTCGGCACTGTCGGGCGGCAGCACCAGACAGGTGCTGAACTGTTGCTGCTGCAGGGCCAGTGCCATGGCCAGCGCGCCGCGGACCGGGCGCAGTTCGCCCGACAGCGACAGCTCACCGGCAAACTCGTGGCCGGCCAAGCGCGCCGCGTCGATCTGGCCGCTGGCGGCCAGGATGCCCAGGGCGATGGGCAGGTCGAAGCGGCCGGAGTCCTTGGGCAGGTCGGCCGGCGCCAGGTTGACGGTGATGCGCTTGTTGTGCGGGAACACCAGCCCGGCGTTTTGGATGGCGGAGCGCACGCGTTCGCGCGCTTCCTTCACCTCGGTGTCTGCCAAGCCGACCAGGGTGAAGCTGGGCAGGCCGTTGGCCAGATGCACTTCCACTGTCACCGCCGCCGCTTCCAGCCCCAGCAGGGCGCGGCTTTGCACCAAAGACAGGCTCATACGCGTTTCCTCCACAGAATAGTGCGTACCCGGGGCGGTTTTGCCGCCATGATGCACCGAACAGGTGCATACTGTTTATTCGTACAGTCATCCTAACGTATCCCCAGAACATTCGTGGACAAAATGTGTGCACTGATACGAAAATTGTCTTGGCATGGTCCGTGCTTAGCTGGTTCGTCCCTTTAACTCAACAATGGAGTGAACCATGAAGCTGAAATCCAAAACCGCCCTCGCCGTCTTGGCCCTGATCGCTGGCACCTCGGCCTTTGCCCAAGCCAAGGCTGAGCCGGATTACACCCTGAGCTTCAGTATTGGCGCGGTGAGCGACTACCGCTTCCGCGGTCTGGAGCAGTCTGCGGGCATGCCCTCGATGCAAGGTAGCATCGACTTCGCCCACAAGAGCGGCCTCTACGCCGGTACCTTCGTGGCGAACAACATCAAGTGGATCAAGGATTTCAACGGCGCCAACAAGGGCGACTGGGAAGTCGACCTGTATGGCGGCTACAAGGGCCAGGCCTTCGGTCTGGGTTATGACGTGGGCGTGATCACCTACCAGTACCCTGACAACAATTCTGGTGCTGCTGGCTCGCCCGGTGGCGCCACCAACTACACCAAGGCCGACACCACCGAGGGCTACATCGGCGTGAGCTACTCCGTTGCGACGCTGAAGTACTACCAGAGCTTTGGTGACTTCCTGGGCAACCGGGACACCAATGGCAGCCGCTACTGGGACCTGAGCGCCACCTTCGACCTGGGCAACGGCTTTACCCTGACGCCGCACGTCGGCTGGCAGACCCTGCCGACCAACTCTACCTCCAACACTGCCAACACCGCCAACTACAGCGACTACGCGCTGACGCTGGCCAAGGACATGGGCAACGGCGTGGTGATCTCGCTGGCGGCCGTCGGCACCGATGCCAAGCGCAGCTTCTACACCAGCACCTTCAACAACTCGCGCTTCTACGGTCAGGACACCGTGGTGCTGGGCCTGAAATACAACTTCTGATTCAACTCAACACCAGAGGAGAACCCATGAAACTCGTTACCGCCATCATCAAACCCTTCAAGCTCGATGAGGTGCGCGAAGGTCTCTCGGCGATCGGGGTGCAAGGCATCACCGTCACCGAGGTCAAGGGCTTCGGCCGCCAGAAGGGCCACACCGAGCTGTACCGCGGCGCGGAATACGTGGTCGATTTCCTGCCCAAGGTCAAGATCGAAGCGGCTGTGGCCGACGAACTGGTCGATCGCGTCATCGAGGCGATCGAAGGCTCGGCCCGTACCGGCAAGATCGGCGACGGCAAGATCTTTGTGTACAACCTCGAGCAGGTCGTGCGTATCCGCACCGGTGAAACCGGCAAGGAAGCGCTCTGAGGCTCATACCACCGAGAGAACACTGACATGAAAAAACTACTTGTCTCCTTCGCACTGGGTTTGAGCCTGCTGGCCGGTGGCACGGCCGCCTGGGCCCAGACCGCCCCGGCTGACGCCAAACCCGCCGTCGAGGCGGCCGCCGACGCCAAACCCGCTGACGCGGCTGCGGCCCCCGCGGCTGCACCGGCCCCCGCCGCCGCCGAGGCTGCCGCCCCGGCTGCGCCCGCGGCGCCCACGCCCAAGGTCGACTCCGGCGACACCGCCTGGATGCTGACCTCCACCATGCTGGTCATTCTCATGACCATCCCCGGCCTGGCCCTGTTCTACGGCGGTCTCGGCCGCAGCAAGAACATGCTGTCGGTGCTGATGCAGGTCTTCGTGATCTTCTCGCTGATCAGCCTGCTGTGGGCCATCTACGGTTACAGCCTGGCGTTCGCCGGTGAAGGCAAGTTCTTCGGCTCCTTCGACAAGATCTTCCTCAAGGGCGTGACCCAGGAGACCTTCGGGGCCCTGATCACCATCCCCGAGTTCGTCTTCGTCGCCTTCCAGGGCACGTTTGCCGCCATCACCGTGGCGCTGATCGTCGGCTCCTTTGCCGAGCGCATCAAGTTCGGCGCTGTGCTGTTCTTCTCCGCGCTGTGGTTCACCTTCAGCTACGTGCCCATGGCCCACATCGTGTGGGGCGGCGGCCTGCTGGCGGCGGACGGCGCGCTGGACTTCGCCGGCGGTACCGTGGTGCACATCAACGCCGCTGTCGCCGGCCTGGTGGGCGCCTACCTGGTGGGCAAGCGCATCGGCTACGGCAAGGAGTCGATGGCCCCGCACAGCCTGACACTGACCATGGTGGGTGCCTCCCTGCTGTGGGTGGGCTGGTTCGGCTTCAACGCCGGCTCTGCCGGTGCTGCCAACGCCCAAGCTGGCCTGGCCTTCATCAACACCGTGCTGGCAACTGCCGCGGCCACGCTGTCCTGGATCACCGGTGAAGCGCTGGGCAAGGGCAAGGCCTCGATGCTGGGCGCTGCCTCCGGCGCTGTGGCCGGCCTGGTGGCGGTCACCCCGGCTGCCGGCTTCGTCGGCCCGATGGGCTCCATCATCATCGGCCTCATCGCCGGTCTGGCCTGCCTGTGGGGCGTGTCCGGCCTGAAGAAGATGCTGGGTGCCGACGACGCGTTCGACGTGTTCGGCGTGCACGGCGTGGGCGGCATTCTTGGTGCGATCCTGACCGGCGTGTTCGCTGCCCAGAGCCTGGGTGGCAACGGCGGCCTGACGCCCGACACCTTCGCCATGGGTGCCCAGGTCTGGATCCAGTTCAAGAGCGTGGTCTTCACCCTGGTCTGGTCCGGCGTGGTTTCCTTCATCGCCTACAAGATCGTGGACCTGACCATCGGCCTGCGCGTCAGCGAAGAAGACGAGCGCCAGGGTCTGGACATCACCTCCCACGGCGAAACGGCCTACAACCGTTAAGCAAAGAGCAATGGACGGCAGCCGGTACCGCCGGCTGCCGCACCCAGAGCAAACGAGAGTCTCCTCTGGTTCTTCCACCCGCCCGGGCTTCGGCCCCGGCGGGTTTTTTCATGCGAGGCCGGTGCACAATGGCTGCCGAGGAGACCCCGGCATGAGCACATCTCTGCATTTGCGCAGCGGCCCGCTGCGTTGCGATATCCGGCCCGATCTGGGCGGCTGCGTGGCTGGCCTGTGGTGGGGCGAACTGCCGGTGCTGCGTTCGACCGCCGCCGAGGCGCTGACCAGCGTGCGCCAGTCCGGCAGCTACCCGCTGGTGCCCTTCTCCAACCGCGTGGGGCAGGCCCGGCTCAAATGGGCCGGCACCAGTCATCCGCTGGTGCAGAACAATGCCGCGGAACCCCATGCCATCCACGGCGTGGGCTGGCAGCGGCCCTGGCAGGTGCTGGAGGCCGACGCGCAGTTCGCCCTGCTCTCGTATGAACACACGCCCGATGCAGCCTGGCCCTTCGCTTTCGACACCTCGCAGGCCTTCCGCCTGCGCGACACGCAGCTGGAGCTGACGCTGAGCATCACCAACCAGTCCACCCAGGCCGCCCCGGTGGGGCTGGGCTGGCACCCGTACTTCGTGAAGCGCGCCGACGCGCACCTGCACTTCGCTGCCAGTGGCCGCTGGGAGATGGGCGAAGACAAGCTGCCCACGCAACGCCTGCCCTCGCCCGGGCTGGACACCGATTGCGCCGCTCTCGACGTGGACCACTGCTTCGACGGCTGGCGCGGCGACGCCGAGCTGAATGACGGCGCCTTGCGCATCCGGCTGGCCTCCAGCCTGACTCGGCTGGTGGTGTTCACCCACCCCGCGCGCGACACGGTGGCCATCGAGCCGGTCAGCCACGTCAACAATGCCGTCAACCTGCTGGGGCAGGAAGGCATGACCGCCGAGGCGCTGGGCCTGAAGGTGCTGCTGCCCGGCGAATCGATGACGGCGACTATGGCCATCGGGGTCGAAGCTGTTTGACGCCGACCGGCAGCAGTCCAAACCAGCCCAACCGTTACCATTGCCGGCTATGGATTCAGCACTGCATCACATCGTCGAGCGCGTGCGCGCCGCGGCCGCCGACGCTACCCCGCTGCGCATCCGCGGCGGCGGCAGCAAGGACTTCTACGGCCAGTCGCTGCACGGCGAGGTGCTCGACACCCGGCCCCTGAGCGGCATCGTCAGCTACGAGCCCAGCGAGCTGGTGGTCACGGTGCGTGCCGGCACGCCGCTGGCTGAGCTGGAAGCCGCACTGGCCGACAAGGGCCAGGCGCTGCCGTTCGAGCCGCCGCACTTTGCGCAGGGCGGTGCCGTGGCCACCGTCGGTGGCATGGTGGCGGCCGGCCTCAATGGCCCGGCCCGCGCCAGCGTGGGCGCGGTGCGCGACTACATGCTGGGTGTGCAGCTGCTCAACGGCAAGGCGGAATTGCTGACCTTCGGCGGCCAGGTCATGAAGAACGTGGCCGGCTACGACGTCTCGCGTCTGATGGCCGGCTCGCTCGGAACGCTGAGCCTGATCGTGGAAGCCTCCATCAAGGTGCTGCCCAAGGCGGTGGCCGAGAGCACGCTGGTGTTCGAACTGGACGAAGCGCAGGCCCTGGCTCAGCTCAACCGCTGGGGTGGCCAGCCGCTGCCCCTCAATGCTTCCTGCTGGTTCGGTGGTGCGCTGATGGTGCGCCTGCGTGGCGCCCGTGCCGCTGTGGCCGCGGCGCACAAGACCATGGGGGGCACCGTCATGGAAGAGGGGCAGGCCACCCAGCTCTGGCAGGCGCTGCGCGAACAGACCGCGCCGTTCTTCCAGTTGGCCGAGGGCGAGTCGCTGCTGCGCCTGAGCGTGCCCGATACCGCGCCGCCGCTGGGCCTGGGCCCGACGCTCATTGAATGGGGCGGCGCGCAGCGCTGGGTCAAGCTGCCACTTTCGCAGCGCCCCGATCTCGGCAGCCTGCTGGCCAACACGCCCGGCCACTCCACGCTGTTCCGCACCCAGGACAAGAGCGCTGGCGTCTTCTCGCCGCTGCCCGCGCCGCTGGACCGCATCCACCGCGAACTGAAGCAGCAGTTCGACCCGGCCGGCATCTTCAACCGCGGTCGCATGTACCCCGATTTCTGAGCCGGACTGGCGAATCTCCCATGCAAACCACTCTCGCGCCCGAATTCAAGAACACGCCCGATGGCCTGGCGGCCGAGGCCATCCTGCGCAAGTGCGTGCACTGCGGCTTCTGCACCGCCACTTGCCCCACCTACCAGCTGTTGGGTGACGAACTCGACGGCCCGCGCGGCCGCATCTACCTCATCAAGCAGGTGCTCGAAGGCGAGGCACCGACGCGCAAGACGCAAATGCACCTGGACCGCTGCCTCACCTGCCGCAACTGCGAGAGCACCTGCCCCAGCGGCGTGCAGTACGGCCAGCTGGTGGACATCGGCCGCAAGATCGTGGAAGAGAAGGTGCCGCGCCCCAGCGGGGAACGCTTCGTGCGCTGGGCGCTGAAAGAGGGCCTCACCTCGCCGCTGTTTGGCCCGGCCATGAAAATGGGCCAGCTGGTGCGCGGACTGCTGCCCGACACCCTCAAGGCCAAGGTGCCCGCGGCGCAGAACGCCGGTGTCTGGCCCAGGCGCACCCATGCGCGCAAGGTTCTGATGCTGGCGGGCTGCGTGCAGCCGGCCATGATGCCCAACATCAACAGCGCTACCGCCCGTGTGCTTGATGCCGCCGGCATCCAGACCGTGGTGGCTCCCAAGGCGGGTTGCTGCGGCGCGGTGAAGTTTCACCTGAATGACCAGGAAGGTGGCAAGGCGGAGATGCGGACCAACATCGACGCCTGGTGGCCCCATGTGGAAGCCGGTGTGGAAGCCATCGTCATGAACGCCTCCGGCTGCGGCGTCACCGTCAAGGACTACGGCCACCTCCTGCATGACGACCCGGCCTATGCCGCCAAGGCCCAGCGCATCAGTGAGCTGACCAAGGACCTGAGCGAGCTGCTGCCGCAGCTGGTGGACCCCCTGCGCAACAAGGTGGCCGCCAAGGCCGGCCAGATTGCCTTCCACCCGCCCTGCACCCTGCAGCACGGCCAGAAGTTGCGCGGCGGCGTGGAGCAGTGCATGGGCGAACTCGGCTTCAAGATCACCACCTGCCGTGTCGAACCGCACCTGTGCTGTGGTTCTGCCGGTACCTACTCGGTGCTCAATCCCCAGCTGGCCTACGAGCTGCGCGACCGCAAGCTCAAGAACCTGGGCGAGATGCAGCCGGAACAGATCGTCTCTGCCAATATCGGCTGCATCACGCATCTGCAAAGCGGCACGGGTACGCCGGTGAAGCACTGGGTGGAGCTGCTGGATGAGGCGTTGGCCAGTTGAGGTTCTATTCCCCCGCGCAAATGTTGTGGTTTATGTGATTTACCAATGACTATTGGGCGCATGGGTATGGGCATGCGCAAACCAATCATCTAATTCCTTGTTCAGGGTTGTGCAGATGGTGCGCTGCGACAGCATCCTTGAGTCTAAATTCATGAGGTGACTGATGGACGTTTCGTTGTCATTCGTGGTTTCGGCTGCAGCCTTGGGCTTGAGCATCTTCACTTTTTGGTGGACGCACGTTCGAGAAGCTCTGAGTCTTACTCTTGTGCCACTGGCCCGCGTTGGCAGTTTCGATGGACCAGTTTTCGCGCTGGCAAACGGAGGCAAGAAAGATCTCCTTGTCACGCAATTGCTTATTTACTTCGAGACCAATCCGCGAGGTTCTCGCTTCTACCCTGCCATGTCTATCGATGGAGGTGAGCCTGGTAAGGCTGACTTAATCGAGGCTGGCAAGATCACGGAGTTCCGAGCTTCGTTTCTTGAGCCATTTGGTGCCGACTTCGCTCAACGCGGTAAGAAGGGTGATCCTTGGCCTGAGTTGTATTCGCATTACATCGGGGTCGAAGTCGAGTGGGTAAGTCCAGGCGGAAAGGTGCGCACTGCGCGAGTATTGCACTCTCGCATTGGTTTCGCCGCCAACGGCCAGATTCGAGGAAAAGCGCCTATCAGCAAGCAACAGCGTGCTTATAACTTGTATCAAGCAAGCGACTAGCTTCATTTAAATGCGCATGCATTAAGTTAGACAAACCGCCTGTTCTCTGTGGTTAATTTCGCTTGAACGTCGAGCATTCGCTCCCGCCGGGGACAGTGTCAGATCACAAATAGACTGATGTGAAGAACGTCGTCAATCATGAGGCGACATGAGCCGCTCGTGTTGGCCAAGCCGCCCACAGCGCTGCTAGCAAGATCAACGCCCCGCCCAGCAGCGTGCGCGTCTGCAACGCCGCCGCCCCCATCAACACCGACGACACACTGGCGAACACCACCTCGGTCAGCATCACCAGTGCAGTAGTCGCCGCCGGCAGGCGTGCGGCGCCGAACTGCAGGCCGAGGTTGGCGGCCAGGAACGCCAGGCTGGTGGCCAGCACCAGCCACAGCCACCCGTTGGCCAGCGCAGGCAACGGCGACACCAGGCCAGAGGGCTGGCCGCCTAGCGCGGTGAGCAGCGCCAGCAGGGTGCCGCCGGCGAACATGGCCACCATGCGCGCGTCGTCCGGCGTGTCGCGCAGCTTGCGCAGCAGCACGTTGGTCAGCGCAAAGCTGAGGCCGCCCATCAGGGCCAGCCAGTCGGGCAGGGTGTGGGGCACCGGCCAGGGCGAGGCTGGCGTCTTGAGCACGACCACCACGCCGATGAGCGCCAGCAGCAGGCGCAGCAGCGCGGCGACGCGCGGCCGTTCACCCAGCAGGGCCCAGGCCAGCAGAACCGACCACGCGGGCATCAGGTAAAACAGCAGTACCGCGCGCACCACGTCGCCCACCGTCACGGCCCAGTTGAAGCCGACGTTGGTGAGCCCCGAAGCCAGCAACAGCAGCCACAGCAGCGGGTGGCGCAGCAGCGCACGCCAGCTGCCCGGGCGCCAGACCAGCAGCGCCAGCAGGGCCAGCCCGTAGATGATGGCGGTGGACCACAGCGGGTGCAGGCCCTCGGCTTCCAGCAGGCGGAACGGGTACCAGGAGACGCCCCAGACGAAGGCGTTGAGCACCAGGCCCCAGGCGGCGAGCGGGTGTGTCATGCGTGGCGGACCGTGGCGTCGCGAGCAGGTGCAGGGCAAGGCGCAGGGTGCCGATGACCGGAACGTACTTGCGGGTACGTGAGGATCATCGGAAGGGCCCCTGCAACGCGGCCATGCGCCTGCGCAGTAGCCACCTAGCCGTGCAGATGGTCGTTGCGGGCGATGTCGAGCAGGTGCTCGACTTCCTCCGCATGCTCGCGGCAGTTGCGCTTGTGCCAGCGCTGGATGATCCACATGAAGCCGGCCACAAGGAGGCCGAAGCCGGCAATGGCGCCGAAGGCCGACAGGCCCATGCCGGTGGAGAAGCTGTAGAGGAAACCCAGGCCCAGGATGCAGGCCTGCTCGTTGAAGTTCTGCACGGCAATCGAGCGACCGGCGCCCATCAGGTTATGGCCGCGGTGCTGCAGCAGCGCGTTCATCGGCACCACCAGGAAGCCACCCAGGCCGCCCAGCAGCACCAGGAAGGGCGCGGCCAGCCAGACGTTGTCAATGAAGTTGAGCAGGATCACCAGCAGGCCCATGGCAATGCCCAGCGGCATGACGCTGGTGGCATGCTCCAGCTTCATGCGTACGGAAGCGATCACGGCGCCCACGGCGGTGCCGATGGCCACCACGCCCACCAGCGAAGACGCTTGCGTCACGCTGTAGCCTAAAGCGGCGGCAGCCCAGGCCAGCACGATGTAGCGCAGGTTGCCGCTGACGCCCCAGAACAGCGTGGTGGTGGCCAGCGAGATCTGGCCCAGCTTGTCGCGCCACAGGCGGGCGTTGCAGGTCCAGAAGTCGGGGATGAGC
>Ga0209398_1001304_pt1 | contig 13051 bp, 12 predicted proteins | sample AshMeaBigSpring_FD_184125 | JGI IMG/M metagenome (GOLD analysis project Ga0209398, IMG submission 184125) | Groundwater microbial communities from Big Spring, Nevada to study Microbial Dark Matter (Phase II) - Ash Meadows Big Spring (SPAdes)... | ecosystem: Environmental > Aquatic > Deep... | reverse complement strand
CCACAAGGGTTGCAGTGATCAACGCCCCTGCGATGCGCACTCGGCTCGTCATTGCGTGCCCCTAGTGAGCCCGGTTCGTTCCAGCAGCATGCACCTTCCGAACGGCGTGTGACCCCAGAACGCGGCGCAGTCACCATCGATCGTGATCCTGACCGCCTGTACCTCCGGGAACTGGAAGGCGTTGCCGGCGACTTCTGAGATGAAGCGATCTATCTGACTTGCGGCCCCCAGGTGGTCGAGGATGGGGGATGATGGTGAGATGAGAAGGGTGAGGGTGTTGCCGTCGAGGGTTGCGGATATTGCCCTCACATCCACATCTGAGAACCCGTCATTATTCAGCTGCGCGAATGCCTCGAAGACGGCTTCGGGACCGTCTGACGTTGACGGGCTCTCGGCGTCTCCCATCGGCACACCCCGGAGCAGCCACGCCCCGAACGGTCCGCCGGTCTGTTGGTCACAGGTGACATACACCTGGACCGGCTCGGCCGCTGGCGTGGCGGCAAGGATTTCCCCTAGCTCGACCGCCTCACCAAGGCAGTCAGGCGGCTCCGGAGTAGGAAGAGATGCGAGGATACGCTCGACATCCTGCTGTAGCGCCTCGAGGATCGGGTCCTCGCACGCAGCGCGGGCCTCGTCGGCGGCCCTTCGACCGGCACCATCGTCACCGGTTTGAGCCTTGACCTCTTCCCTGACGGTGGGCCAAAGGTCGGCGCACGCTACAAGCTGGGCGTCATAGACCCCTTGTAGCTCAGCGAGCCGTTGCTGGATCTCATCGTCACCAGGATTCACGGAGGAGGATGCGACGTCATTGTCGTTCCGCTCCGTCGGCACCGGAACAGAGGAGGGCGGTGTGGCGAGCGACACCGGAGAAGCGGTGGCTCCCTGCGTCTGCCGTCCGGGGTCCGCTCCGCATGCTGCGAACAGGACGGAAGCGGCGGTCACCGTCACCACCACCCTGAGCGGCCACCGGGCACCCCGTACGGCGCCGGGGGATACCTCTCCATCGGGGCGTCGTGTCTGTCGGGGCATGGCATCCTCCTCGGTCGCACACCAAGTCCTGCCAGAACGATAGCCCCCCCCGGGCGACTGTCAACCGGGCGCCGTGGGTCTCCGTCGTTCGGGTGGGGAGAGTCCAAGAGAGGAGGCGACACCGCTCATCCCGCCGCGATCGACGCGACGCCTGCCACAGCTGGTACCCGGGGTGTCCGGAGGCGCCGTGGTTGTGGTGGCCGATTCACGGATGGTCCTTCAACAGAACCATCCGGTCGCCTCTGTCGACGAGAGCAACGACCCCCACATACCCGGCGGCGACGACGATGATCATGACGAGCCACACGTACGTCAGTCGACTGATCTCCGCCCGCGACATGAGGTTGCCACCGGCCGCAACCAGAACAGTGCCATAGGCGATTGCGACACCGCCGAGAATCGGTGCAACCAGCTCGGCCGCCACAACGAGTGATCGCTGGGATCGGCGCAGGCCGAGCACTGCCCACAGACCGAGGATCGATCGTCGGGCGCGGATGAAGAGCCCGAGCAATCCGACGATGAGGAGAGCACCGACGGCCCAGAGCCACCGGGCAGCGTCGCGATGGTATTGCTCCAAGGGCGTCAGCTGGCTCGGATCGCGAGGAATCAGCGGGCGGACCACCAAACCCACACTGTCATCGACGAACCGGCTCCGGATAAAGCTTGGTGCAACATCCCACGCCGTCGGATGCAACTCGACCCAGCAGGAGTCCAGCCGCTCCAGCCCGCCCTGGATCACGACCACGGCGCGCCCGAATTGCTGAGTGCGGCTTGCGCGATCTTGAATCACGCTTCCGACGTTGAGACGTGTGCCGCTGATGTCAATCCAACCCCCGTCGGCAACGGCAAGGCGCTGTGTCAGGGCACCGCCGACGAAGACCGCTGATCGGTCGTCGCCGCTGCCAAGCACCAATGCAAAACGCGGGGTTGCCTGGTAGTGGCGAACATCGACGAGGGTACCGTTGACAACTTCTGTAGTGACAAACCGTAGACCACCTGCTGCAACGACACCGGTGATGCCGTTGATCGACTCGCATGCGTTGGCGGACACCGTGCCGTTGGCCTTCTCGACGAGAAGCACATTGAGGCCACTATCGCGCAGCCTGGCGTCCTCACTCAGCGCACGACGGAGGTCACTCGCCTCGATCCCAAAGACGGCGAGCCCGACGCCACATCCGATGAGAATGAGTACAACGGTGCGCCACAGCGACGCCAGCGCTCCGCGCCCAGCCACCCCAAACAGAACGGCCAGGCGAGGTTCAGCACAACGGGGTTCCAACGTCAGGCCATTCTGGTGAGATGTCCGTCGCGGAGTTCGTACAGCTGATCGCAATGGACGTAGCACTCGGCGTCATGGCTGGCGAGCAGCAATGCTGTCTGGGTCGGGAGATTGGAAAACAGCGAGTCCACGACCATATCCCGATTGGCTGCATCGAGCGACGCAGTTGGCTCATCGGCGATGAGCAGGCTCGGCTGTGTCGCCATCGCTCGGGCGACCGCCAGTCGCTGGAGTTCGCCGCCCGACAGGTTCCTCGCCCGGTCTCGGCTGGCGGCGGTGAGGCCGACGCGGTCGAGGGCGCGTGACGCGATGTCCTGAGCTCGCGCCGGGTCGGCACCGCGGGCCACGAGTGCCACGGCGACGTTGTCCAGTGCGCTGCGATCGCCAAGAACGTTCGTCGTTTGGAGGATCCAGGCGATGAACTCCCTGCGCAGCCGTGACGCCTGACGCTCTGTGTGCACCTCCCTCCCGGCCACCACCACGCTGCCCTCTTGTGGAGGGATCAGGAGGCCGGCGATGCCGAGGAGGGTTGTCTTCCCGCTTCCGGACGGCCCGACGATGCCGATACGCGCGCCTGGGTCGCACACGAGCGATGCGTTGCGCAACACGTTGCGCGCACGCGCGTAGCCGTGCGTGACCGAGCGTAGTTCGAACGCCGTCTCAGGCATGACCGCAGTCGAGGTGGCCAACTGATGTCGGATTCGCCAACACCCGATCGCCAGGGTCGATACCGACCACAAACGCCACGTCAACATCTCCGCCGACGACGTCTACCGCCGCTGGCTCGTATGTTATGCCCGCGGCGATCCAGACGCACCACCCGGTCACGTCGGCGACGACCGCGGCGGCGGGCACAGAAGCCGACTGATGCTGTAGTTCCCAGGTGATCGAACCGTCTGCCGTCTCGGGCGGCTCGTCGCCGCTGTACGACTCGGCCAGGGCCGCTTCGAGTCTCATCAGATCCCCAGGGACAAACGTGTGGGGCCAGGGGAAGTCGACACCCGCCAACGAGAGGTGTGCCTGGGCCGCAGACGCGGCGAGAGCGGCGATCACGTTGGTCGGTTCCTCGCGAACTGCCACCGCAACAAGGCGTGGGGCGAACGTGGCGATGGGTGTCCCGGCGGGGGGCGCCGGCGCTCCCAGCCTGATCGCCACATCCGCCAGAGCGCCCTCTTCGTCATTGGGGAGCCACACAATCCACGACGGCTCAAACAGGGATTTCGCGCTCACGGCCTCGTCGAAGCCGTGATCCGCAGCGTAGGCGCGAAATGCGTCGAGGTCGCTCGTGCCCACGTCAGACTCGGCGTCGCCTTCCGAGAGGTATCCAAGTTCCGTCAGGAACGAGCGGACGGCCTCCACATCTGGGCCGCTCGCTCTGCTCACGATGGTGCGGTACAGCGGAGCCCTGCTCACGAACCATCGGTAACGTCGCCCGTCAACCTCGACCGGCGGGTCCGATGAGGGTACGTGCTCACCCGGTGCGATGTTCACAGCAGTGATCGTTCCGTCCCACGCCGGCGAGAGGATGTCACCACCCGGGGCCCACTCGAGGTCAACTACGACGTTCGAAGCCAGCGCCCTCGGCACTTCGGTCGCGACGACCAGGATCGGTTCGGCTTCCAGCCGTACCGCCGTCAGGGTCTCGTTTCGCAGGTAGATGAGCACGGTGGCAATGCCAACCGCAAGCAGCATCACAATGACCACCTGGCCCAGGAGTCTCGCTACCCGCATCGCTCGCTACTCTTCGGATGCCACTGCTATGAGGTCGTAGAACAGCGCCAGGCAGTCTTGTGCGGCGACGTTACCCGTGACCTGAGGGTCGCGGTTGAACTCGTAGAAGTCATCGAAGGTCGTCAGTGAGTCGACGTCGACACCGGCGTTGGACAGACAGTCCTTGGCGGATTCCAGCGCAACGAGTTGCTCCTCGCGGCTCAACTCCGTCGACCTGTACCAAGCACGCTCTACGTGAACCGAGTACTCGTTCCGGCACATCGTCAGCGCCTTGTCGAGTGCGGCCTCCGTGGCGGCGTCGTCGCTGCTCAAATTGATCCCGACATTGATGCCACGACCCGCCGCATCCAGGATTGGAGGATCTACGTCGTAGCCAAGCTGACGTAGACAACCGATCTCTGCGACCTTGGCCTCTTCGTACTCGACGAAGGTTACCTCGCCGTCGGCCAGAATGTTCTCCTGGAAGTCGCTCACCGGCACCACCAGATCGCCAGCGCCGCCAGCGTCGCCAGCGTCGCCGCATGAGGCGACGACCAGCGCAAGGACAAGCACGACGGAATAGCGTCGAAGGAACATCAGCAAGGCTCGAGCCCAATCTGCGGCCGCGAGGCCGCGACCGTAGGTTCCGCGTCGGTAAGACAGTACACAGGTCGGGCCACCGGAACACAACAGACCTCCGACCCGTCACGACCATCCCAGCGTCCGCCAGGTGCGACGCCGGCAGGTGAAAGGGGTCGTGGCGAGTGTTGGTGAGGCTCGATATCGTAAGCGGAAAGCAAGCGGAAGGTAAGCGGACCCGGCAAGCGACCTGCCGGCAGCGAGGATGCCACCAGTTCGTTACTTGCGCTAGCTTTTGATGACTGCGCAAGCATAGGGAGAGTAGACGTAGCCTGTTAGCGAGTTCTTCTGCGTGCTGCAGAAGTCGCTCCCGTTGACCATCACGCCCGGGCTGAACCAGTCGATGTAAAACCCCAGCGGCCAAATGACACACTTACTTGAGTATATCGTCTTGTAGCTGTAGGTCGAGGTACCCGACTTCTTGTATTTCCACTTCGACGTCTGGAGGCATGTGTTCTCAGGCGCGATTCCGGGTTCATACTCATTCGTGCCCTGGGTTACGGTGAGGCCCGATCCATACACATGGTTACAGTTCAGCGCAAGATTGCTTCCAATCGCCCATGTGCATCCAACTGTCGCGCGCGCCGGTTCCGGCGTGGCCACGACACCGAGCATGGCGATTAACGTTGCGCACACCGTCACCACCACCCTGAGCGGCCACCGGGTACCCCGTACGGCGCCGGGGGATACCTCTCCATCGGGGCGTCGTGTCTGTCGGGGCATGGCACCCTTCTCGGTCGCACACCAAGTCCTGCCGGAACGATACCCCCCCCCGGGCGACTGTCAACCGGCGCCGTGGGTCTCCGTCGTTCGGGTGGGGGGAGTCCATGAGAGGAGGCGACACCGCTCATCCCGCCGCCATCGACGCGGCGCCTGCCCGATCACCACTGCGGTCAATCGAACGACTGGTCGCATGTCGCCGCAAACCCGACCCCGTCTTGGGTGTCGAGTACTTCAGCGGGGTCGTCCATCAGGGTGTGGGCGTCGTCCCTGATGCGCTGCAGGTCGTACAGCTGGTACCCGGGGTGTCCGGAGGCGCCGTAGTTGTGGCTGGTGATCCGCAGCGTCGCCACCCGGTCGACGTCGATGCGGGACACCAGGTCAACGAGATCGACAAGGTGCTCGAGCGGGATGTCGGTCTCGACATGGTCCGCAACCGCAGCGGCCAGCTCACGGTACCCGGCGGCGACGTCGTAGAGGTCGATCTGCTCCGCCAACGCCCCCAGCAGGCAGCGCTGGCGGTGCATCCTGGCGAAGTCGCCGGAGTGGCGACGGATCCGTGCATACGCCAGGGCCAGGTGGCCGTCGAGGTGTTGCGTGCCTTCCTCGATCACGACGCGTTCGCTGCCGCCGCTCTCGTGCGGATAGCTCTCGTCGACGATGGTCTTCGGGACGTCGATCGTCACCCCCCCGACCGCATCGATCATGGCAGCGAAGCCGGCCAGGTCGACCTTTACGTAGTGGTGCACCTCCACCCCGAAGATGAGCCCGATCGCACCCTTCAGCGCGTTGACCGAAGGTGCCTGCGGGCCGGGAAACGCTTCCGGGTACCACTCACCGTTTGCCCACAGGTGGGCGATGATGTCGGGGAAGCAGTCGCACGCCCACAGCCCCATGCCGTCGGGGAGGGGCGCCTCGGTGAGGTTGCGCGGGACGGAGAACATCGCCACATCGCCCGCCCCCGGATCGATGCTCACCAGGATGATCGTGTCGGTCCTGGTCCCGATCCGCCCAACCCCGGCGTCGCTGCCGAGCAACATGATGTTCAAACGCTCGAACTCGTCCCAGAACCGAGGTGGCGCCGTTGTCGATGGCGGGGCCGTGGGTGTCACCGTCGATGTGGGCGGAGGCCTACCGGTCGTGGTTGACGCGGCTGCGGTTGTGGTGGTGGGGGCTGCGGTTGCGGGTGACGTGGCCACCTCGACTGTGTCACCGTCGCCGCCGCCTGTGCAGCCCGCCACAACCAGCGCCACGGCCAGGACGAGGACACGGGGCCAGGTGGGCAGCCTCATATGACCGGAACCGTATAGTTGGAGTGGTCTTGCTCTCAACTCGAGCGGGGGAACATTGCTCGCCACGGCGCAACCGACCTGCTTCCTCATCGCCGACATCTCCGGCTACACGGGCTATCTGGCCGATGTCGAGCTCGACCACGCACAGGACATCCTGGCCGACCTCATCGGCGCCGTCGTCACGGCCCTGCGCCCCAACTTCCGGCTCGCCAAGCTCGAGGGGGACGCCGCATTCACCTATGCACCCATCGAGCACATCGATGGGTCGATGCTTCTGGACACGATCGAACGCTGCTACCTCGGATTTCGCCGGCGCCGCCGCGACGTTCGGCAGGCGACGTCGTGCGAATGCGACGCCTGCATGCGGATCCCGGATCTCGACCTCAAGTTCGTCGTACACCACGGCGCCGCCATCGTCCAGAAGGTCGCAGGACGCCAGGAGCTGCTGGGATCAGACGTGATCGTGGTGCACCGGCTGCTGAAGAACGAGGTCGTCGAGCGGCTCGGGGTGAGCGCCTACGCAATCCTCAGCCAGGCGTGCATCGACGCATCGGACATCGACCCGGCGGCGCTCGGTATGCAACAGCACACCGAGACCTACGACCGGATCGGCGATGTTGCGGTGTGGGTCCACGATCTGGAGCGCCGCTGGCAGGAGGAGGAGGCCCGCACGCGGGTCCGGGTCTCCCCCGACGAGTCCATCCTGACGGTGTCTGTGTCGACGAATGTGCCTCCGCAGGTGGCGTGGGAGTACCTCACCACGCCAGGGCAGAGGATGACGTGGCAGCCGTGGGTGACGGAAGTCGAGATCAAGGGGGCGACCGGGGGACGTCGTGGGCTCGGCTCCGCCAACCACTGCATGCACGGAACGGATGCCGTCATCGAGGAGATCCTCGACTGGCGTCCCTACGACTACGTCACAGATCGGACCATCGTCGCCACCCCTGGCGGGCCGGTGAAGGTGCTGCACACGGTGGAGCTCGAGCCAGGCCCGGCCGGCACCACGATCCACTTCCGGTTCGGTGCGCCCAAGACCCGGCGGGAGACGGAGGCCATGAGGCTGATCGGACCGGCGTACGGGGCGATGCTGGAGGCGAGCTTTCCTGCGCTCGTCGCCCAGCTCGACGCGGTGCTTGCCGCTCGCGAGGGGGAACGCGGCCCCGAGCCAGTGCCGGCGGCACCCGGCGCATCGGGTCTGCTGGCGCAAACGGCCGCTTGCGGCGTGTAAGCAAACCAGGCGAGATGGACACGTAGCATCCAGACGAACACCGAGGTGTGACGATGGGTGCGGGCGGGTCATCACGTGAGGAGCAGCGACGCTTCGACGAACTGTTCCAGGGCCACCACCAAGCCATCCACCGCTACTGCTTGCGGCGTCTCGGCATCGCCGATGCAGAGGATGCGGCGGCGGAGGTGTTCGCCGTTGCGTGGCGGCGGCTCGCCCAAGTGCCCGAAGGCGAAAGCGGCCGCGCCTGGCTGTTCGGCGTCGCCCATAAGGTGGTGGGCAACCGTTATAGGAGCCGGCGGCGGCAGGTGAAGCTGGTGCACCGTCTCGAGGCGATCGGCACTACCGGGCAAGCCACAGACGCATTCGAACCTCCACCGAGTCGCCAGCTCCGGTTGCTCCATCGGGCGCTCGACGAGCTCGGCGCCACCGACCGCGAGCTGCTGCGGTTGGCGGCGTGGGATCGGTTGAGCCGAAGCGAGATCGCCTACGTGCTGGGCATCAAGGAAAACGCCGTCGACCAGCGTGTGCACCGGGCCAGGACACGCCTGAAGGAACGGTTTGACAGGCTCGATGCCGCCGTGACGGTTATCGAGCCAGAGGAGGCGTCGACATGATGGATCTGCTCAAGCGAGCCGACCCGGCCGCCGGTCTCGAGACAGACACCGCACGGCTCAGGGCAGCGGTGGACGAGCGCATCGGTCTCACCACCTCGCTCCGCGAGGTCCAGACGCCGACCCGCCGGCCGCTGCTTGTCGGCGCCGCCGCCTTCGTCGGCGTGATGCTGGCGATTGCCATTCCTGCCGTGGTGCGGCGGGAGACTGGCTCGTCTCCTGACACCGATCTCGCCGGGATCAGGGCCTTGCCGGGCGTGACGGCCGTGATCCCGGCGGAGTCCGGTGGTGTCCAGGGGGTAGGCGCCGACGGTGACGTCATCTGGCTGATGTCGTCCCTGTCGCACCGGCTCCAGCGCATCTCGGCGACCGATGCCGTGATCGAGGCCAGCTTCGAGATAGACGCCTACGCCGAAGGCGTCGTCGTCGGCGGCGGCTATGTGTGGCTGATGAGCGGCGACGCCGGCGGCCAGGTGCTCCGCTTCGACCCTGCCTCTGGCACCGTCGACCACACCACCCCCATCGGCGGGGGCCCGACCGGTGCGGTGTGGTTTGGCGACAACCTGTGGGTGGGCACAGACCAGGGCGACACGCATCGCATCGGTCCGGCCGGCGACATCGTTGCAACCCTCTCAGGCGAGTTGAAGGGGGAGGGTCTCGGCCGCCTGTGGTTGCGCGATGCGGCCAGCGGTGAGATCACCGGCATCGGTGGAGATGGTGTGCCCGATGACACCGTCATCCCCGCCCCGCCACAAGGCGCCGTGAGCGGCGAGTCGGCGGTGCGCAGCATCGCCGAGGCCGGCGGCCTCGTGTGGCTCATGGATGGCGGCTACCCGAGCGGCACCGACGTCCATTCCTTCGACCCGGCGACCGGCGAGCTGCGCTCGATTGCCGTCACCTTCGGGTTGCACTCGATGACCGAGTTCGATGGGGCGCTGTGGCTGACGTCGCAGAAGGACCACATGCTCTTCCGCATCGACCCGGTGAGTGGTGACCTCGGCCGCTATCCGCTCCCCGGCCTGGCCGGTGGCCTCGTCGTCGCCGACGGCTCGTTGTGGGTGACGCTGCACCAACCGGGCTCCATCCTCCGTGTCGACCTGGAGGGCGGTCTTGCCGAGGCAGCTGCGATCGTGGCCGACGATTGGGGGGCGTATCCCCACCGGCTGGTGTGCACGGGCAATGCGGGTGCACCCGGGCCTACCGTCATCCTCGAGCCCTTCGACTGGGTCGACTACGGGTCGTGGTCCACGATCCAGGCCCAGCTGTCACGGCATGGCATCGTTGTCTGCGCCGACGGCTACGTCGATGGCGAGGCCTCGCCGCAACAGCGCGCCGCCGACCTCGAGCAGGCGCTTGCCGCAAGCGATATCCCCGGTCCTTACGTCGTCGTTGCGGCCGGTGATGGGGTGCACGCCGTTCGGCTGTTCGCAGACGGGAGGGACGACGTGGCCGGTGTCGTGCTTGTCGAACCGATGCCGCTCGGCTTTCAGGAGCGCTACGACACCCTGCTCGGTGAGACGGCGAGCCACCCGCGATGGGCCGACCTCGACCTCGACGTGTCGAGCGCGCTCGGCGATCTTGGCGACATCCCCCTGGTGGTCATCGAACACGCCCCCGAGGCCGTGTTCCTGAGCCCTGCCTTCATCGACTTCTTCGGTGACGAGCCGTCCGCAACGGTCAACGCCGCGTGGCTGGAGGGGATGGCCTTCTACAAGGGTCTGTCGACAGACTCCCGCTCCGTGATCGCCCCTACCGGCTTCGACGGGGTCATCTGGTTTCAACCCGACCTCGTGGTGCGGGAGGTCCTCGACGTCGTCGACCGGGTGCGCAACACGTGACGTCCGGCGCCCGCCCCGCGGGCGCCGCGTTCCCGTCGCCTATCGTGACGCCGGTGCATGAGATGAGACGCCAGTTGATCAAACACGTCCTCGACCGGGAGGACTACGGCTGCGAGGTGACCGTGGCCGGTTGGGTGCGGACGCGGCGCGACTCGAAGGGTGGGTTCTCGTTTCTCGAGCTCAACGACGGGTCGAGCGTCGCCGGTCTCCAGGTCATTGCCGAGGGCACGCTCCCCAACTACGAGACCGACGTGCTCCGAGCCACCATCGGCAGTGCTGTGCGAGTGACGGGGCTGCTGGTCGAGTCGCCCGGGGCGGGGCAGAAGGTCGAGCTGAAGGCGAACGACGTCGAGGTGTTCGGCTTCGCCGACCCCGAGTCGTACCCGCTACAGAAGAAGCGTGTGTCGTTCGAGCACCTGCGGGAGATCGCCCACCTGCGACCCCGCACCAACACCATCGGCGCCGTCGCCCGGGTGCGCAACACGCTGGCATACGCCACCCACCGCTTCTTCCAGGAACGGGGCTTCCTCTACCTGCACACGCCGCTGATCACGGCAAGCGACGCCGAGGGCGCCGGGGCGATGTTTCGGGTGACGGCTCTCGACCCGGCCGCCCCGCCCCGCACCGCTGCGGGGGCCGTCGACTACGCCGAGGACTTCTTCGGGCGACCCACGTTCCTCACGGTGAGCGGCCAGCTCAACGCCGAGAGCTACGCCCTCGCTCTCGACCGGGTATACACGTTTGGGCCAACGTTCCGTGCCGAGAACTCCAACACGAGACGCCACCTCGCCGAGTTCTGGATGATCGAGCCGGAGATGGCATTCGCCGACCTCACCGACAACGCCGACCTCGCCGAGGAGTACGTCCGGTTCCTCGTCCGCTCGGTGCTCGACACCTGCGGGGAGGACATCGCCTTCTTCAACCAGTGGGTGGACGAGACGCTGCTCGACACACTCACCCTGGTGGCCGACACGCAGTTCGAGCGGATCACCTACACGGAGGCGGTCGACATGCTGGAGCGGGCCGACCGGCAGTTCGACTTCCCGGTCCACTGGGGCGCCGACATCCAATCCGAGCACGAGCGCTACCTGACCGAGACGGCGATCGGGAAGCCGACGATCGTCACCGACTTCCCATCCGACATCAAGGCGTTCTACATGCGGCGCAACGACGACGGCAAGACCGTCGCCGCCATGGACGTGCTTGTGCCCCAGGTGGGGGAGATCGTCGGGGGCAGCCAGCGTGAGGAGCGGCTCGACGTGCTCGCCGAGTCGATGCGGGCGAGGGGGATGGACGAGGCGCACTATTCGTGGTATCTCGACCTGCGCCGGTTCGGTTCGGCCCCGCACGCCGGTTTTGGGCTGGGTCTGGAGCGGGTGGTGCAGTTCTGCACGGGGATGCAGAACATCCGTGACGTGATCCCATTCCCCCGCACACCGAACAACGCCGAGTTCTGACGCAGGCTCCGGCGCAAGCCGTCAGGGCCGGGGTTGTGGCCCGGGATAGTCGCCCAGGTCTCTCGCAGGCCGGCCATCGCTCGGGTGATGGAAGGATGGGGTCGGATCGTCATGGTGGTCCGCCCCCACGGGGTGCCGAAGCTCTTCGGATCCAATCGACTCAGCTGTAGACGGCACCACCGAGATACTTGAGACCGCTGTCCACCTGGACCGTGGCGACCCGGTGACCAGGGCCGAGTCGCTCGGCGAGCCGAAGCGCAACGACGAGGTTGGCCCCGGTCGAGGGCCCGCCCCAGACACCCACTTCCCGAGCCATTCGGCGAGCCATCGCGATCGCGTCATCGGTGGACACCGTCTGCACCTCGTCGATGAGCTCCGCCTTTAGTTGGGGTGGCCAGAAGCCGACGCCGCCGCCCTCGATGCGGTGGGTACCGGGACGTCGACCCGACAGGACGGCCGACTCCTCAGGCTCGATCGCCACCCGTGCGACATCCGGGATGGTCTCTCGCAGGCCGGCCGCAGTGCCGATGAAGCAGCCGGCGGTCCCGACATAGGTGCAGAACGCATCGAGCTGGCCATCGACCTGGGCGGCCAGCTCGCGGCCAAGGGCGAGGCAGCCATCGACCATGTCGGTGTTGTTGAACTGATCGGTTGGGTAGCCGCCGGTATCGGCGACGATCTCCCTGGCTCGGGCCATCATCCGGGGGACGAGGTCCTTGGTGATGCCCTCAGGACTCGGGAGGAGCTCGACGTTTGCACCGTAGGCCCGCATCGTCCGAATCTTCTCCGCCGCAAAGGCATCGGAGGACACGATACGCAGCGGGTAGCCCTTGATGGCACACACAAAGGCGAGCGAGGAGCCGGTGCTGCCACCGGTGTACTCGACGACGGTCTGGCCCGGCCGCAGCCGACCTGATCGCTCGGCGCCCTCGATCATCGCAAGGGCCATGCGGTCCTTGTACGAGCCGGTCGGGTTGGCCGCCTCGAGCTTCACCACGACCTCGGCCATGTCGCCTTCGATGATGCCCGTCAGCCGCACCATCGGCGTGTTCCCAATGGCCTGGAGCCCACCGTGCCTTGTGGCCATGGTGCTGCCCTCCCTCTTCGGTCGGGAGCGAGTGTACGGCCCGGGTCGTTGGGGTGGGTTGGGTGGTTAGGGGCGGTGGCGGAGTTCGGTGTGGATGGTGATGATGGGGAGGGTGCGGGATTGGGCGGCGATGACGGGGGGGTAGACACCGCGGGCGGTTT
>Ga0209398_1001302_pt1 | contig 13084 bp, 18 predicted proteins | sample AshMeaBigSpring_FD_184125 | JGI IMG/M metagenome (GOLD analysis project Ga0209398, IMG submission 184125) | Groundwater microbial communities from Big Spring, Nevada to study Microbial Dark Matter (Phase II) - Ash Meadows Big Spring (SPAdes)... | ecosystem: Environmental > Aquatic > Deep... | reverse complement strand
GCAATCAGGCGTTGAGTGCAAAGACACAAGGGAGCTTGACTGCGAGACCCACAAGTCGAGCAGGTGCGAAAGCAGGGCTTAGTGACCCCACGGTGGCATGTGGAAGCGCCGTGGTTCATCGACTAAAAGGTACCCCGGGGATAACAGGCTTATCTTGCCCAAGAGTCCATATCGACGGCAAGGTTTGGCACCTCGATGTCGGCTCGTCGCATCCTGGGGCTGTAGCAGGTCCCAAGGGTCGGGCTGTTCGCCCGTTAAAGCGGCACGTGAGTTGGGTTCAGAACGTCGTGAGACAGTTCGGTCCCTATCCGTCGTGGGCGTTAGGAGTCTTGAGGGGATCTGTCCCTAGTACGAGAGGACCGGGACGGACGCACCGCTCGTGTGCCAGTTGTCCTGCCAAGGGCACGGCTGGTTGGCGACGTGCGGAATGGATAAGCGCTGAAAGCATCTAAGCGCGAAACCGACCCCGAGATGAGGACTCCCACCGGGTCAAACCGGGTAAGGCCCCTGGTAGAACACCAGGTTGATAGACCGGAGGTGGAAGTGCAGTAATGCATGTAGCCGACCGGCACTAATCGGCCGAGGGCTTGGATTGAATCCATACGTCTGTGCTCGCTATGGAGTGCTCGAGGAGTCGAGCCAACGATTTCCGGCGGCGATAGCGGCGGGGAACCACCCGTTCCCATTCCGAACACGGAAGTTAAGCCCGTCAGCGCCGATGGTACTTGGGGCGTAGGCCCCTGGGAGAGTAGGACACCGCCGGATTAATCAACGAGGCCGCCCCCCCCGTGGGCGGCCTCGGCGCATTCGCGCCCCCCGCCCCCCCCAAATTGGTGCCGGAAACGACAATAGACGTCGCATTCGGCAGTTGATTTCGAGTGGTGGTGTCGTCTGCGGGCAGCAGGCAGGGCCCCAACAGAACGGGACTATTGGCCCTCGCCCGCAGTGGCGGGGTGGGTAGGTTGGAGTCGCTCACTCCAAGGAGCCCCCCCCCGGATCGACCAGGTGACGCTCGAGGACTCCTGTGCGGGAGGCGATCCAGTCGTCGTCGGGGTCCATGATCCTGCTCAGATCCTCGTTGGTGACGACCGTGTCCGCACCGGTCATACCGGTCCCGGTGATGATACTTCTCATACCCGGCCACCTGCCCTTGGCTTAACGTTCCGGCACGGCTCTGCTATACCACAATTATGAGTTCCCTTCCATGGTGGGGGCGGCGGATGATCACAGTTCCGCTCGTCTTCATCGGCTGGGCATTATCGACAGTTCTTTTACCCTTTCTGTTCGTAGCAGCCTTTCTAGTGGATGGCTGGCGAGCGATTCGCTCCCGGGCCACACCGGTTGCCTGGCGTCTGGTGGCGATCCTTCTGATATACCTGACGAGTGAGGTGATTGCCGGTGTTGGAGTGTTGTTGTCGTGGGTGCGCTCCGGCTTCGGGAAGAACCGGATACGACTGGTGCGATTGAGCTACCGACTCCAGTTGGGATGGGGCAATCTGCTCTGGGATTCGGCCCGGGTGATATTCCGGTTGCGAATCGAGATCGAGGGATTGGAACTGGCCAGACCGGGACCGATCCTGATCCTGTCCCGCCATGCCTCGATCATCGACAACTTACTCCCCTCCCAACTGTTCTCTCGGGCCCATGGCATGACCCTCAGGTATGTGATCAAGAGAGAACTGCTGATGGATCCGGCCCTCGACATAGTTGGAAGTTGGCTGCCCAACCACTTTGTGGATCGTGAAGCGAAGGACCCCGGGGCCGAAATTGAGGCGTTGCGTCGTCTGGGGTCTGGCCTGACCGAGAACGATGGCCTGCTGATTTTCCCGGAAGGAAGCAGGTTTACCAAGGAGAAGCAGCAGCGGGCGCTGACCAGCTTGGCAATACGAAATCCAGGTTTTCACCGCCAAGTCGCTGGTCTCCTTCATCTAATGCCACCCCGCCCAGGAGGAGCGTTGGCCCTGCTCGAGGCCTCGTCGGCCGATGTCGTCCTCGTGGCGCATCGCGGACTCGACGGATTTGCTCAGATCAAAGACATTTGGGCCGGAGGCATGGTCGGAAAGCTCGTGAGGGTGAGAATGACGAGGGTTCCATTCAGGGAAATCCCCGAAGGTCGAGGACCCCGAACAGAGTGGCTGTTCAAGGTCTGGCAGGAGATGGATGACTGGATCTCAAGTCTGGACCAGGAGCCTATGCCAACGGATGGGTGAAGTCTGCGATGGGTGACGTCTTTTTGACTGCGGCATCAACGATCGCCCTCTTGTTGCTGATTACCTGGGTCGTAAGCGGGATAGTAAGCAACGCGTCGATCGTCGACCTCGTCTGGGGTTTCGGATTCGTGCTGGTGGCATGGGCGGTCTTCGTTCGCCATGCTCCGGAGATAGGGCTTGGCGGGAGTCTGCTCGTGCCGGCCATGCTGACGACTGTCTGGGGGTTGCGCCTGTCCGCTTACCTTGCCTGGAGAAACATCGGGAAGGGGGAGGACTACCGCTATCGGGCGATGCGGGAAAGGCACGGAGGCAGATTCTTTTGGGTCAGTCTCGGTACTGTCTTTGGGCTGCAGGGAGTGCTGATGTGGATTGTTTCGCTTCCGGTGCAAGCCACCGTCGCCCGACCCGACACTGTTGGCTTCGAGTGGCTCGCGATGGTCGGGGTGGCTGCCTGGGTGGTGGGGTTCCTGTTCGAGACCGTCGGCGATACCCAATTGGCTCGCTTCAAGGCTGACCCCGCCAACAAAGGCAAGGTCATGGACCGGGGCCTGTGGCGTTACACCCGCCATCCCAACTACTTCGGCGATTTCTGTGTTTGGTGGGGCCTTTATCTCATTGCACTCGACGCCGGTCATTGGTGGACGATCGTGGGACCGGCCGTGATGACCGCCCTGCTTATGACGTACTCGGGTGCCGGTTTGTTGGAGAAGACGATCGTCAATCGCCGACCCGCCTACCAGGATTACATCAAGAAGACCAGCCCCTTTTTTCCCATGCCCCCTAGAGCCTGAGCCTTCCTGTTGTCGACAGGCTTGATTTTTTCTGGGTAGGTGCTTCCTGCTTCTTCAGTGGTCGGCGCTTCCATAGTCGGTGCGGCTCTGGCCAGCCGGTCCATTCCACGCGGCCGAACCTGGCTGCCCTTCGCCTTGGCCTTTTTCGTCATCGAGTGGCGATCCGTCGAGGTCAACGATCGATGGTTCATGAGTTCGAGCATCATGGTTGCACTGACCGCCGGAGTGGTTTTCGCGCTGACGAAAAAATTCGGCCACCCTGGGCATCCAGCTGGTGGCGGCCTGTCGCGCGAGATTGTTCGTCTACTACTTCTTTCATGTGCAGAGACCTTTTCCGGAGGCAGAGCGAGCCTTGCTGGCGGGACTGCCTGGGGTTCAGGAGCTGGCCGAAGTCGCCTATCACACGGGCGAGGAGCTGCAGGCCCGACTCCACCTCAGGGCTGGCATCGTTAAGTCGGTGGTGTTGACAGTTGGCAGTGAGCAACGTATGTCTGGCGAAACCATCGTGCCGTTTACCTGGGAGGCCGCCGGTACTCCGGGTTGTTCCCGCGTATGGAGGCAGATCTAGTGCACCGCTTCGTAAATGAGCGTGGCGCCTCGCCGCCTCACGACGCCGCTGACGGGCGTCCTTTTCCTCGACGCAGCACCCGGCTGCGCCTTCGTCGTCCGTTTGGTGCACCGCCGGTACACCGGGGTTGTTCCCGCGCATGCAGGCAGATCAGGTGCTGATGCCGCTGGAGCCCGGCGTGTCGCAGCTGACCCTGAGTGGTGTGTATGAACCACCCGCCGGCGCCATCGGCGAAGCCCTTGACCGGATGGCGCTCCACCGAGTGGCGGAGGCGGCAGTCAAGCTCTTTGTCGATCAGCTGGCAGCCGCCCTGGAACCCGCGCAAGCGGTCTCCGTGCCGCACTAACGGGGTAGTGTTACCCGGATTCGGGTACCGCCCCCTGGCGAAGTGGAGAGCTCGAAATCACCCCCCGATCGCTCGGCCCGCCAGCGCAAGTTGGAGAGTCCCATGCCCGAGCTGGGTTGGGAAACATCGAAACCGCGGCCGTCGTCCTGGATCATCAGTGTCAGCTGAGTATCGGCATCTGTGAGAAGCACTTCGATCAGCTTGGAGTCCGAATGCCGGAGGGCATTCGACAATGCCTCGCGCAAGATGTGGAGAGCTTCCCCCGCCAGCGACGCGGGGACGTTGCCGACGTTACCGTCGATGGTGAGACGAATCCGGCCGGGATCAACCGCCCCCATCTCGGCGACCAGCTGCTCCAGCTCCCGGCGGAGATCCCGCGGGGCCGGCAGTTCAAATACGTAGCTGCGCAATTCGACGATGGCCTGATCAAGCCGCGCCAGTGCATCGTCGAGAGTGGCGTTGGCAGACCCGTGTTCCAGCGAACCCTGGAGGGTTTGCAGCAGCAGGCCAACCGCAAATAGGTCCTGGATGATGCCATCGTGCAGATCGCGGGCAATCCGCTCTCGGTCTTCTACTACTGCCAACCTCCGCAACCTCTCGTTGATGCGGGCGGTAGCCACCGCGGCTCCCGCCACCCGCGCCAGCGCGGTGATCAGGGCAGCATCGGCGGCGGTGAAGCCTCCCGGCGAATCCGCCAGGTAGAGGTTGCCGAAGCGCTCCTCGCCAATCCGAATGGAAACTCCCAAGAAAGACTGCATGGGTGGATGCTTAGGAGGGAATCCCACCGAGGCCGGGTGGGCTCGGATATCTGTGAGCAGGAGTGGCTCGTCTTGTTGGCTGAGCGCGCCCAGCACTCCTCGCCCCTCGGGAACGTGCCCGATCGCCTTCACCTCTTCATCTGTCATGCCGACGTGAAGGAAGTTCACCAGTACCCCGTGTTGTCCTAGCACCCCCAGTGCCGCATATCGAGCTCCGGTAAGTTCCTGGGCGGCCCTAACCGCGGCGGTCAGCAGGTTGGGTAGATCGGCCTGTCCCGCCACCGCCGTGGCCGCTTCGATCAGATCGGCGATCCGGCGAACTGGTAGCTCTTCCATCAGCTAACGGCCTAGCCAACGCTGGATTCCAGCTGCCTGCATCGGCCAGAAAGTGTTGGTGTCGTAGGTAGCTATGACTGAGTCAGCTATTCCTTGAGTGCGATACCCCTCGAGCACCCATTGCCGCAACTTGGAGCTGGCCTCAGCATCGTCTGTCAGGCCAGTTACGAACTCCACCCATTCTGCCAACCGCTGCTCGGCCTCGGCCAGAGCCGCGGCCGGCTGGTAGTTAGGTCCGAAATGAGCGAAGCCCAGGAATGATGGGTCGAGTGCTGCCAACTGGCGGAGACCTGCCGAGATCAACACGGGATCGAAGTCGGGGGGGGGTGTGACCGGCTGCACCATATGTCCATGGGGAAAGGCAACCCCCACCGCATCGCCTACAAATGCTCCTCCGCTTTCATCCTCATAGAAGACCACATGATGTTTGGCGTGTCCGGGGGTGTAGTGCACCTCGAGCGAGCGGCCGGCGCCAAGGGAGAGCCGGGTCGACTCTTCCAGTACCAAAACGCGCTCGGTTGCCAATGGCTGCATGGGACCCCACAGCGCACTCATGCCGTCCTCGCCGTAGATGCGGGCAGCTGAATCCCACAGACGGCTGGGATCGATCAGATGACGGGCGCCGGCCGGATGCACGCCCACCCTGGCCTTCGGAAAATGGGCAGCGAGTTGGGCCGCTCCACCGGCGTGATCGAGATGAATGTGGGTCACTACCAGGGCAGCCAGATCATCGATTCCCAGCTGGTCTAGTGCAGCCAGCAGGTAATGGAGGCTCCGGGATGGACCGCATTCGATGAGTACCCGCTGGGGGGTGTCGAACAAGTAGCAGGACAGACGCTCCGGCTGGTCGAACATGTGCGCATCGATCAGATACAGGCGATCGGCGAGTTGGGTGGCAGTTGCCACGACTGCTTCCACCCGAGCCACGGTAGTGGCGGGTCTAGGCTGGCTTGGTGGCGAAGACGAGGATTGTGTTGGCAGACGATCACGAGGTGGTTCGTGAGGGATTGCGAGCGCTTTTGGAAGCCCAACCCGACTTCGAGGTGGTGGGGGAGGCAGGTACGGTTGAGGAAGCAGTCAGGCGAACCGGGCTAGACACTCCCAACCTGGTGATATTGGACCTCCGTCTGCCGGATGGTTCGGGAGTGGAAGCCTGTCGTGAGATCCGGTCGCAATGGCCCGACGTGAAGGTCCTTTTCCTCACCTCCTATGCCGACGACGAGGCGTTGATGGGCGCCATCCTGGCGGGTGCATCCGGCTATGTCCTCAAACGGGTTGACTCGGTGGGTCTGCTCGCCAGCGTTCGCCGGGCGGCGACAGGGGAGTCCTTGATGGATCCGGCCATGACCAAGCGCCTGTTTCGGCGCTTGCAGGGCGAGGATGCGGAGGACTCCCGGTTGGAGAAGCTTTCGCCCCAAGAACGCTCTCTGTTGGACCACATCGCCACCGGGCTCACCAACCGCCAGATCGCCGAGAAGATGTTTCTCGCCGAGAAGACGGTCAAGAACTATGTCTCCAACTTGTTGCGCAAGCTGGAGATGCGACGCCGGAGCGAAGCCGCTGCTTTTGGAGCACGGGTTGCCGTCGAGCGGGAGCATCGCTACCCACCCGAACAGTGGGGAACTCCTCGGTCGTGAGGTAAGAGTGGCTGGGCCCATGTCGTCTCATCGCCCTGCATCGGGAAGGCGGGAAGAGGACTCATGTTGGCGCAAGGATTGTGCGGTAGGGGGTCAGGCGGTTGGGTGCCCCGCTGGCTGGAGGTGGCCGCCAAGCGAGGGTCTGGAGACAGCCAAAGACTTGGGGGACTAGCCGCCGGGTTTGGCTAGTCGGTAGAAACGCCAGAAGTAGTTTTGCAAGTGGAACGTGTCACACCCCCCGCATACCCTAGAGAATGTCTCCGCCTTCCCCGGTGAGGAGAAAACTATGGATCTCAATCTCGTTGTGTTGTCGGGGAAACTGGCAGCTCCGGTAGAACTCCGCCAGTTCGAATCAGGCAGCCGACTGGCCCGCTACCTGGTAACCATCCGCTCGGAGCAGCCCAAGCGTCGGGTGGACGTGATCCCGGTTGCTCGCTGGGACCCACCCGCCGACGATCGCATACCCGAGGTAGGAGAGCAGGTGTGGGTAGCTGGATCCGTACAGCGTCGATTTTGGGAGGCGCCCGAAGGCAGACGCAGCCGGCTGGAGGTGGTTGCCTATGAAGTGCGCTTCATCCCTGAATCGGAAACCGCTGGGCCAGCAATCGAAAAGGAGGCAGTGATGTCTTGAGATTGCCGGAAAGGGGTAACGGCATCCCTGGTGCAGCCGTTTGGCATGTAATCGTGGGACCTTGGCGGAGGATGCCGCCCCTGACGGCGTCCTTTTCCTTGACCCAAGTGCACGCCTGCGCCTTCGTTCGTGATTCGGTGCGCCGCCCGGAAAATGTTTCTTCGGTGTCGCCGATTCTTCGGGGGGTTGGCGGGGCCTCCCCGCCTGTGGGTACCCTGCCCCGAGGTGTACAGGTTTCTGCTGACCAGGCGTTGGGTGGCGGCCTCGCTGGTGGCGCTTGCGGCGACGGCGGCCTTCATTGGCTTGGGACGTTGGCAACTGTCGCGACAAGCCGAACAACGGGCGGCCCAAACCCAACTGGAGGCCCGGATGGCAATGCCACCGCTGACTCTGGAGGAAGTTGGTGATCCTGTTGACTTCGCTGATCGCTTGGTCGCCATGTCGGGTGTGTATGACCCCAGCCGGCAGTTGGCTCTGGGATTCCGCAGCCGAAACGAGGTTCAGGGTCAGGAAGTCCTTACCCCGTTCCGGTTGAGCGACGGGAGAGCGGTGCTGGTGGATCGTGGCTGGATCTCGCTCAATTCCCCGCTACCGCAGCCCCCGCAGGAAGCGGCCATCTCCGGGTACATACGCGAGGGAGAGAGGCCAGGGGGACTGGGCCCAGATAACCCAGCCAGCGGACCTTTGACAGTGGCGTATCGAGTCGATTTAGTGCGGATTGGCCAACAGCTTCCTTATCCGTTGCTGCCCTTCTATGTCGCCCTCGAGAGCCAGGATCCTCCGATCACCGCCTCTGATCCACTGCCACTCCCGGCGCCTTCGGTGGGGCGGCGACCTCCGCACCTGGCCTACGCCATGCAGTGGTTCGCCTTCGCAGCCATCACGGTTGTCGGTTATGGGTTGGTGGTGCGCTCGACAGGGCGAGGAGCGAGCTGATCGCCGGGTCCGAGACGACCCGGGGACCCGATCAACGGCGCCCGGGTGCCCACAACATCACCACCGCAACCGCGGTGACTAGCCCCAGCCCCGCCGCCGCCGCCGCCAACACCAGAGCTTGCTGGGGGTCTCCTTCCAGAGCAGTAACCACCGAGAGCGGGAGAGTCTGAGTTCGCCCTGGCACGTTACCGGCAAAGATGAGGGTTGCTCCGAACTCGCCGAAGGCTCTTGCCCAGCCCAGCGCCAGACCGCTGGCAACCCCGGAAGCGGCGACCGGGATCACCACTTTTCGGAAAGCCCTTCCCCCATCCGCTCCCAGCGTGCGAGCGACCTCGACCACCGCCGGGGAGACGCGCCGGAAGGCTCCCTCTCCGACCAGTGTCACCACCGGCAGGCTCACGACAAAGGCAGCCAGCACCGCCCCCATCGTGGTGAATGGGAGTCCGATCCCGAACCAATCGAAGGCGTATCTTCCAACCACGCCGTTTCTGCCAAAGCTGGCCAACAAGGCGACTCCCAACACCACCGGGGGCACAGTCACTGGCAGCAAGAGGATCGAGCGGACGATCCGACTTGGCATGCCGTTGAGCCTGGCCAGTTGCCAAGCCAACGGTAGGCCGAGCAAGCCAGCAGCTGTTACCGCCAGCAAAGATACTCCGAGCGACAACCAAAGCGGTCCGGAAAGAGCGTTCCATCCGTCTTCGCTGAGTCCGCGGCCCCGCCACCACAGCGAAAGGAAGGGAAGCCCGATGACTGCCAGCGTGAGGGCCGCCACCACTCGCGCTTTGGTCATGGCGGGCCGAAACCGAACTCGGAAAGGATGGCGGCGGCGGGGGCTGAAACAAGAAACTCTTGAAACTGGGCGGCCGGGGCCGACCACCTCGCCAAGAAAAACTGACTAGGGGCGTCGGGGATCGCCAGCTCAGTGAGAAGACCGCCGCTGGCGACAACGTCGGTGTGATAAACCAGCCCGGCGTCGATCTCGCCGAGCAGCAACTTGGAGACGATGGCCGCCGCACTCGTTTCCAACGCCGGATTCGGAATCACCACTTCCGCCTGCGCCAAGACCTGGCGCGCATAGCGGCCGATGGGAGAACCCTCGGTGCCGATGGCGGTCCTTAGCTCGGGGTCCGAGAGCGAGGAGAGTCCGCTCAATCGGCGCGGGTTGTCTTTGGCAACCGCCAGCACCACTCGCCCAGTTGCGAAGCGGGTATGGGTGGCACCTGGTCGGAATGCTAGGACGCGCTCCAGACTGTCTTGGTCGGCGACTGCCATGCCATCGAATCCGGCGCCGGCTTCGAGTTGGGTGAGCAACGTCCCCGACCCGGCCACTACCAGAATCGTCGAGATTCCGGTTTCGGTTTCGAACTCATCTGTCAGCCTCTCCATCGCCACTGCCAGCGAGGAGGCGACCCCAAGCTCCAGCCGGTCCTCGGAACTGGCTGAGCAGCCGGCCAGCAGCGCGGCAAATCCTAGAGCCAGAACCGACGCCGGCTTAGACCTCTTGGAACAGATAAGGGCGGATGACATCGATGCGATCTTCGAAACCGCCCGGGTGCAGGTACCAAAGAGTGGCGGCCAGAGAAGACAACAGGGCGTTGCCATCCTGGGGCGTGAAGCAGAACCCGATCAGCTCACGATCGCCATGCACCGCCAGCGTCTCAACCGGGACAACGGTTTGGCTGAGAATGCGTCCAAAGTACCCATGATCACGCCCGAATGAAAAGATCGAGTTGGCAGACACTCGGTAAGTAGTTGCCACCCGGGTGTTGGCAGCCAGGCGTTCCTTCGCCTCTTCAACGGTGATGGGGCGGTCGAGCACCAGGCTGAACCAGATGGCATGCATGTACTGGGAAGGCAGCTTGACAGAAGAAGAAAACACTGGAAGGTGGTAACCGAGAGTTGCGAACAACTCGTGGGCGTCACGGGCGTGGTGGGTGCCGAAATTGGGATCCGGGTGGCGGTCAACAGTTGGGGCGGGGGAGAAGCCGGTGTCCTGACTGATGTCGTTGGCTCGCCGCATGCACAGGAAGCGGCCAGCGGTGAGGTGGTTGGCGCCGTCGGCGTCCATCGCCAAGGTCTTGATCAGCACCGAGATGTTGTGGGTGTTGCACGACACCACCTGAATAAAGCGGTCTTCGCCATGGATGAGTGCCTCGTCGTTGATGCCGCGGGCGTACATCTTGCCGAATCCGAACTCGGAGCCCTGGGCCAGGAAACCGCGAGGGCCGCGAGCGTGCTGGTAGTACTGGTTTTTGTTATCGAGCCCAGCCGGGGTGCAGTCGATCACTACCGTCGCCCGTTCGATGGCTTCGCCCGACTCGTACTTGGGAGTATGGCCGAGTCCCTCGAACGTGCTTCTCCGATCTGCGTCAACCGCCAGACCAGCACCGCGCCGAATCAAATCGTTGACTTTGGCCCGCTCCTGCAGGATCGGAGTCCGCTTGTGAAACGTCACCTCTTCGATTCCGAAATCGGCTTTGTGGTCGGCGAGCAAGCCGATCAGAGGTTCTCCGATGGTTCCAGTTCCGACTACGTGTACGACGTTGCCCATGGCGGTGTCTCCCTATTCGATCTCGAGCGGACTCAATTGGCGTATCTTGTCCATGTTGTGATTGGTGTTGATGGTGCGAATCGCCCCAGTCTTGGAACGCATGACGATGGAAGAAGTTTCGGCTCGCTTCCCGGTGAACTTCACCCCTCCCAGTAGCTCACCGTCGGTGACTCCGGTAGCCGCAAAGAAGATGTTCTCCGACCCGCATAGATCAGATGTGCGCAGCACCTTGCGCAGATCCAGACCGGCTACCGCAGCCGCCTGAACCTCGGTTTCGTCTCGGGGCCACAGGCGGCATTGAACTTCGCCCTCCAAACAACGGAGGGCGGCCGCCGCGATTACGGCCTCCGGCGATCCTCCGATCCCAACCAGGAGATCGATTCCACTCTCGGGCATGGCGGTGGCAATCGCCGCCGAGATATCACCATCCGGGATCAGTTGGATCCTGGCTCCGGCCACTCGAACCTCGTTGACGTAGCGCTGGTTTCTCGGGCGATTCAGCATGATCACGGTGAGGTCGGCCACCTCCTTGTTGCGGGCCTTTGCCACCTGCTGCAGGTTGTACTCAAGCGGCGCTTCGATGTCGATGGTGCCGGCCGCCTCTGGACCGACTGCCAACTTTTCCATGTATACCAACTTGCCAGGGGCATACATGCTTCCCCGCTCCGAAACTGCGATAACGGCCAGGGCGCCAGACAGACCTTCTGCGGTGAGTCGGGTGCCGTCGACCGGGTCGACCGCAACGTCGACCCGGGGTCCATTGCCGGCACCTACCTGTTCGCCATTGAAGAGCCAAGGCGCGTTGTCTTTCTCGCCCTCACCGATCACGATGGTGCCGTCGATCTGGATGGTGGAAAGAATCAGGCGCATTGCCTCCACCGCGGCATGGTCAACCGCATGCTTGTCGCCTCTTCCCTGGAAGCGAGCAGCCGCGATGGCAGCTGCCTCGGTTACCCGAGTGAGTTCGAGGGCGAAATTACGGTCGGGAGCCTCGGCCATCCCTGTAAGGGTACCGCGGACTACCCCCTGGTGGACCTCAGGAAGTCGACGCCTCGGCCGGCTGGCGGCTGGTAAGTTGGCGGGTAGGCCGGCTCAACACGAACCAGATCCCAGCTACCCCGATGCTGGCGAAGGCAGCCAATGCCAGGCCATGCCAGTCCCCGGCCTGTGTCACCAAAGTCATACTGACTGCAGCCACGATCGACACCACTGCGATCACTTTGATCCTGGCGGGGATGCCAAGGCCGGCTTGGTAGTCGCGGATCGGCGGACCCAAGCGGGGGTGGTTGATCAGCCAGGAGTGAAGCCGCGGATTGGAGCGCGCCAACAGATAGGCGGCAACGATCAGCAGGCCGGTCCCGTCTATGCCAGGAACGAACACTCCGATGATTCCAACACCGAGCAGCAGTACTCCGCCTGCATTGGCGAGAGTTCGCAGCAGCGGGCTTCGGATCAGCTGGAGCGCGGCCACCCTCGTAGGCTAGTGGGCAGAGCGTGATGCCATCACACCTTTCAGATGTTGTCGACGCGGTGTCATCGGGGGGCGCCCAGAGCGCGGAATAATTGGTTTAGCGGCGGCGGATCATGCGCCGCCATGGGAGCTCGGCGATCAGCTCGTCGAAGATGCGAGTAAAGGCAGCTTGATGACCGTTGGCGGTGTTGGTCCACATCCCGATCACGTGGGCGGCCTCGTGGAGAACAGTGGCTGCAGTGAGGGCTTCGCCTTCTCCAACCAGACTTAGGTAGCCGATCCGGGTCGGGCGGCTGCGGATGCCGCCCCAGCAATAGCTGTCCGAGCGGCCGAAATGCAGCTCGAACGGAATGCGCCGCGGCGCCAGCGCTTTGCCGACCAATTTTTCCGCACTGGCTACAGAAAGCCGAGCGCGACTGGCTGCCAGCAGGGCGCCGCGATCACTTGAGTTGCGAACCACGATTGGATATTCCCCGATCTGGCGCGCCAGAGTGCGGGGATCGCGCCCTTCGGATTTACTTGCCCTCGGCACGCTTCACTCCGTTCCAGTGCATTTCCGACACTACGGGTTTTCGTCGTTGCGTGCTGAGTCTGAAGCCCTTGGGAATAATTGCCAGGATTATTTGCGGCCCGCGCGCCAGAGCGGGGGAGTCGTGAAAGAGGGAGAGAAGTGGGGGAGCCTTAGTTGAGGATGATCTGGTGGAGCTGGTCGCGCTCCTGCCAGGGGGTGGAGCCGAATCCGGGCAATGCGCAGACGCTGGAGGGGCTGAGATAGCAGGTGCCGAGCACGAGGCCGTGGCGGCACCGAAGTTGGAGGTCGATACCGGCCAGCGAATCAGCTGCCAG
>Ga0209398_1001300_pt1 | contig 13091 bp, 6 predicted proteins | sample AshMeaBigSpring_FD_184125 | JGI IMG/M metagenome (GOLD analysis project Ga0209398, IMG submission 184125) | Groundwater microbial communities from Big Spring, Nevada to study Microbial Dark Matter (Phase II) - Ash Meadows Big Spring (SPAdes)... | ecosystem: Environmental > Aquatic > Deep... | reverse complement strand
GGCGAATCCTCGAGCTTCTTCAGGGCCGCAACGGCGCGGGGATCCCCGGCCCGCGCCAGGAGACCAGCCTCCTGCAGGCGCAGAGCCTCGATCTTCGGGCTCTGCGGATACCGATCCTGAAGGATCTCGAAGGCCTTACGTGAGGGACTTCCGGAGAGCAGTTCACAAAGCGCGGCGTTGAACAGGGCGGATTCCGCAATGTGTGGGTCCGAAGCCGCGCCGAGAAAGACCCCGGCCGCCTCGCCGGGATTCCCCCTCGCGGCAAGGCCCAGCCCGCGAAGGTAGTCTGCGGCTGGAGATTTTCCCGCGGCGGGCAGAAGGGCGAGGCTCTCCTCGGCGCGTCCTTCGCGAAGCCGGATCATCGCCAGTTCGATCCGCGCACGGTCGCGCACAGATCCCTCCGCAAGGCCGTCGGCGACGGTTTTTTCAAGCAGCTTGACCGCCCGCTCGGGACGGTTCCCGCGGGTCTCCTGACGCGCCAGAAAAAAACGGGCGAGCGTGCGCCGCATCGAGGGAGCGTTGTCGTCCGCCCAGCGCTTCAGCTCGCTGGAGGTGGCAGGAGACCCCGCGGCGTAGATACTGTCGAGCAGATCGAAGACCTCCGGCAGCCCGTGCGCATTCGGCCGCTCCGCAATGAATTCCTCCAGCAGCGCCTCGGTCGGCGCGATGCGCCCCACTCGGATCTGCGCATTCGCCCGCCCGATCAGCGACTCGGCCGCCATCTTGCCGTCCAGCGGGGCAAGCTCGGAAAACTTCCGGATCGCCCCCTCGTCATCCCCCCGCAGCGCGAGCACCCTGGCTCCAAGGAACGCCGCGCGCGACTGGTCGACACCGCTGCAGTCACCGAGAGCATCCAGCGCCTTTTCCGCGGCGGCCGCATCCCCCCGCGCGAGCTGCGCCTCGGCAAGCTCAAACAACGCCATCCGCCTCACCGGCTGGTCCGGCCAGGAAAGGGAGGTCTCAAGGAGGGAAGCCGCCGCATCGGCCTGCCCGAGGCCACGTAGCATCCTTGCCTCGCCCACCAGGGCTTCGCGGGCCAGCGGAAATGCGGGATCGGCGGCGCACGCGCGGTAACCCGCCAGGGCGTCCTCGGATCGCCCGAGGGCGGCCTGCGTCTGCGCCAGCCAGAACTCGCCGTCGCGCCCGAGCCGCTTGCCGCCGCGCGCAAGGATTTGTGCGGCATCCGCCGGCCGACCGGCCTCCAGCAGGGCGCGGGCGAGAAGAAGTGTGGCCCCGGGATCCCCCGCATTCTTGGCAATACCAGGGAATGCCTCCTCGATCTTCCTTACCGCAACGTCGGGAAGCCCGTCGTCCAATGCCGCCTGCGCGGATTCCAGCCCCCCCCCCGCGCGGAGGACGGAAAAGGGCATCAGTGCAAGAATCAGAATTCGTCTCATTTTTGAAAAAATCGTGCGAGGTATCGGCCGGTGTGGCTGGCACCGCAACGGGCGACCGTCTCCGGAGTGCCCGTGGCGACGACCGTTCCGCCTCCGGCACCGCCTTCCGGCCCGAGGTCGATCATCCAGTCCGCGCACTTGATGACCTCAAGGTTGTGTTCGATCACAATGACGGTATTCCGCGCATCACGCAATTTCATTAGCACCTCGAGGAGTTTGTGGATGTCGGCGAAGTGGAGGCCGGTGGTCGGCTCGTCCAGGATGTAGACCGTGCGGCCGGTGGCCCGCTTGGAGAGCTCGGCGGCCAGCTTGATCCGCTGGGCCTCGCCCCCAGAAAGCGTCGTCGCCGCCTGGCCGAGCCGGAGGTAGCCCAGGCCGACGTCCTGCAGCGTCTCCAGCTTCCCCGAGAGGGCCGGAATGTTCCGGAAAAATCTGGCCGCATCGTCAACGGTCAGGTCGAGCACATCGGCAATATTTTTCCCTTTATAGGTCACCTCAAGCGTCTCGCGGTTGTAGCGTCGGCCGCGGCAGACCTCGCACTCGACATAGACGTCGGCCAGAAAATGCATCTCGATCCGGATGAACCCGTCGCCCTGGCAATGCTCGCAGCGCCCGCCCTTCGCGTTGAAGGAAAACCGCCCGGCATCGTATCCCCGCACGCGCGAGGCGGGCAGCTCGCTGAACAGATCGCGGATCGGGCCGAGCGCCCCGGTGTAGGTCGCCGGGTTCGAGCGCGGCGTCCGGCCGACCGGGCTCTGGTCGATGACGACCACCTTGTCGAACTGCTCGATGCCGGTAATCGCGCGGTGGGCGCCGGGCCGGGACTTTGCGCGGTTGAGGTCGCGCTCAAGCGCGTTGCGGACGATGTCGTTGACGAGCGTCGATTTGCCGCTTCCCGAGACGCCGGTAACGCACGTGAGGCAGCCGACCGGAAAATCCGCATCCACATTGCGAAGGTTATTCTCCGAGGCGCCCCGCACCCTCAGCCATCCGTCCCCGATCTCGCCGGGGTTCACCCCCGTCTTTCTGGGCGGCACCCGCTGCCGGGGCACAGGGATTTTGATCGTGCCTTTCAAATACTGGGCGGTGAGCGACTCCTCGCTGGCCATCACCTCGGCCAGCGTGCCCGCGGCGACCAGCCGGCCGCCGCGGGGGCCGGCGCCGGGGCCGAGATCGAGGATGTGATCAGCGGCGCGGATCGTGTCCTCGTCGTGCTCGACAACGATCACCGAGTTGCCGAGGTCCCGGAGATCGCGGAGCGTCTGGATGAGGCGGTCGTTGTCGCGCTGATGCAGGCCGATGCTGGGCTCGTCCAGGACATACATCACGCCCGAGAGGCCGGAGCCGATCTGCGTGGCCAGGCGGATCCGCTGGGCCTCGCCGCCCGAGAGCGTCCCGCTCTCGCGGTTGAGCTGCAGATACCCCAGGCCGACCTCATTCAGAAATCTCAGCCTCTGCCGGACCTCGCGCAGGACGTCCCGAACAATCTCCTCGTCCGGGCCCGGGAGGTCCAGGTTCTCAGCCACGGCTGCAACATCGGAAATCGGAAGCGCGCACAGCTCCTGGATGCCGAACTCCCGGCCGGACCGGTCGCGCACGGTCACCGCGAGAATCTCCGGGCGCAGCCGCAGGCCGCCGCACGACCGGCACGGCCGGCGGCCTTGGAAGGCCCGCAGCCGCTTTCTGGTAAATTCGCTTTTGCTCGATGCGAACAGTCGTTCCATCTGGGCGACGATCCCCTCGAACGGCTTCGTCACCTTCCGGCCCGGACCGGTTGTTACACCGATCGCGCGGTCGCCGGACCCGAAAATCACAAGGTCCTGAAACGCCCCGGGCAGATCCCTCCACGCCCGCTTCTCCGGAACCGGCGTGTCCGCCAGAAGCGCAGCCAGCAGCGCGGCGTAGTAGGCCTTCATACGCGCATTGCCGGACCGCCAGGGACGGATCGCCCCCTGCGCGAGTGTCTTTTCGGGGTCGATCATCAGCTCCGGATCAAAGTAGAGCTCGGTCCCGATCCCGTGGCACCCCGCGCAGGCACCGGGGTGACTGTTGAAGGAGAAATGTTTCGGCGTGAGGCGCGGCATCGTGAATCCGGTCGCGGGGTTGCTGAAATCTGTGGAGAATGCCTCGTCGATCCACACCGGGTTTCCGGGTTCCTGCCGGCTTGTGATGATGCACCCCCCGCCCCAGCGGAGGGCGGTTTCAACCGAGTCCGCCAGTCGCTGACCGAGTCCGTCGCGGACGACGAGCCGGTCCACAACCGCCTCGATCGTGTGCGGTCGGGCCTTGTCTAGCCGCAGCGGTTCCGGCTGCGACAGCTCGATCATCCCGCCATCGACCCGGAGACGCACGAAGCCCTCGCGGCGCGCCTTTTCAACCACGTCGCGGAACTCGCCGGTCTGGCCGCTGACGAGCGGGGCGAGCAGGACAAACCGTGTCCCCTCCGGCCACCGGAGGATCGCATCCGCGATTTCCTGCGGGGTCTGCCGCACAACCCGCTCGCCGGTGGCGGGATCATGCGGAATTCCAACTGCGGAAAAGAGCAGCCGGAGGTAATCATAGATCTCCGTCGTGGTGGCGATCGTCGAGCGCGGGTTCGCCCCCGACGAGCGCTGCTCGATCGCGATGGCCGGCGATAGGCCCTCGATGTAATCCACATCCGGCTTCTGCAGCTGGTCAAGGAACTGGCGCGCATAGGCCGAGAGACTCTCGACGTATTTGCGCTGGCCTTCGGCAAAGAGGGTGTCGAAGGCAAGCGAGGATTTTCCGGATCCGCTCAGGCCGGTCACAACGACCAGCCTGTGGCGGGGGATCCGGACGTCCAGATTCCGGAGGTTGTGCTGTCGGGCACCCTTGATCCGGATGAATGATTGCTTGTCGGACGACATGAACGGCGGCACTGGCTGACCGGACAGCATAGCCGGCTCACGGGGCCGGACGCAAACGGGGAAATCAGTTTCCCGGCCGGAAAATGTTCTGAGGAACCTTCCCGGCCACCGTAAAGCCCCCGCCGGCGACAAAGCTGCCGCCGGGAAGTGGAACCAACGAGTCCACTGAACCGTTGATGATCTGCTTCGGCGCCACAGGGTCATCCAGTGTTCCATCGGCGTTGAGCCGTGCGATATTGATCCGCTGCTTTCCGAGGACGACGTTGAAGCTCCCGCCAATCAGGACTTTGCCGTCCGGCTGTACGGCCAGCGCGCTCACGCAGCCGTTTGTCACCTGGCCGCCCTGCCCGGAGCCGAACTTCAGGTCCACCGAACCGTCATTGTTGAAGTGGGCAAGATCGGTCCGCACGGTGTTGCCAGCGGAAGTAAAATCTCCGCCGACAATGACCCCTCCCGCCGGATGCAGCGCAAGGGCATAAACCGTTCCGTTGACTCCCGCGGCGTATTGGTCGGCAAACGTGCGGTCGAGCGTTCCGTCAGCGTTCAGCCGCGCCAGGTTGCCGCGCGGCACCCCATTGACCGCGGAAAAGTTTCCGCCGACAACGATCTTGCCGTCAGGCTGGACCACCATTGCCAGGACGCGCCCGTTCACCCCCTCGCCCGCCTCAAATGCCGAGGACAGTCGGGTGTCACTTTGCCCGGACAGTCCGGCGGTGCCGATCAAAAGCATGGCGAGGGGAAGTGGAAATCTCATGGCACGCTTACTGGACGCCCGCGCCAAGAAAAAATCAAGCCCGGTCTTGCGGGATCCGGGCTGTCGAAGCGGTTGGTCCGCCGGGTCAGAGCTGGTGCCTCTGCTCGAACGCCCTCGACTGCTCGGCGCTGAACTCGAGAGCCGCTCCGTTGGAGAGGTGGGCCACGAACCGGCCCGCGGCCGATGAGGTGAAACGCTCGACCGCATCGAGGTTGATGATGTGGCGGTCGTCGGTGCGGAAGAAGTACCGGCGGTCTAGCCGTGCGTCGAGCTCGGCGAGGGTGAGCCCCACAAGCCCGCTGCCCTGCAAGAACGAGATCCGCACGCCCTGATCGGTTTTTTCCAGCAGCGTGATATTGACGACCTTGACCATCCAGATCCGGTCACCTTCGCGGATCAGCACGCGGCTCTCGCGGTCGATCATGTCCTCCGCTGCCGGCGATGGCGGCGTCAGGGCTGGCTGGGACTCCAGGAGGGCGATCTTGGCCAGCGCGCGCTTCAGCCGCTCCTGATCGACCGGCTTGAGCAAGCATTCGATCACACCGAGCCCGAAAGCATCGAGCGCATGCAGGGCATGCGCCGTGACAAGCACGACCGGCGGGATCGGCTGGTGCAGGCGCTGCAGCATGTCGATCCCGCTCATGCCCGGCAGCTCGATATCCAGAAAAACGGCGTCAAACTTGGTGGAGGCAATCGCCTCGATGGCTTCGGAGGCTGTCTGCAGGGCAGTGATCTCCAGCGTTGGAACAATTTCGAGCAACGAATCACGCAGATCCTCCAGCGCAAATGGCTCATCTTCGACAACCAGAACTTTTTTCATCAGGGGCAAAAGGTAGTATGCAGCGGAATGTTGCCTTGTCAAAGCGGAATCGACACAAACGGTTTGCGGGGACGTTGATATAAACTCCTATTGCGGCCCGTGTGCGCGGACGCGGGGGACATTGCCCCGCGGGAAGGTTTGGCGGAATCAACCGATCGGCAGCCGCCGGTCGTCGGAGGGAAAGACGGCGACGGCTTCCACGCGGGGGCCGGGAATTTCCGTGATGCTGAGGGTCCCCTTGCCACCCGCCACGAGGGAGATGCGGCGCCGGGTGTTGGCCAGCCCGAATCCGCCCGAGGGACCCGACGGACCGCCGAGAGCACCATCGTTAACAACCGAGGTGCGCAGGCTGTCGTCGGCGGGGTCCCGCCGCACGGCGACCTCGATCGCCCCGCCTGCCTCCAGCTGCGAAATCCCGTGCTTGACCGCATTCTCGACGAGCGTGAGCAGGAGCATGCCCGGCAGCCTCCGGGAATAGATGTCCGGATCGCACTCCACCGTGTATTTCAGGCGGTCTCCAAAGCGGATCCCCTCGATCTCCAGATAGGCCTTCACGATTTCGATTTCTTTGGAAACCGACTGGACGCGGTCGTCGCGGGCGGAAAGCAGGTCCCGGAGGAGATTGCTCAGGGAGGTGATCATCGTGCGCGCCCGGTCATCGTGGCGTCCGATCAGGGCACGCACGCTGTTGAGGGCGTTGAAGAGAAAGTGGGGATTGAGCTGGCTTCTCAGCGTTTTGAGTTCGGCCTCGTTCTCGATTGCCGTGATCTTCGACTGCACGGCCTGCCGCTCCTCCGAGATGTCGCGGGTCACGCCGGCGAGGACGGCAATCTCGTCATCCGCCGTCCGGCGCAACGGGCGGGCGTGCGACTGAACCCAGCGCCATTCACCAGTGGCAGAGCGCATCCGGTAGGTTTGGCTCCACTGTTCCCCCTCATCGAACTTCAGCCGCTGGAAGCTCTCCCGCAGAGGTCCGATGTCGTCCGGGTGGACCGGCCCGTGCCAGATGGAATCCTCAAGAATCCGGTCGGATGGCAACCCGAATTTCTTCCGCCAGGCCGGAGTGTGACAATACCACCCGGACGTCGACCATTCCCAAACACACAGGTCGGCGGACTCCATCGCCAGGTCGAACTTGATCTGCAGGGCCAGGAGCTCGTCCCGGAATGCCGCGAGAAGCAGGCAACCGAAGCTCGCAATGAAGGCCATGCCGATCGGAAACCCCAGATGGCTTTGCGCCTGGCGGAAAAGCTGCATCGAACGCTCGTGCCCGGGCGACATGGCCACAAAGGCCGGAATCAAAAACACGAACATCGCCTGGAACAGCGATGCCGTCCGCAGGCCGAACCGCCAGGAGACAATCAGCGTCAGCAAAAGACACACCGCCAGAAGCGGCGTGAAAAGCGCGACCGACAGCCCCCGCACCTTGATAAGCACAGCAAGGACCGCTGCCAGAACAGCAGAATAAAACAAAAGCTCGTATTGCCCAAATGTCGTCGGCGGCCGGAAATCCTGCCTCCGGAAGGCAAAAAGAAAGAAGAGGCCGAAGATCAGAATTCCCAGCGCGTTCGCCTGCCAGAAGTCCAGAAAAAGGCTTGTCGAGCGTGGCGAGATCATGCCGCTGGTCCACCACTGCATGCCGATCCCGATCGCTGCGCTCAAAAACGGTCCTGCAAGGCACCCGAAGAGGACGAAACGCAAAAAATCCCGGATGTTTGAGAATCCCGGATCGGCCCGGAAGATGCGGATCAGCAGCGCCCAGCCGACCAGAGTCTCGGCCAGGTTGCCCAGCGGAGCGACCATCACGTGCGTGAGCGGAAACCCGCTTACGAGGTTGCTGAGCGCCGATCCGAGGTACACGGCGGGCAGCGTCCGGTCGAGCCCGAAGGCCAGCGCCGCGGCCAGAGCCAGACCGGATGCCGGCCAGATCGGGCTGAACACCCCGGTCGAGGAGCGTGCGAACCACGCCCCGACCTGCGCGAACATGAATATGGCAATGCTCAGCCAGACGATGTCGAACAGAAATCGTGGGATGTCCTCGCCGCTCTGCGAAACGGATCTCCGCTCAGTGCCAATCATGAGACTGACTCTCCTAGCAGACCCCGCCGCCGGATTCACCGTTTTTTTGATCCGCCCGCCCCGGACCGGCGACCCCGCCCGGGATCACAGGGCCGACGAGGAGCGCGTCTTGCTCTCCCAGCGGGTGAGCAGGTGGATCACGATGTTCGTGCCGAACTTGTAGGTCGGAAGCAGCGACTCTGCCGAAATGTTTCTCATGTAGGTCTCCCGGTTGTTCCAGATGGTCCGGTTCATCGCAATCCACGGCCAGCCCGGCATTTCCTGATTCCGCCGCAGATCGATCTGCCCCTGGTCGGTCAGGCCGATCTGCCACATGTCGCCGTAGTCGTTGGCCGTGTAGATGATCGCGATCTCGCCGTAGATCCGGAGCGCATAAACCGGCTCGCGGTAATAGTTGAGTCCCGGCGGGACCTCCTTGATCTCGTTGAAATACGCCTGCGCGAAGATCGGGTGGTTGAGCGGCAGCGGCTCCCAATCCTTGTCCACATCGGGGATGACCCGCTTCATCTCGCGGCGGAATGCGATGTCGAAGCGGGAGAAGCGCCCGGGGACCGAGCTGTCGCCCCAGATCGCGCCGCCCAGACGCACGTATTTCTGAAGGGTCTCGACCTCCTTTTGGGAAAGCCGGAAGTCCTTCGTGCCGGTCAGGAAGAGGAACGGCGGCTTGACCGCAAAAATCTCGTCGCTGTCGAGGCGGATCGCCTTCACGTTCTTGTAGTTGGTCTTTACCTTGTTTTTCGACCAGGCGTTCATGAAATAGAGGAGGTTCGGCAGGCTTCCGTTGTTGATCACGCCGCCGCTGTAGCCGGACTGTCCCACGGTGCTGATCGTCGAACTCCAGTTGCCGCCCTCATACTGGCCGATGTAGGCGGTAAATTCGAATTCCCTCTGGCGGGTGCCCGTCCCGCTTCCCGAGCCCTTGCCCCATCCGCCGGTAAAGGCCTTGATCGCCGAGGCCTGGGCCGCGGTCAGCGACCCGCTCATGCCGGCCGGGACGGGCGCCGACATCTGCGCGGCGCTGGGCGCCGCCACCTGAACCGGAGCGACCACCGCCTGCGCCATCGTGAAATTCACCGGGGAGGGGGCAACTGTCGTGATCGCGCTGATCGCGCTCGACGGAACCGGCATCGCGCTCACCGTGATGTTCGGCGTCTGCTGGGTCTGGGGCGTCGTCGGGGGCGGGGCGGCCGCATCGGAGCCGGCCCCCACGAACCCGCCTTCCTCCCCCTCGAAGTCCGGCGGCTCCTGGACCGCTTTGAACAGGACCGTTGTCCCGAAGAGCGCGACGATGATAACGTGTAGAAAAAATGAGATCGTGAAGTCACGCGATCGGCTGAACTTGTCGATGAGCTTCTGGGCAGGGGATTGCTCGCCGTTGGGCATGGATCCTACATTAAAAAATGATCCGCGGAATGCCAGAAAAACATCGAAGCGTCCGCTTTGGGTTTGCTGAGCCCCGGTATTTCCCGGCAAGCTCGGGCATGCAACTGGACTTCGACCTGCGCCCGACCGCAAAATCCCCGGCCGCGCCGGAACCCGCCGTGCTCACCGTGGCGGCCCTCACCCGCCGGATCCGCGAAATGCTCGAATCAGGAGTCGGCGAAGTCTGGGTCGAAGGGGAAATATCCAACCTGCGGCGGCAGGCGTCGGGGCACACCTATTTCACCCTGAAGGATGCGTCCGCCCAGGTCGCCTGCGTGCTGTTCGCGGGGCAGGCGGCCCAGCTCCGCGGAGTCCGGCTCCTCGATGGCGCCCAGGTAAGGATCTTCGGCCAGGTTACGGTTTACGAGACGCGCGGCCAATACCAGATCATCGTCCGCAACGTGAAAGCCTGCGGCGAAGGCGCCCTCCAGGCAAAGTTCGAGGAGCTGAAGCGCCGGCTTGCCGCCGAGGGGCTTTTTGACCCGGCGCGCAAGCGGCCGATTCCGCGCTTCCCGCGGCGCATCGGGATCGTAACCTCCCCCACAGGCGCCGCGCTCCGCGACTTCCTCAACGTGCTGCACAGGCGGCAGCGCGGCATCGGCGTCATCATCCACCCGGTGCGCGTTCAGGGCCGTGGCGCCGCGGAGGAAATCGCCCGGGCGGTGGCCGACCTCAACGACCCCTCAGTGCTCGGCTTCGCGCCACCCGACGTCATCGTCGTCACGCGCGGGGGCGGCAGCCTTGAGGACCTCTGGGAGTTCAACGAGGAACCGGTCGCGCGAGCGATCGCCGCCTCGGCCGTGCCGGTCGTGAGCGCGGTCGGCCACGAGATCGACTTCACGATTTCCGACTTTGCCGCCGACCTCCGGGCACCCACCCCGAGCGCTGCGGCGGAGATCATCGCCGCCGACAGCCGGGACGCCATGGATCGCCTCAGCCAGTCGGCCGGACGCCTCCAACGGCAGGTTTCGAGCCGCCTCGACTTCCTGCGCGAGCAGCTCGGCGGCCTGCGCCGGGCCGCGCTCGTCCTCGGCCCCGAGCGCGTCCTCGGAGACTTCCGTCAGGAACTCGACCGCGCGGAGGCCGGCCTCGCGCGCCTCGCGAACTCCGGCCAGGACCGGGCCGCGAGGAGCCTCGAGCGCTTCTCGGCATCCCTCGAATCGCTCAGCCCCGCAAGCCGGATCTCCGGAGCGCTCGCCGCGCTGGAGGGGGCGCTCGGGCGAATGGAGCAGTCCTGCCGGTTCACACTTCCCGCCGCGCGTGCCCGCGTCATCTCTGCAGAAGCGCTCCTCGGCACACTCAATCCCCATGCCGCCCTCGCACGGGGGTACACTTTCACCCTCGACTCTTCGGGGCGCCTGCTCTCCAGAGCGGCGGACGTCCGGCAGGGAGACCTCCTTTTTACACGCTTCCAGGACGGGCTGGTGCGCTCCCGCGCTCAGAGCGGGACAGACGGCCCCGGCGGCCCCCTGCCGGAATAAGCGCCCGCAGGCGATTTTGCGGAGAAATTTATTGAGGGATTGCGACAAATGCGTAGAGTCAAAACTCCATAAAATCATGGCAGCAATTTTCCCCCGATTTTTTCTGAAGCGTCTCACTGCAGCGGCGTTTCTTCTCGCAGCTCATGCGCACACCGCCGCCGCGCAGCAACCGCCCGCACCTGCTCAGGGCGAGCCGGCCGCCGATGCGAATGACCAGCTCGCAAGCGGCGCCATGGCAGCATTCGATGCGGGCAACTATCAGGAATGCCTTAGCAAGCTGGACGCGCTCCTTGCCAAGGAGGAAATCCAGAAGGCCACCGACCCGAAGATCCTTCAAGCGCTGGAGGCGGTCTACTACGTCAAGGGCGCTGCGCTTTACAACCTCAAGCGCTACGACGAAGCGATCGGCGCGCTCAAGACCTACCTCCAGAAATTCCCGCAGGGCAAACAAAAGGACGACGCCGTCTACTCGATGGCCAACAGCTACATCGCCCTGAAAAAATACGACGAGGCCCTCATCGAGTTGACCAAACTCGAGCAGATCCCGTCCCTCCGCGACGAGGCCCTCTTTTTCCAAGCCGGCATCTATTACGAGAAAAAAGATTTCAAGTCCGCCGTCCGCCCGCTCACACTCCTCACAGAAAAAGGTCTGAACTCCGGAACGGCCATCCGCGCTGCAGTCATGCTCGGATCGATCTACACCCAGCTCGGGCAGTACGACAAGGCGACCGCCACGATGCTCGACATCCGGCGCAACTTCGAGCGCGTCGACAACAAGGCCCAGTTCAACGCGACCGTGCTTGAGCTTGGCGACAAGCTGTTCAACAATGGGCTTCCCCGCGAGGCCCAGCTGATCTACCAGATGGTCCAGACGAAGGATGAGCTGATCGCCTCCCAGAAGGCCACCATCGCCAAAAAAGAAAAGGAGATCCCCATCACGCTCGACACCTACCGGGAGACCAAGGATCCTGCGTTCCTCCGGAAAAAAGTCCGCCTGGAGGCGGAGGTCAAACAGGACCAAACCTCCCTCGCGGAGTTAGAAAAGACCCCCGACTTCATGATCGGCGTCCTCATCCGCCGCGGCCGGGCCTACTCGGAGTTCGGCCGGCAGCGGGAGGCCCTCGTCATCTATGACCACATCATAGACAATTTCCCCTCCGCCGCCGAGGAGCGGGACGTCGCAGCGTTCAGCCGGATCCTCGCCTATGTCGATCTCCAGAAGGTCGACAAGGCGATCGAGGCCGCCGGCTACTATCTCGAAAAGTTCCCCAACGGAAAAAACCGCGAGACGGCGATCTACCTCCGCGGCGCGCTCTCGCTCGACGCCAACGACCCCGAGAAGGCGATCACGTTCTTCGGAACCGCCATCGCCCAGGCCGATGAGGCCATGAAGAAAAGCGCGATCTTCCCCAGGATGGTCTTCCTGCTCGGCGTGGCCAAATTCTCGCTCAACGACTACGTGGGTGCCGCCAAGCAGTTCCAAGATTACCTCAAGCAGTTTCCGAACGGCGAGTTTGTTCAGGAAGCCGAATACCGGATCGCCCTCTGCACGCTCTTCGCGGATAAGGAAATCGGCTACAAAAAGGCGATCGCCCTCTTTAACGACTACCTGAAAAAGTATCCCTCCGGCGACTTTGCCACCGATGCCAAATACCGGATCGCCGTCTGCCACATGACCGCCGGCGAACACGAGAACGTCGTCAAGGACTGCAACAGCTGGCTCAGCGAATACCCTGGAGACCGCATGTCCGGAGAAATCCTTGCCCTCAAAGCCGACGCACTCATTCAGCTTAAGCGCACGGATGAGGCGGCCGCCACCTACGAGCAATCCGCCCTGGCCGCCACGACCGAGGAGGTCATGATGTATTCGCTCATGGAGGCCGCCAAGCAATACCAGGACCAGGGGAACTGGCCGGCCCTCGATGCCATGTTCCGGAAGTTCCTTGAGAAGTATCCCGACCACCCCGGCAACGTGGCCGCCTACTACTACATCGCGCAGGCCCTCACCAAGCAGGGGAAAGTCCAGGAGGGCAAGGCCTTCCTCGCCGAGAAGATCCGCGATAACATCTCGGACCCCCACAAGGAAGCCGTCGAGCGCCTCCTCAGCCAGCTGGCCCAGCTCTGCGTCCGCAAGCCGCGCCTCCCCGCCGGATGGGCAACGCCCACCCCCGCTCCGGAACCTGCCGCAACGACCTCCGGCAACGAGACGACCGCCGAACCGACTCCCACCCCCACCCCGCGCCCGAAACC
>Ga0209398_1001298_pt1 | contig 13100 bp, 10 predicted proteins | sample AshMeaBigSpring_FD_184125 | JGI IMG/M metagenome (GOLD analysis project Ga0209398, IMG submission 184125) | Groundwater microbial communities from Big Spring, Nevada to study Microbial Dark Matter (Phase II) - Ash Meadows Big Spring (SPAdes)... | ecosystem: Environmental > Aquatic > Deep... | reverse complement strand
TAGTCGCCCCAATCTTCGGTGTCCTCGGAAGCGAACTCGCCGTCGAAGGAGGCGTCCCAAATCCAGCCATCCTCCTCGGAGTAGTCGCCCCAATCTTCGGTGTCCTCGGAAGCGAACTCGCCGTCGAAGGAGGCGTCCCAAATCCAGCCATCCTCCTCGGAGTAGTCGCCCCAATCTTCGGTGTCCTCGAAGGCGAACTCGCCGTCGAAGGAGGCATCCCAGATCCAGCCGTCCTCGTCGGAATAGTCGCCCCAATCTTCGGTGTCCTCAAAGGCGAACTCGCCGTCGAAGGAGGCATCCCAGAACCAGCCGTCCTCGTCGGAATAGTCGCCCCAATCTTCGGTGTCCTCGTCGGCGAACTCACCGTCGAAGGAGGCATCCCAGAACCAGCCGTCCTCTTCGGAGTAGTCTGCTTCTCCGATTTCATCTGTGGCCTCATCGAGGCTGGCTTCGAAATAGGCCTCATCGGCGAGTTCCCCCTCATCGATCGGGGCCTCATCGACGGAGTCATCCGGCGCGAGCGCGGCGAGGCCCTCAAGGCCGGGGGCGATGCTGGGCACGCGCTTGGGCTCAAGGGGTTGGATGAGCCGCTCCTGTGAAGGGAGTTCGTTGGATGCGTCTTGCGATACGGAAGGTGCGGAAATCAGTTTTTGGGAGTGTGAGGTTTTCATGTCGTCATAGTAGGGACGAAGCTGCGCGCGAATTTTGTCTAAAGAATATCGCAGTCGGCTTGAAACCGTGTTGAGGGGCAGCCCGAGATCGTCCGCGATGGCCTGGAGTGTTTTCCCTTTGATGAGCTTTTCCTCTGCGACCACCCGCTGCTCCGGGGGAAGCGCCTGAAATGCCTCCTCGATGGCTTTTCTCAAGGCGGCATCCGTCACCTCCTCCTCAAAAAACGTCGGGGTAGTCGGTGATTTTGCGATTTCTTCCTGCTGGCGTCGCTCGGCGGATTTCCGGCGGCCGTGATCGATGGCAAGCCGGCGTGCGCAGACGCAGAGAAACGCGCGGGGGTTCTCGAATCCGGCAAGTTTTTCGGGGTTTGCCGCAAGCCGGCGGAAGAGCTCCTGAAGGAGATCCGACGCGTCGGCTTCATTGCCGGCCGCCCTGATCAGAAGGGCATGGAGCGCCCCGGCGTGTTCGTTCCAGAGCCTGGAGATCAGAGCCGCCTGCTCGGGACTTAGGTGCAGGCGGACGCGCTTCGATGGGATGTTTTTTTTTTGTGAGCCGCTCATTTTGATGCGGAAGTCGAGGGCGCGGCTGTGACGGGGTTGCCGTCGGCAAAGCGCACTTTGGCGGAGATGCCGGATGGGATTTTCATGGAGGGGTTGGGAAGGACAAGGCGGACCCGGAAGAGACCGCTGGAGGCATCCACCACCGGATCGACCATGTCTACGGTTGCCTCCAACTCCTGCTCGAGCGGGCGCATGATTGAGACGACGGCTTTCCTCCCCTTGTGGATTGAGCCAAGAAGATCCGATTCAAGATAGCATTCGACGTGCAGGGTTGCGAACTCGACAAGTGTCATAATTTTGTCGACGCGTCCGACCGTTTCCCCCTCCTCCTTGAGGATCCTGAGGACGTAGCCGTCGAACGGGGCTTTGAGCGTCTTGTCGGCGAGGACGGCCTCGCTCCGCCGGGCCTCGATCCGGGCGATGTCGCAATCGAGGTGGGTTTGTCGGGCTGCCTCCTCGCTGACGATCGCGTTTGCACGAAGCTTTTCGCTTGATCGCAGCTTGAATTCCGAGAGATCGCGCTGCTTCAATGCGCGCTCGTGCTCCATGAGCTCCACCGGGCTGTAAAGGATGGCCAGCACGTCGCCTTTCTTGACCATGTCTCCCTCCTTAACCCGGATTTCCCGCAGGATGGCCTCGGCGGGGAGGCTCAGCGAAACCGACCTTGAGGGCAGGATGAGCGCTTCGGTCGTTAGAGGAGCGTCCGCGCATCGGGATGGCGATAGCTGAAAAATCAGCACGAGGCAGAGTGGAACCAGAAGCGCGGATGCGCCCGAATGCAACGGGGCCTTGCGCTTCGCGTGGAAGGGGATGTCAGTCATGGTTTTTTTCGAGGACGGGAGGACTGTGCCGCCAGAAAAAAATGACGGCCGCACTGCGGCAGCGGTTAGCGGTTTATTTTTTGTTCCGCAAGCGAAAATTGCTGGCGTCGCTGTGGACAGCCAATGTCGAAAAACTTCCGTTCAAGCTGATGCAAGAAGGGTTTCCGCCTCGCGGAGGGCTTCGTTCCAACGGTTCCAGAATGTCCATTGTTCCGCCAGCTTCCAGAGGACGTCCGGGCCGGTCGACGGCCAGGTGCGATCCGCCTCGCGGGTTGCCGATTCGAGTTCAGCGCGGTGTGCAGCCGTGAGGCGCTCAACGTTGCTCAGCTCGTTTTTCAATGCGGAAATCTTTGTCGCTGCGACGGCGGTCTCGAGTGCCGAGGAGGCACGGGCTTTTTTTTCGGCAGCGGATTTTGCTTCTCCGGCAACAGTCGCCACGCGTAAAAAAACATCCCAGTCCGGAGCCGGCGCCGGCGGCGGAAGCGAGCCAGGGAAGGCGAGGGCTGCAAGGTGGCTGAGGCGCAACCCATGTGAAGACAGGGTCCTCCGCGCACTGTTCAGCCGGACGAGGACCGCCTCATCCCCGCCGGCTTTGTCCGGATGTGCCCTCGCGGCCAGCTCGTGGTATCGGGAGCGAATGGTCTGCGGGTCGAGCCACGGCCGCCGCTCGAGACCGAGTTCCGCGAACGCGTCGGTCACGCGGAGAAGCTTTCGCCGCACGAACAGTGGGCGACGGCATTCGGGTTGGTCACTTTAAATCCGCCCTTCTGCAGGTCGTCGCTGAAATCGAGCTCCGAGCCGCTCACGAAGAGCGCGCTCTTGGGATCGACGACGACGTTCACCTGGTTCGAACTGACGAGGATGTCGCGGTTCGCAGGTCCGTCCACGAGGTCCATTTTATATTGGAGCCCGGAACACCCGCCCCCGATGACCGCGACGCGGAGCGCGCCCTGCGGGCGGCCCTGCTTTTCCAGCAGACCGCGCAGCCGTGCGCTGGCGCGATCGAGGACGCGGATCAGCTTTTCATTTCCCACGCGGTATTTGACTTCTTCCATGGGCATCAAGATGCGCGGAATCGCCGGATCTGCAAGCGGTTCAATACCACATTCCGATGAGTGCCGGGTCCGCCCACTCATCCGGAAAGGCATACGGGAAAGGGGCTGCACCCCAGTAGTCCGGGTCGTTGAAATACGGATGGTTCTGCCACTTCGCGCCTCCGGTCTGTGAGCGCTGCGTGGCCTCGAAATAGCCGGTCGATTTTCCCAGGTAGTTGACCAGGAGCGAACCAGCCCCCGCATCGCTGAGCTGCCCGAGCTGGGCGTCCGAGAGCTTGTAAGGCGCGTGCGTGCTCTTGAGGTAGGAAACGATGACGGAATCCGGGACACCGGCCTTGCACAGACTCCTGATATCCTCGAGCCCGAGCACCCGCCCGGCTTGGATCCTCTGCTGGGTCGAAGGGGCGACGCCGGACGCGGCCAGCTTCTGGATGGCCAGCGGGTTCGGTGAGGGAGTCGTGGCGCAGGAGGCCACAAGCAGCAGAACAGCAAGCAGTGCAATGGATCGTATCAACATGGCCTGAAGGCTATTCCCTCCGCGGCGGCGAGGCGATGAAATTCCTGATCCAAAAAGGTGGAAACTTTTTTAAGAATCCGGAGTTCCATTGTCCGTGAAAACACTCAACAAAATCAGCCTGCTGGGCGTCGTCGCCTTGGCTCTTTGGACCTGCAACGCATCTGCTCAAAACGCGCCGTCGTCGGCTCAGCCCAGTGAGAACGGCGGAAAGTGCGGAAAAGCCGGAAAGCACGGTAAGAAAAGCCCGATGAAGAAGCTCAACCTGAGCGACGATCAGAAAGCGAAGGTCGGCCCGATTCTTCAAAAGGCCCGCGAGGATGCGAAGGCCGTCAAGCGCAACGACGCGCTCACTCCAGAACAGAAAAAGCAGCAGATCGACGCCATCCGCCAGAACAAGGATCAGCAACTTCAGACGGTCCTGACTCCGGAGCAATACCAGCAACTCCAGGAAATCAAGGCGAACCGTAAGGAAAAACATTCGAAGGGCGACAAGGCACCGGCTCCAGCAACGACCTGACCTCGCACCTTTTCTGGTGCGGGTGAGGCTTGGTGAGGTGGGGCGGGCCCTCCGGGCACGATCAGAGAATCCCCGCGGCTTCGCCGCCACTTGTTCTCACCCCGCCCGGCGACAACGGTTAGTTGTCGCGCCGACCCGGATTTCCACCACACAGGCCTTCCCTGCCGGAAATATCTTCGCTTGAACTCGGGCGGAAGATGGAGAGTCTTTCGCCATGTTTTCATTTGTGAGAAGGTTTCGGGGTGGGGGACTTTGTTGGGTCCTCCTGTTCGTCGGGGTGGCGTGGAGTCCGGCCGGGCAGCCTCGCGAGGCAAAAAAGGCCGTTGCTCCCGTGCCTTCACCGGATTCCCCCGAACGAATGGAGCTTCTCAAGGTCCAGATCCTTCTCGACCGCGCGAATTTCCGACCGGGAAAGCTCGACGGGCTTGGCGGCGAATTCACGCAGAAAGTCGCCGACCGGTATTGCACGGCCAACGGACTGCCTGCCGGCTCATTGCTCGATGTCAGCGGCATCTCCTCTCCCTACAGGGACTATACGGTTTCTGAAGCCGACCTGCAGCAGGTCGGTCCGCAGGCTTCCGGCCCTGCGGCTCAGGAGAAGTTGAAGGCGATGCTCTATGCTGATCTCTGGGAGGCGGTGGCCGAGCGGTTTCACTGCGATCTCGACTTCCTTTGCGAGCTCAACCCGTCGATTCCTCGTGAGCAGCTGAAGGTCGGATCGGTGGTCCGGGTTCCGGATGTGTCTGAGTTCAGCCTGGCTGATGTGGCTGCCATGGAGAAGCAGCGGGCCGCGGAGGAGAAGGCGCGAAAAGAGGCGGCCAAGGCGGCTGCTGCCTCGCCATCCCCGGCAAGCGCCGAGTCATCCCCTACGCCAGCGCCGCCGGCCCGGCGGCTTGCCCTGCTTCGCAAAGAGCGGCTCATCGAGGTTTATGAAAACGACCGCCTTGTCGCTTGCTTCCCCTGCACGCCCGGCTCCAGCAAGACGCCCGTGCCCCTCGGGAGTTGGAAGGTGACTTCCAACATCCTTCTGCCCTACTTCCGCTGGGACAAGTCGGTTCTCGACTCCGGCGTGCGCAGCGCAAATGCCTTCAACCTGCCTCCAGGCCCGAACAACCCGGTCGGAATCGTCTGGATGTCGATCAACCGTCCGAGCGTCGGGATGCACGGCACGCCGACGCCCGACCAGATCGGCCGGAATGAAAGCCATGGATGCATCCGCCTCTCCAACTGGGATGCGTTCGCTCTGAGCCAGCTTGTAAGCAAAGGCACCCCGGTCGAGGTTCAGGATCTTTAAGGAGCACCGATGCCCGGCGTTTACATCAAGACCTACGGCTGCCAGATGAACGAGCGCGACTCTGGGCAAGTGGCCAAAATGCTCGGCGAGCGCGGCTATCGCATGGTGGACGACGAGACCGAGGCCGACGTCATCCTCCTCAACACCTGCAGCGTGCGCGATATGGCCGAGCAGAAGGCGGTCGGCAAGATGGGAATGCTCCGCAAACTTCGCAAAACCCGCCCGCATCTGGTGCTTGGCTATCTCGGTTGCATGGCGCAGGCGCGGGGGAAGGACCTGCTGGAGGCCTCGCCGCATGTCGATCTGGTCGTGGGGACGCAGAAATTCCACCGTGTGGCTGACTACATCGACGATCTCGTGCGCCGGCGGGCGGAGGCGCTCATTGACGATGAGCGGTTGCCGATCGTCGATGTCGATGAGGAGAGCGGTTCGCAGAATACGATCAGCAGCCAGGAGGTCGTGCCCGGCCAGTGTTCGGCGTTTGTTTCGATCATGCAGGGGTGCAACCGCCACTGCACGTTTTGCATCGTTCCGCAGACCCGTGGCCGCGAGCGGGCGCGGCCGATCGACGAGATTGCCGGTGAGGTCCGGGAACTCTCCAGGCGCGGGGTGCGCGAGGTCACCCTGCTCGGGCAAATTGTCAACCTTTACGGGCGCCATGAGTTTCCGGTCCGGGGCGGTCTGAGCCCGTTTGTCCAGCTTCTCGAGGCGGTCTGCGCGGTCGATGGCATTGATCGCGTGCGGTTCACCTCGCCGCACCCGATCGGCTTCCACTCCGATCTCATCGACGCGTTCACCCGTCTGCCCGAGCTTGTTGAGCATGTCCACCTCCCCTTGCAGAGCGGTTCCGACCGGATTCTCAAGGCGATGAAGCGCGGGTATAGCGCCGATGCGTTCAGCCGGCTCGTCGATCAGCTCCGCGCCGCAAGGCCCGGTATCGCGATCACCACCGACATCATTGTCGGGTTTCCGGGCGAGAGCGAAGACGACTATCTCGCAACGCGCGAGCTGGCCGACCGCACGGGCTTCGACAACGCGTTTGTCTTCCGGTATTCGCCCCGGCAGAACACGCCGGCTGCCGCGATGGGAAACCAGCTCCCGGAGGACGTCAAGGAATGGCGGAACCAGGATCTGCTGGAGGTCGTGAACCGTCATGTGGCCCGAAAGCTCGATGCGCTCGTCGGAACGAAGGTTGAAATCCTCTGCGAGGGGCCGAGCCGCAATAATCCCGACCGGCTCGCCGGCCGCACCCGCACCAACAAGATCGTCGTCTTCGAAGGGGCTCCGCGCCACATCGGCGAAATTTTTCCTGTCCGCATCATCCGGGCCAGCTCCTCCACGCTCTACGGAGATGCCGCCTTTCTCGGTTAATCCCGCCGCGGGCGGCCGCCCAGTGATGTGAGCTTCACGGTCAAAATTGACCGGGGAATTTCCCTGCCGGACTGCGGGCTGTGGTTCGACGCTGGCCGCAGGCAGGAACTCGCCGTCGTGACCCATGCGCACAGCGACCATGCCGGATGGCACCGCGAGACAATCCTCACCGCGGCGACAGCGGCGCTGATGTCCTCCAGGCTCGGGGCACCCGGCGGAGCGGTGCGTGCTGTCGAGTATCACCAGCCAATTGTTGTCCGTGACCAGCGGATCACGCTTCTGCCAGCCGGCCATGTGCTCGGCTCCGCGCAGGTGTTCCTCGAAGCGGGAAATGAGAGCCTGCTTTACACCGGCGACTTCAAGCTCCGGCCCGGCCTCACCTGCGAGCCGGCGGTCACTGTGCCGGCGGATACCTTGATCCTCGAAACGACGTTCGGTCTTCCGCGATACCGCCTGCCTCCGGCCGAGGAGACCTTCGCAGATCTTCTGGCATTCTGCCGCAAAGCGCTCGATGACGGATGCCATGCCGTCCTGCTTGTCTATTCCCTGGGCAAGGCGCAGGAACTGCTCGCAAGGCTAGGCGGTTCCAATTTGCCAATTGCCGTTCATCCGGCCGTCCACCGGATGTGCCGGATCTACGAATCGCTCGGAGTCCGCTTTCCGGATTTCGAGGAACACGCCGGTGACAGCGGTCCGCCTGGTGTTCTGATTTATCCTCCCAATGCGCGCACGCGGCTTGCCGGGCTTGCAAGTGCGCGGACGGCGGTGGTGACCGGCTGGGCGCTCGATCCCAGCGCAAAATACCGCTACCGGTGCGACGCCGCATTCCCGCTCTCCGATCACGCCGATTACGCCGAACTCCTCGAGTGCGTCGACCGCGTTAATCCGAAGCGGGTTTACACCGTTCACGGCTTTGTTGAGGAATTTGCAGCCGACCTCCGGTGCCGTGGACTGGAGGCTTGGGCTCTTGGCGGAGGGAATCAGCTCGAGCTCTTTTAACCAGAGGGGAAGAAATGCACCCGGCGGGGGTCGAACCCACAACCTACGGCTTCGGAGGCCGTCACTCTATCCAATTGAGCTACGGGTGCTTGTTGAAAAGAATCACTATTTCTGAAGTCGGCGCAAACAGCAAACGGAAAACATCAGGAGCCTGAAGGGGCTGTGCTGGCGGTCCGGTTCTGGCGGATCAGGCCGACAAGATCGGAGAGGATCCGGAGGCTCTCGTTGCGGATCGGGTCGGGTTCCGGCGGCTGAGGGCCCTCATGCTTGGTGGCTTCGGCGTCCTCCGGATCCTCGGCGTAGCGCTTTTCGCGCTCGCGCTCGTAGGCGACCGGTTCGAGCTTTTCGCGGTTGTTGCGCACGTCGTCGAGTGTGAGCTGCCAGACGTCCGCTTGGACGAGCGGTCCGCGCTTCGAGCGTTCTTCCTTGCGGGCCTCCTTGCGTTTCTTGTCGTCAGCCAGTTCCTGGCGGCGGACCTGCTCATTGATGGAGATCCGGTTTTTTTCGATCCGGTCGCGGATGCGCTTCATGTCCTCGCTGACGTAGAGGAATTCAGGGTCGGCGGCAACGCGGGCCTGGGACCTGGCCTTGAGTTCATCAAGAAACGGGGAACCGGAAACAGCGGACGAGGGCAGGCGCACCGGCGAGACTTCATCATATTCCAAGCGGTTGCGCAGCGATCCCTCGCCGATTTCGGCGTTGTCGCTGCGGGATGGAAGGACGATGTTGGATTCCACGCCTTTGAGCTGGGTCGATCCGCCGAGCACGCGGTAGAACTTCTGGATGGTAAGCTTGAGCGCGCCGGCATCGGCCGATCCGAGGCTGAAGAATGGCATCACCTTGCTGATGTCGAGGACTGTCTGGACGGTCCCCTTGCCGAAGCTTCGCTCATCGCCCACGACAATGGCGCGGCCGTAATCCTGCAGGGCCGCAGCAAAGATCTCGCTGGCGGAAGCGCTCAGACGGTTCATCACGACGATCATCGGACCACTGTAGGTGAGGCCTGGATTCCTGTCCTCGGAGACGGTGATCTTTCCGTTGGGATCCTTGGCCTGCACGACCGGTCCGCGAGGGATGAAGAGGCCGGTGAGGTTGATCGCCTCTTCGAGCGAGCCGCCGCCATCCTTTCGCAGGTCCATGACCAGCCCCTCAATGCCTTCCTTTTTCAGGCGCTCGAGCAGGGCCGCAACATCCTCCGTCGTGCTCTTGGCGGGGCCGCCGCCGCTCATGTTGGCATAGAACGAGGGGAGGGTAATCCAGCCGATGCGGGTGGTTTTTCCGTCCGCGTCCTTCAGGTCGAGCACCTCGGCTTTGGCTTCCTGGTCCTTCAGTTTGACCTCGTCTCGCGTGATTGTGATGATCTGGCGCTTCGAGGGGTCGGTGGCGTCCGAGGGAATTACCTGCAGCCGCACGACCGAGCCCTTTTTGCCGCGGATTTTTTCCACAACCTTGTCGAGCTTCATGTCGACGACGTCCTCAAATTCCCCGTTGCCCTGGGCCACAGCAGCGATCCTGTCATTGGCTTTGAGGTGGCCTTCGCGGTCGGCCGGTCCGCCGGGAACGACCTCCATGACGCGGGCGTAGCCGTCATCCGTGCGAAGGACCGCCCCCACGCCGACCAGGGAGAGCTTCATCGAGATGTTGAAGTTTTCCATGTCGCTTGGGCTCAGGTATTCCGAATGTGGGTCGTATGTCTGGGCCAGCGCGTTGAGAAAAGTCTTCACGACATCCTCGTCGTCCATCTCGCGCACGTTTTTGAGCGCCTGATCATACCGCCGGGTGACCGCCTGTTCCGGTGGACGGAGCTTAAATTCGTTCAGATGTTCCTGGAGGAGTTCGGCCTCAACCCGGTCGCGCCAGAGCGAGTCGGCCTCGGCTTCGTCCTTTGGCCAGGGAGCCTTCTGGCGGTTGAGCTCGACCGAGCGCGAGCTTTTGAAGTCGTAGGACTTCTTTGCGAGCTTCTTGTTCGCGTTGACGCGGTCTTCGACGCGCTGCTTGAAGCGGGCGAAGATTTCGCGTGCGGGGTCGAGATCCCCGCGGAAGATAGCGTCATCGAGGCTGCTGCCGTATTTTGACTGGAACTCATCCACATCCGCCTGGGTGAAATAGAGGCGGTTGTAGTCGAGCAGTTCGAGGTAGGTGGCGAGGAGCTTGGCCGACACCTCGTCGTCGAGTTTCTTGCGGGAATAGTGGGCCTGCTCGAGCCAGCGGGCGACCGCAAGCGCAACCTGGCCGGGGTCCGGCGAGGTCTTGGCGCTGGAGGACTGGAGGGCCGAGACCGCCACGGCAAGGAGCAGCGCAGACCGGGTCAATAAAGGAAAATTCATGGGAAAGTTGCTGAAAACCTTGCAGAGCCGCTGCGGAAAATCAAACTTCATACTCACATCAGACCACTTAATCATGAATCAGTTCAAATCGTTTACCGGCGGTCCGCTCGATACCAATGCATTTTTCCTTGAATCGCCTGCGGGGAACATCCTCTTCGACGCGCCGCAGGGGGCCGACGAGCACTTTGCCGGTAAAAAGGTCGACTGGCTTCTTCTGACACACGGCCACTTCGATCATGTGGCCGATGCCGCAAAGATGCAGCGGCGGCACGGATGCCGGATTGCCTACCATCCGGATACCACGCCGATGGTGACCGATGCCGGCTTTTTCCGGCGTCACGGGTTTGAACTGGAAATCGAGCCATTTGTCGGCGACCGGCTTCTCGAGGAGTGCGAGTCCTGCGAGGTGGCCGGAGTTTCGATGAAAATCCTCCACGTGCCCGGCCACTGCCCCGGAAGCATCTGCTTTTACTTTCCTGATGACCGGATCCTGATCGGCGGTGACGTTCTCTTTCGAGGTGGAGTCGGGCGCTGGGATCTTCCCGGCGGCGACGGCGAGCTTCTTTTCGATGGAATCCGCAAAAAAATATTTACGCTGGACGAGGAAACCGTTGTCCTTCCCGGGCACGGACCGGCAACATCGGTCGGTCTGGAACGGACATCGAACCCCTACGTCGGTCACGGTGTCTGAAGCCGGTAGCTCTCCCCGATTATCAATCTTTCCCCCTCAACACTTCATGTTTCCCCCGTTCCTCCGCCATCGTCTTCTAACCGCCGCCTGCCTGCTTGCCTGCGCCTCCGGCGGCCTCTCCGCCGCTCCGGACCCAGTCGCCGTGAGCAACATCCGGGCGAATGTGGGGTTTTCCGATCCCGGTTATCCGATCCTGCTTGAGAAGAATCTCCGCAACGGGGCTCCCGTCTACTCCACCGAGGCCAGCGGAAACCGGACGTTCCAGGACGTCGGGGAATTCGCCGGGCTCCAATACCTGCGGACAGACTCCCGCTGGTGGAACCTCGAAACGTCCAATCGGTTTCTGGAATTCGACATCGATCGCGACGCGACCATCTACGTGGCCTACTTCAAAAAGCTCAAGGATTTCGACAAGGCCTTTACGTCCGAGCACTGGCTGGCCGATCCGGCCGGCGGCTGGAAAAACCTCCGCAAGGACATCAAGGTGACCGGAGGGGGCGATCAGCTTTACGGGGTTTTCAGCAAGACACTCAAGGCCGGGCGGGTCACGCTTCCAGCGAATGCCGCCTCCGGTCTCCTTACCGGCGTCTACGCGCACTACCTGGTTTTTATCGGACCACCGAAAGGACAACCGCTTGCAAACGTCGTTCCGCGGGGGGTCGTGCCCGGCAAAATCCCCGCATTCCCGGGCGCCGAGGGGGGCGGGATGTATGCTACCGGCGGACGGGGGGGCGAGGTCTACGAGGTCACCAACCTGGAGGACTATGAGGCGCGGGCGAAACCGATTCCCGGTTCGTTCCGGGACGCCGTCAGCAAACCGAATCGCACGGTCGTCTTCCGTGTCTCGGGAACGATCGAGCTGAAGTCGCCGCTCCAAATCAAGGCTCCGAATATCACCGTCGCCGGCCAGACTGCCCCCGGTGACGGCATCGGCGTCTGGCGGTATCCGATCTCGATTTCCGGGGACAACAAGATCATCCGCTTCCTTCGCTCCCGGCCGGGGGACGAGACCGAAAAGGAATTTGATTCTTTTGGAGCTGGTTTCGGCGACCAGATCATCTGCGACCATATCTCGGTCGCGTGGTCGGTGGATGAGGCGGCCTCGTTCCGCTACGTGACGAATTTCACGTTCCAGTGGAGCATCGTTGGCGAGAGCAACCTGCACTCGACGCACAAAAAGGGAGCTCATGGCTTCGGCGGAATCTGGGGAGGCCGGAATGCCACCTACCACCACAACCTCCTCCTTCACCACGTGAGCCGCATGCCCCGCTTCAACCAGGGGCCGATCGATTTCCGGAACAATGTCTTTTACAACTGGGGCTACAAGGCGGAGTATGGCGACTACAATCTCGCCAACTTTGTGGGCAACTACTATAAGCCCGGCAGCGGAACGCTTCCCGGAGTGAGGGACCGCCTCGCGGAACCGCTCGAACTTCAGAGCTGGCGCGGTTTCGGAATGTACCTGAACGGGAACGTTATGGAGGGCTCGGAGGCGGTCACAAAAAACAACCTACTCGGAGTTGCGGGGATGGATCCCGAAAAGCGCTACATCCTGCTCACCAAAGAGGTGCCGGTGATCAGCCCGGTAACAACACAGTCTGCAGCGGACGCCAAGGAGCTCGTCCTGAAATTCGCCGGCGCCAGCGCGGTTCCCGCCCGGCGCGACGAGGTCGACATCCGCTACGTCGAAGAAGTCCGGACAGGCACCGGGAACCTCATCTACACCCGCCCGGCAACGATCGAGTTTGCCCAGAATGAGGAGCAGCGCGCGAAGGTCGAGGAGACGCTCCGCCACCACAATGCCAAGCTGGTCAAGCTCAAATCCCCGGTCTTGAAGTCTGCACCCGCACCGGCAGATTCCGACCACGACGGCATGCCGGATGAGTGGGAAACCCGGCGCGGCCTGAATCCCCGGGATCCGGCGGACAGGAATGGCGACATCACCGGAGACGGATATACCAACCTCGAAAAATACCTCAACGAGCTGGCCGCTCCGGCGATGGCCGGCGCTGGAAAAGCCGGAGCCGGCATTGTGCTGGCCCCGGTGGACGTTTCTGTTCTGACCGGACGCTCGAATCCTGCGGCCATCGCAAACGACGAAGTGATCGTCACAATCAACGGAAACAAGTTGGAGGACTCCTTGAAGCCGATGGTGAAGGGCGACCGCGCTTTTGTTCCCGGAAAGACGTTTCTGGAAGCCCTTGGGTTTCAGGTCTCCGGAGGCGGAGACAAAGTGACAGCTGTTCTGGGCGGACTGAAGCTTGATTTGGCACCAG
>Ga0209398_1001295_pt1 | contig 13122 bp, 10 predicted proteins | sample AshMeaBigSpring_FD_184125 | JGI IMG/M metagenome (GOLD analysis project Ga0209398, IMG submission 184125) | Groundwater microbial communities from Big Spring, Nevada to study Microbial Dark Matter (Phase II) - Ash Meadows Big Spring (SPAdes)... | ecosystem: Environmental > Aquatic > Deep... | reverse complement strand
GCTCGTGTGGCTCTTTGCGCAGTTTCAAGCAGGGCGTTCGGTTGAACAACTCCTGTCACAATTGGCTCTATCTGATTCTTAAAGTGCAAAGTTAGTGGCGATAGACAGCACGCGCTTTTTGGAGTTTTCTCGAATTGATCATTGTCTGACGCTATGTTAGCGTGTGAATGAAAAGATTCGGACGCGCAAGTGAATGACACTCTGGCAGTAGCCAGCGCACAACGGGAGAGGATGCATCATGAATATATTGATTGTCGGATGTGGGCGCGAAGGGTCGGAACTGGCGCGCTCGATTGCCCGGCAAGGGCACACAGTCACCGTACTCGACAATGACGCCATGCATTTTGACCGGCTCGGCACCGATTTTCCGGGGCGCACCGTGCAGGGTTTCAGCATCGATCGCGGCGCACTGGAGCGCGCCGGCATCGCCACGGCCGATGCGTTTGTCGCTACAACGCAGAGCGACAACGAAAACATCATCGCCGCCAAAGTCGCGCGTGATGTTTATGGCATCGAACGCGTTGCGGCGCGGGTCTACAATCCGGGGCGGCGCGAAGTGTACGAGCGGCTGGGGCTGGCAACCGTCACCTCCACCTCCTGGGGCGCCCGCCGTCTCGAACAGTTGATCCTCCACCCAAACGTGATCGATATGGAACAGATCGGGCACGGCGAGGTCAAGTTGCTGCGCACCCAGGCGCCGGCAGCTTGGTGCAACCGCCCGGTAACGGCGGTGCTGGATGGCAACGGCGTCGTCTGCGCGATTGCGCGCGATGGCAAGGCATTTGTGCCGCCGCCAACCGAGACGCTTAAGACCGGCGATCATGTTTACCTGTCGATTCCCAGCAGCCGCCTCGATGAAATCCTGGCGCTGATCTAGAACCAGTGAGGGATAGCCAACCATGTTTGTGATTATCATCGGGGGCGGCAAAGTCGGCTCCCATCTTGCCGCCTTGTTGTTGCAGGAAGGGCATACCGTACGCGTGATCGACATGCGCGAGGATGTGCTGTTAAAGCTGCATCGTGAGCTACCGGCGGAAGTCATCCACGGCGGCGACGGCACCGACCCGACGCGGCTGGAGCAGACCGGTATCAGCCATGCCGACGTGCTGGCGGCAGTGACGGGCAGCGACGAGACCAACCTGGTGGCGGCCAGCCTGGGGCGCTTCGAGTTTCATGTGCCGCGCATTGTGGCGCGCGTCAACAATCCGCGCAACCAGTGGCTCTTCACCCAGGAAATGGGCGTGGACGTGGCGATCAATCAAGCCGACCTGATGGCAAAATTGATCGTTGAGGAGATGTCCTTGAGTGATATGTTCACGCTGCTCAAGTTGCGCCGCGGCGATGTGGAACTGGTCGAGGAAAAGATTCATCAGACCGCGCCGGTGACGGGCAAGGCGATCCGCGAGATTGCGTGGCCGCCAAATTGCACCGTGGCGGCCATCCTGCGCAAGAATGATGTGATTGCGCCCAATGGGGCTACCGTGCTGGAAGCCAATGACGAATTGCTGGTAGTGGTGCGCGCCACAGAACGCACAGCGCTGGCTACGCTACTTTCGCGCGCGCCGCGTGCTTGAGCAAATGCATCAGGGAAGGAAAAGCCATGTCGGATTCAGGCGTAAAGCACTTTTCGCTCGGCAACGCACTCTTTGGCCGCCGTCTTGCCACCGCCGAGGCGCCACACCAGACTATCGGCAAGACGATCGGGCTGGCCGTCTTTGCCTCCGATGCGCTCTCGTCTGTTGCCTACGCCACACAGGAAATTTTGGTCGTGCTGTCGCTGGCGGGGGCAGCCTTCTTTGGTCTGTCGATTCCAATTTCCATTGTAATCATCGGCCTCCTGATCATCGTGACGATCTCCTACCGCCAGACGATCTATGCCTACCCTGGCGGTGGCGGCGCCTACATCGTAGCGCACGACAACCTGGGCGATGGGCCGGCGTTGACGGCTGGGGCGGCGTTACTGACCGACTACATCTTAACGGTAGCTGTGAGCATCTCCTCCGGTGTGGCACAGATTGCGTCTGCCTTTCCGGTGGTCCTTCCCTTTCGTGTGCAGATCGCCGTCTTACTGATCGCATTGATGACCGTAATCAATTTGCGCGGCGTGCGGGAGTCGGGGCGAGCCTTTGCCATTCCCACCTATTTTTTTGTTGTCACGATCTTGGGGCTACTAGCCGTCGGCTTCTGGCAGCGGAGCACGGGGCAGCTTGGCGTGGTCAGCAGCACCGAGAGCTTCGAGCATGCGACGCAACCGCTGACGATCTTTCTCCTGCTCAAGGCATTCGCCAGCGGCTGCACTGCGTTGACCGGCGTCGAGGCGATCTCCAATGGCATCATGGCTTTCAAGGCGCCGCGCAGCCGCAACGCTGCGCAGACGATGATCATGATGAGTACACTGCTGGCGATCATGTTCGCCGGTATCACGCTGCTGGCGAACCAGGTGCATGTCGTCGCGGGTGAGGGGATGCAGGAAACGGTGATCTCACAGATTGCGCGCACACTGTACGGCGTCAGCCCGCTCTACTACATCACGATTGCGGCTACGACGGTGATCCTGATCATGGCAGCGAACACTTCCTTTGCTGGCTTCCCCAGTCTGGGCGCACTGATTGCGGCGGATGGTTTTTTGCCGCGCCAACTCACCTATCGCGGGCGGCGGCTGGTCTTTTCGTGGGGCATCGTCGTGCTGGCGCTGGCGGCGTCGCTGCTGGTCATCGTCTTTCAGGCGGAAACTACGCGCTTGATCCCGCTTTATGCGATCGGCGTCTTTCTCTCCTTCACGCTCTCACAGGCAGGCATGGTGATGCGCTGGCAGCGGGCGGGCAAATTGCACCCAAGCGAGGAGATCGAGGTGCATGGTGCGATCTTGCGGTACGACGCACACTGGCGCACCAAGCAGGCGATCAACGCCTTTGGCGCCGTGATGACCTTCATCGTGATGATCATCTTTGCGGTTGCCAAGTTTGGTGACGGCGCCTACATCGTGATCTTTGTAATCCCGGCGCTGGTCTTCATCTTTATGCGCATCCACACTCACTACAAAACCGTGGCGGCGATCCTCTCCAAAGGATCGGCGTGGCCCAGCCTGCGCAACTATCCTATCAAGACGCTGGTGCTGGTCGATGACATCCATGCTGGCACCGTCCGCACGATCAACTTTGTCAAATCACTCGGCCAGCCGTGGACGGCCGTCCACGTCGAGATCGACCCGCTCAAGACCGAACGCGTCCGGCAGAAATGGCAGGAACGCATCGGCGACGAGGCCTATCTCAAGGTGCTGCCTTCACCCTATCGTGAATTGACTGGCCCGGTGCATCAATATATCGAGGCGCTGCTGAGCGAGTTGGGCGAAGGCTACATTCACGTTATCGTCGGCCACCTGGTGACGCCCACACTCACGGGGCAGGCGCTGCATCAGAACGCAGCGATTGCGCTGAGTCTGGCGCTGCAAGACATCAAACGCGTGGCGGTGACAACGGTCGCCTACCAGCTTGAGGAGGAAATGGAGGCGCATCGGCGCGTGACTGACCAAACTTCGGCGCCCGCACCCTGATCGAGACGCCATCCTCATAACAAAACGGTCTGTGAAGGGACTATCGCCGCAGAGACTTCAGGGCTGCTGCTGCAGAGGCATCAAATGGGTGCGATTCAGGCTGAGGGGGCAGCCCCATCATGAAATGACGCCATCAAACTGTACCGCAACTCAAATCTGCGGTTTCGCCGATTGCGGTGTTCTATGGATAATGACTGTGGCATTCTACACCACGCCGTTTGCAGAGTGTGTGACTTTGCAGAGAGCGTAAACCGGCCAAACCCAGAGAGATGGACAGCACCACATGTCAATCACGGCAGAGAGCGAAACGCAACACCCGCAGTTTGAATTTACGCCCGCAAGCCACGACGCGCCCAAAGGCAAATACCTCTACTATCTGGCGCTCGGCGCGCTGGGCGTCGTCTATGGCGACATCGGCACTAGCCCGCTCTACGCCTTTCGAGAGTCGTTCCACGCCAGCCACGGGCTGCAACCCAGTGCGGACAATATCCTCGGCGTGCTTTCGTTGATCTTCTGGTCGCTGCTCCTTGTGATCTCAATCAAGTACACGATCTTCGTCATGCGCGCCGACAATCACGGCGAGGGCGGCATTCTGGCGCTGACGGCGCTGATCGGCGCCAAGCGCCGCGTGATGATTCCTGGCACCGTGCGCTGGACGCTGGTGATGTTGGGGTTGTTTGGCACCGCGCTGCTTTACGGCGACGGCATGATCACGCCAGCGATCTCGGTGCTTTCGGCGGTGGAGGGGTTGGGCATCGCCACCCCCTTCTTCGAGCCGTACATCGTGCCAATCACGATCGTGATCCTGGTCGCGCTCTTCATGATCCAAAGTCGCGGCACCGAACGCGTTGGACGGATCTTTGGGCCGATCACGCTGCTGTGGTTCATGGTGCTGGCGGTGTTGGGCATCACCTGGATTGTGCGTCAGCCAAGCGTAGTGGTGGCGGTCAACCCCTATTATGCCTTCGAATTTTTTGTCAACAATGGTTGGAGCGGCTTTCTGGTGCTCGGCTCGGTCTTCCTGGTGGTGACCGGCGGCGAGGCGCTCTACGCCGACATGGGGCACTTTGGTCGCTCGCCCATCCGGCTGGCGTGGTATGTGGTAGTGCTGCCGGCGCTGCTGCTCAACTACTTTGGGCAGGGGGCGCTGCTGGTGCAGCACCCCGAAGCGGTGGAGAATCCCTTTTACGAGATGGCGCCGGAGTGGGCGTTGATCCCGCTGGTCATCATCGCCACCGCCGCCACCGTCATCGCTTCGCAGGCGCTGATTACTGGCGCCTTCTCGCTGACGATGCAGGCGGTGCAGCTGGGCTATCTACCGCGCCTGCCCATCGTCCACACCTCCGCCGACGAGATCGGACAGGTCTACATTGCGTCGGTCAACTGGCTGCTGATGATTGCGTGTGTGGTGCTGGTGATTACGTTTGGCTCGTCGAGCAATCTGGCGGCGGCTTACGGTATGGCCGTCACGACGACGATGGTGGTGACAACGATCCTGCTCTTCCGCGTCCAGCGCATGCGCTGGCATTGGCCGCTGGGCGGGGCGATTGCGCTCACCGGCTTCTTCCTGATCTTCGACCTGGCTTTCTGGGGCGCCAACTTGGTCAAGATTCCGGCGGGCGGCTGGTTCCCGCTGTCGATCGGTGTAACCGTGCTGGTGTTGATGACAACTTGGCGGCAGGGACGGTCGCTGCTGGCGCAGCGGTTGCGCGCCGGCACGCGCCGCTTCAGCGACTTTGTCGAACATCTTGATTTCGAGAAGCTGGTGCGCGTACCTGGCGCCGCCGTCTTTATGTACAGCGACCCCGACGGCACCCCGCCGGCGCTGCTCAAGAATCTGCGCCACAATAAGGTGCTCCACGAACAGGTCGTCCTACTCTCCATCAATACGGTGGAGGTGCCGCGTGTGCCAGCCACACACCGCATGACGGTGCATGACCTGGGACATGGCTTCTACCGCGTGATGCTCTATTACGGCTTCATGGAGACGAGCAATGTCTTACGCGACCTGGCGCTGGCGCCCGACCACGACTTGCCGCTCGATCTGGATGAGGTGAGCTTCTTCCTGGGCAGTGAACGTCTCTTTGCCACCGCCAAGCCGGGTATGGCAACGTGGCGTGAGCGACTCTTCGTCGTGATGAGTCGCAACGCCACCAGCGCTGCCAACTTCTTCTCGCTGCCGCCCGACCGGGTGGTGGAGTTGGGGACGCTCGTTGAGTTGTGAGTGTTGGGGGATCACCGCCGGCTGTTGCGCACGTCCTGTTCCCAGTGCTCCGGTCGGCGAGTGATCCCACCCTCGCCGACGCTCTCGCCGAGGTAATCGCCGTAACAGGGGTGAAGCTCGTAGAGGATGCTGTGCAGGTTGCCCAGATAGCCCTGGAGGTGGCCGAGCAGATCATCCAGTGTGGCGGCGCGCTTGCCGTGGCGCAGGTCGATGATCCACTTCCCTTTCAAATCGGGCTTGTTGCGTTCGATGCGCCGGTTGACGCGCACGCGCGGCATCAGTGCCAGATCGATCACCGAGAAGAAGACAAAGCGCTTGCCCACGACGTCCTTGACGGCGACGCCGGCGCGCGGGGCAAAGCCCAGACACTTACGCGCCGTCAGATCGTCAAGGATGAACATGTGCGGCTCCGGCGTGCCGGTTGGCCAAGACGATGCGGTGTAGGGCTGGCGTTTCTCCTTGACCTCCAGCGCAAAGCGGGCGCCGTCGGAGAGCATTAGCGCAAAATCGGCGTCAAAGAAGCCGCGAGTCTGGTCGATGAAGCGCGCGTTTTTCTGCACCAAAAAGTCGCGCAGTTCGGTCTCGAAGGGCAGATCGTTGAACATTGCTCAGTAATGTCCTTCGCTGCGCCACGTCGCCAGCAATTCCGCCTCACGTTCCGGTGACAAGCCAGCGCGCAGCACTGTATCCGTCGGACGCGTGGCGTACCAGTCGAGCGTGTCGGAGATCGTGTCCAGCAGTGGGCGAAAGCGTAACCCATGCGCCACGGCTTTGCCGCAGTCGACGCGATTGAAGCCGACATAGGCAGACGGCACCCAGAGCGGCATCTCGATGTAGGGCGCGACATCGTGCGCCAGCAGAAAATCTTCATGCACCCAAGTCAGCCGCGCATCGCTCGGCGCACACACGCGACACGCATCGAGCACCTCGCCCAGCGTCAGCGGCTTCTCCGGCCCGGTAGCGTTGAAGACGCCGCTCAGACCCTGCTCCACACCGGCGAGCATCCACGCCGCCAGGTCGCCAGCGTGGATGAACTGTACAGGCACCTCTGGTTCGCAGGGCGCCAGCACCTCGCCACCCTGGCTCATCCGCACCGGCCAGTAAGTGAAGCGGTCGCTGCGATCGTGGGGGCCGACGATCAAGCCCGGACGCACGATCAACGCACGTTCCGCCATCGTTTGTAGCACTTCCTGCTCGCACAGCGCCTTGAGCGGGCCGTAGTTGGCGCCAGAAACAGCAGCTGTTTCGATGTCGCCCTCCAACGTGGCGACGGGCGAATCCTCGGTCACGCCGGCCGGCGCGTCGTCGGCATAGACCGAGAGCGTCGAGACGAACAGGTAGCGCCCGACCCGATCCGCCAGCGCCTGTACCGTGGCGCGCACGTCGCGCGGATGATAGCCACAGGTGTCGATCACAGCGTCCCAGGTGCGCCCGGCGAGGACGCGCAGGTCGCTGCTGCGGTCGCCGATCAGGTGCTCGACTTCCGGGAACAGCCCCGGATTGCTGCGCCCGCGATTGAAAAGGGTGATGGTGTGACCGCGCGCCACTGCCTGCTCCACCAGGTGTCGCCCCACAAAGACCGTCCCGCCAATGATCAAGAGTCGCATTGATTATCCTTCGTGTAAGTGTGGCGCGCTGCAGCGCGTTGTACTCCGCTTTTCTCAATCATTTCTGCGCAATCTGCGCAATCTGCGGATCGATTCTGCGATCCGCAGATTGCGCAGATTGCGCAGAAAAGGCATCAAACGCGTTCGATGATCGTGGCGATGCCCATGCCGCCGCCGACGCAGAGCGTAATCAGCGCCGTACCCTGGCCGGTGCGCTCCAGTTCGTCGAGCGCCGTACCCAGCAGCATTGCGCCCGTCGCACCCAACGGGTGGCCGAGCGCAATTGCGCCACCGTTGACGTTGACCTTTGTCGTGTCGGCCAGCCCGACGTCGCGCAGAAAACGCAGCACCACCGCCGCAAACGCCTCGTTGACCTCGATCAGGTCGATGTCGCCGATGCGCATCCCTGCCAGCTTGAGCGCCTTTTGCGACGCCGGCCCCGGCCCCGTGAGCATAATCGTCGGCTCAGTGCCGACCAGCGCCGCCGCGCGGATGCGTGCGCGCGGCATCAACCCCAACTGCGCACCCGCCGCCGCCGAGCCGACCAGCACCAGCGCCGCGCCATCAACGATGCCCGAGGCGTTGCCCGCCGTGTGTACGTGGTCGATCTTGCTGACCTGCGGATATTTGGCAAGCGCCACCGCGTCAAACTGCGCTTCGCCGATGCGCGCAAACGCAGGCTTGAGCGCCGCCAGTCCCTCCAGCGTAGTGGTGGGGCGGGGGTGCTCGTCGTGCGCCAATACGACTTCGCCCGCGGCGTTGCATACCGGAATCAGCGAAGGGAAACGGCCTTCCGCAGCGGCGTGCGCGGCGCGCTGCTGCGATGCCAGCGCGTAGCGATCCACCTCCTCGCGGCTAAAGCCCTCCAGCGTAGCGATTAGGTCGGCGCCAATGCCCTGCGGCACGAAGCCGATGGCGCCGCTGACGCGCACGTCCTCGAACATGGCGCCGCCGTCCGCCCCCATCGCCACGCGCGACATCGCCTCGACGCCGCCTGCCACAACCAGATGCTCCCAGCCGGAACGCACCTTCATTGCCGCCGTGTTGACCGCCTCCAGTCCCGAGGCGCAGAAACGATTGAGCTGCATCCCCGGCACATCGACATGCCAACCGGCATAAAGCGCGGCTGTACGCGCAATGTTGCCCCCCTGTTCACCAATCGGCGTGACGCAGCCAAGCACGACATCGTCGACGTAGGCGCTGTCCAGGTGGGTGCGTTGTTCAAGTGCGTAAAACAGCGTGACGAGCAGATCGACCGGCGCGATGCCGTGCAGCGCACCGTCGGCTTTACCGCGCCCGCGTGGGGTGCGAATTGCGTCGTAGATGAAAGCATCAGTTGTCATAAAGCCATTCCTTTGCCTGCACTCCTAGTGCAGAATCAGGTAACGTCCCCGGCACGCCGCAAGTCATACGCTGGACAGATTCGTCGTGCGGCATGCCGGGGACGTTGTCTGTGGAAACACTAGCCTGGACGCCATCACACAATCAGGATATAGGCCATTGTAGGGTGCGGACGGTGGATGTGCAAACGGAGGAGTGACAGCCTGTCAAAGCCTGCTTGCTTTTCCTCTGCGCATCGCTGCGACAGTGCGTCATTACGCCGAAGGCCTCCTTTTCAAACAAGCGCTGAGCCTCTGTGAGCCGCAATTACCCGATTGCCAGCCAGAAGATCAAAAGCACCCGTGCGAAACTGACTACAGCCCGCTACGCACCGTCACCTATACGAGTGGGCGGCGCGCTGGACTGTGCGCCAGTACACAGCCCACCTGTCGGCGCCGATGCAGCCAGCGCCGGCCTGACGCAGTATCCTTTGGGGGCAGCGTAGGCAAGCGTAGGAATTTAGTCCGACTTGCTTGTCGAAACGGTCAAACAAACCGGCGCCCGCAACAGTACACTGAGACTACGACGCAGAAGCACTGCACGACTCAGAAAGGAGCCAGTCATGATTCGCAAATTGTTCTTCATCGCCACCACCGCCATTTTGATCCTGTCCGTCTTCACGGGCATCGTCAGCGCCCTGGACACACAGCCAGGCGTCACGGGCAAGGCTGATGAGGTCAAGGCGAATCTCGACAATGTGCGCGCCTACGCCGCCGCGCCGCAAAGTGCCGGCCTGAACTACGCCGTCGATGGCGGCGACCTCTATGTCGGTCGCCCCGGCGAATGGCGCAAGGTCGCCACGCCGGCTGGCATCATCGTCGGCGCCGTTGCTGTGGACAGCAGTCGGCCTGGATTGCTTTATATCGGCGCCGCCAACGAACTGGCGGTCTACCGCACCAATGGCCGCAGCACGTGGCTGCGCGTGCCGCTGAGCAACGCTTATGTCGGCGGCGTTACTAGCCTGGCCGTAGATAAGGCCAACCACTTGCTTTACGTCGGCACCGACACGGCGGGCGTCTTCCGCCTGCGCGATGTCGGCTCCAGCATGATCGCGGGCGGGCAGACGCCGCTGAACGCAGCGGTCGTGCAGGTGGCGACCGACAGCACCGGCGCCGGCCTGGTCTTCGCCCGCACGTCCAGCACGCTCTACCGCAGCGACAACCTGGGCATCAATTGGCGCGAGATCGAGAATTTGGGCAGCACACCGACCGCCCTGGCGGTGGTCAACCGCTACCCGGCCACGGTCTACGTCGGCACCGCCGACCGTGGCCTGCTAACGAGCCAGGACGGCGCAACATGGAGTCTGGCAAATGACGGCTTGGCCTTCGTGCCGGGTTCCCGCCTAAGTGTAGACGCCATCACCGCCGACCCGGCGCAGCTCGATGTGCTCTACGTGGCGACGAGCTATCGCTACGGTACGACCACTGTGCATCAGTCGCCCGCTGGCATTCAGCAGACGACGGATGGCGGCGCCACCTGGCAGACGCTGGTGAGCCAGACCGACGCCCCGGTAGCCGAGTTGCTGCCAGTCGCTGGCGAGACGGGCGCCGTCTATGCGCTGACACTGGCAAGCCGCCTGCCGCTGGCAATCGGCGCCGCCCCGGCGCTGGTCGAAGCAGCGCCAGTCGTCGCCACCGTCGCCAGCCGCACGGGCTTCGCCACGACGACGCTGGCCGCCTGGGTGATTGCGGCACTAGCCGCCCTGACGCTGGGCTACGCCCTGGTCAGCGACTTGCGCAGCCAGACCCGCCCGGTCAATCCGGCGATGGCGCTGCGCCGCCCATCGCCCATTCAGCGATAATCGTGCCCAGACACCAACACCCAAAGCCTCTTCCGTGCAGGAAGAGGCTTTTTCATTGTCACAACAGGGGTTTGTCTCATTGCTGGATGGCGCAGTTTGTTAACATTGTATTGACACGGCGATAATGGTTTGCCGCTATGCTATTGACTTGGGGTATATCAAACCCGCTCGCTTGTCGCGTCCGCATCAGGGCGTCAGAGGATCAGAGCCAAAGGATTAGAGAAGGAAACCGATGAAACCGCGCGAACATTTCGACCGTGAACTACAGCAGTTGAGCGACTCGATCATGCTGATGGCGAGCCGCGTCGAGGAGGAACTATCCGTCGTGTTGGCGGCTTATGAGCGCCTCGACCCGACGCTGGCCTCCGTTGTCAGCGATCTTGACCGCCAGGTCAACAAAATGCGCTTCGAGATCGAGGAGCACTGCATCCTGCTGATCGCCAAGCAGCAGCCGACGGCGCGTGACCTACGGCTGATCATCGCCTCGCTCAACATGATTGTCGATCTGGAGCGGATGGGCGACCAGGCCAAAGGCGTCGCCAAGGCACTGCGCCACCTGCACGGGCGCCCGCGTGCTTCGCTGCCACCAGAAATCGCCGAGATGGGGCGCACCGTGCAGGAGATGCTGCGCGGCCTCAAGGTAGCGTATGCCAACCGCGATATCCAGCTTGCCGAGCAGATCGCCAAACAGGATGACGACGTCGACAAACTCTATGCGCGCGCCTTCACCTACATCATGTATCAGTTAGCCAGCTCTGGCTCGCCCGAAGAGGCCGAGAACGAGTACGAAGTGCTGCGCATTGCCCGCGAGTTCGAGCGTTTTGGCGACCTGGTCACCAACGTTGCCGAGCGCTTGATCTTCATCGTCACCGGCAGCATGGAAGAAGTGAACATCGAGCCGGATGTAGCACAGAACTGAGAGAGGGGGAGAGAAGGGGATTTTCAAGTCTGAATTGTCAATCACCAATTGTAAATTGTGAAGTCTCGCTCTCTCCTTGTCTTTCCCCTGTCCGCTTTATGCCGCACGCCCTGCCTAGACTATAATGCTGCACAAGATTTTCAAGCAGCTTGGTCCGCGTCTGCGTTGTCAGGCCGGATGAGAAGGCAGGGTCAGCCAGGGTATGCCGTCTCCAGACTCCACACCTTCATCGTTACAGTCAGCGTCTGCGCACTACGATCCCATCGCTGCGCGTGTGCGTGGCTTTGGCGCCACCGTCTTTGCCGAGTTCACGGCGCTGGCAAACGCTACCGGCGCCGTGAACCTGGGGCAAGGCTTTCCTAACTTTGCCGCGCCCGACTTCGTCAAGGCAGCAGCGCAGCAAGCCATCGCCGCCGATCTCAACCAGTACGCCCGCAGCGCCGGCCATCCCCGCCTGGTGCAGGCGCTGGCACAGGCCTACAGCCCTTTGTTTGGCCGCACGCTCGACTCGATGACAGAGATCGTCGTCACCATCGGCGCCACCGAGGGCATCTTTGCCGCCGTGCAGGCGCTGGTCGATCCCGGCGACGAGGTCATCCTGATCGAACCTTTTTACGACAGCTACCCGGCGGCGGTGACGATGGCGGGCGGCGTCCCCGTCTACGTGCCGCTGCGCGCCCCGGCAGGCAGCCGCCGCGCCGCCGATTGGACGCTCGATCTCGCCGAGTTGACCGCCGCGATAACGCCACGCACGAAACTGTTGATCCTCAACACGCCGTCGAACCCGCTGGGCAAGGTCTTCAGCCGCGCCGAACTGAGCGCGCTGGCCGAACTTGTCTGCCGCTTCAATCTGACCGTGCTCAGCGACGAAGTCTACGAGTGGATGGTCTATCCGCCCGCCGAACATGTGCGCATCGCCACGCTGCCCGGCATGTGGGAACGCACCGTCACCCTGGGCAGCGCTGGCAAGACCTTCTCCGTCACCGGCTGGAAGATCGGCTGGGCGCTTGCGCCGCGTCCGCTGGCGCACGCCATCCTCATGGCGCATCAGTGGATTCCCTTCGCCGTCAGTACGCCGATGCAGGAAGCGATCGCCGTGGCGCTGGAGGAGAGTGAGAAGCGCGCCTACTTTACCTGGCTCGGTGAAATGTACCAGGCCAAGCGCGACCGCCTGCTCACTGTACTGGCTGAGGTTGGGCTGCCGCCGATGACGCCCGATGGCTCCTACTTCATCATCGTGGAGACCAGCGCGCTGGCCGTCCCGGTGGCGCCGGGCGAACATCGCGACATCGCCGTCTGTCGCTGGCTCACACGGGAAATCGGCGTAGCTGCCATCCCGCCCAGCCCCTTCTACAGCGCGCCGCACCAACACCTGACCGACAACCTGGCGCGTTTCACCTTTTGCAAAACTGACGAAATGTTAGACGAGGCCGCCCGCCGTCTTAAAGCCATAAAAGCGATGCGCTAACCACCACGCCGCCGCGCCGCCACATCTGACAGTGTGGTCTCGACGGCCAGAATCTGGAGTCTTTACTATGAAATTTGTCGTCACACAGGGTAATATCGCTGACCAAAGCGCCGACTGCATCGTCGTCAATCTGTTCGAGGGCGTCACGGCGCCGGGCGGCGCTACCGGCG
>Ga0209398_1001293_pt1 | contig 13152 bp, 8 predicted proteins | sample AshMeaBigSpring_FD_184125 | JGI IMG/M metagenome (GOLD analysis project Ga0209398, IMG submission 184125) | Groundwater microbial communities from Big Spring, Nevada to study Microbial Dark Matter (Phase II) - Ash Meadows Big Spring (SPAdes)... | ecosystem: Environmental > Aquatic > Deep... | reverse complement strand
AACCGTTTTTTCTTCCGGCGTGCAGGCGTATCAAGCGCGCGGTGCGCAGATGATGGAAGCCGCCGCGCAGCAGCGCGCGGTGATGCGCGGCAAGCGCTTCGATACGATCGCCGTCCACGGTCTCTACAACATGGAGGCAGCGCTTGCCAACCAGGGCAGCATTATCGAACCGGGCTACTTTGCCACCAGCCAGCACTTTGAAAACAGCGACCACATGGAGACCGCGCTGGCGTACCAGATGCCATCGTGGACTTACGCGCGCATCGCCAACCCAACGCAAGGCTATCTCGAGGAGACGCTGGCGCTGCTCGAAGGCTACGGCTACCCTGGTGAGGTGAGCGCCACCGTCGCGGCGTCGGGCATGGCAGCGATTTTCATGGCGACCAACCCCTTTCTGATGCAGGAAAGTGGCAGCAACGGTCACGGCGCGCCGCACATCAACATCGTCGCCAGCGCCAAATGCTACGGCGGCACCTTCATGCTCTTCAGCCAGCGTTATCAGGCGGAGCGCGGGATTGAGGTGCGTTGGGTGCGCAATCCACTCAACCTGGACGAGTGGGCGAGCCAGATCGATGCGGGCACGCGCCTCATCTTTGGTGAGATGCCGAGCAATCCTGGTCTGGGCGTCTTCGACATCGCCGGTCTGGCGGCGATTGCCCATCGCCACGAATTGCCGCTGATCGTCGATAGCACCGTCGCCACGCCGGCCTTGCTGCGCCCGCTCCAGCACGGCGCCGACATCGTAGTGCAGTCGCTGAGCAAGACGATGGGCAGCAGCGGCATGGCGATTGCCGGCGCCGTGATCGCCCGTCACAACATTCTCAGTCGCGTCGGGTCGGAGGAGCTGCGCGCTAACTTTGCGCTCTACGTCAAGCTGCTGCCGCTGCGCGACCACGGCCCCGGCCTCAGCCCCTTCAGCGCACTGATGATCCTCAACGACCTGCGCACGCTGCGCGGCAAGATCGACCGCATGAGCCGCAGCAGCGCACAGGTGGCGTCATGGCTGAGCGCACATCCGGCAATTGCGACAGTCAACTATCCAGGGCTGGCGAGCTTCGATGGTCATGCCATCGCGCAGAAGTACATGTGGCTGGCCGACGGCGAAGACGACTACGGCGCGCCGGTCAACCGTTACAGCCACTTGCTCAGCTTCACGCTCAAGCAGGGCGTGCCGGCGACGCGGCGCGCCTTCGACCGCCTGCAGATGATCTGGCGCGCCACCGACCTGGGACGCATCAAGAGCGTCGCCACGATCCCGGCCATCTCCACCCACCAGCAGCAGGGTGAAGCCGGCCGCAGCCTGGCGCAGGTGCCTGGCAACCTGATTCGCCTCAACGTGGGCGGCGAACACCCGGCGGATATCATTGCCGATCTCGAGCAGGCGTTGGGGTGACAGGGGCGAGTTGCGAGGGGCGACGCCATCCAGACTAACAGCGCGTCAGCAAGCGGAGAAAACTCACGCCGATGCAGATTGACTACGACTACGAAGCTGATGCGCTCTACATTCGGTTTCGTGAGGCTGAAATAGAGCACACGGTTGAAGTAGACAGATACATTTTGGTGGATGTGGACGTAAACGACACGCCCGTTGGCCTCGAACTCTTGTTTGCTGGACAGATATCCGGCAGGCAAGGCATGACAGGCATCACATTCAATACCATGCAAAGGAGCACACTGCAATGACGCAAACCGTACCGATGACGATGGGGCAGCAGTTTGGCCGCCGTTCGTGGGCCGAGCCGTGGAAGATCAAGATGGTGGAGCCGATCAAGATGATCGACCGCACCGGGCGCGAGCGGGCAATTGCCGACGCCGGCTACAACACCTTCCTGCTGCGCTCGGAGGATGTCTACATCGACCTGCTGACCGACAGCGGCACCAGCGCCATGAGTGACCGCCAGTGGGCTGGCATGATGCTCGGCGACGAAGCCTACGCCGGCAGCCGCAACTTCTATCACCTGGAAGCCGCGGTGCAGAACTACTACGGCTATAAGTATCTCGTCCCCACGCATCAGGGGCGCGGCGCCGAACATCTGATCAGCCGCTCGCTGATCAAAGAGGGCGACGTGATCCCCGGCAATATGTATTTCACGACGACGCGGCTGCATCAGGAACTAGCCGGCGGCACGTTTGTGGATGTGATTATCGACGAGGCGCACGACCCGACGAACATGCACCCCTTCAAGGGCAACGTCGATCTCGACAAGCTGGAGGCGGTGATCCAGCGTGTCGGCGCGGCGAAAATTCCCTACGTCAGTCTGGCGGGCACGGTAAACATGGCGGGCGGCCAGCCGGTGAGCATGGCCAACGTCAAGGCGCTGCGTGTGTTGTGCGACCGCTACAGCATCCGCCTCTACCTCGACGCTACACGGATGGCAGAGAACGCCTGGTTCATCCAACAGCGCGAGGAGGGCTACGCTGGCAAGTCAATCGCCGCCATCGTCAAGGAGTTCTGTGCGTACACCGACGGTGCGTGGATGAGCGCCAAGAAGGATCACCTGGTCAACATCGGCGGCTGGCTGGCGATGAACCACGAAGACCTCTTCGAGGCGGCCAGCAACCTGGTCGTCGTCTACGAGGGGCTGCACACTTACGGCGGCATGGCCGGCCGCGACATGGAGGCGCTCGCCATCGGCATCGAAGAGGCGCTGCAGGACGACCACATGAACTCGCGCATTGGCCAGGTGCTATACCTGGGCGAACTGCTGACGGATTGGGGCATCCCCATCGTGCATCCAGTTGGCGGGCACGCTATTTTCCTGGATGCCAAGTCGATCTACGCGCACGTGCCGCAGAATCGCTTCCCGGCGCAGACGCTGGCCGCGCAGCTTTACCTTGACTCCGGTATTCGCGCCATGGAGCGCGGCGTCGTCAGTGCGGGCCGCGACCCGGCCACCGGCGATCATCGCTACCCCAAGCTGGAACTGGTGCGGCTGACGATTCCGCGGCGCGTCTACACACAGGCGCACATGGATGTCGTGGCGGAGTCGGTCAAGGCCGTTTATGATGCGCGTGAGAAGGTGCATGGGCTGGAGATGGTCTACGAGCCGAAGTATCTGCGCTTCTTCCAGGCGCGGTTTGCCCCGGTGTAGTCTCGATGTAAACAAGCAGAAGGTCTACGACGCACAACCGGGCGATCAGACCTTCTGCTTGTGGCGTTGGCCTCATGCCTGCCCCCGAGCAACGATGATTGCGTCATTCACCCCAACATAAACAAGGCTACACCTTCAGAGCCTATCCCTGGCGCACGCCCACACGCATCCAGCAGAAGCGTGGGCATTTTTGCCGCGCTGCGCAAATAGAAGCATACTCACTGAATACACGCATAATCTGGCATAGACTAAAGTTGTGCAAAACCATTGCAAAGGATAAGGAAATGAACGCAACAATTGGAATTTCTCAAGAAGACCGCCGCGCCGCCAGCATGGGCGACTATCTGCGCCAGTTTGCCGTGATTGTCGCGACACTGGCGACGATTGCCGTCAACGGCCTGGCAACTGGACTGCCGCTCAACGGCCAATCCACCGGCGAAATCTCGGATCGCTTCCCTTCGCTCTTCACGCCGGCGGGTTATGTTTTTTCGATTTGGGGTGTGATTTACCTGGGCTTGCTCGCCTACATGGTCTATCAGGCGCTGCCCGCACAGCGCACCAACCCGCGCCTGCGCGCCATCGGCTGGCCTTATGTGATCAGCGGCGTCGCCAACTCGGTGTGGATTTTTCTCTGGCACTACAACCAGTTTGCGCTGAGTCTGGTTGTGATGTTAGTGCTGCTGGCAAGCTTGATCGTGATCTATCGGCGGCTGAGTCCGTGGCGCGCCGCCGTGACTGCGGGCGAGCGCTGGACAACGCACATTCCATTTAGCATCTACCTCGGCTGGATCACGGTGGCGACGGTTGCCAACGCGGCGACGGTGCTGCTCGACATCGGCTGGGATGGCGGCTTTTTCTCGCCAATGGCGTGGTCACTGCTGATGATTTCGGTGGCGACTTTGATCGGCCTTTTCTTTGCCATGATCAAGCGCGATGTGGCCTACGTGGCGGTGCTCGTCTGGGCATTCGCTGGAATCGCCGTGAGGCAGAACGCGACGCCGCCGGTCGTCTACGGCGCTGTGATTGCGGCGATTGTGCTGGCGGTTGCCGCTGGCGTGGGCTGGTGGGCAGGACGCCAAGCGCGCACCGCACAGTAGAGTATTCATGAAAAAATTATCATAAAGCGAGGAATTATGTCACAAAAAATTATCGTCATCGGGAGTGGGTTTGGTGGACTGGCGGTGGCGGCGCGGCTGGCGGCGAAAGGCAACGACGTCACGCTCTTTGAGAAGCGCGACAAACTCGGCGGGCGCGCCTACACTTATGAGATCGATGGCTTCAAGTTCGACGGTGGCCCAACGGTTATCACCGCCCCGTGGCTGATCGACGAAATCTGGGAGCTGGCCGGGCGCCGCCGTGAAGATTACTTCGAACTGATCCCGATCAACCCGTTCTACAAGATTTTCGACCACCAGGGGCGCGACTTTAGCTACAACGGCGACCACGAATATATCCTCAGCCAGATCGAGCAGTGGAACCCGCGCGACAAGGATGGCTACACGCGCTTCATGGCGACGACGAAGGAAATCTTCGACGCGGGCATGGCGCTGATCGACAAGCCTTTCCTGCACTTTGGCGACATGATGCGCGTGGCGCCCGATCTGGTGCGGCTGCAATCCTACCGCAGCGTCTACGGCTACGTGAGCAAGTTCATCGAGAACGAATTTCTGCGCCGCTGCTTCTCCTTTCACCCGCTGCTGATCGGCGGCAACCCGCTGGACGCACCGTCGCTCTACGTGCTCATCCACTACCTGGAGCGCGAGTGGGGCATCCACTACGCCAAAGGCGGCACCGGCGCTATCGTCAATGCTTTCGGGCGTCTGCTGGATGAGCTGGGCGTCAAGGTGCATCTCAACACCGAAATTCAGGAGATCGTCATCGAGGGCAAGCGCGCCACGGGTGTGCGGCTGGCGGACGGCACGATGCACACCGCCGACGCCGTCGTCTCGAACGCAGATGTGGGCTGGACCTACCTGAACATGATCCCGAAGCAGCACCGTCGCAAGAATAGCGACCGCTGGGTCAAGAGCAAGAAGTTCAGCATGTCGCTCTTTGTGATCTACTTTGGCACCAAAAAGCGCTACAATACCGGCACCAAGCTGGCGCACCACAACATAATCTTGAGCGAGCGCTACAAGGGGCTGCTGCGCGAAATTTTTGCCGAGCAGGAACTACCGGAAGATTTCTCGCTCTACCTCCACATGCCGACGATGACCGACACGAGCATGGCGCCGGAAGGTCACGAGGCGTTCTACGTGCTGTCGCCAGTGCCGAATCTGAATGCCAACATCGACTGGACAACAAAGGCCAAGCCCTACCGCGACGCCATTATGCAGTTCCTGGAGGAAAACTACCTGCCTGACTTGCAAGAAAACATCGTCGCCGAGCATTACATCGACCCGCTGCATTTCCAGAACACGTTGAACAGCTATCTGGGGTCGGCCTTCTCGGTGGAGCCGACGCTGCTGCAATCGGCGTGGTTCCGCCCGCACAACCGGTCGGAGGATTTCGAGAATCTCTACTTTGTCGGCGCTGGCACGCATCCAGGCGCCGGGCTGCCGGGAGTGATCTCCTCCGCCAAGATTGTAGATGATCTGCTCGATCCGGCTGGCGCCACCGCATCCGCCAAAGCGCCGGAGCCAATGGCGCACGCGCTGCAAGGTGCTTGATGCGATACGTCAGGCGTCACTTGTCATACGTGAATCAGGTATACTCCGAGATGGTTTTGACGAGTGACGCCTGGCGCTTCATCTTTCCTCTCCACGCAGTTGCAGCCACAGCAGCGGTAGCAACATCGGGATTAACACTGTCACCGGCGTCCCCCAAACGCCGGCATTCGTGCGCAGCCACCCCCCCCCTGGAAAGAGGCCGATGCCGTAAAGGATATAGCCCGACAGGCCAAAGATCGCCGCCCACAGCATGTTATGCACCAGTGTCGAACGAGGCAACACGCGAATCTGTACGATCAACAATAGGCTGAGCACGATTGCCAGCGTGAGCAGCGCAATCGACAGGGTGAGCAAATTGACGCGATCCAGCGGGGCGCCCGCGCCGAGCGTGCCGCTATCAATGGCGGGCGTTGCCGGGGAGGTGGTCTCGGTGGCATCGACAGCGGGGGTGGGTGCAGCGGGTGGAATGATGACGACGCCGATTTCGTCGCCGCTGGAGGCGGCGTGGGCGCGCGCAGAAATCTGCAAAATGCCGCCGCGATCGGGGGTCACTTCGCGCACCGCCATGCCGCTGCGGGTGACGGTTGGCTCCATCATCAACGCGACCTCCTCGCCTTCGTAGCGCAGGTCAAAGGTGACCAACGTCCCGTCGGGCACAGGATGACTGTTGTGGTCGGCAATGGGGCCAAGCCGCAGGCGCATCAGGCTGCCAGCCGCCAGCGCCGGGCGTTCTTTGGCAGCCAGTTCGATTGCATTTCCCGCAATCTGATTCCCGTCGCCATCCTCCACTATCAGCGGAATCTTAAGCGCCGGGTCGGGCAGTAAACGTGCGTCGAGGTCGGCGAAGCGCGTGCCGGGGACATCGACAGGCGGCGCGCCGATCGGCGGGTAGCGGCGGAACAAAGCATGTACTGCGCTCTCCAGAAAAGGCGATGTCTTGCTGTAGACGCCAAAATAGGCAGTTAGCTTACTCATCTCGGTGGCGTCGAGATAGTAGGGTGCGTGCAGCGCCAGCACAACGCTTTTTTGGTCGTCCAGCAGGTCGGGGTGATCGCCCAACAACCGTTTGACGGCGGTGCTCGTCGGCGCCGTCACGGGCGCGACATCGAGCATGACAAAGATGATCCAATCGGCGGCTTCGATGGCGGCCAGGGTTTTGCTGTTGACATCTTCGCCGGCGGTGGCGCTGTCTTCGCGCACGTCTAGTGCAGAGGGCGCTGATGCATCCAGAGTAAGGTTGGCTGTAAGAATGGTTGTGCTGGTGGGCGGTAGAGTGGCGGCTGGCGGCATCGCTGGCGCTGGCGTGGGTGTGGGAAGCGCCAGGCGCGTGATCGGGAGCGTCGCCGAGATCGACGGCGTCGGCGCGGCGGACGACGCCGCGGCGTCCAGGCTATCGAGCAACGCGGTCAGTTCAACAAAGGTCTTGCTTACGATGCGGTTAGGGTCGATCGCGCCGGTAGACTGTGAGCCGTACAGCCGCTCGATAATGTTGGCAACCTCGTCCGGGCCGACCGACGGCTCCTGTTCGCAGGTCGGGCACTCGCGCTGGAGACGAAAATCGGTGAAGACAAGGATGTTGTCGGTGGCGTTGAAAGCAGGCGGCACCGGCGCCGTCTGCGTGGCCGGGTCAGGGTAGAGCAAGGTAATGGCGGAGCGCGCCAGTTGCCCCATTTGCTGCTCGGCAGTGACGCGCGACTCGCTGGCCAGCCCCCCCAGGTCAGTGTCGGCGACCAGTACGTTGGGGAGCGGAATCGGCGGCGTTGTGTTGGCGGCAAGTGCATCGAGGCTGCCTGCGTGCGCCAATAGATCGCTGCGATAGATGCCCAGTTTCAACCGGATGATGCGCAGCGCGGCAGCGTCCACCAGCGCCGCAAAGTCGCGGTCGGCGGCGTAGAGCGATTGAAAGGCCTGCACTGTCGCTGTGATATTGAGGTATTGCGCCTCCCAGTCATCGTCGAGGCCAAAGTCGGCCAAATAAAGCAGGTCGTTGCCAGCAACAAAGGCCTCTTGCGCCACGCGCCGGAAATTCTCTGGTCCGTCGGCGGCAAAGTAGCGCCGCAACGCGGGTGCGCCCAACGGCCCCGACATCACGACGCCGCCGCCCGTATGCCAGTCGCCAAAGCCCTCCTGCTGCAAAATTGTGCGCAGTTCCGGCGCGAGGCTTAGCGGCATCACGCGGCTGTCCGTGCCCTGGAGACCGGTGTAACGCATGTGGCTGGTCATCACGACGTCGGTGGCGCCAGGGTCGCCAGCCGGGTCGATGATCGTCGAGGGCTGGCGAGTGACCACGACGAAGGGCGCCAGGTCGTTCAGCCGCAGATCGGCCTGGCTCGACTGAATCGTGGCGACTTCCTCGCTGGGGACGCGGTCGGCGTTGCCCTGGCCGGGAAAGCTGCCAACCACCACCGCTACGCGTCCCTCGCTGCCAGTGTGGACGCCTTCGATGTAGGCGCGTCCCAATTGCCCGACCCAGTACGGGCTGCCGCCAAAGGTTGCGATCCCTGCAGCGTTTACCTTCTCGCTGCCGTTGGGGTTGAACACATCGAGCGCTGGTCCCAGCAACAGATTGAAGCCCACTGCCTGCAGTTCGCTTCCCACCACACTGCCCACATTCGTCACTTGTGCGCGATCCCACGACGCACCCATTGCCAGCGGCGAGGGCAGCGGTGTGAAGCCGCGGCGCAGCGCTGTCAACGGCAGGTCGTCGCCGCTTTGCACCACACCGATCAGCAGCGGGAGGTTGACCGGTGCAATGTCGGTGACATCGGGCAGGTAGGTGAAGACGCCGCGTGGCGGCCAAGGCGCCAGCGGCACCGGCTGCAGGGCATTCTCGGCAGGCAGCAGCACGCCATAGGCCGCCGCCTGCAGTTGATTGTTCAATGTCGCCACCTGGCGTGCTGTGTCGACGCCGCGCGCGTTGGAGATGTTACCCGCGCGCGGACTGAGCACAACGCCGCCGATCTGCTGGCGGTGGATCAGATCGACGATGGCGCTATCGAACTGCACATCGTTGCCCGCAAAGGTGACCACGAACAGCTGGCCGACGCGCTGCGCTGGCGTCATCTGCGCCAGGAGTTGCTGCGCCAGCGCGTCAAGCTGTACGGCAACGTCAGACTCTACCACCGTAGGCGTAGCGTCAGGCGCGGGCAGTGGTGAGGTCGTCTGTGCTGCTGCGCAGGTCGTCTGGGTGAGCAGGAGCACAATTGCCAGGAACGCGACGCTAAGCCGGTGCATGTCTGCCCGGCAGTGCGTCAGCAAAGTGAGTATTTTCACCAGACGCATGCTGGAAACAATGTGTGTGCAGATGCTGAACTGCGGTGACATCATCGTTTGCAATCTTACTGCCTAGACAACCCGCCGCCAAATCGGTATACTTGTCCAACAGAATGAACGAAATGAACGAACCGCAAACCGAGATTCAAGTACAGCAGAGTATCGAACTGCCATCCGCAGCCGAAGCGGTTGAGGATGGACACCGGCAGGTGGTCTATCCCGTTGTGCGCGAGGCGCTACAGATCGTGGCGCCAGCGTTGATCCTGGCGCTGATCGTCCATCTTTTTCTGGCGCAGGCGACCGTCGTCTTCGGCCAGAGCATGGAGCCAAACCTGCATCCCCATCAGCGGTTGATCGTGGACAAGATCAGCTATCGCCTGCACGCTCCGCAGCGCAACGACATCGTCGTGATTGACCTGCCGAGCATGGAAGAACTGCTCGTCAAGCGTATTGTGGCGATGCCCGGCGAGGTGGTCGAAATCCGCGACGGCGTCGTCTATGTCAACCAACAGCCGATCACCGAGCCCTTTCCCCACGACACCAGCCCGATCGACATGGCGCCGATGACGCTCGGCCCGCTCGCCTATTTTGTCCTGGGCGACAATCGCAGCAACAGCAACGACAGCCGCTCGTTCGGCCCGGTCTCACTCGACCAGATTTTGGGGCGCGTCTGGCTGCGCTATTGGCCGCTCGACGAATTCTTTCTCTTTTAATAGCCTCCCCGCTCCGCGATTCATACCTTGCCACTGTGAGGAACCACACTGACGCCGCTGCGTTTCGGTGCGACACTCATTCCTGTTACTTTGAATCTATGCAAATCTATGCTAACTTGCCTTTTTGTGTGAAAAGGCAGTTCAACGGATGTGCGCTATGAATGTGCGAAAACTTATCCAACTCTCCCTGGTGCATGTCGGCGTCTCGCTGACCGTCGTGCCGATCACGGGTACGCTCAATCGCATTATGATCGCCGACATGGGGATTCCAGCCGTGCTGGTCGGGGTGCTGGTGGCGCTGCCCTACCTGCTCTCGCCGCTGCAGGTCATCGTCGGCAACTGGGCGGATCAGCGCCCGCTGTGGGGTCTGCACCGTTCGCCTTGGATCTTGATTGGCGGGCTGATGGCGACCTTCGGCAGCTACCTGGCGGCGCACGCAGTCTTCTACATGCAAGAGCACTTCATGCCCGGCGTGGTCGTCGCGCTGGCGGTCTTTGCGCTCTGGGGTGTAGGCGTCAACGTGGCGTCGGTCAGCTATCTGTCGCTGGCAAGCGAGCTGACTGAGCACGCACCGAAAGGATGGCGCACCAGCACCGTTGGCGTGATGTGGACGGCGATGATTCTTTCGACCATCGTGGCGAGCCTGGCGCTGGCGCGCGCGCTGGAAGCGGATGCAACGGTCAGTGGGATTTACACTGCCTTTGGTGTCATCTGGCTGGTGGCGACCGTCTTTGTTCTGGCAGGGGCGGCGGGTATCGAGCCAGCGGGGGCGCCGGATCGCGTCATGCACAACACGGCGAACAATCCGTTCACGGCGCTGCACGTGCTGGCGAACAACCCGACCGCCAAACGCTTCTTCGCCTACCTGCTGCTCGTGCTGATCGGCATTCGCGCCCAGGATGTGCTGCTGGAGCCATACGCCGCCGACACGCTCGGGCTCTCCGTCAGCGCCACCACGCGCATCGAGTCGATCTGGGGCGTTGGCGTCTTCATTACGCTCATCGGCGGGATGGGACTGGTGCGCTGGTTTGGCAAGCGCGCAAATGCTAATTTTGGCGCTATCGTTGCGATCGTGGCCTTTGCCCTGATCATCGTCGCCGGCGCACTCCGCCAGCCCACTTTCTTCTATGCGTCAGTCTTTCTGCTCGGTCTTGGCAGTGGCTTGATGACGGTCAGCAACCTTAGCTTTATGCTCGACATGACCGTGCCGCAGAATGTCGGCCTGTACATCGGTGCGTGGGGCGTCGCCAACTTTGTGGCGCAGTCACTTGGCACCGTGGGCGGCGCGCTGCTGCGTGATATTGCGTTTCTGCTGACGGGGAGCGCCGCATTCGGTTACATGCTTGTCTTTGCGCTCGAGATCGCCGGACTTGTTGTCGCCCTCCTGCTCTTCCGCACGATCTCGGTGGAAGCGTTTCAGCGCGACGCCGAGGTTGAAATTGCCGATGTGTTGGCGTTGGCTGGGGATTGACGCGGCGGCGCGCCGCGTGGTATCCTCTTACATAATTCATCACCAACAGCGATGAAGGGGACAGGTTTCCATGTCTCGGCGATGTCCAGAGAGCCGGCGCCAGGCTGTAACGTCGGTCTTCGTCCTGTGGAAATGACACCCCAGAGCTAAGACGGGGAAAGGTTGTTGGTCAACCGAGTAGCCGGTTTCGGGTGCGCCCGTTACAGCGCCACGGTTCTTGTCGGCCCGCAACGCAGCGAGCGTAGATGACGACCGCACAAGGCTCCCCAACCTGGGAGTGAAACGTGGTGGCACCACGATGCGGCGTTACGCCCTCGTCCACATCTCTGTGGATGAGGGCGTTTTTTTGTTGGAGATTGAGCGATTGAGAGATTGGGCGATTGCCGATCCGATGCGCCAGGCGCTGCTTCCCAGTCGCACAATCGCTCAATCCCCTCACAAGGAGGCAGTATGCGCGAAACAGATGTCGAGCGAGTTCGGTCCACGGAAATCGCGGCGCATGTCGGGCAGCGTGTGGTCGTGCAGGGCTGGTTACACGCCGTGCGCCGGTTGGGCGGCGTCACCTTTGTGGTGGTGCGCGATGGCTGGGGCGTCGTGCAGGCGGTGGCGGCGGGGCAGTTGGCGCCGATCGTCGATGGGACGCTCCAACCAGAGAGCGTCATCCGGCTGGCAGGCGTGGTGACGGCGGCGCCGCAAGCGCCGGGCGGCGTCGAGTTGCATCAGCCGGAACTGGAAATCCTCACGCCGGTGACGGAAGCCCTGCCCGTGCTGATCGGGAAAAAGGAGATCAAGGCCAGCCTGACCACGCAACTCGACCACGCCGTCACGGTGAACCGGCACCCGGCGCGGCGAGCGGTCTATCGGCTGGGCGCCGGCGTCATGGCCGCCTTTCGCGAGCATCTGAGCGCGCAAGGCTTCACCGAAATTCAAACGCCGAAGCTGGTCGCCTCCGCCACGGAGAGCGGCGCTAACGTCTTTGCCGTCGACTACTTTGACCAGAAGGCGTTCCTGGCGCAAAGCCCACAGTTTTACAAGCAGATTATGGTTGGCGTCTTCGAGCGCGTCTACGAGGTGGCGCCCGTCTTTCGCGCTGAACCGCACGACACGACGCGTCACATCAATGAGTACGTCAGTCTCGACGTCGAACTTGGCTTCATCGCGAACCATTTCACGGTGATGGACGTCCTGCGCAACGCACTGGCGCACATCTTCGCCCGCCTTCGCGAACGCTATCCTGTTGAGTTGGAACTGGCCGGCGCCCTTCTGCCGGTCGTACCGGCGGCGATTCCGCACATCCACTTTGCCGATGCCCAGGCGTTGATCCTCAATCTGCACGGCGTCGATGTGCGCGGCGAGCCGGACCTGTCGCCGCAGGACGAACGCTGGCTGGGGGAATGGGCGCAGCGCGAGCACGGCAGCGATTTCCTCTTTGTCACCGGCTATCCGATGGCGAAGCGTCCCTTCTACACGCACCCCGATCCGGCGCGCCCGGACTATTCCAACTCCTTCGACCTGCTTTTCCGCGGCACGGAGCTGGTCACCGGTGGGCAACGCCTGCATCGCTACACCGACTATCAGGACGCGCTGGCGGCACGCGGGCTGCCAGAAGCTGCGTTTGTCACCTATTTGGAGACCTTCCGCTACGGGATGCCGCCGCACGGCGGTTTTGCCATCGGGCTGGAACGGCTGCTGATGCAGTTGACCGGCGCGGCCAACCTGCGGCTGACGACACTCTTCCCGCGCGACATGAACCGGCTGACGCCGTGATCGGTCGGGCGTCACTCTTCACACGTCACGCGTCAGGTACGGCTAGAGATGACGCTTGACGAGTGACGCCTGACGACCGGCTCATCACGCACTCCTCAGCACGATCTGGTTCAGCGATGGGTCTGCCAGCCTCCAACCGGCGCTGTCGGGCGTCACGGGGACGGCAG
>Ga0209398_1001290_pt1 | contig 13183 bp, 9 predicted proteins | sample AshMeaBigSpring_FD_184125 | JGI IMG/M metagenome (GOLD analysis project Ga0209398, IMG submission 184125) | Groundwater microbial communities from Big Spring, Nevada to study Microbial Dark Matter (Phase II) - Ash Meadows Big Spring (SPAdes)... | ecosystem: Environmental > Aquatic > Deep... | reverse complement strand
GCAGCGCCCGCGGAGCGCGAGCCAGGAGACGACCGGGATGTTGTGGAGCGCGCGGATGGGCGCGTTGCAGGCCGGACAGCGCGAGCGCGGCGTGACCAGGTCGTAGCGCTCGCCGGCGGCCGGCGGTGGCGCGCCGGTCGCGTCGGCGAGTTCCGCGCGCCAGCGCCGCTCCAGCATGACCGGCAGGCGGTGGATCACGACGTTCAGGAAGCTGCCGATCACGAGACCGAACGCCGCCGCGACGCAGGCGAAGAGCGCCGGGCTGGCCGCCAGGAGCGCCACGGGCGAGGATCCGGTCAGATCACGGCGCCGAGCTTGAAGATCGGCAGGTACATGGCGATGACCAGGCCGCCGACCAGCACGCCGAGGATCGCCATGATGAGCGGCTCGAGCAGGGACGACAGGCCGTCCACCGCCGCGTCCACCTCGAGCTCGTAGAAGTCGGCGACCTTGGCGGCCATGGCGTCGAGCGAGCCCGACTCCTCGCCGACGGCGATCATCTGCACCACCATGTTCGGGAACAGGCCCGTGTTCTCCATGGCGCGCTGCAGGCGCTGGCCGGTGGCCACCTCGTCGCGCATGCGCAGCACCGCGGTCTCGTAGACGATGTTGCCGGTGGCGCCCGCCACCGAGTCCATCGCCTCGACCAGCGGCACGCCGGCCGAGAACATCGTCGAGAGCGTGCGCGCGTAGCGCGCGATCGCGGCCTTGACGAGGATCGGCCCGACGATCGGGATCTTGAGCGACAGGCGGTCGATGAACTGCCTGAGCGCGCGCGAACGCTTCTTGAAGTAGAAGAACGTGAAGACCGCGCCGGCGAAGATGAGGCCCATCCACCAGCCCTGGTCCTGCACGAAGCGCGACATCTCGATGACCATGCGCGTGAACGCGGGCAGGTCGGCGCCGAAGCCCTTGAACAGCGCCTCGAACTGCGGGATCACAAACAGCAGCAGGATCAGCGTCACGATCACGGCCACGCCGAGCACGGCGGCCGGGTAGAAGAGGGCCTTCTTGATCTTCTTCTTGAGGGCCTCGGTCTTCTCCTTGTAGGTCGCGACCTTGTCGAGCAGCGATTCGAGCGCGCCCGCCTGCTCGCCGGCCTCGACCAGGTTCACGTACAGATCGTCGAAGTAGAGCGGGTGCTTCTTCAGCGACTCGTGCAGGGAGCTGCCGCCCTCGATGCTCATCTTGATGTCGAGGATCAGCTTCTGCATCGCCGGCTTCTCGTGGCCGACGCCCACGATCTCGAAGGCCTGCACCAGCGGGATGCCGGCCGCGAGCATGGTCGCGAGCTGGCGGCTGAAGATGGCGATGTCCTCGGGCGTGATCTTGCCGCCGGTGCGGAACAGACTCGTTTGCTTGCGGATCTTGACCGGCACGATGGCCTGGCGACGCAGCTCCGCGCGGACCTCGTTCTCGCTCCTGGCGAGCACGCGGCCGCGGACCTTGTTGCCCTTCTTGTCCTTGCCCTCCCAGCTGTACGGGATGTCCTTGGCGGCGACGGCGGTCGAAGGCATGGGTTCAGTCGTCCTCTGGCCTGACTAGCGGATGTTAACGCCCGGCCGGATCACTCAACTGTGACGCGGTTGACTTCTTCGAGGCTGGTGAGCCCGTCCAGGACCTTTTTCAGGCCCGCGGTACGCAGGTCCCAGACCCCGTCCTTGTGGGCCTGGTCACGGATATGGGGGGCGCTGCCGCCCTCCAGGATGATCCGGCCAATGGACTCCGTGACCGGCAGCACCTCGTACAGGCCCACCCGGCCCTTGTAGCCGTCGGTGCACTGGCTGCAGCCGACCGGCTTGTAGATCTTGAACTCGGTCGAGGCGATCTGCTCCTCGGTGAAGCCCTCCTTGAGCAGGGCGTCGTGCGGCAGTTCGAGCGGCTGCTTGCAGCTGTTGCAGAGCCGGCGCCCGAGGCGTTGCGCGATGATGAGGCTCACTGAGGTCGCGATCGCGTAGGGCTTCACGCCCATGTCCACCATGCGGGTGAGCGTCTGCGGCGCGTCGTTGGTGTGCAGCGTCGAGAGCACGAGGTGGCCCGTCTGCGCCGCCTTGATCGCGATCTCCGCCGTCTCGAGGTCGCGGATCTCGCCCACCATGATGACGTCCGGGTCCTGGCGCAGGAAGGCGCGCAGCGCCGAGGCGAAGGTCAGTCCGACCTTCGGGTTGACGTTCACCTGGTTGACGCCGGGCAGCACGATTTCCGCCGGGTCCTCGGCGGTCGAGATGTTGGTGTCCTCGACGTTCAGGATCGAGAGCCCGGTGTAGAGCGACACGGTCTTGCCGCTGCCGGTCGGGCCGGTCACGAGGATCATGCCCTGTGGCCTGGCCAGGGTTTTCATGTACAGGTCTTTCTGGAACGGCTCGTAGCCGAGGGCGTCGATGCCCATCATCGCAGTGCTGGCATCGAGGATACGCAGCACGATCTTCTCGCCGAAGAGCGTGGGGCAGCTCGACACGCGGAAGTCGATCGAGCGGTTCTTGGAAAGCCGCATCTTGATGCGGCCGTCCTGCGGCACGCGCCGCTCGGCGATGTCGAGCCGCGACATCACCTTCAGGCGCGCGGCGAGCTTGGTCGAGAGCTGCACCGGCGGCTGGGCGATCTCGCGCAGCACGCCGTCGATGCGCAGCCGGATGCGGTAGTACTTCTCGTAGGGCTCGAAGTGGATGTCGGAGGCGTTCTTGCGGATTGCGTCCAGCATGATCTTGTTGACGAAGCGGACGATGGGCGCGTCTTCGATGTCGTCGCGCCCGCCGGCGTCCGCGTCGATCTCGTCCTCGGCCGCGGAGACGTCGAGGTTCTCGAGGTCGAAGTCGTCGTCGCCGCCGAGCGTCGGCATCGAGGTGTCGACCTGCTCGATCGCCTTCTGCACCGCGCGCTGCAGCTTGTCGTCCTCGACCACGACCGCCTCGATCGCGAGGCCGGTCTGGAACTTGATCTCGTCCACCGCGTGCAGGTTGGTCGGGTCGGACACCGCCACGTGCAGGCGCTTGCCGCGCTTGACGATGGGCAGCACGCGGTGTTTCGCCAGCAGCTTGTCGCTGACCAGCTTGACCGTGTCCAGGTCGAGGTTGACCGCGTCGAGGTCCAGGAGCGGCACGCCGTATTCCTGCGCCGCGGCGACTGCGATCTCGCGCGCCGGGGCGAGGTCGTGCGACACCAGCCAGCTCACGAGGTGCGTCTTGCGCTCGCGGGCGCTCGCGATCGCATCGAGCATCGCGGTCTCGTCCACGAGACCGTCCTGCACGAGCCGCTGCGGAAGCCCGGACAGCACGGCGCGCACCGAGCCGGCGGCGGCGCCCGCGTTGTCGTTCACGAATGGACTCCGCGCGCGGTCATGGCGTGACCTGCAACCTCAGGGAGGGACCTGAATGGTGAAGCGTAACCCACCCCGCCAGCAATTGTTAAATCCGGCGGAATGCTCCCATATGCCCGCACCCGGGCCGGTGATGCCGGTCACAATCAGGGAGACAGGGGCAGGGACGGCAGCTCGCCCGGGAAGCGCGCCTGCAGGGCGTCCCAGAGCCGTGCGGCCTCCGCGTCCCGCGCCGGGTCCGGCCGGTGCGCGAGCGGGCGCGGCAGGGGGTCCTGGCGGCTCGTATAGAGGTACGAAATGGCACCGCTGCCCCAGTCCGGGATCGCGGCGAGCAGGGCATCCCGCGACAGCGCGGCGCGCTGCTTGCGCGCCAGCAGTTCCGGCAGGCGCGCCCGCTTGTACTGCATCCAGCCGCTCCCGGGATCGAGCTCGTAGAACACGGCCGCCTCGTCGATGATGCCGGAGGTCTCGTAGCGGCCGGCGAGCGTTCCGGGCGTGTTGAAATCCGTCTCGGTGAAGCGGATGCGCGCGGCGAATGCCGCCGCTCCCGCCGGATCGGCCAGCGCCGGCAACAGCGAACGCCCGTCGACGTCGTCCGGCGCGCGGGACGTGGCCAGCTCCTCGAGCGTCGGGCGCACGTCCTCGAGCGAGACCGGAAATCCGTACGTTGCGCCCGCGCCCGGCAGGCGCGCCCGGCCGTAGGCGCGCAGCGCCAGCACGACCGTGTACTGGTGCGGGCTCAGGACGCTCGTGCCATGTCCCCACAGCGAATCCCAGACCTCGCGGCTGCTGCCGGTCTTGCGCAGCATCGAGTCGTTCTCGCCGCCGAGCGCCTCGCCGTGATCCGACAGCAGCACGACGATCGCATTGTCCAGGACACTCTTGTCGGCCAGCAGCTTCATCAGAGCTTCGAACTGCGCGTCCACGGCCTGCACGGCGCGGCGATACGCCGGGCGGTACTCCTGCGGCGTGGCCGGCCGCGCCAGGCCCGCCCAGTTGTAGGGCCAGTGCGACAGCGTCAGGTGCACGGTCAGGAAGGTCGGGCCCGTGATGGCGATCTCGTCGTCGAGCCTTGCGATGAAGTCGCCGGGCTGGTAGTTCGCGTGGGCGGCGCGGTTGGCGTGGTTGGAGGGGAAGAGCCAGCGTCCGACGCTGGTGGCCGCGACCAGGTTCACGAGCGGCATGTCGCCGCCGTAACCGAGCAGGAAATCCACGGCGCCGACCGGCGGCGTGACCAGCTGGTCGAAGCCGTAGGACCCATCGAAATTGGCGAAGCGCACCTCGTCGGTCGCGTACACCGTGCGGTACCCATGGCCGCGCAGGGCGTCCGCCAGCGTGTCTTCCTCGTGCACCAGGTCGCGCGGCATGAGATTGACGCGCGCGTTGGTCGTCACCGGATGCCGCCCGGTGAGAATGGAGACCCAGGACCCGAAGGTACGCGCGAGCGGCGTGGTCGCATCCGTGAACCGCGCGGCCGGCGCCAGGAATGCGTCGATGGCCGGCGTGAGCGCATCGCTGCCCCGCGCGGGCGTCAGGTCGCTGCGCAACGAGTCGACGCCGATGATGACGACATGCGGTTCGGCGGTCCGGGCCGCGGGCGCGGCGGCGCCCGCGGACGCGCGCCCCTGGAACAGGCCTGCGGTGACCGCGATGCTGAGCACGCTCGCGAGCCCGAGGGCGAGCGCAGGCCCGGCCTGCGCGCGGCCGCGCGCAGCGTGCAGCGCGCGCAGCACCAGGAAGAGGAGCAGGATGCCGGCGGCGCCGAGCATCAGTGAGACGGGCCTGAGGCCGAAGACGTCGCGCAACAGCCAGGATTCTTCGTCACCGAAGCGTGAGGCCGGGTACCAGCTCGTGTTCGCGGCCATGACGAGTCCCACCAGCATCGCGAACCAGCCCGTCACCAGCCACCGGCGGCCTGCGGGCGGGCTGCCCGGAAAGGCGGCCTCGGTCAGGCGCGCGCCGGCGAATGCGGCGAGTCCGAGCAGCACGTGGCAGGCGACGAGGGCCAGTGCGAAAAGCAGCAGCTGCCGTGTCAACACCGGGCCCAGCGAATCCTGCACCGACAACGAGGCGGTGATGCGGTCGTTCGGCAGCACGAGCGCGATCTCGCCCAGCACCCACCACAGGCAGGCCGCCAGGAAAGCGAAGGCCAGCAGCTGCGAGTAGATGAGACCCGACCAGCGGCCGGCCGGCGTGCCGGGCGCGGCAGCGCCAAAAAAAGCAGGGCCCCTGCGAACAGGGGCCCTGCCGGTCCGGCCGTTCTGCCGGTCCATGAGAGGCTAACTTACGAGCTGCCGCCGAAGCCCGTGCGGCAGGAGGCCGGCATGTGCTTGTCGAGCACGGTCGTCACGCCGTCGACCGAGTCGACACCGCCACCCGCGGCGCCGGCCGAGTTGACGTACGTGGCCGCCGGGTCGTCCGCGTTGCCGCAGATCCACACCACGTCGCCGTTCTCGTTGACCACCGGCTGCAGCGCGAGCGTCAGATTGTCGATGCGCGTGTTGGCGTCACGGCCATAGGTGATCGTGATCGTGCCGTTCTGCACGTCGATCGAGCCCACGTAACGGCCGGACTTGTCGGCCGCTGCCGCGGCCGAGCCGAGGCCCGCCTCGATCAGGTCGGCCGGCCAGTCGCCGGTCTGCGCAGCGTACTCGGCCACACCCGCCTTGATGTCCGAGGCGAGCGTCAGGCCTTCCGAGACCTGCGTACGGATCGTGTAGTCCTGATAGGCCGGGATCGCGATCGCGGCCAGGATGCCGATGATGGCCACCACGATCATCAGTTCGATGAGCGTGAAGCCCTTCTGGAGAGTCTTCATGTCCAATTAACTCCTTTACAACCTCAGGGCGGCGCTCATGCGCCGATGATGCATCCCCAATACAGCAAGGATCATGCCAACGGGTTTGCACCGTGTAAGTGACGGAGTTAGCAGTATTTTTCCGACTGGCATAAGCCGTTGTCGGGTTCTGACGACGCCCCTGCCGACGGGCCGCGTCAGAAAGTGACGCATTGCGTCACCCGGGCTACTCGATGCCCAGTTTCTTGATGCGGTAGCGCAGCGCCCGGAAGCTGATGCCGAGCGCGCGGGCGGCGGCCGTCTTGTTGTAGCGCGCCTCCTCAAGCGCCCGCACGATGGACTGGCGCTCGATGTCCTCCAGCGCCCTGGGCAGCGTTCCCGGGTGATGCGGCGGCACCGTTTCCTCGAACTGCGAAGGCGAGCCGCGCAGCTCGATGTCGGCGGCCTGGATCGTGCCGCCGTCGCAGAGCGTGAGCGCCCGCTCGATTACGTTCTCGAGTTCGCGCACGTTGCCCGGGTAGTCGTGCGTGGCGAGCAGCTCCATGGCCTCGTCGGAGATCGAGGGTGGCGTCATCCCCATGCGGGTCGCGAACCGCTCCGTGATGACGGTCGCGAGCTCCGGCACGTCGGAGAGCCGCTCGCGCAACGACGGCACGCGCATCTCGATCACGTTGATGCGGTAGTAGAGGTCCTCGCGGAAGCGGCCGGAAGCGACGAGCTCGCCGAGGTCGCGGTGGGTCGCCGAGAGGATGCGCACGTCCACCGGCTGCTCGCGCTGGTCGCCGACCGGGCGCGCCGTCTTCTCCTGGATCAGGCGCAGCAGCTTCACCTGCATCGCGAATGGCAGGTCGGCGACCTCGTCGAGGAAGAGCGTGCCGCCCTCGGCCGCCTGCACCAGGCCGAGCTTGTCCGCGACCGCGCCGGTGAAGCTGCCCTTGCGGTGGCCGAACAGCTCGCTCTCCATGAGTTCCGAGGGGATCGCGCCGCAGCTGACCGGCACGAAGGGCGCGTCCTTGCGCGAGCCGCTCTCGTGGATCAGGCGCGCGACCAGCTCCTTGCCGGTGCCTGATTCGCCGGTGATGTGCACCGGCGCCTGGCTGCGCGCCACCCGCGCGATCATCGCGCGCAGGCGTTGCATGGGCTCCGAGTCGCCGAGCAGGCGGCGGCCGCCGTCCACGCCCGCCAACCGGCCCTGCGAGAGCTTGAGCGCCTGGTTGACCAGCTTGCGCAGGTCCGCAATGTCGAGCGGCTTGCGCACGAAGTCGAAGGCGCCGAGCTTCAGTGCCTTCACGGCGGCCTCGACGTGTCCGTGCGCCGTGATCACGGCGACCGGCAGGTCCGGCGCGTGGGCCTGGATCCACTCGACGAGCTCGAGCCCGTCGCCGTCCGGCAGCCGCAGGTCGGTCAGGCACAGCGCGAAACGCTGCCGGCCCTGGAGCTGGGCGCGGGCCGCCGTGAGGTCGTGCACCGAGGCGGAGTCCACGCCCATGCGCGCGAGCGTCAGCGACAGGAGCTCGCACAGGTCGGGCTCGTCGTCGACGATCAGCACGCGGGGATTCGACATGGGCATGACTACGACTGCTCCCAGCGCGCGGGATCCGCGAACACGATGCGGAACACGCTGCCGCCGCCCTGCCTCGGCTCGAACACGAGCAGCGCCCGGTTGCACTGCGCCAGCTCGCGCGCAATGAAGAGCCCGAGCCCGGTGCCGCTGGTGCGCGACGTGAAGAACGGCTCGAAGATGCGGTCCGTGATCGTCGAGTCGATGCCCGGCCCGCGGTCGAGCACCTCGAGGTAGGGCCGGTTGCTGCCGGCGAGCCGGCCGACCCGGATCTCCACCTTGTCCTCCGCCATCTGCACCGAGTAGCGGAAGGCGTTCTCGCACAGGTTCCAGAGGATCTGGTGCAGGTGCGAGGGATCGACGCGGACCTCGACGTCCGGGTCCGGCGGCTCGACGACGAGCTGGCCCGGCTGGTGCCCGCCGGTGGTGATGAACTCCCCGGCGAAGTCGGCGAGCCACTCGCCGATCGGCATGCGCTCCGGCCGCGTGCCCTCGCGCCGCCCGAGTTGCTGCACGTTGCCGATGATGGTGGAGACGCGCAGGGCGTTGGTGCGGATGATCTCGCTCATGCGGCGGTTCGCCTCGGAGAGCTTCGCGTCCTCGGCGAGCAGCTGCGCCGCGTGGCTGATCGCGCCGATCGGGTTCCGGATCTCGTGCGCGATGGAGGCGGAGAGCCGGCCGAGCGCGGCGAGCCGGGTCTGCTGGATGCGGTCGTCGAGCGCGGTCAGGTCCTCGAGGAAGATCAGCACCGGCGGCGGCGTGGTCTTGCCGAGCGGCGCGAAGTGCGGGCGCACCTCGCGCAGCCCGTCCACGGCCAGCAGGTTGCCGCCGGCCGTGTCGGTCACGGGCTCGCTCTGGCGCCACATCGTGAGCAGGTACAGGAGCCGCGGCGACACCTCGCCGAGCAGCGCGTCGGCGGTCGCCTCCGCGCCGAGGATCTGGCGCCCCGACTCGTTGATCAGGCGGATGCGGTCCTGTTCGTCCACGACGACCAGGCTCTCGCGCAGCCGCTCGACGATGTACTGCGAGAGTTCCGCCAGGTTCGCGAGGTCGAGGTCGCGCTGGCGCACGAGCGCCTCGCTCTCGCGCAGCCGCTTCGCGATCGGCGCGACCGCGGCCGCCGCGATGAAGATCACGGCGCCGAGGAGGCCGGCGTGGATCAACTCGGACGAGTCCACGACCTCGTCGAGCCAGAGCGCGATCTGCTGGCCGAGCACGCAGAGCGCGGCGAGCGCCGCGACCGTGGCCGCGACGCGCGACGGCAGCAGCAGGCTCACGGCCGCGACCGGCAGGATCAGCAGCAGTCCCGCGCCGCTCGCGGCGCCGGCGCTCGCGAGCAGGAGCGCCGTGACGGCGGCGACGTCGATCGCGATGTGAATGAATCCTTGCGCCTCGAGCGAGGGCCAGCGCGTCTTCAGCAGCCCGATGCAGACGATGCCGCCCGCGAACCAGCCGATCAGCGTGTAGAGGTACAGCCCGGGAAACGCGGCGCCGAGCGCCTGCGGGCGCGATGCGAGCAGCGACAGCGCGAGCAGCACCGCGGGCACGCTCAGGCGGTAGAGATTGAGCAGCCCCAGCACGCGCCAGGCGAGTTCCGGATCGCCCGCGATTCTCTCGGCTTCGGCCGGGTTTTTCACGGCGGCAACTCTATCACGCAGGGTGTCCGGCACCGGCGGGTGCGAGGCGCGGAATGCGACGCCGTTCAAGTCACCCGTTAGAATGGCGTGATGAATCTCCACGAGTACCAGGCCAAGCGCCTGTTCGCCGACTACGGCGTGCCGGTGCCGGACGGCAGGGTCGCGGCGAACGAGTCGGAGGCGGTCGCCGCCGCGGGCGAGCTCGCCGGCCCGGTCTGGGTGGTCAAGGCCCAGGTGCACGCGGGCGGCCGCGGCAAGGCCGGCGGCGTGAAACTCTGCCGCTCGTCCGCGGAAGTCGGCCGGGCCGCGGCGGCGATGCTCGGGGAGCGCCTCGTCACGAAGCAGACGGGCGCCGCGGGCCTGCCGATCGGCCAGGTCTACGTCGAGTCCGGCAGCGCCATCGCCCGCGAGCTGTACCTGTCGCTGCTGCTGAACCGCGAGACCGGGCGCATCGCATTCGTCGCCTCGGCGGCGGGCGGGATGGACATCGAGGAGGTCGCGGCGAGAGAGCCGCACCGCATCCTGCGCGCGGACGTGGATCCGGCCGCCGGGCTCATGGGCTACCAGTGCCGGCGCCTCGCATTCGGGCTCGGTCTCGCGGATGCGCAGGTCGCGGAGTTCGAGCGCATCGCGCGTGCGCTGTACCGCCTCTACCTCGAGCGCGACCTGTCGCTCGTCGAGGTGAACCCGCTGATCGTCACGCAGGATGGCGCGCTCGTGGCGCTCGACGCCAAGATCAACGTCGAGGCGAACGCGCTCTTCCGCCAGCCGGCGCTGGTCGCGCTGCGCGACCCGTCGCAGGAGGACGCGATGGAGCGGGAGGCCTCCGCGCACGAGCTCAACTACGTCTCGCTCGACGGCAACATCGCCTGCATGGTCAATGGCGCCGGGCTGGCGATGGCGACCATGGACCTGATCCAGCTGCACGGCGGTCAGCCCGCCAATTTTCTCGATGTCGGCGGCACCGCGACGGCCGAGCGGGTGACCGCGGCGTTCCGGCTGATCCTCTCGAACGAGCGCGTGCGCGCGGTGCTCGTCAATATCTTCGGCGGCATCGTGCGCTGCGACGTGATCGCGGAAGGCATCGTGCAGGCCGTGCAGACCGTGGGCGTGAATGTCCCGGTCATCGTGCGGCTCGAAGGCACCAATGCGGACAGGGCACGCAGGATTCTTGCCGCCAGCCGGCTCGCGATCACGTCGGCGAAGGACCTGACGGACGCGGCGACCAAGGCGGTGAAGCTCGCGGGCGGCAGGGCGCGCCGATGAGCATCCTCGTCAGCCGCGCGAGCCGCGTGATCTGCCAGGGCTTCACCGGCAAGCAGGGCACTTTCCATTCCGAGCAGGCGATCGCCTACGGCACGAATCTCGTGGGTGGCGTGACGCCGGGCCGCGGCGGCAGCCGTCACCTGGACCGGCCCGTGTTCGACACCGTGCACGATGCGGTGGCGCAGGCGAAGGCCGATGTCAGCATGATCTACGTGCCGGCGCCATTCGCGGCGGACGCGATCCTCGAGGCCGCCGACGCCGGCATCCGGCTCATCGTCTGCATCACCGAGGGCATCCCGGTCAACGACATGGTGCGCGTCAGGGCGGCGCTCGCCGGCGGACGCTCGCGACTGGTCGGGCCGAACTGCCCGGGCGTGATCACGCCCGGCGAGTGCAAGGTCGGCATCATGCCGGGCTTCATCCACCAGCCGGGCCGGGTCGGCATCGTCTCGCGCTCTGGCACGCTGACGTACGAGGCCGTGTTCCAGACCACCCGGCTCGGCCTCGGCCAGTCGAGCTGCGTCGGCATCGGCGGCGACCCGGTGCGCGGCATGAACTTCATCGACGTCATCGCGCTCTTCGAGCGCGACCCGGGGACCGCTGGCATCGTCATGGTCGGGGAGATCGGTGGCAGCGACGAGGAAGCGGCGGCGGACTACATCCGCCGGCACGTGAAGAAGCCGGTGGTCGCCTACATCGCGGGCGTGACGGCGCCCGCCGGCAAGCGCATGGGCCACGCGGGAGCGGTGATCGCAGGCGGCAAGGGCACCGCGGCCGACAAGTACGCCGCGCTCGAGGATGCGGGCGTGCGCACGGTGCGCTCGCCGGCCGAGCTCGGCAGCGCCATGAAGAAGGCGCTGGCGGCGAAGCGACGGCCGCAGAGCAAGGGCCGCTGACGGGCGGGAGGCCATGAGCCGCGGTCTACGCATTGCGCTCGCCCAGTTCAACCCGACGGTCGGCGACGCGCCCGGCAACGCGGACCAGGTCATCGCGCGAGTCGCGCCCGCGCGGGAGCAGGGCGCGCTCCTCCTGGTGACGCCCGAGCTCGCGATCTCGGGCTACCCGCCCGAGGACCTCCTGTTCCACCGCGGCCTGCGCAAGCGCATCGAGGCCGGGCTCGCGCGCATTGCGGATGCCGCGCGGGGCATCGACATCCTGGTGGGCTACCCGGAATACACGGACACGACGCTGTTCAACACCGCCGCGTGGCTGCGCGACGGCGCCGTGATCGCGCGCTACCGCAAGCAGCGGCTGCCGAACTACCAGGTCTTCGACGAGAAGCGCTATTTCCAGGCGGGCGAGCGGCCGGTGCTGGTCGACATCGGCGGTGTGCGGGTGGCGCCGCTCATCTGCGAGGACGTCTGGCATGCGGACGTGGCCAGGGGCGCCCGGCAGGCGGGTGCGGAACTCGTGATCGCGCAGAACGCCTCGCCCTACCAGCAGGGCAAGCAGCCCGAGCGCGAGGCGAACCTCTCCGCGCGCGCCCGCGAGACCGGCCTGCCGTTCATCTACGTGAACCAGGTCGGCGGCCAGGACGAGCTCGTGTTCGACGGCTGCAGTTTCGCCGTAGACGCCGGCGCACGCACGGTGGCGCGCGCGCCCGCATTCGAGGAGGCCCTCGTCTTCGTGGACGTCGTCGAGGCCGGCCGCGGCGTGGACCTCGAGCCGGAGACGCTCGCGCCGCTGCCGGCGGGCGAGGAAAGCGTCTGGCGCGCGATCGTGACCGGCGTGCGCGACTACGTACGCAAGAACCACTTCGAGGGTGTCGTCATCGGGCTCTCGGGCGGCGTGGATTCGGCGGTCGTGCTTGCGCTCGCGGTGGACGCGCTCGGCGCGGAGCGCGTGCACGCGGTGATGATGCCGTCGCGCTACACGTCCTCGGTGTCGGAGAAGGACGCGGCGGCGATGGCGCGCGCGCTCGGCGTGCGTTACTCGGTGATCCCGATCGAGGGCATGTTCCAGGCGACGCTCGCGGCGCTCGAGCGCGAATTCCGCGGCCTTGCGGCGGACGCGACCGAGGAGAACATCCAGGCGCGCTGCCGCATGATGCTGTTGATGGCGATCTCGAACAAGACCGGGCGCATGGTGCTCACGACCGGCAACAAGAGCGAGATGTCCGTGGGCTACGCCACGCTCTACGGCGACATGGCCGGCGGCTTCGCGCCGATCAAGGACTGCAGCAAGACGCTGGTGTGGAAGCTGGCGCGCTGGCGCAACCGGCAGTCGCCGGCGATCCCGCAGCGCACCATCGACCGGCCGCCGACCGCGGAGCTGCGCGAAGGCCAGCTCGACAGCGACTCGCTGCCGCCCTACGACGTGCTCGATCCCATCCTCGAGGCCTTCATCGAGGGCGACCGGCACGTGGACGAGATCGTGGCCATGGGGTACGAGCGCGCGACCGTCGTGCGCGTGCTCGACATGGTCAAGCGCAACGAGTACAAGCGGCGCCAGGGTCCGCCGGGCGTGCGCGTCAGCGGCCGCGCCTTCGGCCGCGACTGGCGCTACCCGATCACCTCCGGCTACCGCCCCGGCGAATCCTAGAAAAAAGGGGACGCACCCCTATTTCCAAGTCCCCATCGCTCGACCCGGAAACAAGGACCTGGAAA
>Ga0209398_1001289_pt1 | contig 13203 bp, 9 predicted proteins | sample AshMeaBigSpring_FD_184125 | JGI IMG/M metagenome (GOLD analysis project Ga0209398, IMG submission 184125) | Groundwater microbial communities from Big Spring, Nevada to study Microbial Dark Matter (Phase II) - Ash Meadows Big Spring (SPAdes)... | ecosystem: Environmental > Aquatic > Deep... | reverse complement strand
ATACTGAAATTTTATTTTATTCAGAATATAGCCTTTGTAAAAATATTCCCACACCAAATTCATTACACCCAATCCTAATAATAATGCTGCTAAATATTGGGCTATTAAAATAGGTGCATCTTCAGGAATTGGACTTACGTGATGCATGAGGAAAAAACAAATGGTTGCATAAATAGCACCCCACACATTAAACTGTTCGCCTAAATGGTGATGAAAACCATACAAAGACAACGCAAATACAAGAATAATAATGGTAATTATAAAACCCGGTTTTACTTTTACTGATGGGCCATGTCCACTCATAAACGTTAATTATAATAGATAGCTTAGTTTTTCGAGTGGTAAATATATTAAGTTCAGTTTATAAAAAACACATTCACAATTTCGATTACTTTAAGATAGATGTTTTACTACAAAATGTACAAATTAGCAACAATGAAGATTGGATGAAATTTGAATGAAGAATGAGTAAAATAATTGCAACTAGGGATATTTTAAAAAATGAATTAGCGTCTTTATGGTTTATATAAATTAAACAACCAATCTTTTTTGTGATTCTTCTTTTTTTTAAAACCAAAAATGTGCGTAACGCAAAAATTTAGTTGGTGACCATAATTTACTTCATTTGTTTTTCGCAAGTTGATAAATGAAGTCTGAAAATTTACACCCACATTAAAATGCTTATTTATAAAATACTTTCCATCAACTAATAGACCGCTTAACAAACCCTCTTTGAATGTAGCAGAGTCAGGTACACCAAAAGAATTCGCAAGTCCTGTAGATTGTCTGAATTTATTTAATGTTATACCATAACCCCAAGAGAATTTTTTGCACACATGATGATTTGAAAATGAAGCAAAAAAATTTGTATTGATATTGGTATCGAAAGATCTTAATACAACAAAATTTGCAACAAAAGGAAATTGTCGGTTACTTTTAATACCTATACCAATGTTTAAATAATTATTTTTGTTATAATATTTTATTAACCCGAAATCGAATCCTAAAAAACCAGAAGTATTAATTGAAGTCTCATTTTTACTTTTCGTACTTATAAAACTATAATTAGAAATTGTTGTGTAAAATTGAGTTTTTTTAAATCTGTAATCTTGTGCAAATGCTATTTGCTTAACAACAAAAGTGCATATTAAAAAAATAAGCATTTTTATTCTCATTGTTTGGTTCATTTTTATTCAAAAATTTACTATAAAACAAAACATTAAATATTAAAATCATTATCCGTATTGATAAGTTTACTTGTTTTCAATTATTTTTCTTTCTCCAGCCTTTTAACTCTTAGGTGTAATTACAAAAAGCGTTCTTTAAAATCTGCCATACCTCTTACATTTGAGCCTAAAGTATTATACAATTCATTAACCGTGGCACCTACAACATTGTCATCGTTTATTTCAGTATTAACTACAGATGTTACATTTAATTTCCATCTTTCAAATTATTATGTCTAGCAATTTACAAATGCTCAAATGCTTTCTTAATTTAATTTTTTAAAGAAAAACATAGCCCTCTTAGTTTTTAAAAAGGGCTATGAAATTTACAAATAGATTATTACTTCACATAAAATGCATAGAAAAAATTCAAATCTAAATTACTATCCACTATTTGAGGGAAATGTTTATTGACTAAATGAATATTTTTTGAAACTGTGTTTAATTTAAAGAATAAACCTGCTTTATATTGTCCGTCGTTTGCAATAAAATTTCTGATATCTCCATTTTGAATTGAAAATAACCCCCTTTTATTAAGTATGATTGCAAATGATAAAGCAAAGGGTTTATTTCTTACATCAAAATCACCAATAAAATAGGTATTGTTACGCATTTGTATATTTCCACTTATTGCATTTACAGGAATAACATTCGTTATTTGTAAAATTTTTTTATTTAATGTATCAAATTCACTAAGATAAAACCATAAAGAAGCCTCATTTAAACTGTGTATTTTAACTTTTTCGCCTAAAGTTGTTAACGAGGGTAAAGAGTCAGGAACAATAAAACTAAACACCAAGGTATCACCTAATTTATATACTTCCTTCTCAACATTTAGTGTGCCTACTAAAGTAATGGGTGGCCAGTTTTTCGAGTCTGAATTACTATAATTACATCCAAAAGAAAATAATAATAAAATAACTATGGCAAAAATCCTAATTAAAGTAAATATTGTTTTTATATCAATTGACATAGAAGTTAGTTATGATTATTATAAATTAATTGAACGTCAGTTCTATTAAACCTTGGGTACAATTGTAAAAAGCGTTCTTTAAAATCTGCCATACCTCTAATGTTTGGGCCTAAAGTATTATACAATTCGTTGGTGGCGGCACAAATAGTTATATACTACTTTTACAATTTAAAAGAATATCTTACTCGTAATGAAATTGCAGTAAAATTATTGATATTGTTTTTTCTAGAAATTCCACCTAAGCCTGATTGAAAACTTACACCTACGTCTAATGGTTCTAAAATTGCATAACCTACCATACAATTTAATCCTATCAACTTAGCATCTTCACTTTGCTGTATCAGATTATTATTTGCATCATAATAGTTATTAGTGTAATTTATGTTGTTTAACGAAATACCGTAACTAAATTTTAATTTATTTATTGAATGATTGTTAGCTACAGTCATGTATCCAAATAAAATTCTGCTACTCTCATTGATATATCTCGGATGGATATTTATGTTTATTTGATTGGTTTTAAAACCCAAACTTCCAGTAATAAAAGAATTTTTCTTTGAATAAATTTTCAGTCCTAACTCAAGGCCTCCAAATCCATTCTTATTAATTCTTGTGTTGTTATATTTTGCTGATATAAAATTGTAAAAAGGCATTTCAACAAAAGCAGAAACTTTCTTGTTTTGATTTTTTTGAGCAAACACAAAATGGAAACTAAATAAACAAACCAGCAAGAATATAAATTGTATTCTATTCACAATAGCATTCATATAATAATATTTTAAACCAAATTAAAAAATTAAGGCAATCATATGGCTTAGGCAATATTTAGGTAAATTTTTTATTGATTTCCATTATACACATTCTGTACATCACTTCTATTAAACCTTGGGTACAATTGCAAAAAGCGTTCTTTAAAATCTGCCATACCTCTTACATTTGAGCCTAAAGTATTATACAATTCATTAACCTTGGCACCTGCAACATTGTCATCGTTTATTTCAGTATTAACAACTGGTGTTACATTTAATTTCCATCTTTCAAATTATTATGTCTAGCAATTTACAGACGCACAAATGCTTTCTTAATTTAATTTTTTAAAAAAAACATAGCCCTCTTAGTTTTTAAAAAGGGCTATGAAATTTACAAATAGGTTATTACTGCACATAAAATGCATAGAAAAAATTTGACATTGAGTTATTGTCAACCATGTCGGGAAAATGCTTATTAAGAAGGTGGATATTCTTTGATGCAGTATTTAGATTAAAAAACAAACCTGCTTTGTAAGAGCTATTGTTAGCAATAAAATCTCTAATATCTCCATTATATACAGAAAACAACCCTCTTTTATTAAGTACAATTTGAAACTTCAAACCAAAAGGTTTATTGCTTTTATCAAAGTCAGCAATAAAATAAGTTTTATTAACAATTCTTATACTTCCAATAGAAGCTATCAAAGGAATTGAAGTATTTAATGGGAGGATTTTTTTTATTTTATTTAATGTATCATATTCATCAAAGTTGAACAATAGAGATGCCTCATTCAAGTTATGTATTTTTATTTTTTCGCCTGTTGTTGTTAACGATGGTAATGAATCTGGAACAAGAAAAGTAAATATTAAAGTATCGCCCAATTTGTATACTTCCTTTTCCGTGTTTATATTACCTGTTAAAACTACTGGCGGCCAATTTTTTGAATCAAGGTGACCATAATTACATCCTACAAAAAAGATGAAAGCGTTAGCTATAAATAAAAACTTGATTAGCAAGCTATTAAACCTAATTTTAAGTTTGAACATATAAATGGTTAATGGTTATTATAAATTTGTTGAACATCATTTCTATTAAACCTTGGGTACAATTGCAAAAAGCGTTCTTTAAAATCTGCCATTCCTCTGATGTTGGGGCCAAGTGAATTGTAAAGTTCGTTTGTAGTTGCTCCAGCAACTACATCCCAACCTTCATTTATTGGGTCGTTTGTCACAGGCGTTACACTTATATTCCCATCTTGTAAATCATTAAATATTCCTGTAGGTATCCAGTTGTTTATAAATGTTCTATTGCTTTCGATAAAAGTTATTGTTCTTCTAAAATTTCCTTCAGCCCTTTTCCACCCATTTGGGTACACTTGTATGCTAACTCTATCACCAATAAACTCAGCCCAACTTTCAGCAATTTGTACATTTTCGCTCCACAAACTTCCGTATGTTCCATACCCTAAATCTTTACCGTTAAACCAATCACCTATAGTGGTACCAACAGTATTAACCATTAACCCCATATAAAACGCATGACCTGCTTTTATAAAATGACTAGCATGCCCCATTTCATGAAAAATCACTTGCGATATAGCCGAACTAAATACGTTTTTAGTTGCTGAATAAAGATAATCATTCTGATTCTTACTGGCACTTAATATCATATCGGGCAAAATTCTAACGCCCATTAAAGCTCTTAAGTTAGGTAACTCTAATGCTAAATCTATATTTGTATTTAACAAAGTATTTGCAAAATTTTCAATAACCGCATTCGATAAGTTTACATAATTTAATAATGGTGCTAAATTCCAGTCTAAACTATTGCTCCAAATTGCCCAAATATTTAAATGTGTGGGGCCAGCAGATATTCCGTTTTGAGTACAAAAGTTTCTATACCGTGCAACCCCATTTAAAATATGTGCCCAATACCTTGCTTGGTTGTGTTGTGTGTAGTTTATATTTATGTTTTCTAAACTACCTCTACCTATCCAACCATGTACATGTATGCTACCTACTAAAAAACCAAGATTTAAAGGCTTAACAGTAACATTATTATTTCTTGCCTGCGTAATAACAATGGTTCCTACCAGAAAACGCCATGGAATTTGAAAATAACCATCATTATTGGTATGCGTAAAAATAGGCACACCAAATACCAAGGTGTAAACCCTACTACCCATTACTGGCTGATTTTGACCAAGTTCTGTATCAGTATATCTTACAAAACCTCTAGGTCGCTTAAATACAGAACCAAAAAAATGCGTTTGCGTATTTTCTGAAACTTGTTCTTGGCTTACAGGATTACTATTAATTACATTTTCATGCATTAATTCTTGGGCTTCTGTAAGTGAAATATAGCCGGCATCAACTAAACTATAAAGAAACACAGGGTCTTGGTCGTTTACAGGTTGGTACAGCGTATCAATAATTGTGGGATGTATATTGTTTACGTATGTATCAATATAATTATCAGTAATAGGTATATAAGCATATATATTTCCATTTTGGTAAAATCCAGATGTATTTTCGTTCAAACTAGAAGCTTCGCTGTAAACTTCTCCATTGGCAAATGGGAAATTAAATACATGTGCCAAATTATCGTGTTGTAAAATTTGTAGTGTTTCTGGGTCAATATCTGTTGGAGAGTATGTTATATAAACTGATTGACTTTCATCCGGTATTTCATAATACTCTGTTTCATAGTTTGTGGTGGAACTATACGTCGTTATTTCATTATTCCCTTTAAAATCTGCTTTTGTTATTTTGTATTTCTTAATTACTTCCCTTGCATGGCTAATTGAAAGTGGGTTTTGTTTGGCTTCAGGCTTTTTAAACGTGTTTGAATCGGGTGTTTGTGTAATTGGATTGGTTTCTTTTTTTGAACAAGAGTAAAAGATAAATGCTAAAAAAAGAATTGATAAAATTTTTCTCATTGGATTTAAGTTTGTTTCAATACCAAAACAAATATTTTTTAATATAATCAACAAATTCACTTTAAACATTTTTAGCATACTCACAACCTTTAGTTATAACCTATTTTCATAATAAAAGCTACAAACTTTATCCTCAAAATCAATTGTATATACCTATTTTTACAAAACTAACAACTGTTCGTTTTATGAATATACAAATTAGCCGCAATGAAGATTGGATGAAACTATTGGTAAGCAAAACCAATCAACTTGTAGATGTTATCAAATTAGGTGGAGGTAAAAAAGCAATTGAAAAACAACATGAAAAACAAAAACTAACAGCAAGAGAACGCATTGCTTTTTTAATAGATGAACAAACCAACTTTACAGAAATAGGAAGTTTTGCAGGTTACGAAATGTATGCAGAACATGGTGGTTGCCCTTGTGGTGGCACTGTTGGTGGTTTGGGTTATGTAAGTGGTAGATTGTGTGTAATTGTGGCCAACGACCAAACCGTAAAAGCAGGTGCTTGGTTTCCTATTACTGGCAAAAAAAACCTTCGATTACAAGAAATTGCCCTCGAAAATAATTTACCCATTATTTATTTAGTAGATAGTGCAGGCGTGTACTTACCGCTACAAGATGAGATTTTTCCCGATAAAGAGCATTTTGGCAGAATGTTTAGAAATAATGCTAAAATGAGTGCTGTTGGAATTACGCAAATTGCAGCTGTTATGGGTGCTTGTGTTGCCGGTGGAGCTTACTTGCCCATTATGAGTGATGAAACATTGATGGTAGAAGGAAATGGTAGTATTTTTTTAGCTGGTTCCTATTTGGTAAAAGCTGCCATTGGTGAAGATATTGACAACGAAAAATTAGGTGGAGCTGAAACACACAACAGCATTAGTGGTATTGCAGATTATAAGTTTGCTACTGAACAAGAATGTTTATTGCACATCAAAAAAATCATTGGCAAAATTGCAAAACCACAAACAGCTGGTTTTGATAAAATTGCATCAACAGCACCATACAAATTGCCTGAAACTATTTATGGCATTATGCCAGAAGGAAATACCAAACCTTATGATGTTACAGAAATTATTCATACAATAGTTGATGGATATATAGAAAATGGAAATGTACAATCTACTTTTGATGAGTTTAAAAAAGATTATGGCAAAACCATTGTTTGTGGATATGCAAGAATAGATGGCTGGGCTGTTGGAATTGTTGCCAATCAACGCTTAATTACCAAAACCGCTAAAGGCGAAATGCAAATGGGTGGTGTAATTTATAATGATAGTGCAGACAAAGCTGCTAGATTTATTATGAATTGTAACCAAAAGAAAATTCCACTCGTTTTTTTACAAGATGTAACTGGTTTTATGGTTGGCAGCCGTAGCGAACATAGCGGTATTATAAAAGATGGAGCTAAATTGGTAAATGCTGTAGCCAATTCTGTAGTTCCAAAAATTACGATTATTATCGGCAATTCTTACGGTGCTGGCAATTATGCTATGTGTGGCAAAGCCTATGATCCTCGTTTTATTTATGCTTGGCCAAGTGCTAAAATTGCAGTAATGGGTGGTGAACAAAGTGCCAAAACATTATTACAAATTCAAGTTGCAGGCATGAAAGCCAAAGGCAAAGAGGTAACCACTGCAGAAGAAAATGAATTGTACAATTCTATAAAATCTAGCTACGAAAAGCAAACTTCACCGTATTATGCAGCGGCAAGATTGTGGGTAGATGAAATTATTGACCCAATAACAACAAGAGATAGAATTAGTGCAGCTATTGAAGCAGCCAATCATCAACCCAAAATAGAAGAATTTAAACTAGGCGTTTTTCAGGTATAAATTTTAATGTAAAGTACTTTTTAGGTTGTACGTTTGTTTAAATTTAAGTAACTAATCGAATTTAAAATTTATGAAGGCCTATCCTATTTTTCAGGTGAATGCATTTACCAATAGTATTTTCGGTGGAAATCCGGCAGCTGTTTGTCCATTAAATGCATGGTTACCAACAGAAGTGATGCAAGAATTGGCGAAAGAAAACAACTTATCAGAAACTGCATTTTTTATACCTGATGGCGATATTTTTCATATTCGTTGGTTTACGCCTGAAATTGAAATAGATTTGGCTGGTCACCCTACTTTGGCTACAGCACATGTTATTTTTAAATATTTTGGTTATACCAAAAACGATATTACATTCAACAGCAATAGCGGATTATTGCATGTTAAAAAAACAGAAGGATCTTTATTGGAAATGAATTTTCCAAGTAGAATGCCACAAAAATGCAATCCTCCATTGGCATTAATTGAAGGCATCAATCATCAACCACAGCATATTTATAAAAGCAGAGACTACGTTTTGCAATACAGCACACAAGAAGAAGTAGAAAACTTTAAACCCGATTTTATTTGGTTAAATAGAATTGATGCATTGGGTGTAATAGCTACAGCACCTGGAAATGATTGTGATTTTGTAAGCAGATTTTTTGTGTTGAATTCAGTAATTGAAGAAGATCCTGTAACTGGTTCTGCACATGCAAGTTTAATTCCTTTTTGGAGTGAAATTTTGGGTAAGAAAAAAATGCTTGCTAAACAAATTTCTAAACGTGGAGGCATTATTCATTGTGAAGATAAAGACGACAGAGTAACCATTTCTGGTGAATGTGTTTTATATATGAAAGGTGAATACTTTTTGCCATAATTTTTGTCATAAAACCTCATCTTTTCTCACTAAAATTTCTTTTAAATACATTCATGTCGCATCCTTTACTTATTTACACCGATGGAGCAGCTCGTGGAAACCCTGGTCCTGGTGGTTATGGAATTATACTGATTTGGGGAGAAACAAAAAAAGAAATTGCTCAAGGTTATCGTTACACCACCAATAACCGTATGGAATTAATGGCTGTAATTGTGGCTTTAGAAAGTTTAACGAGAAAAAATATTCCTGTAAACATTTTTACAGATAGCAAATATGTGGTAGACAGCATTCAAAAGCGTTGGCTAGATGGATGGATGAAAACCGACTTTAAAGGTGGCAAAAAGAACAAAGATTTGTGGACTCGCTATTATCATTTATCGAAACAATTTAGCATTCAAATCAATTGGGTAAAAGGACACGCAAGTAATGAAATGAATAATAGATGCGATATTTTGGCAACCACAGCAGCCGATGGAAAAAATTTATTAGTTGATGAAGGATATGAAGCATTGAGTGAATAGAGTAACTAGTTCATTTCTCTGTAATCATAAAAAATCCCTTGAAATTAATTCTCAAGGGATTTTTTATGTATAGTAAAATGATTGTTCGCTAGTTTAAACTTCTAAAGTCTACAGGAACCAATTTACTTACGCCAGGTTCTTGCATGGTAACGCCATAAATTACATCTACAGCACCCATCGTTTGTTTGTTGTGTGTAACAATAATAAACTGAGAATTGTCGCTAAATTTCTTAATCATTTGGGTAAATTTACCAACGTTTGCATCGTCTAATGGAGCATCAACTTCATCTAAAATACAGAATGGTGCAGGTTTAATTAAGTAAATAGCAAACAATAAAGCTGTAGCCGTTAAGGTTTTTTCTCCTCCACTTAATTGGGTAATTGAAGAAGGGCGTTTTCCCTTCGGTTTTGCAATAATTTCAATTCCTGTTTCTGCTAAATTTTCTGGATTTACCAATATCATGTCAGCAGTATCTTCTTCAGTAAATAAGGCTTTAAACACCTTTTGAAAGTTATCTCTAACCTTATTAAACGTATCTAAAAATTGTTGATTGGCTGTAGACTCTACTTCTTGAATGGTTTGTAATAAGCTATCTTTTGCAGAAACCAAATCATTCTTTTGTTCCAAAATAAAATCGTACCGTTTTTTCATTTCTGTGTATGCTTCAATGGCTGTAGGGTTTACTTCACCCATATTATCCATACGCTTACGCATTCTGTCGCTTGTTGCTTGCAATTCTTCAAGCGGTGTTTCAGAAGTTCTTGGTTGAGCCAAAACTTGGTCTAATTCTATCTTAAACTCTACATGCAAACGTTCTTTCATTCCTGCTAATTGCAGTTTTAGTTCGTTTAACTTGTCTTTAATTTCATTTAAAGAAGCATCTAAAAGTTCTTTACTTTTTATTTTTTGCTTTAAGTCGGTTTCTTTTACTTGCAATGCATTTCTTAAGTTGTAAAATGCTTGGTCTGCTTCATTTAGTTTCTTTTCTTCTTCTTCTTTTGTACGCATCAATGCCAACAAAGCTTCTTCACTATTTGCCAATGCTTGAATGCCCTCTTCAATATGTGTAGCTGCATCGGTTAATTGAGCCGAATTGTTATCGATTTGAACATGCAAATCGTTCAATTGATTCTGCTTAAATGTAAGTTCTTGTTGTAGTGTATTGATTTTGCTTTGCTGCTTGGTTAGCTGTAAATTATTATCGTTATAAGCAGCAGATGCCTGTTGATAATCTGCTTCTGCAAGTTTATAATCTTGTTCTACAAGTTTTAATTCTTCTGCAATTTGTAACAAAGAATTATTTAATTCAGTTAAAGTTTCTCTTGTAGTTGCAATTGCATCTTGTTCGTCTTCTAAGCGTATTTGTAAATCTTCTATTCTTTGTAATGCATTTGCTTGTGCTGCTTGCGTATTTTCTATTTTATTTTTTACAGCGAAAACTTGGTTGGTTAGCTGGTTAATTTCGTTCTCTGTTTGCTTAATTACATTTTCTTTCAACTGTTCGTTATAACCAATTACACGATTGTGCATGGTTTGAATGTTGGCTTTTAACGACTGAACAACAGCATCTAACAAAACAATTTCATCATTTAGTTTTTCTAAATTTTTTGCTCTACCAATTTTCTTTCCTTCAAATAAACCAACACTTCCACCGGTAAGTGTATATTTTCCTTTAACGTATTTACCCGTTTTTTCTAGTACAATTCCCACATTTGTTGATGCAAAAGCTTCATCTGTTTCTGCAATAAAAACGTTGGCTAATAAATAATGAGCTAATTTTTCATAGGCAGCATCTACTTCAATTACATCAAGAGCTTTTATGGTTTGATGAGGCTGTGGTAATTCTGCAATTTCTTGCTGCACCAATTGATCTAAAATAAAGAAATTGGCTTTACCTTTTTTGTGTTGATCTAATAACTGAACAGCCTGTAAACCTTCTTGTAAATTATTTACTACGTAATAATTTAAATAAGGTTCTAATACATTTTCTACAGCAGTTCTATACGCTTCGTTTACATAAATGATATCTGATAAAATAGGTGCGGCATGATTCCAATTTGGATTTTTATGTAAAAATTTAATGCTTTCAGGATAACCCTCCATCGAGTCAATTAAACTTTTTAATAAATCATGTTCGTTTCTTTTAGCATCTAATTTTCTGCTTTCTTCTGCCAATTGATGACGAAGTGCTTCTACTTCTTGTTGTGTGGCTAAAATATTTTGTTTGGTAGCTTCATGTTGTTCTTGCAATAAAGCTAAATCTGAACGTTTATTGGCTAAAATATCTTCTTTCTCAACCAATTCTGCTTCTAATTGGTGCAATAAGTAGTTCCTATTCGTTTGCTCATCTTGCAATTGTGCAGCTGTACGTTGAATATTTTGGATAGAAGTATCTGCAACTGCAACTTTTTTTTCTGCATCAAATTGGTTGCGTTGAATACTTTGATATTGATTTCTAAGAGCATCAACACCTAAACGTTTATCATCGAAAATCTGACGTTTATCGTCTATATCTTGTTTTGCATGTGCCAATTTAAATTGCAATTCTTGTAATACATTGGCTTCTTCACCAATTTGTATTTGCGTAAATTGAATACTATCGGCTAAGTTTTTTAACTGTCCTTCTGCTTTGTGTAAAAAGTCTTTAATGTTGGTTTCTTTTTCTTTTAAGTAATGAAGCTTTTGCGATGCTAAGTTTTTCTCATTTTCTTTTGTTCGCAAATTTTGTTGCAATGCATTAAAGTTTGATTGTAGACTATGCAATACTCTTTCTTTTTCTACAAAGCCTACTTTTTCTTGTTCTAATGCTGCTTCATCTGTAGCAACTTCAGCGTCTAAACGTAATTTCTTGTTGGTTTCGTTTTCTTGTTGTTCGTTTAATTCTTTGTAAGTAATGTTAAAACCTTCTAATGCTGCTTTAGCTAACTCAACGGCTATCTCTTTATATTCTTTTTTAAGTTCGTAGTATTTTTCTGCTTTTTTCGCTTGATTTTCAAGTGTTTTTAGCTGGTTATTTATTTCAAAAAGTAAATCTTCTATACGGGCTAAATCTTGCTCTGTAGCGTCTAATTTAGATTTTGCTTCCTTTTTTCTTGTTTTGTAAATGGTAATTCCTGCTGCTTGTTCTAGCATTCTACGACGGCTATTTTCTTTATCTCGAATAATATCGTCTACCATTCCTAATTCAATAATCGCATAACTATCGGTACTAATTCCGGTATCTAAAAAAAGGTTGTGAATATCTTTTAATCTACAGCTAACATCGTTTAGCTTGTATTCGCTTTCACCATTTTTATAAAATCTACGAGTAACGGTAACGGTACTAAATTCTGTTGGTAATAAGTTTCTAGTATTTTCAAAAGTTAAACTTACTTCTGCCAATCCACTTGCACTTCTAGTTTTTGAGCCATTAAATACCAAAGCCCCTTGATTTTCACTACGTAATGCACTAATTTTTTGTTCACCAATTACCCAACGAATGCTGTCTATGATATTGCTTTTTCCGCAACCATTTGGCCCAATAATTCCAGTAATTCCTTCATCGAAACTTACTACAGTTTTATCGGCAAAACTTTTAAATCCTTTAATTTCTAAGCTCTTTAAACGCATACACTAACCCATTTTAGTATCTGCGAACATACGTAAATAGTATCTGAACTAACAGTGTACACAAGCAGTTGTGGAGAAGTGGTGAGAAAACTTTACATTTTATATATTATTTTAAATTTAAAATACTCATTTTCAACATTTTATAAAATTTATTGAAAATGTAATTTTAAACAAATGAAATGTTTTGAAAATAAAGATCTGATCACTGATTATTAAACTATACAAACAAGCATTTAATAAACTGATTATCAATTATTTAAATTAATTATTTTCAAATAAATAATGATTACTAAAAGACTAGAGGAATAACAGATTAAGGTGTATAACTATTTTTTATTTTGGGGATAAATGCAAATGAATAAAGAACCCAATAATTATCAAGTATAAATATAAGTCTGAAATATTTGCTACTTCTAGCTTTGATGTTACCAAGCAACTACCCTATTTTTGCAGCCGCTTTTGCTGCATAGAATGACGAACGTACAAGA
>Ga0209398_1001288_pt1 | contig 13213 bp, 11 predicted proteins | sample AshMeaBigSpring_FD_184125 | JGI IMG/M metagenome (GOLD analysis project Ga0209398, IMG submission 184125) | Groundwater microbial communities from Big Spring, Nevada to study Microbial Dark Matter (Phase II) - Ash Meadows Big Spring (SPAdes)... | ecosystem: Environmental > Aquatic > Deep... | reverse complement strand
GAAAGCTACCAGTCGTCAGTCGGGCCAACAAGGGCGGACGGCCTCGATGATTGGGCAGCGGGTGGATTCCGCGCCGGCTGGGAAGGCTCAAAAAACGACAACTGTTTTTCCGACGCTCCGGCGGTTGCGGATCCCGACGAGGCGGTCGCTGGATTGCTCCAGAGAAATGGTTTCCAGCGCCGGCACGGACAGCCCCCCATCCTCGAGCATCCGGCAGCAGGCGAGCCCCGCCCGGACAATGTTCGCCTCCGCAGACGGGCCGGCGCGGTGCCCCGCACCGAGTGCGAGCTGGTGGAAGCTCAGACTCCGGGAAAAAACATCCCGGTATTCCGACGGACGCACGACGTCGACCAGCTCGACCAGCTCGCCCTCGAATGCCAGGCATTCCGCCACGACGAGATCTTCCTCCGGCCCGACGGTATCGAGCGCGCGGTCAACCCCGCGCCCGTCCGTGATCTCCAGCACCCGTGCGGCAACATCCTCCGCGCGGTAGTCGATGGCGTGAGTGGCCCCGAGCCGGCGGACGTAGTCGTGGTTCTTCGCGGAACACGTCGTGATGATGGATCGAACCCCGATCGCCCAAGCGATCTGGATGGCAAATCCCCCGACCCCGCCGGAGCCGCCTGTCACAAGAAACGAAAGTCCGTCCGTGAGCCGGAGCTTGTCGTGGAGCGCCCGCCAAGCGGTCCAGCCGGCACAGGGCGTCGCGGCGGCGATTGCCGGAGCGACAGGGGGGTGCGGGATCAGCGTGGCCGCCTTGTGGATGGAGAATTCCGCGAGGCCACCATGCGGTCGCAACATGTTCCCGTGATAAAGCACCCGGTCGCCAATCTTCCAGCCAGAGACACCCTCACCGGCAGCGACAATTTCCCCGGCGACATCGAGCCCCGGTGTCCAGTTGGCATCCATGTCCGGCACCATGTCTTTCCACAGAGAAATCTTGGCGTCCACCGGGTTGAGCCCGCAGGCAGCGACCTTCACCAGTACGTCGCCAGGACCGGGAGCGGGAACGGGCAGCTCGCGGAGTGAAAACGCATCGCTCGCCGGATTAAACGTGAGGGCCTTCATTGTCATGCTCACAGGTGAACAGCAGTCAGGCCTCAGGGAGCAGGAGCCCGGCTGGCAACGGTCACAGGCGCAGCGATCGGGCGCCAGGAGAAAATCATCTCGCCGGCATCAGGAACGGAGCCACGACGCAGGAGAGCCCGAGGAGGGAGAAGATGATGAGGGTCAGAAGCGAGAGGATCATCGGTTTGGGATGGGTTGGGGTTGAGCGGCTTCGTCCAAGCCGCTGGAGGGAGAACCGAGCCGCCGGCACGATCAGGAAAAACAAAAAAACTGATCGGCCGGCGGCCCGTGTTGCTGCCTTAACCGAGAGATTAGACGCCTCCCGGTGGCGGACGTTCAAAAAAAGATCTGGATGGAGCTTTTTTTGACGCATTGACCAGCCGGAGATCCCAGCGGCTTGACAAACCGGCTTGGCAACTCCTGCAAATCCTTGGCAAGCGTGTGGAATCGTGGTAAGTGTCCGCGTTCCCGTGAGAATTCTTCCTGCCCTGATCATCCTCCTTCTCGCCGCCGCGTCCGCCATGGCCCAGACGCAGGAGCGCAAGCTCATGGACCGGATGCTGAAGCCCGATCTCCAGCGTGGAAACCCGTTTCAGAGCCGCTCCTACAGTGGCGGCGGCGCAATGGCTCTCCGGCCGGCCCAAATGGGAGGCCGCACGTTCGAGGGCGCCAAGGGCGCCAACATCAAAGATTTCGCGTTTACCAGATCGTTTCTCGGCCTCAAGAACCCCTGGTTCGGCAAGAAGGTCTGCGAGACAAAGGATGCCTCGCTCTGGTCGAAATCGGTGGTGATGAATGCCGACAAGGAGGTCCCGGTGCGCAAGGCGGAGGCAGTGGGCAGCTACTACAGCTCGGGCAAGACCGCGAATTTCGGCTCGCCGGTCGTCCCGGTACGGGAGTTCATCCCCGCCCCGGCCAGCCCGGGCGCAGTCAGCCAGATCACTGACAAGATCAAAGACAAGATGACCATCGACGAGATCCGCGATCTGTTGAACAAGCCGCGCTGAGCATGCCAGTCCAATCCCAACTTTCTATTCTGACCCGCGGTTGCGCCAAGATCCTGAGCGAGGACGACCTCGCCGCCAAGCTCGCGCTCGGCCGGCCGCTCAAGGTCAAGCTCGGCGTCGATCCGACGGCCCCGGACATTCACCTCGGCCACAGCATCGCCCTCTCGAAGCTGCGCGAATTTCAGGACCTCGGCCACGACGCGATCCTCATCATCGGCGACTTCACCGCGATGATCGGCGATCCCAGCGGACGCTCGGTCACGCGTCCTCAGCTCACGCATGACCAGGTCCTCGCCAACGCCAAAAGCTTCCAGGAACAGGCATTCAAAATCCTCCGCCGCGACCGCGCCCGGATCGTCTTCAACGGCGAGTGGTTCGAGGGCATGAGCTTCGAGGAGGTCATCAAGCTCAACAGCCGCGTCACCCTCCAGCAGATGCTCGTCCGCGAGGACTTCCGCGACCGCCTCGACCGCGGACAGCCGATCCGCGCCCACGAGATCCAATACCCGATCATGCAGGGCTGGGACTCGGTCATGATCAAAGCGGATGTTGAACTGGGCGGCACCGACCAGCTTTTCAATATCATGGTTGGCCGCGACCTCCAGCGCGAGGAGGGGATGCCCCAGCAGGTCGCCATGGTCATGCCGATCCTCGAGGGGCTCGACGGACACCAGAAAATGAGCAAGAGCCTCGGGAACTACGTCTCGCTCAACGACTCGCCCGGCGACATATTTGGAAAGCTTATGAGCATCAGCGACGAGCTGATGGCCCGCTACTACGACGTTCTCCTCCACGAGGCGATCCCTGGCGGCACGCATCCGATGGAGGCAAAAAAAGCGCTCGCCCGCCGGATCGCCGCCCGCTTCCACAGCGAGGACGAGGCCGCCCGCGCGCTTGAGGATTTCAACACCCGCTTCAGCGCCCGCGACCTTGACTCGGCCGACCTGCCGGAATTTGTTCCGGGAGCGGCCCGCGACTTTGTGAGCCTCGTCGTCGAGGCCTACGCGCGGTGCTTTCAAGCCACCCGCTCGCGCTCGGACGCCCGGCGCCTCGTCGAAGGCGGCAGCGTCCAGTGGCGCGGGGAAAAGGTCGCCGATGCAAAGGCCGTTCTGCCCGCTGGCGAGGCCGGCGTCCTCAAACTCGACAAGACCCGCGCGGTCCGCATCGCCGGGTAGTTTGTCCGCTCCTCAGCCCTCGAAGATGAGGGCGAACCAGACAATGAAGACCAGCAGGTGGACCGCTCCCTGCAGCAAGTTCGTGCGCCCCCGCCCGAACGTCATCAGAGAAATCGCTAGCGCCACGGCGAGCATGATCGCCTCCTGCGGATCGAGCCCGAGATCAACCCTCCGGCCGCACACCACGCCGATGAGGAGCACCGCCGGGATGGTCAGCGAAATCGTCGCGAGCACTGAGCCAAGCAGAAGGTTGATCGAGCGCTGGAGTTGGTTCTTGCAGGCGGCCCGGATGCTGCTCAGTCCCTCCGGGGCCAGGATGAGACCCGCCACCACGACGCCCGCCAGCGCGGACGGAAGGTGCAGCGTGTGGATGCCGAAATCCAGGACGTGTGCGAGTTCCTCGGACAGGATCACCACCGGTGCCAGGCTTACGAGCAGAAGAACAAAATGCAGCCAGAGCGGTCCGTGACCCGTTTCCTCCCCGGCATCCCCCTCCTCCGGCTGCGCAAAGAATTCCCGGTGCCGCAGCGTCTGGATGCTCAGGAAGACCGCGTAGATCCCGATGCAGAGAACCGATAGCACGACTGCCTGGTTCTTGGAAAATGTCGGCCCCTCGGTCGTCACCGTGAAATTCGGCATCACCAGCCCGAACAGCGAAAGGGGCAGGATCAGCGAAAGGTAGGCATTCGCCCCCTCGAGGTTGAAATCCTGCTGCCGGTGCCGCCAGGCCCCAAGCAAGAGCGCGGTTCCGACGAGGGCGCCGAGCACGAGCATCACCACTGCGAACATCGTGTCCCTCGCCAGCGTCGGCTCCTCGCGCCCGGTCAGCATCACAGCGGAGAGCATGCTCACCTCCATCCCCGTCACGCTGATCGTCAGCACCAGCGTCCCCAGCGGCTCTCCGAGACGGTGGGCCAATGCGTCGGCCTGGCGGACAACACTGAACGCCGCGCCCAGGATCGCCGGCAGAAGCCAGAGGCCGAAGAATCCCGCAGCCAGCGGGCTTTTCAGATCATCCAGCCATCCCCCGCCGAAGCAGACAAATGCCGCGGTGGTCAGCCAGCCGAAGGCAAGGCCCTTCGATGAGCGCAGGTACTTCCAGAATTTCATGGGATCGGGTGCGCCCTTCCGGGAGCACAAACAAAAAGCCCTCCCGGCACAGGCCGGAAGGGCTTTTAAGTTATGTTATTGCTCTGCTGCTGTCTCTTAGAAAGCGAAGTTGATTTTCGCGCCGCCCCAGAACGTGCTGGGATCGGTTGTGCCCCACAGGTTGTAGAACGCGTAGCTGTAGGCGCCGTAGGCGGAAAGCGTCATCACGCTGTTGATCTTCCAAGGGATCGCCACACCGAACTCGAGGTTGTTGGCGCCGTTGAAGAAGTTGACGTTGTCGCCAGAGACCTTCGGGTTGTATTCGAAGTTCAGGCCAAAAGCCGTCCAAGGCGCGAGCGATACGATATCCTTGTAGAGAGGAATCGAGGCGTCGACGCGGGCGAGCATGTAGCTCGTCGCATCATTCACCAAGCCGTTGCCACTAGCGATGTCAGGGCCGAGGTTGAAGTAATAGGCGAGCGACGGGGTGATCGTTGCGCTACCGACGTGGAAGGTGTAAGCCGCCTTCACGTTGAGCTCGTTCGCGTAGAGGTTCGATCCGGTCGGGAACACGTAGTAGAACGTGTAGCCGGCGCTCAGGGCAAGATCGCCAAAGGTGTGGGTATACACCGCCAGCAGATCGAGTTCCTTATACGAAGTATTCTGAGTTCCGAAAGCCATCCAGCCCTCGACGGTCAGGAAGTCATTCGGGGTGATGTTCCAGGTCAGTGCCAGGTCGGTCCAGTAGATGCCCGATCCGTAACTGCTGTTGTTCCCGTAAGCGCCGTGGGAAATCACGTTCACGCCGCGGAACATATAGAGGCTGTCCCAACCCGTGCTCAGGTTGGCAGCATACCACTTGGTCGGCTCTTCAACGACGACCTTATCCTTGAATGTTTTGGTTTCACCGGCAAAAAGCGCGCCGCCCGTCAGGACTGCTGCCATGCTCGCCATCGCAACAACTTTTGTAGCTAGTTTCATGTTTGTTTTTTCTCTTTGTTTGTTTTTTGGATCGAGCAATCCGCTTCCGAATCGCTTGGCCCGGTTTCACGCCGTTCAAGACATGTTGAACTCCATCATCAGCAAAAGGCGTGCCAACTGTTTAGCGGGAAAATTCAGGGTGTCAAAAATAATTTCCAGTTATTTTGAACAAATCGAGCCAATTGACTGTCGCAATTTGACCGGATCCGGATCCACGCGTCCCGATATGCCTGAAAATGGGCAGCTCTCCCCGCAGGTCAGGCCGCGACGACGTTGATGTCCTCGGGCTGAATGCGGGCAAAGATCTCCTCGCCCTCATGGAAGTCCATCTCCTCCTGTCCATCGTTGGCGAGGAGCGCGCCGAGCTCGAGGCCACCCTGAACGACGATCGTCAGGTCGTCCACGGCCCCCTTGAAAATTTCGACCGAAATCCTGCCGGGGAAGCAATTTTCGCCGCCGGGACTTGTTCGGTGGAGGCGGATTTTTTCCGGGCGGAGGGAAAGGAGGATTTTTTCGCCAGGGGCTTGTCGGCCCCGCTTGACGTTGAGTTCGAGGCCGCCCTCGAGGCGGCAGCGGATCCTCGGGCCGTCGGCGGAGAGGACGTCGGCCTCGACGATGTTGGTCTCGCCGATGAATGTGGCGATGAAACGCGTGGCCGGCTCGTAGTAGATTTCGTTGACCGTGCCGATCTGCTCGACGCGGCCGGCATTGATGACAGCGACGCGGTCGCTCATGGTGAGCGCCTCCTCCTGGTCGTGGGTGACGAAGATGAACGTGATGCCGAGCCGCTTCTGGAGCTGTTTGAGTTCGAGCCGCATCTGGGTGCGGAGCTTGGCATCGAGGGCGCTGAGCGGCTCGTCCAGAAGGAGGACCTTCGGCTCGCAGACGATGGCCCGCGCCAGGGCGACGCGCTGGCGCTGGCCGCCGGACATCTGCGCGGGCTTGCGGTCGACAAATTGCGAGAGCGCGGTCATCTCGACCACGCGGTCGACCCGTGACTTGATCTCGCCCGTCGGCATCTTCTTCATCCGGAGGCCGAACGCGATGTTCTCGTAAATCGTGAGGTGCGGGAAGAGCGCGTAGCTCTGGAAGACCTGGTTGACGTCGCGGCGGTAGGGAGGATCGAATGTCACGTCGCTCCCGCCGATGAACACCTGGCCGCGGGTCGGCGTGTCGAACCCGCTGATCAGCCGCAGGCACGTCGTCTTCCCGCAGCCGGACGGACCAAGAAAGGTCATGAACTCGCCCTCCCGGATCGTGAAGTTCACATCCTTCAGCGCGTGAAAATTTCCGAACGCTTTGCTCACGTCACGGAGTTCGACCATGCTTGACATCGCGGATATCCATAAATCCTCCGGCACAAACGTCACGATTTTTGTGTGCGGCGGCGGGGGGCGCTGAGTCGGCCGGCCTCTCCCGCCAGTCTGGCCGCTCAGCGCTTGGCCGGAATGACTGTCACCGGCCGGCTGAACCCGGCCTTGCCTTTTTGAACGCTTTGGATAAGCACCGCGAGCGCGTGCTTGCCGGCCCCGGCGGGCAGCGGAACCCGGAGCCCGTTCGCCTTCGGATCTTTCTTCTCCGCGACGAGCTTGCCGTCGAGCCAGACCTCGGCCAGACCGTCGATCTGCTTGAAGTCGATCGAGCCGCCGGATTTGACCACGGATTCGAACGGGGTGAACTCGACGCGGTAGACCGCCCAGGATCCGTCGGGGATCGACTGCAACTCGCCCGCCGTAACCGCCTCCCAGGTGTTCATATCCGTCTCGCCGGGCTTCAGTCCCGGATCGGGCTTGGTTTTTGAGACCGGCGACATGAGCCATTTCGAGAGCGTGAAGACCGGCTCGGTGACGGGGACCGCCGGGATCGGCGCGACCTTGCGCACGTCGATCCGGAGCTCGGCGGGCTTGAGGCCCGGGGCGCTGGCGGTAAGGACGGCGACTCCCGATGCATCGCGCTTTGATTGGACGATGACCTGGGCGAGCCCGTTGAAGAGGCTGCGCGTCGGGCCTTTCTCGTCCTCGTGCGAAGTCGGATCGCCGTTCCCGTGGCCGATGATCGCTGCCGGCCCGCTGACCGCAAGGGTGACAGGCAGGTTGGCTGTGGGAACCTCCCGGCCCTTGTCATCGACGGCGGAGACGGTGACCGGCTGGGCATCCGCGCCGTCGCCGGCGAGGTCCTTGCGGTCCGGGACGAGCCGAAGGGCTACCGGCACTCCGGTCGTCTCGACCGCGGTGCGGGCGATCACTTTCCCCGCCTTCTTCGCCACCGCCTCGAGCTTGCCGGGAGCATAGGGGACCTGCCATTCGCCGCCCTCGAGGCGGTCGACCGGCTTTTCCCCGAGCGATTTGCCGTTCAGGAAAAGCTCGACGGCATCGCCGTTGGTGAGCACGAGAACCTTGACCGGCTTGCCTTCCTTGCCCGGCCAGTTCCAGTGCGGCACAATCTGGAGGACCGGCTTGTCGTCGATCCAGGCCGCCTGGTGGATGTAGTAGGCGGTCTTCGGGAACCCGCATGTGTCCAGGATGCCGAAGACCGAGCTCACCGACGGCCAGGAGAATTTCTGCGGCTCACCGCGGTAGTCGAACCCGGTCCACACGAACCCGCCGGCCACGAACGGCCGCTCGGCGATGAGCTTCCAGGCCTTCCGGTGGGTGTTCCCCCATGAGGCGTGCAGCGTGTCGTAGGAAGGAGCAAACCCCTCCTTGCCGGTTTCTTCAAAGACCCCGCGCGTCATGAAAGCCGACGTGTCTTCCGAGCTGGTCATCGGCTGGGTCGGGTGGGATTTGTGGAAGCCGTCGTAGCCTTTGTGCTGGTAATTGAAGCCGACGACATCGACCGCCTGGGTCACGTTGATCGGGGCGTTCACGCCGCCGCTCATCGCCGCCGTCACCGGCCGGGTCGTATCGAGCTTCTTCACGACCGCGGCCATCCGGCGCACCATCTCATAGCCGACCTCGGTCCCCTGCATCCGCTCCTCGTTGAACACCGACCACAGGATCACGCTCGGGTGGTTGCGGTCGCGCCGGATCAGCCACTCGAGCTGGCGGACGTATTCGGGCGAGACGTTGAAATTCCGGTTCTCGTCCATCACAAGCATGCCGAGCCGGTCGCAGGCATCGAGAAATTCCTTCGACGGCGGGTTGTGGGCACACCGGTAGGCGTTGCTGCCCATCTCCTTGAGGCGGCGGATCCGGAAATCCCAGATCGAGTCGGGCACGGCGACGCCGACGCCGGCGTGGTCCTGGTGGTTGCACGTGCCCTTGAGCTTGACCGGCTGGTCGTTGAGGAAGAATCCCTTGTCCGCATCGAAGCGGATCGTTCGGAACCCGCAGGTTGTCGTCTTCGCGTCTAGCGTTTTGCCCGCATCCTTGAGCGTTGTGCGGACCGTGTAGAGCGCCGGCGTTTCCAGCGACCAGAGGCGCGGCTTCGGCACGGCGATCGAAAGCTTTGCCACCGTGCTATCCAGCGGCGCGATCGCAGCAGGCGCCGTCGCCGCCCGTGCAACCGGCTTGCCCTCGGGATCGAAAAGCTCGACATCGACCGAGACATTCGCCGGGGTCTTGCCATCGTTGGTCATTGTGGCCTCGACGGGAAGCACCCACTGGCCGTCATCCTTCTTCACCGGACAGGCATAGATTCCGTCGGTGTCAAAATGGACAAGGTTCCGCTTGATGAGCCATGCATGCCGGTACATCCCGGCCCCCTCATACCACCAGCCTTCCTGCGCATCGGCGTCCACGCGGATCGCGATGACGTTGAGCTGGTCGCCGAATGTCGCAAACGGCGTCAGGTCGACAGAAAAGCTCGTATACCCGCACCAGTTGCGGTGCACGAGCGTGCCATTCACCCAGACCGTGCAGTGCGTTGAGATCCCGTCAAATTTCAGTTCGAGAGCCTTGCCGCGGTCGGACGGCTCGAGCCGGAGGGTCCGCCGGTACCAGCCGATCCCGCGGGGTCGGTAGCCCTGCGACAGGTTCGCCTTCTGGTCGAACGGACCCTCGACCGCCCAGTCGTGCGGAAGGTCGAGCGTCCGCCATTCGCGATCGTCGAATTCGGGAGCCGCTGCGCCCCAGGCCTTGCCGGCCTTGGCGTTGGCATACGAGGCGCCGTGCCCGGTAATGACCGGGAACGGGATATCGCCCAGGTGAAACTGCCAGCCAAGGTTGAGCGAGAGTTCCTCGGTCGGAGAGACGGCCGTGCCCGCGGCGGGCTGGTCTGCCGCCCTAGAGGTGCAGATAAATGGTACGACAAGCGCTGCGGCAAGGGGGAGAAGCTTCATCATAAGCGTAAACCAATCAGGATGGCACGCGTAACACCGCTGTCAATTCCCGCGGCGGTGCCCTTCCGATAGGAGCCGGTCCGCCGCCTTGACAAACCGCCGGAGATCGACGATCTCATCGCCGTGCTGAAGTTTATCCGCAGGCAACTCTGGATGGTATGCGCGCTGGCGCTTCTTGCGATGGCCGGCGGGCAGGCCGTCCATGCTGGGGCGGAGTTGCTGTGCCACCACGAGCAGGGGGCGGAGGAGCACACGACATGTCCGGAGCAGGACGAGTGCCCGGACGGGCACTGCTGCTGCAATGTCTCCTCGTGCATGAGCTCGACGCTGCCGGAGCTTGCCGACCGCGTATTTGTTTCAGTGTGCGACCCAACCGGCTCGTTCCGCATCCGGAATGAAACCTGTGGCGACGGACCCTGCCGGGAAATCGACCACCCTCCTCAGTTGGCCTGAGTCCTCACGGGCGCAGTGTGCCCGTGATTCCGCTTGATCCGGGGATTTCTCTCCCCGGTCCGCCCGCGCTTGCAGGCGGCTCCCCTATCTCAACCCGCGCCGGCTCTCCGGCGCCCACCACTCAGGAAATCCACCATGAACATTTTTTCCCATCTTGTGCCCCGGGCACGAATCCGCCGTTCCGTTCGCATCGCAGCCGCATCGGTTGCCCTGGCGGCCCTAACCGCATGCACCTCCACCGGCTCCGGCTTCCGGACGACCGGCTCAACGCTTCCGGTCGAGGTCGGCACCTCATCGGGAGGAGAGATCCTCGGCGCCCGGGCGCATGAGTCGTCCGATCGGCTCTACGTCTCGGGGGCCGTTGAGAAATCCTTCGGCCGTCACGTCCCTTATAGCGCCCACGTCGATGTCCAGCTTGTCGACGGGGAGGGGAGGGTCGTTGCCTCGCAGCAGGACAACATCGAGCCGGCTTCCCCCAGCCCGGCCGGCAGCCACTCGGGAAGGCACAGGTATTCGGTCAGTTTCCCGCTGGCCGAGGCGCGGCAGTCGGCAAAGGTGGTCATCCGCTACCATCTGGACGGGCACAACACCTGACGCATGGTCGGCCTGCCGAAACACCGTCCGAACCTGCGTGGGCCAGTCAGCCTCTGGGCGACCACGCTCTGGCTGTGCACAGCCGCCGTGGCGTCCGCCGCGGTCCCGCTGGATAGCCTCGTCGCCGAGGCGCTGGCCAACAACGCGGAACTGAAAACCCTGGAGGCCGGCGTGGAGGAGGCCCGGGGCCAGCGCACGCAGGCCGGTTTTTTCCGAAACCCGGAAGTGTCCGTGGAGGTGGGTGGGCGCGAGGTCCGCGACTCCGAAAACATCCTGCAGGGGAATGGCACGACATTCAGCATCGCGGTGATGCAGACGTTCGAGTTCCCTGGCAAGGGAACGCTACGCAAGGCGATCGCCGATAAAAACCTTGAGGTCGCCGAACTCGGTCTGGGGCAGTTCCGCCTGGCGCTGGCCGGGCAGGTCCGGCTGCTGGCGATCGAGCACGCGGCCGCAGCCGCCGAGGCAGCAGCCGCCGAGGCGGTCCGCAGGCAGAGCGCCGAACTGACCGCACGGCTAAGCGCGCAGACCGCCTTCGGGGCGCGGCAGGCGCTGGAAATCCGCCTCGTTCAGGCAGGCCTCGTCGATTTGGCCGGAGCGATCAAAAAGGCGTCGCTACGCCGCGAGGAGACGCGCGCGCAGCTCAATACCCTCCTCGGGAGACCGCAACATTCTCCGCTCCCGCCCATTGGGGTGGCGGCTCCGCCCGCGCGGGGATTCGACGAGAATGCGCTGGCCTTGTCTGCTCAGAAGAACAGCATCCTTCTCCGGATCCGGAAGTGCGAGCTCGAGCGGTCTGCGCGGGAGCTGGCGGCCACTCGCCTCGACATCACCCCCGACTTTGCGATCGGCCCGTTTTTCAGCCGGGATGTCGCCGGCGACACCGAGCAAAACGCCGGCGCAGCCATCTCGGCCACGGTGCCGCTCTGGGACTGGAACATCGGCAACATCCAGAGCGCCCGCGCCAGGCAGGCGGCGGCCGCAGCCCTGCGGGTGAAGGGCGAGCGCGAGATCGAAGCCCGCATCCTCGGGCTCCTCAAGGCCCACGAACTCAACCGCCGGCAACTGGAGATGATCCCGCCCGGCCTCGTGAAAAATCTTCAGGAATCCAGCGGTCTGGCCGACACCCAGTTCCGGAGCGGAGCAATCGGACCGACCCTCTACCTCGATGCCCAGTCGGCGTATCTGAATTGCCTCCGGGCCTCGCACGAGGCCGTCCTCGATGCCTGGCGGACGTATCTGGATATCGACCTGCTGACCGGCGGTCAATTCGATGCGGCCGGCTCCGCGACGCCAGCCAAACAAAAAAAGAATTCCCGTCCATGAAAAACAAATTATCAACTGCGATCCTGCTGGCCACGCTCGGGGGAACGCTCGCGGCGAGTCCCGCCGCCGGGACCCCGCAGCACTCCGAGAAGGAGGCGTGGAGCTTCAAGGCCGGACAGGGAGTGACGCTCGGGGACACCGGCCTCAAGGCCCTCGGCATCGCGACCGCCGAAGTTCAGACCGCCAAGATCACCCCAGCCGCACCGGCGGTCATGCTCCAGATCCACCAGGCGGCAGCGGAGCGAACTCCTCCCGGCGGAAAGTCGCTCGGATCGTTCTTCCTGCGATCGGCCGATGCGAAACCGCCTTCTCCCGGCGAGGTCTTTGAGGCGAGGGCGAACGGCTCCGTCTTTGCGGCGGCCGTCACAGAAGTGGGACCTCCGGCCGGAGGCGGGCCCGTTGAGGTTCTGGCAGCTATTGACGATCCGGACGCCGTACTCCGCACCGGTGATTTCCTCGAGGCCCGCTTTGCGCCCGCAAAGCGCGCGCGGCAGGCCGTGACGGCGGTTCCGCTTTCCGCCGTCGTCGATTCGGTGAGGGGACCTTTTGTTTATGTGGTGAACGGCCGGAGTTTCCTCCGGACGCCGGTCAGGACCGGTGCCGTGCAAGATGGCATCGTCGAGGTCCTCGACGGGATCTTTGAGGGCGACGAGGTGGTGACAAACGGCGCGGCCGGGCTCTGGATGGTCGAACTGCAGGCGGTCAACGGAGGAAAGGGCTGCGGCGACGCCCACTGACCTATGTTGGAACGGATCGTTGAATATTCGATGCGCCAGCGGGTGCTGGTGCTGGCAGCCGCCGGCGTCCTGATTGTCGCCGGCCTCTGGTCGGCCGCAAACCTTTCAATCGACGCCGTCCCCGACATCACGAATGTCCAAGTACGGATCGACACGGCCGTGCCCGCGCTGGCCCCTGAGGAGATCGAGCGTCTCGTCACGTTTCCCATCGAGAGCGCGATGGCGGGAATGCCGAGGATGGTCGAGCTGCGGTCTCTTTCGAAGTTCGGGCTTTCGCAGGTCACGCTGACCTTCGATGACGGCACCGACATTTACCGGACCCGGCAGCTTGTCAGCGAGCGGCTGAAGACCGCGGAGGCCGACCTGCCCGCCGGGCTCAACCCGCAGCTCGCACCGATCAGCACCGGGCTGGGGGAAATCTATTGGTATGTCGTCCGGTTCAAGGCCGACGCCACGAACCGCCCGGCCGACAAATTCGCCCGGCTGCTCGAGCTCTCGCTCGTG
>Ga0209398_1001284_pt1 | contig 13244 bp, 11 predicted proteins | sample AshMeaBigSpring_FD_184125 | JGI IMG/M metagenome (GOLD analysis project Ga0209398, IMG submission 184125) | Groundwater microbial communities from Big Spring, Nevada to study Microbial Dark Matter (Phase II) - Ash Meadows Big Spring (SPAdes)... | ecosystem: Environmental > Aquatic > Deep... | reverse complement strand
ATCTTTTTTTTGATGCACAATGGTAATATTTTTTATCCAATATCAGCGTTTTTTACGGCCTGCTAAATTTTAACAAATGGCACCGTTTGCTCCAGAATAAATGGCACCGTTTGCTCCGGAATATACAATAATTCTGTAAATCCTGATTCAGACAACAATGGTATTATTTGTATATCTCCCCGGTTTTGGTTTTGTTGTAGTCGCTTATTTTAATATTTTTGAATGCCCACCCCTCCTTTGGGTACGAACTGAATAGATCAGCACCCGGTGTGATGAATTCGATGATGTCGATTTCCTTCACCGACCTGGCGAGAGGTGGAAAGACCATTGTAAAACCGACTGTTTGACCTTTCATATCCGACAGGATAAGCGTTTTGTCGAGGGGCAGATTTCGCTCCAACCGACGAATAAAATGGCGATTCTTTGTTTTTTTGTCTATGATGCAATAGCCGCTATCAAATCTTATCCACTGGTTATCACCCGTTATTCTCACCGACAGGGTAACCCGGGTTTCAGTTCTCCCTCTGTCGATGTGCGCAACCCTTGTTCCGAATGCAGGCATACACTCCACCAACTGATCGGGCCTGACTCGATAGGCCTCCCGGAATATCCGCTCATCATTCTCTTTTATCGCTTTCTCTTTAATTTTCGCCTCCTGTTCTTGATTGGCAGCTTCCGATGTCAACTCAAATTGCTTTTGATCATTGCGTTGACTCGCTTCATCGAGCCTCTTTTTCGCAGAATAATCTCTGAAAGACTGAATCTGAAAACCGATCAACTCAACAAACGGATCGTTTTGCAGGCTGGCAAGCTCTGATTTGAAGCCGTTGATTTTGGCAGAAGCAGACTTCACGGCTTTCAGGCGGTCGATTCCGGCTTTTATTCGGGTAAAATTTGCTGAGCTATTCTTCGGATTTTGCTGCAAAAACTCAAACAAAATACCTGCACCCACCGACTCATCGCTTGCCAAAGAGTCGTAAACCGACTTCAGCCCCAGGTGATTGAATATCCGGTTGAGTCGTCCGTAAAAAAGCGTTGTACTCTGAACCGGATATGTCATTTTATTCATCTCATCAATGGTGAAACCGAGTTGCGCCGAACTATAATTGAGCAAACTATCAATATTAGAAGCGGTGATGCGGTGGGCGGGTTTGATATTGAACAGAGCCAGATTTGTGTGGGAGGAAATGACAGGTATCGCTCCCGGCAGAGCGACGGAATCTCCCTTCATCAGCGTATCGGTAGTGAGAGTGTGCACCACTTTCCCGTTTTGGATGGTGCGCACCGTTTTGCGGTGTACATACTTCACCTGCCCCTGGCCGGTGGTGAAACAAAGCAGCGAAAACAGAGCCGCAAAGAAAGGGAGAAGCAACACCCGACGCAGCGTGGTGAGGCGAATTTTTGAACTGTTTTTCATTTGGATAAATCTTTTTCGGGTAAATGAATTGTTGAAACCGTTGGATAGACAGGGATTGTTGCACATGACCTCTTCGAGTATCACCGTTTGGTATTTGTACACATCGAGACCTTCGTCGAGCACACTGCGGTCGGCCTGAAACTCGCTCACATTTCGCAGCTCGCTACGCACCCACCACAACACGGGATTGAACCACAACAACCGCGTTATCACTTCAATAAGCAATACATCTATATAGTGACGGTGCCGTATGTGCCACTGTTCGTGGCGGAGTATCATTTGCCGTTTATCGCCGGTGAGGTTTGGTGGAAGAAAGATGGTTTTGAGAAACGAAAAGGGTGTGGGAACAGCCGGATTGAGTATGACCGGAATGCCATCAATCAGCTCCCTCCTTCCCCGCTTTGTCAGCCGGAGTATTTGCACATACTGGTAGAGCAACGACAGAAAAAGCAACGTGCATACAGTAGCATAGAGATATACTAAAAGCTCAACCGGCGAAATGTTTGTCAGTAGGGAGGCTGGTGCGGTGGCTGTTTTCTGACTGACCGGATTTGCACTGCTGAGTGGTATGGATAGAGCCGATTTGTTCGGCAATGCAGGCGTGATGGCAGGCGCAACCGGCATCACATATCTATTAACCACAGTCTGCACAACTTCTGTTCTGACAGGCGGTGTGTACACCTCTATATTGAACTGCGAGAGCAAAACAGAGAGAAACGCAAGCGAAAGCAAATAGGCACGACAGTGGTTATACGAACTTTTACCACGAAAAAGCAGCAGGTAAAAGAGCGCCAAAAGAGCCGAAGCCAACAGAAATTTGCCAATAGCCGGAGCAATGGCGAGTAGATCGGTCATCATGATTCCTGATTTTTGCTATCGTTGAGCATTTCGATAATCTTTTCAATCTCTTTGGGGGAAAGATTCTCTTTTTTAGCAAAAAACGAAATCAACGAATGAAACGAACCTTTGAAAAAGGTATTCTTTACGCCACTCATGAAGTTATCGAGATAAGCCTCGCGGGAGATGAGCGGGTAATACTGGTGAGTTTTGCCATACGCCCGGTAGGCGACAAAACCTTTGGTGACAAGTATCCGCATAAAAGTGGACACAGTATTGTAAGCCGGTTTGGGCTCGGGCAATTCGGCGAGAATATCGTTTACAAACCCGGCTTCGATATCCCACAACACATTCATCAGTTGCAGTTCTACTTTGGTCAGTTCTTTGGGTGTTTCCATCATATTGTATGTTTAATGCGTATCACATTGATTCGGATGCAAACATACAACTAAATTTTTAATTATCCTACTAAAACATTAGTTATTTGCATTTAAAGGCGATTAATTAACACATTCAACCTAAAACTGAAGAGAGACAACATTACAAAACAGTATAAATCAGCCCAATAAATCAAACCGAATCAATTCCAATAATACAACCTCATAATTAGGTCCGCAGCAGAAAGAATGAACCCGGCATTATTTTAAAAACCTGTAAAACGAACTATTTTTACTTAATTAATGAAGAACAACTTAATAAATGAAGTAGAAATAGATTATCTTTGTCGAAAATAGGAATACATTACAGCCGCAAAACCGGCTAAATCTATAAAAGATAAAACCCTATTATTGAAAACAATGAGTAAATGAATAGCCGATTAGAGAATCTGTCAGGCGGACTTGAAAAGACAATTTTATGAACAGATGATAAATGAGAGAATTCAACAATTTATCAGAGGCTTCAGAAAATATTATTAACAATTTAAAGGAATGAACAGATGAGTAGTTTATTTAAGATTCTTGAAAAAAGGAAAGTGGGTTTGCCCGACGATGCGACAGTAATACTTAGCGGATGTAAATCGTTTAAGGTTTTCGATAGCGTAAGTCAGTTGGCAAATGCAGCTGTGGGAGGTGATAACGGAGTAAACTTCGAAGTAAAATACACATTGCCCGACCAATCAGAAGTTTCTGAGGCCATTGTACACAAGGTAACAAATGGAATTTCGGCAAACTATACCGAATCTTATATGAGAAGGCGAGATCCGGACACGATGCTGATTGGCGACAATCTGCCTAGTGACAAGGAACGATTTGACGAAAAATACGGATATCCCTTCGAAAAACTTCGAAAAGAGACTATTAACTGGCTTCAATCTCAGGATCTGGCTGTCTTCTTCTATTTTGCAGGACGCAACAACATCGGGTCGGGAGGAATTGCTATCGCACCGGCAAACGCAGGCTTCTTTGCGATGGGGCTTGCCATGCTGCAACAAATAATCCCGGTTGATGAACTGCCGGATGAGTTTCCGATAGATTCGGCTATTTATATCGCCCCCACATTCAGACATACCCATTTCAACGGGAAACAGATCGTTGTACACAAACGGTCGGAGGGATTGCACGAGATTTTCTCATACAATCTCTATCCGGGCCCGAGTGCAAAAAAAGGATTATACGGCGCACTATTAACCAAAGGAGAAAATGAGGGCTGGATTACGGCCCATTGCTCTACCGTGCAGGTTGTTAGTCCATACGACAACATCACCACCTTTATGCACGAAGGCGCCAGTGGCGGAGGCAAGAGCGAAATGCTTCAAAACATTGTCAGAGAGGAAAACGGACAGGTATTAATCGGTGTAAATACGGTGACATCCGAGAAAAGGTTGATAAATTTCCCCCTGTTTTGCTCCTTCAATCCGGTGACAGATGATATGGCATTGTGCCACCCCTCTCTGCAAAAAAACAATGGAAAACTGACAGTACTCGATGCCGAAAATGCCTGGTTTATCCGCGTGGATGGAATAACCGATTACGGCGACGAACCCTTTTTGGAGAAAATGACCATCAAACCCAAAGAGCCACTGCTATTCTTAAATATAAAATCGAATCCTGAATGTACTGCTCTTATCTGGGATCACATCGAAGATAGTCCGGGCAAAACATGCCCAAACCCAAGAGTGATAGTGCCAAGAAAGATTGTACCCAACGTCATCAGCAACGCAGTGACGGTAGATGTCAGAAGCTTTGGCGTAAGAACTCCGCCCTGCTCAAAAGAGAATCCAACCTACGGAATATTAGGATTATTCCATATCCTACCCCCTGCGCTGGCCTGGCTCTGGCGACTGGTATCTCCCCGCGGACATGCCAACCCGAGTATTGTTGACGGTGGAGGAATGGGCAGTGAAGGAGTGGGCTCCTACTGGCCTTTTGCGACAGGAAGAATGATTACTCATGCCAATTTGCTGCTCGATCAGATTATTAAAACACCACGCACACGCTATACATTGGTCCCCAATCAACACATTGGCGTATGGAAAGTCGGGTTCAAACCACAATTGCTTATGCGCGAATATCTGACGCGAAGAGGAAGCGCGAAACTTCGGAGCGATCAGTACCAATATGCCCGCTGCCCGCTATTGGGCTTCGAACTGAATTACCTGACAATCGAAGGAGCCAAAATACCATCACGCTTTCTTCAGGTACACAAGCAGGTAGAGGTAGATACAGCAGGCTACGATGCCGGCGCAGAAGAGTTGTATCAATTTTTCAGAACAGAACTGCAAAAATACCTGACCCCGGAACTACACCCGACAGGAAGACGTATCATCGAAACCTGCTTAAACGGAGGTAGTGTGGAAGATTATCTGGATATCATACCGATGGACTACCAATATTCATTTCTAACCTCAACCGGCAATTAATTCACATATTTCGCCCAATAACGGAAACCCGTTTTTGGGCGAATCTCTTTTTTAATGCATTTTATTCAGACTAAAAACAGAAAAGAGGAAACAAACAGGCAAAGAAAACGTTTAAATTACAATAACTCAAAATAAAACCAATCGTGCCGCTATGTGGGTTCATACCAAAGAAAGTCAGGAAAAAATATCACCATCTCAGGCCCTAATTTATCTGAAAGAAGGGAATAAGCGATTTTGCAACAACCTGAAAATTTACAGAAATCTGCTCAAACAGGTCAATCAGACATCAGAGGGACAATTTCCATTTGCAACCATCCTGAGTTGTATCGATTCCAGAACATCGGCTGAGTTGATTTTTGATCAGGGACTGGGCGACATCTTTAGCATCAGAATTGCAGGCAATATCATAAACGATGATATATTGGGTAGCATGGAATACTCCTGCGATATTGCAAATTCGAAAATAATTGTGGTACTGGGTCATACCAAATGCGGGGCAATAATAAGCGCTTGCGACAATATCCGGGCAGGGCATCTGACCGGTTTGCTCGAAAAAATAAAGCCGGCTATCGAAAAAGAGACAGAGACCCAAGAACACAGAAACGGTCAAAACCTCACATTTGTGACCCATGTGAGCACAATCAACGTAAGACTGACCATAAACCGGATAAGAGAAAAAAGCCCTATTCTGAGCCGTTTGGAGCAAGAGGGAAAGATTATTCTGGTGGGCGGACTTCATGATCTGGAGACCGGAGAAGTAACCTTCTTCGAATCATAAATCAGCACCAACTACAAACGACCTCAACTATCCAAACCGGCCTCACCGGCCAATACAAAGCGGTCGAGAGTCTGCTTCAGTTTTTCGGGAACAATGGGTTTGGTGAGGAAAACATCCATACCGGCAGCAATACAATTTGCCTGCTCCTCTTTGAGCGCACCAGCTGTGAGTGCTATAATGGGGGTATGAGATTCCGATTCGCGCTCCAGCTCCCGAATGCGGATAGTAGCCTCCACACCGCTCAACTCGGGCATTTGCACATCCATCAATATAAGGTCGGGCCGATGCTCCTGATACATCGACAATGCCTGAGCCCCATTTACGGCCCCCAACACCTCTACATCGGGTAGCATGCGCGAAAGCATGGCTTTTACGAGCATCATATTCACCTCATTATCTTCGGCTACCAATATTGATTTGAGCAATTTAAGTCGCGAATTATCAGAAACCAGGAGCGCATTGAGCTCCTCGGGAGATTGGGTGAACTGTGCCGGCGGCAGAGCCAGATTGCGCAGATAGCTGAAAAGCTGATCGGCCTTGACCGGTTTTGTGAGCCTGAAGTGCACACCCAACTCGTCGCACCTGCGGTGTAGTTCGGCATCGTCTGAAGAAGAGTGCAACAGCATCACCGGCTGCTTGTCGGGAGATAGTTTGAGTTTTTCGCGAATCAGACGAATGGTTTCGAGCCCATCGATAAAAGGCATGTGATAATCGCAAATTATAACATCGAAGGGGCCTGCATTGCCAATGGCCTTGAGTGCGGTAAGTCCGTTGTCGCAACTGACACACTCTATACCCCATACAGCCAACATGTGTTCGAGAATCATGATATTATTCTCGTTATCGTCGATCAGGCAGCAACGTTTGATAGAGTGAATAAAGGAGTTGTCCCGCTGTTCGCCATACTCAATCCCGGTTTCGATTTCGAAGAAGAAGGTTGTTCCCTCTCCGGGAGTACTGTCGATTTGAATATTACTTCCCATTTGTCGGGCAATCATTTCGGATATCACAAGACCGAGACCCGTTCCCCCATACTTGCGGGTAGTAGAGGTATCAGCCTGGCTGAACACCTTAAACAGCTTGGCCTGTTGCTCGGGCGTGATGCCAATACCGGTATCGCGCACCGAAAAGAGAAACCGCCCACGCGAATCGGTATCGGCAGTATAGGTTACTTTCAGTTCAATCTCTCCTTTTTCGGTAAACTTGATGGCATTCCCCATCAGATTGGCAAAAATCTGTTTGAGACGCACCGGGTCCACCTCAGCAAAGCGCGGCATCTCCGTATCGATGTTGAGCAAAAGCTCCAACCCTTTTTGATCGGCAGCATATTTGATGATATCAACACTTTGATCCAACAACTCTACCAGGTCTGTTTTGATAATTTCGAGATCCATCATTCCCGCTTCGATTTTTGAGAAGTCGAGAATATCGTTGATAATACCCAGCAGATTGTGTCCCGAGGCATTTGCATTCTTCACATATTGGTATTGCACAGACGATAGCCGCGTATTGAGGAGCAGGTCTGTAAAACCGATAACCCCGTTGAGAGGAGTGCGAATTTCGTGGCTCATGTTGGCCAGGAATTCCGATTTGGCTTTGTTGGCCGTTTCCGCCATATTCTTGGCCATAATGAGCTCACCCCTCTTTTTGTGAATAGACAAAGCACCGCCGATAGCATTGGAAAAGGTAACAAACAGGGCATCTTCAAACTCCTGCCAGGCCCTCTCGCGGGGAGCGGCAAAACAAAGTACACCATACACATTTTCGTCTACATAAACGGGCAGATAAACAATCGACCTGCACTTCAGAATGTCGAGTAACTGACGAACAGACTCGTGCGCATCACTCTTGTTGATCTTTACAGTTTTGTCGCGATGCAGATAATTGCTCTGATTTTGAAACGCTTTGGTTTCGAAGCCGGTGAGCACTTCGGGAATAACCTCAACCATAGCGCGGGCTGTCGGTTCGTCGTACCATTCAGACTTCAGTATATATGCTTCCCCCGCTTCGCTATTGGGGTTTTCGAGCAGAAAAGCCCGCTGGTATCCCAGAGAGCGCGCCGTGATTTCGAGGAAATTACGCATCGCACTCTCGAAATCGTGATTTGTAAGCAACACTTCGGAGGCCTGATTGGCTGTACGCAACATCACATTGGTCAGTTCGAGTCGTTTCCGTGCCGCCACTATTGAGCGAATGATAATGGAAAACAACATAATAATACTGGAGATAACAACGAGAAAATAGATAAGAATGGTGAAGTTCGAAATATTCTGACTACGCCACAGGGTATCGGTATTCACCGAAAGAATAATCCCGGCTTTTTTCCCCAGAATATTGACCGGATAGAAGACAGAATAAGCATTCACCTCTTTGTCTGCCTCTATTTTGTGTTGCAATGACGTAGACAAGTTCTCTCTCAGACTGGTGCGAAAGCTATCCACGGCATTGGTTTGAAAACCGGCAGCCATGCCATGCTCACTGTATTTGTGCAACAGCACCTTGCCAGTGGTATCGATAGCCCAATGCCACGAATTTTTGCCAATATAGAATTTTTCGAAGTAAGAAGCAAGGAATGCCGGGATATTGAGTTCGATGCGGATATTGGCCACCAAACGCCCTGCCGTATTGCGAACAGGCTGCGTATAGGATACAACACCGCGCACATCTTCGAGAGCAGGCTGATCTTTGAGCGCCACAGATTTTGGGAAAGAACTGGGAGAAGAGACGGTGAAATAGTTGTCGGCATTGCGGTCGAAACTCCTGTACACCTCACTATTGTATATGGTGATGCGGGAAATCAAAATCTGGTTTCGCGAATAGAAGCGACGGATACGTTTGATTTCCTCGTCGACGTGACGAGTCCGTAATTCGGAAGAGATTGAATTGGGATTGGCCGAAAAGAAGTAGTCCAGTTCGCGGTTTGCAAACTCAAACTTCACCGATTCTTCAAAATCGTTGCTGGCATCCTCGATGCTTTTGCCGCAAAGAATAATCTGTTTGTTGATAAAATCGGCAGTCTCTTTGCGCTGCTCGGCATTGTGATTGATATATTGTCTGACCGACAAGGCAATAAAAACCAGAATCAGACCAATCAGCCAAAAAATCTTATTCTTCATGTGTTACTTTATAATTTCCAGGATATACCAATCGAGCTCAGCAATGTGAGCTGCGATAATAGTCATTTTCTCTCCGTTGATATCAGCTGTCACCTGCTCTTTGTTTTGTTTCAGTATTTCGTCGGCAATACGTCTCACGTTCGCCTCTTTGCTGAGAGCCAGGTTATACATCTCCTTTCGGTAAGTATCCTGTTTGATGGTTTCGATGTATTTGTGGTCGAACAAAGGCGGGAAAGAGAGCAGATTGATGGTACCCTCCTGCGCGGCCACAATAGCCCCGCTTTTGTCAATAATAATAGTCATGCTGTTGGGGTTATCCTTCACGTATCGCCTGGTGATGGTATTGATCGTAACATCTATGCCCGGCACACCCACCAGACTATCGCGAAAATAGACCGGGGCAATGGCCGAAACCATCCAGCCACGACCCGCCGGATCTACATAAGGCTCGCTGATCCACAACGATTTTTTATCCGGATTGTGCTTTCTGTCGGCCAGATAATAGAAGTTGAAACTGGGTATATCCATTTTGGCTTCGTATTGCGACAGCACATCAAAAAAGGGATAAATCCGGTTGAGCGAATATTGATCGTTGTAATAGACCTGCACAATTTCGGGGTATTTGGCTACCAGCGATTTGAAGACGGGGTCGATAGGCTCGGTAAAATAGACCGCTCTCTTTACCGTTTCGTTTACGGGATATATGCCGGAGACAAATATGGCAGAACCGCCGTCGTCCACCGGCTTCGTGAATACGCCACTGGCAGAGAGCTGATACTTCGATCGATCAATCCGGGGTAGAATTTCGTCCTGTTTTTCGTACAGTTTGGTAATCTCTGTAGCCAGCATACCCACTTCGGTTCTGATTTTTCGGAAGTCGTTGTTGATACTGTCCGATTTCTCTTTCAGGGTTTTGAGGGCAGACTCTATTTCGCTTTTTTTCGAATCGGTGCAATTGGAGAAAAGAGCGAGCATAAGCAGAAGAGCGGACAAGCCCGATATTCGACGCAACGTTATTGGTTTCATAGTTTATAAATTCAGAGTCGTTTAAATAGCGTTTAATTAGCGTTTAAATCAGAGTGAAATTTGCAGTGCCATGAATATTTTTTCGCTCGAAGGATTTGTGGCAACGGTCAGTTTGAGCGGCAACGAGAAACTGTCGGTCACTTTGATCGCCTTTTTTGCACTTACCCCGAGGTTGAAAACCGAGAAACCAGATGTTTGATACAGCACACTCTTTGTGGGAGTGAAACCGGCAAATACATTGAACGAATAATCTTTGAATTTGCCCAGATAGTTAACTTCGAAATAGGTAGAATAATTGGATTTGGTGGAATCGGTAGGACTGGCATCGATAGCAGCGCCATACAGCATCACACCTCCCGAAACGGTGAAGGGGATAGTTTCGGAACCGTTGTACGACAACGACAATTCGGCCGCGTGACCGGTAGTTTTCGACTTGAAATTGTAGAAGTTCTGGTTGAGCCCCTCATAACCCGGATAGAAAAAATCGGTAAAAAGGACGGTCACGTTTTTCAATGTGTATTTGGCATAAAAATCAAACTCTTTGAACTCACCGATTAGCTCGTGACTACCCCAGGCTCCAATTGCAAAGCCTTTGTATCCGACTTCGCCCCAGGGTTGAATAGCCGGACCTGTGCCCTGCTCGATACCACGCCAGAGATAGGAGGACGCAATATCCGCCCCTGCAGACAAATTGAAGTTTGACGATTTATTTTCCTGAGCGAAAGAGGTCGCAAACAGAGTTGCAAAGAAAAGCAGAAGTGTACATTTTGTTTTCATGGGGTTATTATTTTTGAATCGTTAAAGAAATCAATTAGTTAAGCATGAAATCATTAATAGAATTGAAAAATACTGGAAACAAAATCAGGTAAATTATCAGCATGCGAAATCATCCTAAAATTTGATTGTCTTACCAATAAAAGGATGTCGTGCCGGGAAACGTGTTTACAAAGATATTAATAAAAACGAGAAATTGTATTTTCGCAATAAAAATGTTTAAAGAAGGGCTTGTATTGGCCTTAATGATAACAGCAAAGAATTAGACGATGCGACTTGGGTTTTGCCCCCCCTTCCTCCAAGTCTATAAACCGCACGAAGCTCCTTTTGGTATAACTCTAATAACCAGTAAGCCGGGCCTGGTTCAAGTCTGAGCGCAGCGGGGACTTGGACCCAAAATGATTTCAGTTTATAAACTGACAATACTGATAATCTTAGCAAGGTTCAATATTTACTTTTCCTTTTCCACCGGCAAAGTCAATCGCACTGCTATAAGGATAATTTTGCGGATGATCAACGAAACCTGCTTTAACCGGATTTTCATGGATATAATTAATTGCTGAATCAATACCAAAAGCATGCCGGGTTAATTCCAGAGGCTGATTATGCTGTTGCCAGAATTGATATTTTGTATTGTTCGGATTGCTCTTTCCTGCCCGCTCAAACATCCAAAGCATCCACTCTTTTCGGCTCTCCTGCTGATTATTCTTAATTGCCTTTAGAATTTCATTGGCTGTATGTTTTTTCATGTCGCGTAAAACATTCTCCAAAGCAACATTCCGCCCCTCAATAACCAAATGAACATGGTTGCTCATGATTACCCAGGCATAGACTACCAACCCTTTATTCTTGATGCAGTAATTCAGACTATCGACCAAAATTTCTTTATACTCTCTTCGGATAAAAACATCAATCCAGTTTACGGTAGTAAAACTTACAAAGTAAACCGCTTCCGGATTTCTAAACTTATATTTCCGACTCATGCTTCTTTTTTTTCAGTTTATAAACTGATACGGTTATGGGTCCAAGTCCCCGCTGCGCTCAGACTTGAACCAGGAACGGCGTACTGGTTATTAGAGTTGGGCGAGAAGATGTCTTCGTAGATTCGTTCTTTGTTCTGTGCGTTGATTGAACAGTAAGAAAAAATTACGAAAAGGAGTAATAAGAATTTTAGTTTCATTTAGTGGAAATTTTTAATTTTTCTATGAACAGAAAAAGACTTTTATCCATTTCATAAATTTGCCCTCCTCTTAAGATCTCAAACTTGTCTAAACAAATAACTTCTACGTTATGGTTATAATAGAGCTTAATTTTCATTCGAACATCTACGGATTTTGTTTTTTTGTCAATTTTTAGTTTATTGAGAAGTGTGATTAGTTCTTTTATCTTTTGACTATTTGTGATTGTCCGAGTTTGAATTTCGTCATTAAAGGCTGTGTTAAAGCGAGTACAACTAACATCTGCAGTTGTGAATATATCGAAATCAACAAATTGAAGTACAACTTTATTATAATTTAGTGCTTTCGCAACTAAAGAGGTTGACTGCATGAACATTAAAAATAAAGAATAAACCAAAAAGTATTTTTTTAAAAATATGTATTTCATTTTTTATCTTCTTTTTTAGGTGCTGGAGCAGTTGCAGTAGGAACGTTGATAATTTCTGTTGAAGTTGGGCTATTAGTTTTATATAAAGTACCCCCATGATCGGTGCGAGTAACTTCACCTTCTTTTATTTCTCCTAATTTTTTTGCAGTTTGTTGCTCTGAACCCGTAATTACTCTTTCTTCTTCTTTGTTTCCATAATCAGTTGATTTTGTATTACCATTTTTTTTTGTTGTCCCGGATTCTGATCTTTTTGAGCTGCATGATCTAATTCATGGTTTAATACTGTCGTTGGAGAAAGAGAAGTGCCATTGGTTGTTAACAACATGGTATTCGAAGACCAAGTTAAAGTGTTGTTTTTAGAGTTGAAGCTCGATTCCAGATTTTTTGATTCTGCTATAGTGTATACAGTTTTAGATCTTTCAAGTGTTCTCATGAAACTACCTGAACCATGTGTTTTCAAAGCGTGTCCTGCAGCCATATAATCTTTCTTAAATTGTGCAGAAACCCCAGGTGCAAATCTTACAACTCTCCCATCTGGATCAACAAATCTAATTGGGTTATTCAAACAATACGCATAAGGTGAAATCCAATAATACTTTTCGCACATTGGGTCAACCGACATAGCGGAAGTTGCGGTAGCAACTTCCGCTTTTTCCTTTTCCGGGTTTACATATCCAATTACTTTGTTTGTTTTCGTGTTGAAATGTTTATTCCGGTGAAACAGTACCACTAATTCCGGAGCAAACGGTGCCAGTAAAAAACGCTGAAAATGGGATACAAATATAATTGTTAAAACTCTATTTTCTTCTCAAAGATTCACCTTTTAACTCA
>Ga0209398_1001282_pt1 | contig 13249 bp, 10 predicted proteins | sample AshMeaBigSpring_FD_184125 | JGI IMG/M metagenome (GOLD analysis project Ga0209398, IMG submission 184125) | Groundwater microbial communities from Big Spring, Nevada to study Microbial Dark Matter (Phase II) - Ash Meadows Big Spring (SPAdes)... | ecosystem: Environmental > Aquatic > Deep... | reverse complement strand
CTCGGGCAGCGCCTGGACGAGCTGGTTCACGCGGTCCACCGAGCCGCCGGCCTCCTTGATGGCGGTAACGTTCGGGAAATCCGCGGCAAGGCGGGCGGTGGTTTCCGGGGAAATCTCGATCACCGAGCGGCCGGGCACGCTGTAGAGCATGATCGGCAGGTTGGTGGATTCCGCGATGGCCTTGAAGTGGAGGTAGAGGCCTTCCTGCGAGGGCTTGTTGTAATACGGGCAGACCTGGAGCGTGCCGGTGGCTCCGAGTTTTTCCGCGGCCTCGGTGAGTTCGATGGCCTCGGCGGTGGCGTTCGCGCCGGTGCCGGCGACGACTTCGCAGCGTCCGGCCGCGAATTCCACGGCCAGGCGGATCACCTCGATGTGCTCGTCAGTGTCGAGGGTCGGAGACTCGCCGGTGGTCCCGACCGGGACGATGCCGTCCACGCCGCCCGCGATCTGGCGCTCGATGAGGGATTGGAAGGCGGGAGCATCGACGGCTCCGTCGCGGAACGGGGTGATGAGGGCGGTATAAGTGCCGGAAAAGCTCATGGCCGGGGGAGCATGGATGATCCTTGCCGCAGGTCAAAGCCGGATGCGGCAAGGGGCGGAAATTTTCCCGGACCTACCCTCACTGCGCCCGCGAGAGGCGGCTGATGCCGCGCTGGAGGAGTTGGGAATCGACCGAGGTCGCGATGGCCTCGTCAAGCTGCACGGTGAGGTTCTCATCGGCGAACTCGACGGAATGGAGCTCGTTCAGGTTGCCATCGAAGGCGGCGATGAGGCTCTTCATGTCGGTGACGTCCTTGCCGTTGACCTTGCGGACGACCAGGTTGCGGAGGCGCTCGTAGCCGACCGTCGCGGGAGTGGGGATGACTCCGCTGAGGAACACGACGCGGCGCAGGGTGTCCTGGTATTTCTCCGGATTCGCGTAGGCATCGAGCAGGTTGAGCGGCGCGCGGGATTCCCAGTCCTCGCCGAAGCCCTCCAGAATGGGGCGCGAGAGTTCCTGGAAGACGAGGCCGCCCTTGACGAGAAAGTTGGGGGCCTTGTCAAACAGGTGGTTCGGCACCAGGCGGGCGTCCTCCTCCTCGCGGGCGAGAGTGGCCTGGATTTCCAGAGGCTTGCCCTCGCGCAGCATGGATAGCTTCACCGACTCCCCGGCCGACTTGGTGCCGCGGATGAGGTGGCCCCATGAGAGGCTGCCATAGTTCGCATGCTGATAGTAGCCGCGGCGGTCGATGGCCATGCCGTCCACGGCGAGCAGGACGTCGCCCGGTTTCACACCGGCGAGGTCGGCGGCGGCACCCTTGCGGACGGACTTGATGTAGAGTCCGCCCTGTTCGTCGGTGAGCTTGAGCCATTGGCGGAACGAGGTGTCCTCGGTGCGCGCGATCGAGACGCCGAGGCTGGGGAAACCGCCGTATTTCCCGTCCTCGGCCTCCTTGAGGAACCGCAGGACAATGTCGGTGGAGGAGACATCGCAGAGCTGGTCCTTCGAATTGTAGCTGAGCAGCACACCGGCGAGTTTCCCGCCGCTGAGGACGGGGAGCGAGTAGCTGCTCGCAGCGCTCTGCATGGAGGCCTTCACCATGTAGGTGAGGAAACTGTGGCCCTCCATGTGGCTCGAGGTGAGGTCCACGCTCTGGAGGTTGCCCGAGGTCTGGAGGGCGACACCGTTTTCCTCGACCTGGAGGATCTCCAGATCGCTGCCGATGGCGGGCGGCGCGGCGATCCCGAAGGGAACGGTGCCGGCGAAGAAATCACCGCCCTCCTTTTCCGAAGCGGGGCCTAACAACACGAGGTTCGCCTCGTAATCGACGGCGATGACCTTGGCCTGGGCGAAGCGGGTGCCGTCGGTGGATTCGAATTCCAGATAAGTGGCGTCCGAGACGAGCTCGGAGGTGGTGAGCACGCGCTGGGGAGCGACGAGCGCGGCGAGGGCGCGGCGTTTGCGCGGGGCGTTCTTCTCCCAGGGTTGCCAGGGGTTCCAACTTTGCTGGGTGGAGTTGATGCGGACGACGGAGGATTTCACATCGGCCGGGGCGGGCACGACCTCCGCGGCGAGCAGCGCCTCCTGTTTCGGGGGAGTTTCGACTGCGGCGGGCTTGGACTTCGGCGGTTCGCAGGCGGCCAGGGCGAGGGCGGCGGGAACGATGAGGAGATGGCGCATCGGGATGGGATTGGAAATTTGAGATTTGAAATTTGGGAATCACCGGAGGCCGAGCACGTCCTGCATGTCATACAATCCCGCGGGCTTGTCCTGGAGCCAGACGGCCGCGCGCACGGCGCCGGCGGCGAAGGTCAGGCGGGAGGAGGCCTTGTGGGTCAGCTCCACGCGCTCGCCATCGGCGGCGAACATGACGGTGTGGTCGCCCACGACGTCGCCGCCGCGCAGCGTGTGCATGCCGATCTCCCGGGCCTTGCGCGGGCCGATGTTGCCGACGCGGCCATGAGCGACATCGGCCTCGTAGGAAGTGCCGGTCTCTTCGTTGAGGATCTCCAGCAAGGTGCGCGCCGTGCCGGACGGCGCGTCGATCTTGTGCTTGTGGTGCATTTCAATGACCTCGATGTCGAAGCGGTCCTGCGTGAGGATGCGTGCGGCGTGGCGGGTGAGCCAGAATAGCGTGTTGACTCCGACCGAGTAGTTCGAGGCGAAGACGACGGGCAGTTGCTTCGAGGCCTCGCGGATGAGGGCGCGTTCGTCATCGCTGTGACCGGTGGTGCCGATGACGAGGCGGGTGCCGTGTTTCAACGCGGCTTCGACGACCTGTTTCGTGAACGAATGCACGGTGAAGTCGATGGCGCAGGCGGCTGATCGAAAGGCTGCGTCGAGATCCTCGCCGACATCATGGGTGGCGGAAACGTGGACGAGCGGGTTGGCGGCGGCCGCCTGGAGCAGGGCTTGGCCCATGCGGCCGGATTTGCCGGTGATGAGGAGGTTGAGCATATCCATTTCAGTGTTTCAGATTTTCAGCGTTTCGGCATTTGCCCGTCAATCCTCCCAAATCATGTGTTTGAGCTGGAGTTGGCTGGCGCGGGTGGAGGCTTCCTCGGCGCGGGGCCCGTTGAAGGAGGCGATCCTGCGGGCGCAGGCGATGGCGGCGGGCCAGCGTCCGGCCTTTTCGAGGAGGGCGAGCGCCCGGAATCCGCAGAGTTCGAAGTAGTGCCATTCCGCGGGCGGCGTGCTGGTTTCGAGAACGGAGTAATAGGCGATGAATGCCTGTTTCTCCCGCTTGAGGGCGGGGTTCTTCTCATCCGGCAACTGCTCGAGCGTCCTGCCGCGCAGGAACTGCAAGCGGTCGAAGACGGAGGGAAAGGCCTGGGCGTGGACGAGCAGCTTGTCGTACACCGCGAGCGACTCTTCGAGCGAGCCGGGGCTGGCCGAACCCTGAGCGTAGATCGCCTCGCCCAACAACAGGCCGGCGGGCAGGTGGAGGGGATCGGTGGGCGGCAGGGAATCAAACCATTTCCTCAGGAATGCGGCAGCCTCGGCAAGGCGGTTCATGTCGATCATGAGGCGCGCCTTTTCCATCTTGGCGAGGGGCACGACGGGGCCCTTGGACTCGATGGCCTTGTCGAAAAGAATGAGGGCCTCCTGGCGCGACTGGCTGGTGGGAACGAGCGCGGCGGAGCGGGCGGCGAGCAGCCACGCGGCCTGGGCACGGGCGGGATCGGTGTCGGCGGCGGCGAGTTTTTCGAGGACGAGGCGGGCGTCGTTGTAGCTGCGGGTTTGGAAAAGGTTGCGGCCGAGGATGAGGGCGGCTTCGGCGGCGGCGGGGTCGCCCGGGTATTGATCGAGGATCGAGCGTGCGGTGGCGATGGCGGCGGAGGAGTCGTTCGCGAGATCGTCGATGCGGAGTCTGAGCAGGGCGATGCGCGAGGCTGGCAGTGTGGAGGATGGGTCCGACCCGGAGGCGATGGCATCCACTTGGGCACGAGCGAACGACAGGTCCGGCGTGGGGCCGGAGAGTGCGGCCTGCGCGGCGGCTTCGCGGGCTTCGGCAGTTCTGGGGTGATCCGGATGGCGGGCGAGGAATTCCTCGATGGCACCGCGTTTTGCAGCCGGATCGGCCATTGCGAGTGCCCGCTCGAGCTGGACATCGGCCTCGATCGCAGGGTTTTCCGGCAGAGAGGTTTGGAGAATCGGCTTCGCCCCGGAGGGATCCGTGATCCGGACGATGGCGGCATTGAGTCGGGCTGCGTTCGCTTCCGCCGCGGAGAGCGTGTTGGCCGCCTCTTCGAAGAGCGCGACGGCTTGGTCCCGCTCACCCCGGTCGTAGGCGGCGCGCGCTTGAATGAATGCGGCTTTTCCCTTCACCGTCGGGGATGAGGAACTCTCCCTGAGGGTTTCCAGCAAGGCGAAGGCGCGGCTGGCATCCCCCTCCGCCAGCGAGCGCCGGGCGGCAAGGAGCATGGCGCGATCCGCGAGGAAATGGCCCGGGTTCTCGACTCGCAGGCGGGTGAGAAGAAGCTCCGCCTCGGCGTGGGCGGCGGGTGTGCCGAGTCGGTGGAGGCCCAGGGCGCGGGTGAAGAGCGAGCAGGCAAGCAAGTCGCTGGTAATGGACGGCGTGGGCCAGGCGGACACGGCCGAACACTCGCCGGTGGCGAGAGGACCGGTCGCGGGCAGTTCCGGCGGCGTGATCCACTGGGAAACCCGCTCCAGGATCGGATCGTTGGCGGAAGGAGACTCCGGCAACGCGTCTTGCAGGCGATTGAAGGCCGTGCCGAGCAAGGGGGAATCCGGTTGGTCCTGGATGAAATCGAGAAGAAGGTCCGTCGCCGCTCCGCCATTCCCGGCGGCCCGCAGCGCGTCGGCCAAACCGATCACCGCGGCGTGGTGGCGGCGCAGCGACTGGCCTTTCGGCTGATCGACCAAGGTCTGGAAACTGGATGCCGCATCCGCGGGACGTTTCTCGGCGAGCAGGAGGCTGGCTTCCAGAAACGTGGCGAGCGAGGCGTCTGCCGGGCTGATCAGACCCGCGGCGGGCATGGTTTCCCGGGCCTCGGCGGATTTTCCGAGATCGAGCAGGATTTCCACCTGATGGAGTTTCGCCCGGGCGGCGAGTGCGGGATCGGAGGATTCCGCGAGCTTGGCGAGGGCGGCCAGCGCAGCCTCGGGGCGGTCGAGTGCCAGTTCCAGGCTGGAGAGGGTGAAGGCGGCCTCGCTGCGGTGGGGTGCGGAGGCGTCTTGAAGCCACTCCGAGAAAATCCCCGCCGCTTCCGTGAGCTTGCCCGATGCGGCGAGCGCCTGGCCTTTCCAGAAGGGTGCCTCGGGATGGGAGGAAACGAACGACTGGCCCAACAACTCCATGGCCTCGGCCGGTTTCCCCTCGCGGATCCATGCCTCGGCGAGGCGGATGGCGGCCCTGGACCGTTCATCCGGGCTGAGTGACGGGCTGGCGAGGCAGCCATTGAAATGCAGGGCCGCCATTTCCCAGAGGCCTGCGGCGAGCGCGGCATCCCCCTTGCGCATGAGAGCGGCCGCATCCTGCGCCGGCAGGGCGGACTGCATCAGGAGCAGCAGGATGGGAAGAATCGGCCGGAACGTCATCGGATTGACGGAGTTTGGAGTCGCCGGACGCCCATGGCCAGTCCGGATGATGGAAAATCCCCGGGGTCGGCACGGTGTGGAATCAACGTGCGAGAAGCTTCCGCAAATCCGCGGCGGGGAGTTTGAGCAGGACGGACGCCTCCTTCAGATCCCCGTCGGCACGCTCCACCACGCGGCCGGCGGTCTCGCGGGTGAGCCAACTGAGCATGGGTTCTCCGGTGGGAGCCATGTTGATCAATTGATCGATGGCGGCGGAGACCGCGGCCGGGGATTTTCCGGGAGCGGAGGCGAGCGGGATGTCCGCCGGCAGCAGGACGCTCGACGAAGCAAGCGCACAGGCCCTGGCGATGGTGTTTTCCAACTCCCGCACATTCCCGGGCCAGGTGTGGTTTTGCAGCGCGTTGATCGCCTCGGTGGAGAGGCGGATGCGCGCCATGCCGTTCTTTTTCGTGATGCGCTGGAGGAAGAATTCCGCGAGCAGCGGGATGTCCTCGATGCGCTCACGCAGCGGTGGGATGCGGATTTCCACCACATTGAGGCGGTAGTAGAGGTCCTCGCGGAAACGTCCGGCCGCCACTTCCTCGGAGAGATTCTTGTGGGTGGCGGCGATGATGCGCACGTCGGTGGTGATCGTCTCGTTGGAGCCCACCCGGGAAAACGATCCGTCCTGGAGCACGCGCAGGAGTTTCACCTGGATGGAGAGCGGCATGTCGCCGATCTCATCAAGAAACAAGGTCCCGCCGTCCGCCTGCTCGAAGCGCCCGGCACGGCGGGCGATCGCGCCGGTGAAGGAGCCCTTCTCGTGGCCGAAGAGCTCGCTTTCCAGCAGGTTTTCCGGGATGGCGCCGCAGTTGATGGTGATCATCTCCTTCTGCCGCCGCGGGCTGTATTCGTGAACCGCCTTGGCGACGAGTTCCTTGCCGGTGCCGCTCTCGCCGGCGATGAGGACGGGCGCGTCCGAGCGGGCGACCTTGCCCACCAGCTTGAAAACCTCCTGCAAGGCGCGGGAAATGCCGATCATCTTCACCCGGCCGTCGTGTTTCGGGAGTTCGGCCGCCGGTTGGTCGGCGCTGCGGCGCTCGTCCTGGGTCTGGAGGGCGGACTCGACGACGGGCCGGAGCTCGAAGGCGAGCGACTCCTTCCTCAGCACGTCGTGGGCTCCGCGCTGGGTGGCTTCGATGATCTGGCCGGTGGTGGGGAAGCCGGTGGTGAGGATGACCAGCGTTTGCGGACTCTCTTGGAGGACGCGGCCGAGAAACTCCATGCCGTCGAAGGGCTCCATCTCCATCGCCGCCACCACCACGCCGACGCTGGTTTTCTCGATCACCTTGATCGCGTTGGCCGCATTGTCGCAGCGGAGGATCCTCAGATTGGCCGCCGCCAAGTGTTTGGTGGCCCATTCCAGGAAATCCAGATCGGGATCGACGAGCAGCAGGGTTTCTTCAGCGGAACTTTCGGCCATCGCGGGTTGCTGGGGAAATCAAGCAGGCTGCCGGCGGGAAACGCCACAAAAAAACCCGGGATCGCCGGAATGTCCGCCTATTCGAAAACCCACCACATGAAATCCTGCTCCTCATCCACCATGGAAATGGTCGCTGAACATCCACCCGCCGTCTTTTCGCGCTGGTGCATCTGCTCGCCCCATGGGAATGACTCGAACGATTTGACAGAAGACGGGAAGTCGATGGCACCCATTTCGTCCCGATATTCGAAGGGGTATGCCGCGAGTTGATGGTTGCAGGTGTAGCGTGGTGAGGCGGTCATTGGGTTCGGTTTGTGCTGGAGGACTGGGATCCGGTACCCATGCTTCTTTCCTACGAAACCGGCACCGAAACCGGCACCGAAACCGGCACCGAAACCGCAACGCTCTCAGCGGCGCTCTATGAGCGTCGGGCAATGGACAGGCGCGCAAGGTCTTCGCCGCGGCCCCAGCGGCCATGGACCGCCGCTGCAACCGGACCTTGGGAGGTGGCCGGAACCAAAAGCCGGCGAGTCATGCGAGTGGGGAGACCCTAGGCTTCACCGGAAACCCGCAGTTGGAAATGGACCGCCGTCTCCGCCCTTATGCCGCTCGCCATCGGCTTCGCCCTCTACGCCGCCGTCGCCGCCATCTGGCGCGCCTTGATCTGACCCTTCGGGCCACGACACCCGCTGTCGCGGAACGATGAGGCCTGGCAACCGCTACCGGGAGCCCCCCTCCGATTCAGGTTGAGGTTTGTCGCCACCCTGAAAATCCAACACGGAGCGGGTAGCGGGTTGCCCAGTGCCGGCTTGTTCTGCCTCTTTTTTCAGTTGCTCTTCGCATTCGCGTAAGGTCTTGAGGGTTGGGGTAATTCCGGGATCCTTTGTTGGTCGGCGAGACTCCGGGCGTGCTATAGCACCTAGAATAAGCAGCACCGCAGAAACAATGCCGTGCAGAATCAGAGGCGAAGATCCCTCCCATCCGCCAGAATCTCCTCCACCATGACCAGCCGCTATGGCCGATGCTCCCATTCCCGCAATGAGCAAAATAGCAATTGCTAAAGATAGCAACATTCCGACCGCCAGAAAAAACCCGGTGGATCTGAGCCTCCCGAATTGAACAACAGTAATGAGCGCCAGAGGTATCGCTAAAATCAGAACGGTGCTAGTTGCATTATTCATGTTGAAGCGGGGAAATTCTTGCAGAACAGATTTTGTTCGTAGGGCCTCCTGAAGTGATATCGCAGAAAGACCCAACCGCGACGGATTTGTCATAACCTCTTGTTTTTACAAGGATTTTCCGGGTTTCGGGTGCGTATATCGGGCCGAGGGGAGGGCGGGAGTCCAGGGAGGCCTGCCATGGTGGATATCACGCGCGCTCGACGGTCACCGCCCCCGTTGGCGGTTTCGTTGAAGGCGGTGAGGGCGAGGCATCCCTTGAACGAGGCGGCGGAAGACCCGCCGCCGAAGTCCTTGATTCCGGCGACGCCCTCCCCCACCCTCGGGCGCGTGATCCGGTTCGCGGTGCTTGGCAGTGGCAGTGGGGGAAACTCGGCGGTGGTCGAGTGCGGCGGGGTGCGCCTGATGATCGATGCCGGCCTGAGCGCGAAGCAGCTCTCGCGGCGGCTCGGGTTACTGGGGATCGATCCGGCGTCGCTGGACGGCATCCTGCTGACGCATGAGCACGGCGACCACGTGAAGGGCCTGAAGGTCTTCCTGAAGCAACACGCGGTGCCGGTTTTCGCCACGCAGCACACGGCCAAGGTGGTGCGCGAGCAGGGCATCGATGGCGGCACGTGGAAGACCTTCGAGAGCGGCCAGGGATTCGCGGTGGGCGGCTCGGTGATCCGGAGTTTCGCGGTGCACCACGACGCGGTGGATCCCGTGGGATTCGTGATCGGGAACGGAGGTGTGAAGCGCTTCGGCTTCGTTTCGGACGTCGGCCATGTGACGCACAGCATGACCGAGAGCCTGCGCGGCCTGCACGGCCTGTTCGTGGAGGCGAACTACGACGACGGCCTGCTGGAGGCGGACACCAAGCGGCCGTGGTCGATCAAGCAGCGGATCAGTTCGCGCCACGGGCACCTGTCCAACGAGCAGGTGGCGGCGCTGGTGCGGGAGATCGCCCACGCGGAGCTGGGCCGGGTGGTGCTGGGCCACCTGAGTTCGGACTGCAATACGCCGGAAATCATCCTGGAGAAGCTGCGCGGCTGCCTCGCGGCCGCGGGCCACGGCCATGTGGGTCTGCACTGCGCCTGCCAGGACGAACCGACGGAGTGGTTCGAAATCTGAACCGCGGCGGGCGTGTCAGTGGACGGTCGAGCGGTTCGGCCGGCGTCTGGCGGGCCGGCGGGAAAGGCTGCCGACGGTCCGCACGTGCCTCATGCTCCTCCGGCCCGCGGGCTGGGAGCCGTGGCGGAAACCGGTGGATGCGGCGAAGGTGCGCTGGAATTCCATCCGGTCCTGCGGGTGGGGCCGGGGATCCTCGTAGCGGATGAACTCCGATGCCTCGGGCATCTCGATGGCACCGCGGAACTCCCCGGACATCACGACGGCCCAGACCACGAGGGAGAAAAACAGCACGCCGGCGATGATCCATCCGGCGGAAGCGCCCGCGCTCATCAGGAAAACGAAGCCCAGCGAGAGCAACGCGACCCACGCCAGGCTCGCAGCGGCGAGCAGGATGAGCACTTTCGAAGGTAGCAACGGGCTTCGCAAGGAACATGGGTTACCAAGCCTTTTTCCCCGTGCCAAGCACTCACTTCTCCCGCGATCGCGTAGGTTGCGCCGCGGGACGGACGCCGCTCTCCCCGGGAACGACGCCTCAGAATGGGATTTCAGCGAAACGCCGAGCCGCGGAGTGCGCGGAGGAAAACGCGGAGTTTCATGGGTTCAATGGGCAAGACAGGAACACGGGTGCCCAGGTTTCCAGCCACACCCCAGCAACCCTCTGCGATTCTTCCCTCCGCGCACTCAGCGCCTCAGCGTTTCGATTTTTTCATCCGATGGGAATCTAGATGCGTCAACCCTGCCGCTCTCCCCGCTTGCGAAGCGGACAGGCGTCCCCTAGCCTCCGGCATGGCCATCGAGAACTTCGCGGAATTCTCCCCGCAGATCCATGAAACCGCCTTCATCGCCGCCAGCGCCGACGTGATCGGGCGCGTGACGCTGCACGAGGAAACCAGCATCTGGTATCACGCCACCCTGCGCGGGGACATCAACGAGATCGTCATCGGTCCCCGCTCGAACATCCAGGACAACGCGGTGGTCCATCTGGCGGACGACTACGGCTGCTACGTCGGCGAGCTCGTCACCGTGGGCCACTCGGCCATCCTGCACGCCTGCACCGTGAAGGACGAGGTGCTGGTGGGCATGGGAGCCATCATCCTGGACGGCGCGGTGATCGGCGAGCGTTCGATCATCGGCGCGGGTGCGCTGGTCACCAAGGACACGGTCATTCCGCCCGGCTCGCTGGTGGTGGGCTCGCCCGCCAAGGTCGTGCGCACGCTGCCGCTCGACGAGCAGGCGAAGGTGAAATACTGGGCGGAGAAATACGTGCGCGGATCGCGGAAATTCCTAGAGCGCTGAGGCTCACAGGAACGGATTTCCCACGCGCTCCTCGCCCAGCGTGGTGGCTGGGCCGTGGCCGGGGAGCAGCACCGTGGTTTCCGGCAGCGGGCCGAGCGTTTCACGCAGCTTGCAGAGCGCGTGCCGGTAGCTTGCAGGACTGCCGCAGCCACCGATCGACCCCGCGAACAGGGCGTCTCCGGTGACCAGCACCGGTCCGGCAAGGCCCTCGATGTGGAATCCCAGGGCGGGCGATGCGTGCCCGGAGAGATCGCAGGCGCGGACGACCAGCGGCCCGCAACACACCTTGTCGCCGGGTTTCATGCGGACCGTGCCGGGAAGGCCCGCCGAGTGGACGGGAATCCCCTCATCGAGAAACCGCCCCAGCGCGCCGACGTGGTCCCGGTGGGCGTGGGTGATGAACACCCGGTCCGGCATCCTTCCGCAACGGGACTCCAGCACCCGGATCAAATCGCTGGCGACGTATCCCGCATCGAAGAGCACCCATCCATCGTCCGCGCGGACCAGCCAGGCGTTCACCCGCTCGCCGTCGAAGGGCAGATCGAGCCGCTCGATGCCGGGCAGCGCCAGCGGCCCCGGATGGTGCGCGGGATGGCGGGCGCAGGCCTCCGCATTCAGACCGAGCACCGGAGCCAGCCTGCGGGCGGCGTCCGCGGAGAACGAGCCGGCCAGGATTTCGCGGATGCGGCTTTCCGGAAGTCCCGCGCGGGCGGCCGCCTCGGCGGAAGTGAGGCCGTTTCCCGCCAAAGCCTTGCGAAGCACGTAGGTGAAATCGTCTTCCAACATCTGATCCATGTTCGGTGTGGAGCCGCCAACGGTCAACGCCCGGCCTTGGCGCGGAGCCCGACAAACACGATCACCCCCGCGACCACGAGGAAGATGCAGGCCGCGATGCCGAGGATGCCGAAAAACCGGCTGCTCGCGGAGTCCACCTGCTCCTTGCTGATCTCGTCCGCGGGAACCTCGCCGGGAATCCGCGCCAGCACGAGTTTCCCATCCGAGATGCCGACGCGGCTGAGCTTCGCCATCGCAGGACCGATGACCGGATCCTTCAAGTACCGCTCGGTGATGCGGTAGGGCGACATCTGACCGGTGAACTCCTTCGGCACGGTCGAACCGGGAACCTCGATGTTCTCGATCTGGAGGACCACCTCACGCTTCAGCAACGCGGGCCTGGCGACGAGGGTGCCGTTGAGATAGCGCGAGTCCGAGGTGATCAGGCCGCCCTCACCCTTTCGCGCGAGGCGGGGTTTTCCGTTGAGCGGGAAGGAAACAGCGATGCGCAGGAGATCGCCCTCCACGCCGATGACGCGGAAGGTGCCGCGCAGGTCCTTGAACGGCTCGTAGGCGGCGATGGCGAGATTCATCTCCTCAGGCGTCAATGCGAGCGAGGTTTCCGCGTCGCCGCCGAGGCTCTGGCGGAAGGATTCGAGCCGCTCCGCGAGCGTGTTGAGCTGGGCCTCCTTGTCCTCCAGCGGGGAAATCTCCACCTTCACCGGCTTCTCCGCGGTGAATTTCGCGATCTCGTTGAACTGGCGGAACAGGGTGACGATGGAGAAGCCGATGAGGAACACCATCACCAGCAGGGCGGCGATCAGGATGGCGCAGCCCGCGAACGGGGAGCGGGCGCTGGTTTCGATGTTGGGTCTGGGTTTCATGGCTTCGCATGGTCCGGTCCCTGGCCGCCCGCATCCTCATCAGGCGGAGTTCCGGCGCTCTCCGGAATGTCCGGGCTTTGGTCGAAATCCTGCGGCGGCTCGTATCCGCTGTTCCAGCCGTCGTCCCCCGCCGCCCCCAGGTAGGGATCGGCCTCAGCCTCGGATTCTCCGGCGTCCTCCGCAGTCCCGGCCGCCAGGAGCCGCTCCTCGCGCTCGCGGGCCTCCTGTTCCTCGGCGACGCGTTGTTTCCTGCGGTCCAACCATGCGAGCCAGATGCAGATTTCGTAGAGGATGATCATCGGCAGCGCCATGAGCATCAGGGTGAAGGCATCCGGCGTGGGGGTGAGCACGGCGGCCGTGAGGAAAATGGCGACAATGGCGTAGGAGCGCGTCCGGGACATCATGTCGTAGCCGAGCAGGCCGAGTTTCACGAAGACCATGACGACGACCGGCAGTTCGAAGGCCACGCCGAACAGCAGGGTGAACTGGGTGGCGAAGGAGATGTATTCGCCGATTCGCCAGTCGTTGGAAACCCCGAGGCTGCCGCTCCACTCATAGAAAAACAGCAGCGCCCTCGGCAGCACGGCATAGTAGGCGAAAAACACACCGCCCAGGAACAACCCGAAGCCGACGGCCATCGAGGGCCAGAGCACGCGTTTCTCGTGCGCGTGCAGGCCCGGCAGCACGAACTGCAGCACGAACATGAGCAGCAGCGGAAACGCCACGATGATGCCCGCGAAGAACGAGAGCTTCATGGAAAGCATGAAGGTTTCCGTCGGCTTCAGCGCGGACATGAGCTTCAGGTTGCCCCGGCTGTCGGACTCGGGACTGGGCGCGGTTTTCACCAGCGATGCCACCTGGTCCTTCAGATCGCCGGGAACGTCGAGGGACTTGAGGAAACCCTCGCGCCGCTCCTCGGGCAGGGCGAGCACCGCGCGCAGGAGTCCCGCGGCCTTCGCGTGGAAAACGAGGTCCTCCGGCAGCGACTGATAGAAAAGCC
>Ga0209398_1001275_pt1 | contig 13289 bp, 10 predicted proteins | sample AshMeaBigSpring_FD_184125 | JGI IMG/M metagenome (GOLD analysis project Ga0209398, IMG submission 184125) | Groundwater microbial communities from Big Spring, Nevada to study Microbial Dark Matter (Phase II) - Ash Meadows Big Spring (SPAdes)... | ecosystem: Environmental > Aquatic > Deep... | reverse complement strand
CCCCCGGTCGGGCTCGACCTCACCGAGCGCGCCACCGTGGCCGTCGGCGAGTGGCGGGAGGGCGTGGTCGACCTCGTGAGAACCGAGGGGGCGGGCAGACGGGGCACCGCCCGCGGCGTGGCGGCCGGAATCAACGGCGTGGCCGTCGTGCTCATGGTTGCCACCTTCGCCGCCACCGGCGGCCTCACCGGCGCCGAGGTGGGCATCGCGGCCGCGGCCGCACTGGCCAGCCAGAAGGCGCTGGAGTCGGTGTTCGGTTCCCGGGCCGTCACCCGGCTCACCGGCCACGTGCGCGACGACCTCGTGCGCCGGGTGCACGAGCTGCTGGAGCCCGAGGCGGCTGTCTTCACCGCGCGCCTGGACGCCCTGGACGTCCCGCCGGGCCTGGCTGCCGCGATCCGGGACACTACGGCCGCGCTGGACTCCGAACGGCACCGGGTGGCGGCGTGACGAGCCTGCTCGGCTGGCGGCGACGCCGCAGCCCCGACCTCTCCAGCCGGCTGGTGGCGCTCCAGGCGGCCGCGGCCGAGCTCCGCGGCACCGTCCCGGACGGCGTCACCGCCGAGGTCGAGGCGCTCGTCGAGCGGGCCGGCGAACGGGTCGTCCTCGGCGTCGACCGGACGGTGGTGGCCCTCGCGGGCAGCACCGGCTCGGGCAAGTCGTCGCTGTTCAACGCCGTCGTCGGGATCGACCTCGCGGTCACCGGCGTGCGCCGTCCGACCACCGCGGAACCACTGGCCTGTGTGTGGGGTCAGGACGGCTCGGGTCCGCTGCTGGACTGGCTGGGCGTTCCGCCGGCGCAACGGGTCGCGCACGAGAGCGAGCTCGACCCCCACCCCCGTTGGCTCGGCGGCCTGGTGCTGCTCGACCTGCCCGACCACGACTCGATGGTGCGCAGCCACCGCGCCGAGGTCGACCGGCTGGTGGCGCTCGTGGACCTGCTGGTCTGGGTGGTGGACCCGCAGAAGTACGCCGACGCGGTGCTGCACGAGGAGTACCTGCGGGCGATGTCCGGGCACGGCGGGGTCGTGGTCGTCGTGCTCAACCAGGTGGATCGCCTCAGCGCCGACCAGCGCGATGCCTGTCTTGCCGACCTGACGCGGCTGCTCGAACGGGACGGCCTGGCCGACGTGCCGGTGCTGGCGGTCAGTGCGGCCAGCGGGGAGGGGCTGGCTACGGTGACCACCCTGCTGGAGCGGGCAGTGCGCGGTCGCCGCTCTGCCGCGGAACGGCTGGCCGCCGACGTCTCTGCGCTCGGGTCGCGGCTTGCTGCGGCGGCCGGGCTGGGCGAGGTGGTGCGGTCGGGCCACGACCAGCCGGCGCCCGCGGCTCCAGCCGAGGACAGGCTGATCGGCGAGGTGGCGCAGGCGGTGGGCGTGGACGGGCTGGGTGACCTCGTGCGCACCGCGCAGCAACGCCGGGCCCAGGACGCGGTGGGCTGGCCGGGGGCGCGACTGGTCCGCAGGGCTCGTGGCCTGCCACCCGAGCCCGAGGACGCCGCAGCGGTCGCCCTGGCCGTCAGCGACGCGCCCCCGGTCGTGCAGGCCCGGGTCGACCTCGCCGTCCGCGACTACGTGCAGGTGGCCACCGCCGGCCTGCCACCGGGGTGGCGCCGGGAGGTGGAGGCCAGGGTGGACCCCGGCCCGTCCGCCTGGACGCAGGCACTGGCCCGCGACGTGGTCGCCGCGGCGGCCGAGCCGGTGCCGGCTCCGCGCTGGTGGACGGCGCAGGCGGCGCTTCAGGCCGTGGCGTCCACGGTCGCAGGGGTGGGCCTGGTCTGGCTGTTGGCCCTGCTCGTGCTCGGCGTCGGGACGTCGGGCGCGCCGAGCGCGCCGACGATCGGGGGGCTGCCGTGGCCGGGGGTGCTGGCCCTGGGCGGCCTGGTGCTGTCGGTGCTGCTCAGCCTCGTGGTCTGGACGGTTCCCTCCCGCTGGGCCGACCACGCGGGCGCGCGGGCCGAGCAGGCGATGACCGCGCGGGTGCGCCAGGCGGTGCACGAGCAGGTCGTCGCGCCGGTGCGCGCCGAGCTCGAGCGCCGAGACCGGGCGGTGCAGGCCCTGCGCCACGCCATCGGCTGACGGCCGCGGCGCACAGCGGTCCGCGCCACGCCGGGCGCGAGGCGCCGTCCACAGCACGGGTCCGACCGGCGTGTCGCGCACACCGGGTCCGGCGGGCCTGGTTGCCCGTTGCGACCGCGGCCAGGGTCGGTGGCCAGGCCGGGAGGACTCCCGGCCGGACCGCATGAGGAGAGGAGCAGCGCATGAACCACTTCCACACCTGGGTGACCGGCAACGTCGCCACCCCGGTGCAGCACGTCGTCACCGCCTCCGGGATGACGCTCGCGCACTTCCGGCTCGCCTGCACCCACCGGCGCTTCGACAAGCAGCAGGGCGTCTGGGTCGACAACGGCACGACCTTCGTGAAGGTCACCTGCTACCGGTCGCTGGCCGACAACGTCACAGCGAGCCTGTCCGTCGGCGACCCGGTGGTGGTGGCCGGACGGCTGCAGGTGGAGGAGAACGTGCGCGACGACCGCACCTACCGGGACACGGTCGTGGTGGCGTCCGCAGTCGGACCGGACCTGACCCGCGGCACGTCGGTGTTCCGACGCACCGGCGGCTCGCGTCCCGGGGTGGGGCGGTCGCCGGAACCGGGCGGCGCCGCACAGGCCGTCCCGCCGCTGCCAGCACCCCACGCGGCCTGAGGCACCGTTCGGGCGCTTCTACGCTTGGAGGCATGGCCGAGTTCATCTACGTCATGCGCAAGGCGCGCAAGGCGCACGGCGACAAGGTGATCCTGGACGACGTCACGCTGGCCTTCCTGCCCGGCGCGAAGATCGGTGTCGTGGGACCCAACGGAGCCGGCAAGTCCACCGTGCTGCGCATCATGGCCGGGCTCGATCAGCCCTCCAACGGCGATGCGACCCTCAGCCCGGGCTACGGCGTCGGCATCCTCGAGCAGGAGCCCGAACTCGACGCGTCCCTCGACGTGCTCGGCAACGTCGAGCTGGGGGTGGCCGACACCAAGGCGATGCTCGCCCGCTTCAACGAGATCAGCCAGGCCCTGGCCGACCCTGACGCCGACTACGACACCCTGCTGGAGGAGATGGGCAGGCTGCAGGAGCACCTGGACCACCGGGGCGCGTGGGACCTCGACAGCCAGCTCGAGCAGGCGATGGACGCGCTGCGCTGCCCGCCGCCCGACGCCGACGTGGCCGTGCTGTCCGGCGGGGAGCGCCGGAGGGTGGCCCTGTGTCGGCTGCTGCTCGAGCAGCCCGACCTGCTGCTGCTCGACGAGCCTACGAACCACCTCGACGCGGAGAGCGTGCAGTGGCTCGAGCAGCACCTGGAGAAGTACCCGGGCACCGTCGTTGCCGTCACCCACGACCGGTACTTCCTCGACAACGTGGCCCAATGGATCCTCGAGCTCGACCGCGGCCGGGCCTTCCCCTACGAGGGCAACTACTCCACCTACCTGGAGACCAAGGCGGCACGACTCAAGGTGGAGGGCCAGAAGGACGCGAAGCTGCGCAAGCGGCTGCAAGACGAGTTGGCGTGGGTGCGCTCCAACGCGAAGGGCCGGCAGGCCAAGCAGCGGGCGCGGCTGCAGCGCTACGAGGAGATGGCGGCCGAGGCCGAGAAGCACCGCAAGCTCGACCTGGACGAGATACAGATCCCGCCCGGCCCGCGCCTCGGCGACGTCGTGGTGGAGGTCAGCGACCTGTGGAAGTCCTTCGGTGAGCGCACCCTGTTCGACGGGCTGTCGTTCACCCTGCCCCGCAACGGCATCGTCGGGGTGGTGGGCCCGAACGGGGTCGGCAAGACCACGCTGTTCCGGATGCTGCTCGGCGAGGAGCAGCCGGACTCCGGCGCGATCAAGGTGGGCGCCACGGTCAAGGTGTCCTACGTCGACCAGAACCGCTCCGGGCTCGACGGCACCCAGACGGTGTGGCAGGTGGTGTCCGACGGGCTGGACCACATCAAGGTCGGTGCGGTGGAGATGCCGTCCCGGGCGTACGTGGCCGCGTTCGGGTTCAAGGGGCCCGACCAGCAGAAGCCGGCCGGGGTGCTGTCCGGCGGCGAGCGCAACCGGCTCAACCTTGCGCTCACGCTCAAGCAGGGCGGCAACCTCATCCTGCTCGACGAGCCCACGAACGACCTCGACGTCGAGACGCTGCAGTCGCTGGAGAATGCCCTGCTGGAGTTCCCCGGCTGCGCCGTGGTCGTCTCGCACGACCGCTGGTTCCTCGACCGCACGGCCACCCACATCCTCGCCTACGAGGGGGACGAGGACGACCCGGCCCGCTGGTTCTGGTTCGAAGGCAACTTCGAGGGCTACGAGAAGAACAAGGTGGAACGGCTCGGGGCTGAGGCAGCCCGGCCGCACCGGGTCACCTACCGCAAGCTGACCCGGGGCTGAGGGTGCCGCCGCCGGCGGCGGTCCCGGGTGGGACGGTCCTCGCCCTCGTCGGCCCCGCGGACGACTTCGCGGTGCTGGCCGAGCGAGCCGCCCGCCACGACGCCACCTGCCCGGTGCGGCTCGTGGCTGCCGACGGGGTGCTGGCCGCCTTCGTGCCCACCCCGTTCGACTGCCTCGGGATGCGCGCCGCGCGGCTGCGCATCTCGGCCGGCCTCGACGTCGTCGTCGAGGCGGTCGGGCTGGCGGCCCTGGCCCGGGTGGCCGGCGCCGACCTGCAGGTCCCCCTGGCCCTGCCCGCGCTGCGCTGGACGCTCCCGTCGCCGCCGCGCACGGGCTGGTCGGTCGCCGGCACGCTCACCGTCGCCGACCTCGCCGCAAGGGTGGCAGCCGACACCGAGGAGTTCCGGCACCGCGCCGCTGCCGTCCCGCCAGGGCGCAACGCATCGGCCGCAGTGGCGGCCATCGCGGGCGAGCTGTGGGCCCGACCGCTGGCCGCCGACCACGCCGCCCGCCTCGCGCACGCGGCGTCCTACCTCGGCTTCCTGCCCGACCACGATGCGGCCGACCCGGTCGGTGCTCGACCGGGCGGGGACGGCCCGGTGACTCTGCGCACAGCCGGCCCGTGGCGCCGGCTCGACACCCCGCTGGGGGTGACCCTCGCCCGCGCGTCGTCGTCGCTGGGGCTGCTGGCCGGCGCAGGACCCGGTGACAGCGGCGAGGGTCCAGGACGCCCTGCCTGACCGTCGCTGCCGGCGTACCCCACGGGCCTCACCGCGACCCATCGGAGAACGACCGCAACCGCTGCGGTGCGTCGCGCGTTGCCGTGGATCATGGGGGCGACCGCAGCGACGGGGTGACCCGAACCCAGGCCGCGGCGTCTGCGGGCAGGCGGCCGGCCCTGACGTCCTGGCTGGCCAGCAGCACCTCGCCAGCCGGCAGGTGCACGGGATCGGCCCCGAGGTTCACGAGGACCTCCACGGTCGGCGCGACCTCGCCGCGTGCGAAGTGCAGGACGGAGGGCCGGCTGGGCCGCCAGGTGAAGGAGTCCGAGCCCAGAACGGGCTCGGACCGGCGCAGGGCCAGCGCCCGCCGGTACAGCTGGAGCATCGAAGTGGGGTCGCCGGCCTGAACGGAGGCGGCAAGACCGGCCCACGCGCGTGGTTGCGGCAACCAGGCGCCGTTCGAGCCGAAGCCCAGCGAGGAGCCGTCGGGCTCCCACGGCAGCGGCACCCGGCAGCCGTCCCGACCCGGCAGCGTGCCCGCGCTGCGGGTGAACAGGGGGTCGTCGCGCTGCTCGGCAGGGATGTCGAGCACCTCCTCCAGCCCGAGCTCCTCGCCCTGGTAGAGATAGACGCCGCCCGGCAGCGCAAGCGAGAGCAGGGCGGCTGCCCGGGCCCGGCGACGCCCCAGCGCGACGTCGAGGCCGGTGAAGTCGTAGGCGTCGGCACCAAACCGCTTGCGCACCGCGGCGGGGCGGCCGTAGCGGGACACGTGCCGGGGCAGGTCGTGGTTGCTGAGCACCCAGGTGACCGGGGCGGAGGCGAGCCGGGCGGCGGCCATGGCCGCATCGATGGCCGTGCGGAAGCCCTCGGCGTCCCAGTCGGGGTCGGTGAGCTCGAAGGCGAACGAGGTGTGCAGCTCGTCGGGGCGCAAGTAGTGCGCCAGCCGCTCCGGCTCGTCCAGCCACACCTCGCCCACGAACACCCGGGGCGGGTCGTAGCCGTCGCCGATGCTGCGCCAGCCCCGGTAGACCGCGTGCACCTCCGGCCGGTCCCAGTACGGGTGGTTCTCGCCACGGGCGACCCCGAGCAGGGCCTCGTCGCCGCCAGACAGGCCAAGGTCGGGCAGCGTGGGGTCCTTGGCCAGGCCGTGGCCCACGTCGATGCGGAAGCCGTCGATCCCGCGGTCGAACCAGAACCGCAGCACGTCCTCGAACTCCGCGATCACCTCAGGGTTGCCCCAGTTGAGGTCGGGCTGGCTGACGTCGAACAGGTGCAGGTACCACTGGCCGGGACGGCCGTCCGGCTCGGTCACCCGCGTCCAGGCCCGGCCGCCGAACACGCTCGGCCAGTCGTTGGGGGGCTGGTCGCCGCCTGCGCCGGTGCCGTCGACGAACCAGTACCGCTCCCGCTCGGCGCTGCCCGGCCCGGCCGCCAGCGCCGCCTGGAACCACCGATGCTGGTCGGAGGTGTGGTTCGGCACGATGTCGGCGAGCACCCGCAGGCCCAGCGCGTGCGCCTCGGCGACCAGCGCCTGCGCCTGCGCGAGGGTCCCGAACCGCGGGTCGATGCTGCGGTAGTCGGCCACGTCGTAGCCGCCATCGCGCAACGGGGACGGGTACCAGGGGTTGACCCACAGGGCGTCGACACCCAGGTCGGCGAGGTAGGGCAGCCGCAGGCGCAGGCCGGCGAGGTCGCCCGTGCCGTCGCCGTTACCGTCTGCGAACGACCGTAGGTAGACCTGGTAGACGACCGCGTGTCGCCACCAGTCCGCTGGCCCGGTCACGGCTGCCCGCCGGGCAGCGGCCCGCGATGGGCGGGAGCACCGGGCAGCGGTGCGCCGTCCCAGGTGTTGACCATCGACAGCGCGGCCCGCTGCAGGTACTCCCACAGCACCGCGTCGGCCTCGGCCGACAGCGTCCCGTCGGCGACCAGCGCGTCCACCGACGCCCGCATGTGGGTGAGCCAGCGCACCCGCGCATCGTGGTCGATGGGGTAGGGGGCGTGGCGCATCCGCAGCCGCGGGTGGCCGCGCTGCTCGGAGTAGGTGGTCGGGCCGCCCCAGTACTGCTCGAGGAACATCCGCAGCCGGTCCGCGGCCGGACCCAGGTCGGCCTCGGGGTACATCGGTCGCAGCACGGGGTCCTCGGCGACGCCGGCGTAGAAGGTGTCGACGAGGCGCACGAAGGTGGCGTGCCCCCCGACGGCGGCGTAGAAGGTCTCGTCCATGGCAGGCGACCACGCTACGCGTTGGGCGTGCAGACGATCGTCCGGTCCGGTTGGATCAGGCCATGGCCACCACACGCATCGCCACCGCGCACTGGGAGGGCTCGCTGCTGGAGGGGGCGGGCCGGGTCTCGCTGGACTCCACTGGGCTGGCCACCTTCGAGGTCACCTGGCCGTCACGGGCCGAGGAGCCGAGCGGCCGGACGTCCCCCGAGGAGCTCATCGCCGCCGCCCACGCGTCCTGCTACTGCATGGCGCTCTCGCACGGCCTGAGCCAGGCCGGTACGCCGCCGACCGCGCTCGACGCCACGGCCGAGGTGACCTTCGTGCCCGGCACCGGTATCACCCGCTCGCACCTGACCGTGCGCGCCACCGTCCCCGGCCTGGACGCCGAAGGGTTCGCCGAGGCGGCCGAGGCAGCCAAGGCGGGCTGCCCGGTGAGCCAGGCCCTGGCCGGCGTGGAGATCACCCTGGACGCCACGCTCGAGGCCCCCGCCGCCTGACGCTGGGCGTGGGCCGACCCTCGCGCCGGACGTCGGCGGCCGGGATGTCGCGGGTCCGGTCGGGGGGGCGCGGCGTCCCGGTCGGTGCCCACCCGCCGGACTGGCGCAGCCGCTCGAGCTTCTCGGCCTCCCGGCTGATGTTGCGCAGCATGCTGCCGAAGATCGCCCCGTGGAAGGGGGCCACGCTCCACCAGTACGCCTGCCCGGCCAGGCCGTGCGGGTAGAAGATCGCTTTCTGGGTGTAGACGGTCTGCCCGCGTGGCCCGGTGGAGATGCCCAGCTCGAGCCAGGCCCGTCCGGGCAGCCGCATCTCCGCGCGCAGCCGCAGCAGCTCGAGGTCGATCACTTCCTCGACCCGCCACCAGTCCAGGGCGTCGTCGATGTGCAGGTCGTAGGGGTCACGCCGGCCGCGGCGCAGACCCGGACCCCCGGACAGGCGATCCATCGCCCCGCGGACCGCCCACGCCAGCGGCCAGGAATACCAGCCGTTCTGCCCGCCGATCCCCTCGATCACGGCCCACAGGGCCTCCCGGCTGGCGTTGACCGGGGCCGACCGTTCGTCGACGTACAGGTTGCCGCCGGCCCAGTCCGGGTCCGAGGGCAGCGGGTCGGACGGCGCTCCGCGCGGCTCGGCGTCCGCCCAGGTCGTGGGCACGGTCCCGCTGCGCACCCGGGCCAGGGCAAGCTCCACGGCACGTTCGAACCCAACCAGCCCACCGGGCGGGTCGGGCACGTAGCCGGCGATGTCGTGCTCCCGGCACACCACCGTGTTGCGCAGGCTCTCCACGAGCGGACGCGCGATCGCGTTGGGCACCGGGGTGACCACCTCGACCCAGTGGCTGGACAGCCCGGTCGACAGCACCGGCACCCGCAGGATCCGCCGTCGGGGCAGGCCGACGACTGCCGCGTAGCGCTGCATCATCTGCTCGTAGGTGAGCACGTCGGGCCCACCGATGTCGAAGGTGCGGCTCACCTCCGCCGGGAGCGTGGCCGCCCCCACGAGGTAGTACAGGACGTCGCGCACCGCGATCGGCTGGATGCGGGTCTGCACCCACACCGGGGTCACCATCACCGGCAGCCGCTCGGTCAGGTAGCGCAGCATCTCGAACGACGCGCCGCCCGACCCGATGATCACTGCCGCCTGCAGCACCGCCGTGGGCACCCCGCTGGCCAACAGGATCTCCCCGACCTCCTGCCGGCTGCGCAGGTGCGGGCTCAGCTCCTCGTCGTCGGGGACCAGGCCGCTGAGGTAGACGATGCGCTGCACGCCGGCCTCCCGCGCCGCGGCGGCGAAGGTTCGGGCGGCACTGCGGTCCATCTCCTCGAAGTCGGTGCCCTTGCCGATCGCGTGCACCAGGTAGTAGGCGACGTCGACACCGTCCAGCGCGGCCCGGATGACCTCGGGGTCGAGCACGTCGGCGTCGACAACCTCGACCTGGGCGGCCCACGGCTGGTCGCGCAGCTGGACCCGCTGGCGTGCTCCCGCGCGCACGGTGAACCCGGCGTCGAGCAACTCGGGCACGAGTCGCCCGCCGATGTAGCCGGAGGCTCCGGTGACCAAGGCGCGCACGACTCCACTGTGGCGCGCGCGCACACGGCTCGCACCCGGAACACCCTCGCGCGACACGTGCCCTGCTGCGTCCGACGCATCGTGGTCAGTGGCGCACGGTTCGGCGGACGCTTCGGCCGACCCCGCTCCTGCGTCCGAGCGGCAGTGGCTCATCAGCCACGGTTCTTCGGACGCAACGGACGGCGGGGACGTCACGCGGGTGCACCGGGCGGTGCTGGACGGGCGGTGCTCGACGGGCGGTGCTCGACGGGCGGTGCTCGACGGGCGCGCGGGACGGGCGCGCCGGACGGCCGCGGTGTACGCGATCAGCGGGCCGGTCCGGGGGGACGGGCCCAGGCCGGTGGCGGCAGCACGACACCTTCGGCGTCGAAGCGTTCCTTGATCCGCCGGCGCAGCTCCCGGGTCACCTTCCACTGCTCGCCGGGCTGGGTCTTCTGCACCAGCCGGACGACGACGGCGTCGCCGGCGAGCTGCTCGATGCCGAGGACCTCGGGTTCCTCCAGCAGCAGGCCCGCCCACTCCTCGTCGGCGGTGAGCCGGCGGGCCACCTCGAGCATCATCGCGCTGATCTCGGCGATGTCGGCGTCGTAGGCGACGGGGACGTCCAGCACGGCCCGGGACCAGGACTGGGTCATGTTGCCCACCCGCACGACCTCGCCGTTGCGCACGTACCAGACGACGCCGTCGGCCGAGCGCACCTGGGTGACCCGCAGCCGCACGTCCTCCACCGTCCCGCTGGCCTCACCCAGGTCGACCACGTCACCGACGCCGTACTGGTCCTCGAGCAGCATGAACACACCCGAGATGAAGTCGGCCACCACGGATTGCGCCCCGAAGCCGATGGCGATCCCGACCACGCCCGCACCGGCGAGCAGCGGGCCGAGGTGGAAGCCCAGCTCGGCTAGCGCCATCAGCGCAGCCACCGAGCCGATCACCACGCTGCTGACGTTCTTGGCGAGCCGGCCGAGGCTGGTCGCCCGGGTGGCTCGACGCTGGCTGGCGACGACGTCCTCCCCGATCACCGTGCGCGCGGTGCGGCCGAGCATGGAGTCCTCGCTCGGCGCCGGGGCGCTCAGGCCGCGCACGAAACGGTCGATGGCTTTGATCACGAGCCAGCGCAGCAGCAGCGCCAGCACGACGATGACGGCGATGCGCAGCACCGTCCCGCTCACGAAGGCGACCCACCAGGACGGGTCGGTCAGGTCCTGCGGGTCGCCCGGCAGCTCGAACACCGGTTCGGGCGAGGGCGAAGGGGTCGCCGCGAGGAACCCGGAGGCGGCGGTGTGCATGCGGTGAACCCTACGAGGCCCCCGGCAGGGTCCGGACGACCGATCCGCGCACGCGGGGTCCGGGCGGTGCCGGTCGGTGGGTGGCAGAGTCGGCCGGGTGGGCCCGACGCAGCGAACAGCGCTCGAACTGGCCGACGCCCTACGGCGCGGCGAGGTGTCCGCGGTGGAGGTCACCGAGCAGTCCCTGGACCGGGCCGAGCGGCTGGACGCCCGGCTTGGTCTGTTCGTGACCCGCACCCCCGACCGGGCGCTCGCGCAGGCCCGGGCCGCGGACACGGCGCTGGTCCGCGCCCGGCGGGCCGGCACGCCCACCCCGCCGCTGCTCGGCGTGCCCTGCCCGGTCAAGGACCTGACCCGGGTCGCAGGCGTCCCCTGCAGCCTGGGCAGCGCCGCCTTCGCCGGGTTCGTCCCCGACGTGGACGACGGCGTGGTGACCCTGCTGCGCGAGGCCGGCACGGTGCTGCTCGGCACCACCACCACCCCCGAGCTGGGGCTGCCGTGCTACACCGAGCCCGCCGTCGCGCCGCCGGCTCGCACTCCCTGGGACGAGCGGCGCGGTGCGGGCGGCTCCTCCGGAGGGGCCGCGGCGACCGTCGCCGCCGGGGTCTCCCCCCTCGCTCACGGCTCCGACGGCGGGGGCTCCATCCGCATTCCCGCCTCCTGCTGCGGGGTGGTGGGGCTCAAGCCCACCCGGGGCCGGGTCAGTCCGGGGCCGCACGGCGTCGACCTCGGCGGGCTGGCCGTGCACGGCTGTCTGGCCCGCAGCGTCGCCGACGCCGCCGCGCTGCTCGACGTGCTCGCCCGCCCGTGGCCCGGCGACGCCACCGTGCTGCCCGCGCCCGGCACGACCTTCCTCGACGCGTCCCGTCGCGACCCGGGACGGCTGCGCGTCGGGCTGCTGCTCGACCCGGTGATCGCCGCCGACGTGACCGTCCACCCCGCCTGCCGCGAGGCGGCGGTGGCGACCGCCGCGCTGCTCGCCGACCTGGGCCACGACGTCGTCGAGGTCGGGCCGCCGTTCCCGGCGCAGCGCTGGGAGGCGTTCGCGGCGGTGTGGGCCGCGCTGGCCGCCGCCGCGCCGGTGCCCCCCGACCGCGAGCACCTGCTGCGTCCGCTCACCGCGTGGCTGCGCGAACGGGGCCGGGCCGCCTCGGCGGTGGAGTACCTGGCGGCCACCGCGGCGATCCAGGAGGTGAGCCGCCAGGTGGCCCTCGCCTGGGCCCACGTCGACCTCGTCCTGTCCCCGACCCTGGCCGACCTGCCCGCCCCGGTGGGGTCGCTGCGCGACGACGACGACCCGGCCAGCGACTTCGCGGCGCAGACCCGGTTCACGCCGTGGACGAGCGTCTGGAACCTCACCGGCCGTCCGGCCGTGTCGCTGCCGCTGCACTGGCACGAGCAGGACGGCCTGCTGCTGCCGGTGGGCGTCATGCTCGGCGCCGGGTTCGGCTCGGAGGAGATCCTGCTGGCACTCGCGGCCGAGCTGGAGCAGGCTCGACCCTGGCGACACCGGTACGTCGCCCTGGCGTCCCGGCTGACAGACTCAGCACCGTGACGCAGGGATGGCCCGAGCTGGTCGAGCTCGCGACCGCCTACGGCGTGGCGACCGAGTACTGGGACTGGCAGGGCCGGCACGTCACCGTTCCGGCCGAGACGATCGTGGCTGTGCTGGCTGCGCTCGGCGTCGACGCAGCGACCGTCGAGGCGAGCCGGTCGGCCCTGGGCCGCCGCTGGGCCGCGCGCTGGCAGCGGATGCTGCCGCCCTACGTCGTGGCCCGGCAGGGCACCTCCCCTTGGTTCCCGGTGCACGTCGACCACGGCGCGCCGGTGACGGTGGCGGTCGAGCTCGAGGACGGCTCCCGCCGCCACGACGTCGCCCAGCAGGACCACTGGGTGAACCCGGAGACGGTCGAGGGCCGGCTGGTCGGCGAGGCGACGTTCGCGGTGCCGCACGACCTGCCCGTCGGCTACCACCGTCTGGTGGCCCGCAGCGGAGCGGCCGAGGCCTCCTGCCTGCTCGTGGTGACGCCCGCGTGGGTCGGGCTGCCGGCCGAGCTCGGCGACCGCCGGGCCTGGGGGCTGGCGCTGCAGCTCTACAGTGTTCGCTCCCGTCGCTCGTGGGGCGTGGGCGACCTCGCCGACCTCGCCGACCTGGTCACCTGGGCCGGGGTGCAGCACGCTGCCGGCTTCGTGCTCGTCAACCCGCTGCATGCCGCCGAGCCGGTGACCCCGCTCGAGCCGTCGCCGTACCTGCCGTCCACCCGCCGCTTCGCCAACCCGCTGTACCTGCGGGTCGAGGCCATCGACGAGTTCGCCTACCTGCCCGAGGCCGACCGCCGCCGGGTCGAGGCGCTGCGGGCGGAGGTGGCCGACCTGGGCACCTCCGAGGTCGTGGACCGGGACCGGGCCTGGGACGCGAAGCTGGCAGCCCTGCGGCTGGTCCACCGGGTGCCGCGTAGCCCGGGCCGGGACATCTCCTACCAGGCCTTCCGGGCCGAGCAGGGCGGGGGCCTGGTCACCTTTGCCACCTGGTGCGTCCTGGCCGCCGAGCGCGGCCGAGACT
>Ga0209398_1001274_pt1 | contig 13300 bp, 10 predicted proteins | sample AshMeaBigSpring_FD_184125 | JGI IMG/M metagenome (GOLD analysis project Ga0209398, IMG submission 184125) | Groundwater microbial communities from Big Spring, Nevada to study Microbial Dark Matter (Phase II) - Ash Meadows Big Spring (SPAdes)... | ecosystem: Environmental > Aquatic > Deep... | reverse complement strand
TGGCGGTCGAGGGCGGCCCGGGTACAGCAGCACGGGAAGTCGGGACTACTACCTCGACCTGTTCGAGCCGCTCGCCTACGATCACGACCTGCTGCTGGTGGATGTTCGCGGGACGGGGATGTCCGACCCGATCAACTGCGCCGAGCTCCAGTCGTACGAGGGTGACTACATCGCCAACGTCGGTCTGTGCGGTGAGCAGCTCGGCGCCGCAGCCGATGTGTACGGAACGGCGTTTGCCGCCGACGACCTGGCTGCGGTCCTCGATCACCTCGGCATCGCAACGATCGATCTCTATGGCGACTCCTACGGCACCTTCTTCGCCCAGAGCTTCGCCCTGCGTCACGGTCACCGGTTGCGGACGCTCACCATGGACGCCGCCTACCCGGTCGAGGACCAGGATCCCTGGTATCGCGACCTCAACCGGGCCATGCGCGACGCCATCCGCTCGGTGTGCGCCGAGGACGCCGAGTGCTCGGTCATCGCCGGCGACCCGGTCGACCGGTTGGCGACGCTCGCCGCAGCCGTTGCCGACGAGTCGGTGAGCGGGACCGCCTACGACGGCGACGGCATCCGCCGCAAGGTCACCGTTGACGCACCCATGGTTGCGTACCTGGCGGCCGTCGCCGCCTACGGCACGACGGTGTACGAGGAGCTGGAGGCGGCTGGCTCGGCGTGGCTCGTCTACGGCGACCCGGCGCCGCTTCTGCGCATGGCAGCTGAGCAGACCTATTGGGGAGATGCCGGGCCGGTCGACGAGTTCTCCCAAGGTCTGTACAACGCCGTGATCTGCAACGACTACCCGCAGCTGTGGGACATCTTCTCCCCGATCGACACCCGACCCGCCCAGTTCGCTGCCGCCGTCGAGCAGCTCAGGGCGACGGAACCGGATGCGTTTGCGCCGTTCGAGATCGAGGACTGGCTCGCCACCGGGTGGAGCGAGGCCGACAGCTGTCTGCGCTGGCCGGTCCCGAGCCGGTGGGTGCCCCCCGAGCCGACGCCCGCCGTCTACCCGGACGTGCCCACCCTGGTGCTGGTGGGCGAGCTCGACAGCCTCACCTCGCCCGAGGGGGCAAGGATCGTCTCCGACCGGTTCCCCAACTCGACGTTCGTCGAGGTCGCCAACTCGGGACACGTGACGGCACTGGCCGACAAGCTGGGGTGTGTGGCCGGGCTCGTCGTCCGGTTCGTCGAGACGCTGTCTGCCGGCGACACCTCGTGTGTTCACACCTACCCCAGCGTGCGCACCACCGATCAGTTCCCCTCCCGGTTGCAGGACGTTGCGGTTCCAGACGGCGACGGGACGGTGTTCCAGCGCCAGGTGGCGTCGGCCGTCGTCGCCACCGTCGGTGACGTATTCCCCCGCTGGTTCGCCATGTACGGCACGGAAGGCCGTGGTCTGCGGGGCGGGTCGTTCTCCACCGTTGGTCTCGATCAGGTTCGGTTCCGGTTGGACGAGACCCGCTGGGTGAGCGACATCGCAGTGTCCGGGCAGGTCTGGTGGAACCGGCCGACCGGCGGGATCCGGGCGACGGTTGTCTTTGCCGGGGCCGCCGGGGGCCGGTTGGTCATCACATGGAACGACTGGACCCAGGATGCCCAGGCGCACCTGACCGGTCGCATCGACGGCGAGTCGGTCGACCTGGAGCTCCCCGCCCCGTGACCCGCACCCGTGGGCCACAGCAACGTGTTCCCTCGTACCTCACGCCGAGCCGCTTCATCGCGTTGCGTACGGCGGGCAGTTCGCCGAGACCCGCTGCCGGCGTGGTGCGCTGCACACCCTGTCCTTCCGTCACAGCAGACCGAGCGGACAGGGCGGGCTTACGTGGGGTGAAGAGCCATGTGTTGAATAGCTCGCCCAACTCTTGACCGGAGACACCCTCGGACAGTCGGATGAAGTCGTCGGTTGACACATTGCCGCCTGCGTGGAGCCTTGCCCACAGCCGGAGGATCTTGAAGAAGTCTGCGTCGCCAACGGCGAGACGCAGCTGGTGCAGCGTCATCGCACCGCGGACGTAGACGGCGCCGTCGAAGAGCGCATCCGGCCCAGGGTCACCGATCGTCAATGACCAGAACGGATCCCGCCTCGGGATGCCGTAGTAGAAGGCGTCGAAGTTGTCCTGCGCCGTCCCCAGACCCTCACGTTCGCTCCACAGCCATTCGGCATAGGTGGCAAACCCCTCATTGAGCCAGATGTGCTGCCAGGCGGCGATGGCCAGACTGTCGCCAAACCATTGGTGGGCCAGCTCGTGGACGACAACAAAGTCGCCGGAGAGCTGGTCGAGGAAGAACCACTTGGAGTAGATGGGTCGAGTCTGGGTTTCGAGGGCGAACCCGATGTCGGCGTGGTCGTCGACGATCCCACCAGAAGCCGAGAATGGGTACCCGCCGAAGTTGCCCCCCAGGAATTCGATGACCTCGGGCTGTCGGCCAAACGAGCTCTCCGCGGCTTCACCAAGCGGCGAGTGGGTGTCGGCCTCCGTCCCGGCTATCCAGTCGTTCGGGTTTGGTGCGCTTCCGGCCGGGGCGCCCGGCACGGTCCAACCGTCGAAGGTGTCCCCGTCGTCCTCGAACGAGGTCGTTCCTGGCCCGTTGGAGACGACGACGTCGTCGACAAAAGCACCCGCCAGCTGGAAGAGGTCGTCGCTTGCGTAGCTGATCGACACCTCGACGTCGCGACCGGCGTATGCCGACAGGTCCACCTGCCACTGCTCTGCACCGTAGCTCGTGCCGCTGACCGCCCACCAGTCCCCGGAACTGCCTTGCGCTGCGCACGTCCCATCGCCGTTGTCTGTCTGGTAGTGCTCGAGGAACGGGTGCAGTCCAAGCCAATACGGGCAAGAGAGTCCGGTGTCCTGGCCGGTGTGGCCGTTCATGTCAGGCAGCGTCGTCCAGTCCTCGTCGCCAACCGTGTGCGCCTCGACGAATACGAAATCCCAGGTTGGTTCGGTGTCGCGAGTGATCCAGAACGACAGCGTGGTGCCATCTGCGGGCACCGAGATCGTGCGGGCCAGCCTCTTGAACGACGGCTCACTTTGCTGCGAGACGGCCAGCTGCTCGCCGGTCTGCGGGTGCGCCACCGGGTCCACCAGGTCCGGATCGATGGCGTCCCAGTAACGGATGCCGTCGTCCTCGTACGCACGTAGGTCGAACTCGCCGACGTTGACGGTTGCGAGGTACGACGCCATGGGCTCGACGGCGTCCCAGATCCAGGTCGTCCATCCCCCGACTGTCCGTTGCTCGACCAGCACTCCGTTGGCGACGACCTCCAGCCCAGCCGGCACCTTGACATGGAAGGTGTACGCCGCCGTGTCCGTCGGGTGGTCGTTGGCAGGGAACCAGGTGGCGGCGACGTGGGGCTCACCGGCGATCAGCATGCCGTCGTCGGTGTGGAAGACGCCGCTGAGGCCGAACGCGTCGATGATCGGCTCAGGGACCCCTTGGTAGCGCACGACGGTCGTGAAGCTGTCGTGCTCCCGCAGACCAGCCCGAGGCGTAACGGTGAGCTCGCCGCCGTGGCGTGTCCATGCCGCCCGCCGCCCGTCGACCTCGACCGACTCCACGGTGAGCCCGACCAGGTCGAGGTTGAAGCGGGAGAGGTTCTGCGTGGCGAGGGCCTGGATGGTGGCCTCACCCTCGAGAACGTCCGTCTCGGGGTTGTAGCTCACATCCAACAGGTAGTGCTCCACTTCGTAGCCGCCGTTCCCGTCCAGCGGGTAGTACGGATCGCCGACGCCGGGTGCACCGGGTTGGAAGCCGCCGGGTCCCCCGTCATCGCTGGCGGATGCCACTCCCGTCGCCATCACAAGAGCGATCGCAACCGACATGCCGATGCGGGCCTTGCCAAACATGGCGCCCTCCCCTCTCGTTATCTTCGCCCAGCGGCGTCCCCCATCCAGCGGAGTCCCCCGAGTCCCATTGCGAGCGAGTATCCGCCACCAAATGGAGGGCGTCAATGGGTCAAGACAACAAGTAGGGGAGGGCGTCACACCCTGCGAGCCGCCGCGCTAGTCGACGGTGAACGCCACCTCGGTGAGCGTCTGGTTGCCGCTCGTCTCGATCGCCAGCACCTCGACCTTGTAGTCGCCGCCGTCGCCGAGGAACACGCCTGGGATGGCGACACGGGTGACGTCGGCCGGCAACTCAATCGAGAGCGTCCTGCTCGGCTCCTCCTCAGAGACCACCAGCACCTGATAGGCGACGATCTCGACGCCATCCGGTTGGTTCCCTGACGCCCACTCGACCACGAGACGGTCGGCACGCACGGTGCTCTCCTCCTGGGGGGACAGGATCTCGGGTCCGGCAGGGAAGTCATGGCTGAGCTGGAACGTGCTGTGCATCCGGGTCCCATCCGTCGCGGTGCCCTCGAACACGTAGACACCCTCGGGGAACAGCTTCTTGAACTCATCGAGCGGGAACTCGGTGAACGGCGGCTCGCTCGACTCCGAGAACAGCTCGGTGAGCCCATAGTCCTTGAGCACACCGAGGTTCTTCACATCGAACACGGTGCGGCCGTCGGGTGTCCGCAGGCTCAACGCCCGCCACGGCTCGTGGTCGAGGTCTATCTGCAGACCGGCGTCACCATCGGTTGCGTTGATCTCCACCCGCAGCTCGGCCCGCTTGAACTCCACGGTCGCGGGCTTGGCGGCCGCAGCCGCCGCAATCAGCAGTACGGCCAATCCCGCCAGCACCGCCGGTGCGGCCCATCCGAATCGTTTCATGATCGCTCCTTCCCGACCGATGGGGCCGGTTGCTTCAACCGGTCGCTCCGGTCTGGCGGCAACGTATCCGGGAGCAGCTGAAGCCCGCCTGAACGCAAACGTCGGCGAGACCGGAACCGGTGTCAAACGCCGGTGCCGGCCATCCAATCGCGGTTGAGGGCGGCGTAGACACCGCCGAGGGCGACGAGCTCGCCGTGGGTGCCACGCTCGACGAGGCGCCCCCTGTCGAAGACCAGCACGAGGTCGCTCGCCTCGGCGGTGGACAGACGATGGGCGACGGTGATCGATGTGCGCCCTGCGATGAGCCGGTCGAGGGCGCGGCGGATCCTCACCTCGAGCGCCGGATCGACCGCCGACGTCGCCTCGTCGAGCACGAGGACGCCGGGGGCGGCGATCCATGCCCTGGCAAGGGCGACGAGCTGGCGCTCGCCTGCGGAGAGCTGACCGCCGCGCTCGCCCACCCGTGTCGCCACCCCATCAGGGAGCGAAGCGACCCAGTCGTCGAGGCCGAGGTCGGCGAACGACTCGGCGACGTCGGCGTCGCTGGCCTGGGGCCGGCCGTAGCGGACGTTGTCGGCGACGGTGGCGTCGAAGAGAAACCCCTCCTGGGGGACGAAGACGACGTGGTCACGCAGGCTGGCGAACCGCACTCTCGGCAACGGGACGCCGCCGATCGTCACCACGCCGGCCGACGGGTCGAGGAGCCGGGTGACCAGCTTGCTGAACGTCGACTTGCCCGATCCTGTCTCACCGACCACGGCCACTCTGGCGCCGGCCGGGACGTGCACCGACACGTCGATCAGGACGTCGCCCCCCGTCGGGTAGCGGAAGCGGACACCGTCGAGACCGACGTCGAGCGCCCCTGAGGGTAGGGACACGCCGTCGACCGGGTCGGGAACATCGACAGGGGTGTCGAGCACCGCGGTGATCCGCCGTACTCCTGCGGCAGCCGACTGCGCCTGGTCGAGCGTCTCCACCAGCGTCTGCACCGGCTCGACGAGGAGGTTGACGAGAAACAGCATCGCCAGCAGTGTCCCGGCCGAGGTGCCTTCGGCCGCACCTGTCAAGACCCCGACAAGGATCACGGCGGCGGTGATGGCGCCGGCGAACACCTCGGCGCTCGAGAACAGGGCGGCGCCGACGGTGAAGGTGCGCACCTCGGTGTCGAACTCCTTCTCGATGACGGCCTCCACCTTGGTGACCGTTGCCGCCTCGCCCCCGTATGCCCGTACAACGGCGAGCCCCGAGATCGCCTCGCTGAGAGCGGCGAGGGTGTCTCCGACCCGGCGGCGCACCTGGTCGTGGAGTCGCTGCAGGATGCGCTGGAACCACACCAGCATCGCCGCATAGATCAGGACCCCGGCAAGAACCAGCAGGGCGAGCTTCCACTGGTAGACAAGCATGGCCACGATGGCGATCACCACCTGGGCGGCTCCGATCAGCATCCCGACGCCGCCCCAGTCGACGAACTCCTGGATGGCGACGATGTCAGAGGTCACCCGTGACACGAGTGAGCCGCGCCGCTCCGACTCGACGTGGAGCACGGACAGGCTGTGGAGATGAGCGAAGGTCTTCACCCTGAGGTCGGACAGCCCTTCCGCGGCCCGCACCGCCAGCCGGGAGAGCGCCGACCGCCTCACCACCATCGCCACCCCCATGGCGCCGAGAGCGATGGCGCCGAGCGTGAGCGTCCCGCCGACGTCCACCCCACCGGTAGCGAGGATCTCGTGGTCGACGATGCGCTGCACCACGATCGGGACGACGACTTGGATGGTGGTGCCGATGCCGGCCAGGGCCACCGTGAGACCAAGGCCACGGCGCAGCGCCGGTGCCTCTGCGATGACTCGGCGCAGCGCCCGCGTCGTTGGCAGACGTTGCTCGCTCACGTCTGCGCCTCGCGCTCCGCCGCCCGCACCGCGGCGTCCTCCTCGTAGGCCTCGAGGATACGGGCGTATCCGGGCACGGTGGCGAGCAGTTCGTCGTGGGTGCCATGGGCGACGACTCGCCCGTCCTCGACGTACACCACCTCGTCGGCGAGCGTGATCGACGAGCGGCGGTAGGCGACCACCACCACCGTCGAGGGCATCGCCGCCGCCTTGAGCCCTTCGAGGATGCGGGTCTCGACAGACGGGTCGACCGCAGACGTGGCGTCGTCGAGGATGAGCAGGCGGGGGCGGCGCACCAGAGCTCGGGCGAGGGCGATCCGCTGCCGCTGCCCGCCTGACAGGGTTGTGCCCCGCTCACCGAGCACGGTGTCCATCCCGGCAGGGAGCTCGTCGATGAACCCGGCGCCGGCGAGACGGGCCGCCTCCCATACCTCCTCGTCGGCGGCGTCTGTCCCGAAGGCGATGTTGCCCCGCACCGTGTCGTCGAACAGGAACGTCTCCTGAGCCACGAAGGCCACTTCGCCAGGGAGGGCGGAGCGGGCGAAGTCCCTGAGGTCTGCGCCGTCGATGGTGATGCGACCAGCCGACGGGTCCCACAACCGGGCCAGCAGCCGCGCCAGCGTCGATTTGCCTGAGGCTGTCGGTCCGACGACCGCCACCACCCGCCCGGCGGGGATTGTCAGGTCGATGTCGCTGAGGATCGGCTCGTCGTTGGCGTAGCCGAACATCACGGTGTCGCCGTGCACCTCGGCCCCTGTCGGCCAGGCGCGCGATTCGAGGCTGCCGTAGGAGACGACCTCGTCTGCCGTCATGATCTGCTGGACCCGTTCCCAACCCGCCACCGAGTGGGACATGTCCCACAGGACATAACCGATGATGCGGATCGGGATGAACAGCAGCGACATCAGGTACGCGATGCTCACCAGCTCGCCCGGGGTGACCGCCCCCGCCCTGATCCGCAGCGCCCCCGCCACCAGCAGCACGACGGTGACCACGGACAGCAGACCTTCGACGACCACACGGTACGCCGAGAAGATCAGGCCGACGTGGGCGAGACGGTCCCGCAGCGTGTGCGACGTGCGGCGGAAGCGGTCCGTCTCGTACGTCTCCCGCCCAAGCGCCTTGACGGTGAGGGCGCCATCGAAGCTCTCGTGGGCGACCCTGGCGACCTCGCCCCGCAGCGCCTGTACCTCCTGGAAGGCCTCGTACGTCTTCCACGAGCCCGTGATGTCGATGGCGAGGATCGACCCGAGCGACACGAAGGTGATCGCCGCCAGGATCGGGTCGATGAGGGTGATCATCACGACGGTGCCGACGAGCAGCAGCGACGCCCCCGTGCCGTACGGAACCGGGGCCAGGATGAACGTCGCCTGGCTGGCGTCGGCATCGCCGATGGCGAGCAGGTCGCCAACCGACTGGCGGCGGTACCAGGCCATCTCGAGACGCAGCATGCGGTCGACCAGACCAACCCTGACGTCGGCCTGGTTGCGGAACTGAAGGTATCCGGCGCCCGAGCGGCGCAGAGTGATGCCGGCCGCCTTCCACACCGAGACGCCGACGACGGCGCCGACGGCGGGCAACAACCTACCCTTGATCGGCTCGCCGCCATCGAGGACCGTGACGATGACGCTGTCGGTGGCGTTGCCGACGACGATGGCTGAGGCGACGATCGCCGCGGCAAACACGGCGGCGCCGAGCACGGCCAAGCCAAAGGCAACGAGATGGCGGCGGATGAAGTACCCGAGCAACCGCATCCCGCGGCGGAACGCTGTGCTGAGAGTGGTTGGCCCCTCGGCCATCGATGCGACCTCGCTGGACGGGCCGTCAGGCTACCTACCCAGGCTCACGCCTGGGGGCGGCTCCGCCGGTAGAACTTGTCGAGCGCCGTTCAGCTCGTGGCAAGCCCGATGGGGCAACTCACCCCGGTCCCGCCGATGCCGCAGTAGCCATTCGGGTTCTTCGCCAGGTACTGCTGGTGGTACTCCTCGGCGTAGAAGAACGGACCGACGGTGCGGACCTCTGTGGTGATCGTCCCGTACCCTGCGGCGCCGAGGCGCTCCTCAAACATGTCCCTGCTCTCCTCGGCGGCGGTGCGCTGGGCGTCGTCCGCGACGTAGATGGCCGAGCGGTACTGCGTGCCGACATCGTTGCCCTGGCGCATCCCCTGGGTGGGGTCGTGGCCCTCCCAGAACACCTGGAGCAGACGGCGGTAGCTCACCCGCTGCGGGTCGTAGACCACGAGCACAACCTCGGTGTGGCCGGTGCGCCCCGAGCACACCTCGTCGTATGTGGGGTGAGGGGTGATCCCGCCCGCATAGCCTACGGCGGTCGAGTACACCCCGTCGAGCTTCCAGAACAACCGCTCGGCGCCCCAGAAGCACCCCATGCCGAAGATCGCGGTCTCCATGCCGGCGGGGAACGGTGGGACGATGGTGTTCCCGTTGACGTAGTGGATCCCCGAGATAGGCAGCGGTGTGTCCCGACCGGGCAGCGCCTTCGCCACATCGGGCATCTCGAGCTTCCTGCGGGTGGAGAACATGGCGTGTTCCTTCCTCATTGGGTGGTCACACCGGTCAACCCAGTGTGGCAATGGTGTGTTCCCCTTCGCTGCAATTCCTCCGGCCATCGCCGCTACCCTCGGTGGTCTGATGATCGACCAGATGGCGGCGATCTGCGACGACCTGGCGGCGGAGAAGGCGGAGTTGGTCGGGGTGCTGACCGCGCTCGACGCCGCCGGCTGGGATCTGGCGACACCGGCCGAGGGGTGGGCGATCCGCGATCAGGTCGGACACCTCGCCTTCTTCGACGAGCGAGCGCTCGAAGCCCATCTTGACCCTGCCGGCTTCCTCGCCTCGCTCGCCGGCGGCGGCGGGCTCACCGACGAGCACCTGGCCCGGGGGAGGGCGATGACCCCTCCCGAACTCCTGGCCTGGTGGGACCGCGCCAACCGGGCCCTTCTCGATGCCTACCGGCTGCTCGACCCGGCAGCCAGGGTGGTGTGGTACGGGCCACCCATGGCGGCTCGCTCCAAGATCACCGCTCGCATCATGGAGACCTGGGCGCACGGCCAGGACATCGTCGATGCGCTCGGCGTGGCACGAGTCCCCACCATGCGTCTGCGCCACGTGTGCCACGTCGGGGTGCGCGCCCGTGCGTTCGCCTTCTCGGTGAACGGACTCGCCGCCCCCGAGACGGATGTGCGGGTCGAGCTCGAGGCGCCTGACGGGTCGACCTGGTCGTGGGGCGACCCAGAGGCGGCGGATCGGGTCACCGGCCATGGGCTGGACTTTGCGCTTCTCGTCACCCAGCGCCGCCATCTGGAAGACGTTGCGGTGTCCGCAGAAGGGCCGGTGGCGACCCGGTGGCTCGAGATCGCTCAGGCGTTCGCCGGGCCGCCGGGAGCAGGTCGGGCCCCTGGCCAGTTCACGGCACCGTGACTGCTGCGCCAACCATCGCCGAGCTGATCGCATCGTTCGATGCCATCGCCCCGCTCGCCAAGGCGGGTGCCGGCGACCCTGTCGGGCTCCAGCTTGGCGACCCGGTGGCGACGGTGTCGCGGGTGGCCGTGTGTCACGAGGCAAGCGAGGGCGTTGTCGCACGGCTCGAGCACGACCCCGTCGATCTGCTCGTGGCCTACCACCCTCTGCTGTTCCACCCAACCACCCGGCTCGTCGCCGGGCGTTCGGCGGCTGGTCGCGCCTTCCGGCTGGTGCGGGCCGGCGTGGCCCTTGGTGTTGTCCACACCGCCTTCGACGTCGCCCCCGGTGGCGCCGCAGACGCCCTGGCCGATGCACTCGGGCTCGTCGACATGGTTGCGGCAGGTCCCCATTGGACCGGCGACACCGTCAAGGTGGTGACGTTCGTGCCCGCCGACAGTGTCGACTCGGTGGCGGCGGCGATGAGCTCGGCGGGCGCCGGAGTGATCGGCAACTACTCGGCGTGCTCGTTCCGCAGCGACGGGGTGGGGTCGTTCTTCGCAGGCGAAGGGACCGCCCCCGCCACGGGCCGGCGTGGCACGCTGAACGCCGAGGCGGAGACCCGTCTCGAGATGATCGCCGAGGCGACGGCGGTGGCGCCGGTCGTTGCGGCTCTGGTCGCCGCCCACCCATACGATGAGCCGGCGTACGACGTGTATGCGGTGCGGTCCAACGCCGGGTTCATCGGGCGGTCGGGCCGGCTCACCGATACCCAGTCGCTGGCCGACCTTGCGGTGCAGGTCGGAGACGTGCTCGGCGCCGAGTGCCGGGTGGCCGGCGACCGTCACCGCCCTGTGCGCACCGTCGCGGTCATCCCCGGCTCGGGTAGCTCGTTCCTCGACGACCTCGGACCCGTCGACGTGGTGGTGACAGGTGACGTCGGTCACCACAGGGCGCGCCAGACGGTTGAGCGCGGCGTCGCCGTGATCGACCCCGGCCACGCCGCAACCGAACGACCGGGGGTGGCGAGGCTGTACGCTGCGATCAGCAGGTTGGTTGCAACGACAGTCGACCTCACCGGGGTCGACGCCGACCCATGGCGCGAGTGACGGAGGTGGCGGGCGTAATGGAGCAGCTGCGGAGCCTGACCGACCTGCTCGACCTGCAGATCGTTGACTCCGAGATCGACAGGCTGATCCACGAGCGGGAGAGCCTCCCCGCACTCGCCGAATACAGGCTGGCGCACGAACGGCTCCAGCAGCTCACCTCCGAGCGCAACCTTGTGGCGGATGGTCTTCGCCAGACCGAGCTCGCCTTCGACAAGACCTCGGGAGAGCTGGACATCGCCGAGCGCAAGCTGGCGGCCGAGCAGAACCGCTTGTACGCCGGCGGGCTCAGCGCTCGCGACGCCGACTACATGCGCCGTGAGGTCGAGATGCTCGATCGCAAGAAACGGGAAATGGAGGACGAGGTCCTCGAGCTCATGGAGCGGCGTGACCAGCTCGACAAGCGTCTTGCCGGCGTGGAGATAGAGGTGGCCTCCGCCACCATCGTCAAGGGGGAGCACGAGACGGTGATCACGGCCGCGTGGCGGGACATCGACGCCCGTCTCAACGACAGGGAGCGACGCAAGGCGGACATCGTGACGCTCATCAATCCCGACCTGCTCGACCTCTACGAGCGGCTCCGGTCGGCCAAGGACGACGGGGTGGCGGTGGGGCGCCTCGCTGAGGACATCTGCGGCGCCTGTCACCTCAGGCTGACCCCCGCCGAGCAGCTCGAGGCCACGAGGCGAGACCCGCCGCGCTGCATCCACTGCAGCGCCATACTCGTTCCGTGACTCGCTGACCCGCTGCGCCCATGGTCTTCTGGCACCTCGGGGCGAGCATCGCCATCGCCAGGTACGCCTTTCGTGACGACCGCATGGATCTTCGCTTCCTGGTGGTGGGGGCGCTTCTCCCCGACCTCGTCGACACCCCGATCGGTCTTGCCTTCTACGGGTCGCTCGGGGCGGTGCGTCTCGGTGGTCATTCGCTGCTCGCCGCAGGGGGGGTGATGGCCGCAGTGCTGCTGACGACCCGGCGGGGCCGTCCCCGCAAGCGATTCATGCCGCTTGCGATCGGGATGCTCCTCCACCTGTTCCTCGACGCCATGTGGAACGACGCCGAGACGCTGTGGTGGCCATTCCTCGGTATCGACTTCTCGCCGGCCGGCCCGGGGAGCTCCGGCGCATACGTGACGGGAGTGCTCACCGACTGGCGCACCTGGGCGCTCGAGGTGGTTGGGCTCGTCTACCTCGTCGTGCTCGGACGTCTGGCCGGTCTCGGGCGACCCGAGGCCATGGCCCGGTTGCGCCGGACGGGGACGGTCGACGTACCCATCGATCGAAGATGAGCACACCGAGCGCTCGGGTGACCAGCGGCAGCGTCGGCGTCGGCGTTAGCTGTGGCGGAGCGTCTGTCGCAGCAACCGCACCGCCGCCACCATCAGGAGCCCGGCGAACATCCTGCGGAGTACGGCGCCGTCGAGGCTGAGGGCGAGACGGGAGCCGATGAGCCCGCCGATGACCCCGAACACCCCGACTGTCAGCGCCGTCCGCCACTCGATCCGGCCGTGGCGGTGGTGGACAAGCGACCCGATCAGCGCACTCGGCAGGATCACCGCAAGCGACGTGCCCTCGGCGAGATGCTGCTCGAAGCTGAGGAGCACCACGAGCGACGGCACGTACACGATTCCGCCACCGATCCCGAGCGCCGAGCCGAGCGTCCCTGCGGTGAGCCCGATGACCACGAGCGCAACGGTCGTCATGTGAACGCCAGCCGGGCCGAGGCGACCACCATCATCGCGGCGAACGCAAGAGCGAGCCCGCGCTCCGGCACCTTGCCGAGAAAGCGAGCGCCAAGCCATGCGCCGACGGCGGCGCCGACGAGCACCAGCGATGCTGCGGCCCAATCGACCTCGCCCTCGATGACAAACCCGCTGAGGGCCGCCGCCGACGAGGCAACGATGGTCGCGGTCGACGTGCCCGAGGCCTCGTGCTGGGCAAAGCCGAGGAAGAACACCAGGGCGGGTACCACCACGACGCCGCCTCCCACCCCGAACAACCCGCCAACGACACCCGCGGCGAGACCGACGAGGCCGGCGATGGCTGCCCGAGGCACCGGGCGAGTGTAGGGCCGTCCCCCTTGGTGGCACCGGCGGCCGTGGTGCTGCGTTCTAGGCTCCCCGTCGATGCGTACCGTGCCGGCGCTCGTCGTCGCCGTCCTCCTCGCCAGCGCCT
>Ga0209398_1001273_pt1 | contig 13304 bp, 6 predicted proteins | sample AshMeaBigSpring_FD_184125 | JGI IMG/M metagenome (GOLD analysis project Ga0209398, IMG submission 184125) | Groundwater microbial communities from Big Spring, Nevada to study Microbial Dark Matter (Phase II) - Ash Meadows Big Spring (SPAdes)... | ecosystem: Environmental > Aquatic > Deep... | reverse complement strand
TAAAATCTTTTTTGCTTGCTACTTGTATAATAATGGGCGTTAGTTCATTTTCACACATTAGCCATTGTCCGTCGGTATCAGCATCCCAATAATAGCCTTTCGATACACATTTTACAGCGGCGTAAGCTCCTTTGGACGCCACAAAAACCCAATGGTTACGTTCAACCAAATCAGTCAAGCCGGCATTGCTAAAGAAAACCCGCATAGGCTGACCATCCCACGCATAGCCTTCGGGTAGTTTTTGCGTAATCATACAACCTTTGTTTTGCACGCTCCAATGCTGATTGTAAGCGCGATAGGTGTCGTTCCGACTGCATTGTGGATAAATGCGGGCATCTTCATTGCCGGCAAATATTACTCCGTGCCAGCGATTCTGACTGCTTATCAGCGTCCAGTCCTGCCACTTGCGGGCTTCGAAATGCGCCGCTCCCAAAATAAAATCGGGCGTACAATAGCTGTAACGAACCAATCCGCCATTATCAGTACGAAGTCGGTAGTCGGGATTCATGTGGAAACTATCTATAGCCAACCCTAAACGACCTTGTTTGATTTCGTAATATCCACGCCCCTGCACGTCCAATGCTATATCCATAGTTATCAATGGCATACGGTACGAACTGGCAACCATTGTAAATAAGTTGTGCTCTAAATGAGTTGGTTCGCCTTTACCCAAGTAATACCAGGCCATTTGCCAAAACTCTCCCCTACCCGATTTGCTGCTCACGCCCGGATAAACACGATTTTTACTTCCTCCACGCACACCGTCAATCTGCTCTTCGGCCCAGGTTGACCAATACAAGTCCAATAATTTACCTGCTAAACAGCGCAATTCTTTATCGCCAAAATCGTAGAAATTATAAGCACCTTTCAGCGTTTCCAATCCATACATTTCGTTGGCCATTTCCACAAAAAGTCCTTTGCGTGCACGCTCTACAATCCAATGTTTGATGTAAATAGTCCAGGCATCGTAATGCTCCTGCGATGTATAACCATCGTCGTATTTCAGGTTTTTGTATTCAGGTAAATCCTTTAGGTATTTTGCAAAATGCCAATAAGTAGAAAAGCGCTGAATATGATGATTTTCGGACTCATCAACAAACCATGTTCCGCTTATTTTGTATTCGGCTTTGGCAATTAATGAAAAAACCTTATTGTACTGCCACATCATTTTAAATAACTTGGCTTCGGTTTGTTTGGTAATTAAACCAGCATTTTTCGTACCTTTTGTACCAAAAAATTCCAACAAGCGCAACCATTCGTCGGCAGCCCAATAAAAATTATCTCTATCGGCCATTGCCGGATAATTATCGATATAATAATCGGCATTTTGTTGCAAGGCGGCATTTGCTTCGGCAACTTGTTCGTTGAGCCACAAACTTTTAAAAGCAAAATCGACCAAGGAATAACTGAAACTACGGGCAAAAGCAGTGCGTCCGGGCTCCAATGGCTCTCTGATTTTGGCCACCACAAGTCCCTTTCCTTTCAAGGCATCAAAAGCTTGTTGGCGGCGCAGTTCATAGCCATTACGAATCGTTTTTAGTTGTTTATCAGTAAAAGCATTCACCGGTAACACAAACAGCAATGTAACTATCAGTGCAAAAAAGAATTTATATAATCGTTGAACTTTCATCTAAATTAAAAAAAAATCATTACGGAATTTCGGGGTGAGCAGGGTCTTTTGGATAATACTCAGGATATTTTCCAAATATATGTATCACACCACCATTCGAAGGTAAAATATTGGATTCAGTCGATCCACATTTTAGAATATCGCGTTCAGTAATTTTACCTACAAAATCAATTAAAACACGATAGGTATTAAGGTTCTGACTTAAAACAGGGTCGATGCACAAAAAGCGTTTTTTTGCAGGCAATGTACTACCCTGATTAAAATAAACCGATGGCATTGTTTCAACAATCTGTGGCGAAAAAGTAAGGCTTGTAGATGGAAATACACCTTCGACAATAAACTGCCCGAGCCATTGTTGCAAGTCGTATTTCGACATACCCTGAAATGTAATTTTTTTATTTGTGAAATAATAATTACATCCGGTATTATTTAAAATCAAATAAGTTCTTCCCGGTTTTTCGAATTCTGCTTTAAACTCGGCTTTATCCACCGCATAAGCAAACAAAGTCAAATCCACAGTGCTACGTTGTTTTATAAACTCGTAAGCGGTTATGCCAATGTGAGGATCAAGTTTGGCATATTCGTATTGATAATCGGTTTGCAGCGGCAATCCGGCAATTTCGCACGACGACATGATAGCCATACATGCAGCTAATGTTGAATAAATATAAATTTTGAAGTTTTTCATGATTCAATAATATATAAAGTTGAAATTTAAGGATTTGTGATAACCAATGTGCTATCTAAGTTGGGATTTGTAATTAAATTTCGATAATAAACCGGCCTGTAAAGTTGTTTTTCGTCGGTGTATTTATTTAACTTAACGGTAGTAGAAATGGTTAATGCAAAATCGTAATAATCGTTCATTATAGCCATTGCTCTGCCAGTACGTATCAGGTCGAACCAGCGTTTGCCTTCGCCAAGTAATTCGATACTACGCTCTTTGAGTATATCCAGTTCCAACTGATTACTCATACCATTTGGGCCGTCGGCCACATAGTCGGTTACAGCTCGGGTTTGGTTAATACCAGCCCCCGGGAAGTATTCGTTAATTTTTACGTTCGTAGCAATAAGTCCGGCTCTGTCGCGTATTTTTTTCAGTTCGGCTATTGCATTAGTAATATCGCCAAGTCGGTTGTACGCTTCGGCACGAAGCAGCAAAATGTCGGCATAGCGATACAAAACCATGGGATAGTTTTTGGCCTGATCGGCAGTAAGCGCTTTTACTCCACCGTTGAATTTCCAGATAGTTTTTGAAGCAGCACTAGCTATAACATACTGTGTAGCCTGACTTGTACCACCGGCAACCGTATCGAGCGTGTAGGCTTTGCGCTTGTCGCCTTTGAAATATACATCAAACATCCACCCATTATTCGCTTTTTTGTTCAGCGAAGGAAGTAATTCGGCTTTGTAAGGCGAGCCACTATAGAACCAGCTGCTAAAGTTATACGTAGGGCTTGTGGGGTTCATAAAACTCCAAACAGCATTATTAATAGCGTTGTTTTGCGATACATAATCCCATTTCATAATCCAGATATTTTCGGTTTGCGAGGCTGCATCTGAAGGCGTAAACAGTTTTGGATAATCGGTAACAGCATTGAGAGCTATCGATGTATTATTCATAAAGAAATTTAAAGGTTTACTATAATCGAGCGCCTTTTGATATTCATGCATCCACATATAATAGTCGGTTGCCAACGCATACAAAGCCCCTGTCGAAAACTTGGATTTATCCACTTTAACAGAACCGCCCAAAGTTCCTTCTATATCAGCCATTACGAAGGCCGAATCAATATCCTTCCGCACCTGATCGAGTATAATTGCTTGCGAACTTTTAAATGGATATTCTATGCCATCTACATTCAATGTAGGCTTTATAACCAAAGGAGCATCGCCCCAAATACGGGCAATATTAAAGTAGGCAAAAGCACGTAAGAAATAAGCTTCGGCAATAAAATGTTTCTTTTTAATTTGGTCGGAAATTAAAGTTTGAGGTACATAATGAATGCTATAATTTGCAATACTTATGATAGAATACCATCCAGTCCAGTTCGATGGTCCCATTTGGTTGGTAAGCACATTAAAACTTGTGCCAAGCGTATTAGTCGTCGAAAGAGGTGCCCAACTGTCCGAACGTCCTTCGTACCACGATGAAAAACCGTAATTGTAGGTTGTTTGGATATAGCTATATGCCGAGTTTAGCGCAGTACGTACGTCATCTTCGGTCTTCCAGTATTTTTCGGTCGATAAATCGCTTACCGGTTGCACATCCAAGAATTCGTCCATGCAAGAGCTTAACAGAAAGATACTTGCAATGATAAATATTATTGTTCGTTTCATGATTTTGTCGAATTTATTATTTTTAGAAATTAAGATTTAAACCAAAAAGTATGCTTTTAGCACGCGGATACATATTCAAATCCATCCCATAATTGTAACCACTTGCAGCCATTTCGGGGTCGAACATCGAATAGTTTGTCCAAGTAAAATAATCCTGAAGCATGCAATACACATTCAAGGATTTGATGTGAATATGTTTTAAAAGATTTGTAGGCAAGTCGTATCCAATTTTCAGGTTTTTGAGGCGGATATACGAGCCATCTTCAATCCACAAACTGCTGGTTTGACGGGTATTTTCTACTTTGCTGTCGTATAGAATAGGATATTTTGCATTGTCGCCCGGAGCTACCCACGACTGCGCTACAATACGTGGGTCGCCACGTGTAATGGAAGAAAGTGTCCAGGCATTATTACTGGCTACCGAACGTTTGTAAATGTCGCCACCAAACGAAAAACTAAAAAAGGCACTCAGGCTAAAACCCTTGTAAGTAATGCTATTGCTAAAACCTCCGGTAACATCGGGTGCACCATTTCCAATTATCTGTCTATCGTTGTCATCAATCACACCATCTTTGTTAATATCGTCCCAGTTTACATCGCCTCCTGCGAATACTTTACCATCGGCAGTAGCATATTTTTTCTGCTGGCGTTCACCTGTATAAGTTTGTCCGTTGAGCTGATATTCAACAAACACACCGCGCTCGTCGAAAATTGGTGTTAACTGATTCCAATTCATATCGTAATTATTCGACTCGTTGTACGAAAAAATATTCAAGGCTTTGTATCCAAACATAGTACCCAGTGCAAACCCTTTGTCAATCACATACATATCGTTGGAGTACAAACGACCACCCGGAGGAACCGACGAAATCATATTCTGATTAAATGTAAGTGCAATTCCGGTTTTCCATTGCAGGTTTTTAGTTTGGATATTCACCGTGTTTATGGCTAACTCATAACCCTCGTTATCCACATTTCCGATATTACGATACACAGAGCTAAAACCAGATGTTTCGGGGATAGAAATGCGGAAAAGCACATCCGAAGTTTGTTTTTTGTAATAGTCGGCAATAATTTCTACGCGCGATTTGAAAAGTTTCAGGTCGAGACCTAAGTTTGTTTGTTGTGTAGTTTCCCAACTCAAATTCTTGTTTTCCAACTGACTTGGATAAAATCCGGGGTCGGTGGCGTACACACTCAGATTATACATTCCTTGCCAGGGAAAATTAGAAGCACCCTGATTACCTGTTTTACCATAACTCAAACGGAACTTAGCATCTTCGAGTACCGGTTTGGCAAATTTCATAAATTTTTCGTCGGATAAGCGCCAGCCTACCGAAGCCGATGGAAATGTTCCATAGCGGTTGTTCAATCCAAAACGCGACGAACCGTCTCTTCGGATATTGGCATTGAATAAGTATCGTCCTAAATAACTGTATGATACGCGTCCAAATAATGAAGCCAATGCATTGCCTGTTTCCCGCGAATTGGTGCTCGACTTAGCCTGCATATACGAATACGAAATTGGCAAATTATCCGACACATTACCTGTAACATTCAGTGTTGTAATTTTTGTGTTCGATTTTTGATAACTTAACCCAGCCATGGCGCTTATGCTATGATTGCCAATAGTTTGCGCATAACTCAACACATTCTCGTTTGTCCACGAAAAAGTAGTGCTTGTTTGATTAGTCGAATTTCGCAGAAACGATAAATCGAGAATGGCAGGATTAAAATCGTTGTACAAATTATTGCTTAATACGGTAGAGATACTTGGTTTGAATTTAAAATGTTTCAAAAACTTCAATTCCAAAAACTGATTCATATTTATATCGTAAATATCGTTATCGGCAGCTCCCAGCATAGCTTCGGCCATTGGATTGGCACGTCCCCAAATTACCGGCGAATAACTACCATCCAACTCATAAATTGGATAGTTTGCTGGGCGGGTCAATAGTTCAATCCTTGAGCGACTCGAAGCAGTACGTCTGTCGGAACGTGCAAGCGAAATACGGCTACCTATGCTTAGGTTTTTAGTAGCTGTATAATCCACATTCGAACGAACTGTCATTTGCTTGTTGTACGTATTAATCTGAATTCCCTGATCGTTGAGATAGCCGGCACCAACGTAATATTTAAGCGTATTTGTAGCTCCTGCTACGCTTAAATCAACTTTATGAGTAGGAGCATTGCGGAACAATAAATCCTGCAAATAATTATCCTGCATAAATACCGGATTGTAGGTATCCACATTTTCGATAGCGGTTGATGGCATAGCGCCGGTAGCATAATTGCGCATATTCACATAGTCGATACCCTGCTGACGGTTCATAGCCGGAATTTTGTGGGCAATATTGGAGTTGCGGAACGAATAATTGACAGCTATTTTTGGCGTTCCTTCTTTTCCCTGAACAGTGGTAATAAGGATTACGCCATTGGCCGACTTGGAACCATAAATAGATGCCGAAGCAGCATCTTTCAATACCTCTACCGAGGCAATGTCGTTCGGGTTAATGTTGTCGATAGAAGCAACTTCCATTCCATCAACAATATACAACGGACTATTTGCGCCGTCTTCGGTTGATAGTGAGGATGCTCCACGAATCATTACCGACGAACCGGCTCCCGGCTCCGACGAACCCTGAATAACCAAACCAGCCACTTTGCCTTGCATGGCTTCGAGCACAGTAGATGTTTTACTGCCATTAATTTCCTCGCTACTAATGGAAGTTATTGCACCCGTTAAATCGCGTTTTTTCATTGTTCCATAACCAATTACCACTAATTCTTCGAGGTTCTGGTTAGTAGAAGTCATCACCACTTTAAAATGGGTGTTTTTACCAATAGCAATGGTTTTTTTATCGTAACCAATGTAAGTAATCTCAATGTTTTTAGCTCCTTCGGGAAGCTGAAGTGTAAAATTCCCGTCGATATTGGTAACAGTACCCACGTTTTTAATTTCTTTTACTGTTACTGTTGCTCCAATAATAGCTTCTTTTCCATCGGTAACATTCCCTGTTATTTTCAATGTTTGCGACTGAATATCAGCAACAAACAGCAGAGCCAGTAAGATGAATACAGTCTTCATCAATCTGCTTTTTATTAAAATATTATGCATTATGTATTAAATTTTTTGTGGTGTAATATTCAATTTCTTTTTTTTCTGCTAATTACAGCAACTTTCGTAGTAGGGTCGATGTAGAGTAATTTCTCGTCCAACGTAGCTGATTTTTGAATGCGCAGGCGATAGTATTTATAAGTAGTGCCACTGTACGAAATGGAACGAAACATCATACCTGTTTTAAAACTAACGCCCAACCCTGTTTCAACATCGTAACTCATAGGAACCTGATAAGCAGAATATACTAAAGTAGAGTCGTAAGCAGGCCCATCGGCAATAATATCATAAGCTTTGTTTGCATCTTTAACAGCCAACGATTCGCCAAAAGGACCTTCGACACTACAAGGTCCGTAGATGGATGCTTTGTACGAAGTCATAGTGTTTAAGCTCAACGAAATACGTAACCTTGTAGAATCGGCAGTGCTCGGTAAATAAATCACAGCATCGTAAGGCTTGCTCCAAGTACCATTGTTCGATGCAATCATAAACGAAGTTTTTACGGGGGCTCCCGTTACTTTGTCCACTACATTGGGTATGGTAGCGGTAAAAATCTGGCTATCGGTGTAAACATATTTTTTTAAACGAATAATTTTGTATTCGGAAGTTTTACCGCTTTCGGCTATTACTTTTAAAGTGGCGGAGTCTTTTAAATTTAATGCTGTGAAACTTGCCGGTTCGCAATGTGCGCCAATTCCCAACACTACTTTAAATATCAATGCCGAATCAGCAATATGGGTGGGCATGTCAATGTAAATAATCTTTTTGGCTTCGTCGATACAGGATTTGTTTCCGTAATCAGTAACTTTAGTACTTGGCACAGCCACAAAGTCGATAACCACATCATTCTCGATGTTTGGAGCCGAAGGAATGCGAAATTCCATTACATTACGGGCATTGTAGGGTGGACGTTGCGAGAGGATTTCGTCCATCGTCAGCTCCGGATGGCAGCTGCTAAAAGCTAAAATAAGTGAGATAAATCCCACAAATAGAAGTGTTTTTTTCATTATGTAGTATAATATTTAATGTGAAATATGAACTTTAGACACATAGCCCACACAAAACCCCTAAAGCAATTTCAATTATTACCTTAAACGGACTCGCCTTTTTTATTAGAATTATTTTTTTTAAGGCGATTATACAAATATAGATGGTATAAAAAAAAGAAACATGATTGAATTAATACCAAATAGGGTATCAATTCAATCATGTTGAAAGAAATTTAGAAAAAGGGAATTAGCTCTTAGAATAAAGCTTTATTTTGAATACATAATCACATACAAATCATCTCCTATAGTGATAAATCGGATATCCTGCACCACATTTTTTTGGCGTGCCATCGAACTCAGCGCCTAAAAAACTCTACCATTTAAACTTCTCGCTTAAAACATATTGTTTCTCCATCAATTTCGAAAGCTTTTTCACCATAGCCGGTTGCGATGCTTCTAAGTTGTTTTTTTTGTTAAATCCTTTTATTTCTATAGAGAATATTTTAAGGGGAAGACGGATTTGATATTATATTTTTTTATCAAGCGACAGGAAACCGCTTGGCCCTTGTTTGAATTTAAAATTTACCCACAAAGCCGCCACCAGCAGCCATTTTCACAGTGATTGATTCGCCTTTTGTCACTTCTTTTTCTACCCGATTAATTTCGGCAAATCCCTGCATGGTATCAAAAACCAGCGTTGCTTTTGTTTTTCCTTTCAAAAAGTCGAGGTTGATTTTCACTTCACGTTCGGCGCCTCCGTTCATTACGCCAATCCACCATGTTTTACCACTTCGGCGCGCAAATGCCACCACTTCGCCCATTTCGGTGCAAGGCAATACGCGGGTTTCGTCCCACACAGTAGGCACTTGTTGAAACAAATCGAACATCGGACTTTCGAGGTAAAACTTGTACTGGTCGGCAAAATGGGTGATGGGCGACAGATACACCACTGCCTGTGCAAACTGATGCGCCCAGGTATATTTTGCCGAAGCAAGTTCAACAGGGTCGAGCATTACAGGAGTATAATCTGCCGCACCAGCCATATAGCGTGTAAATACAGTGCTTACATCGTGATAGAGTGGTTGAATTCGTTTGTAGCGGGTCATGTGCCACTCGTTACCACGTACAGCCTCGCGGGTAATATCGTTGGGATAAGTGCGGGTCAATCCTGTTGGTTTTACACTTCCGTGGAAGTTGAGCAACAATTTCAGTTCGGCACAATCCTGCATACTACCCATGTACCACTGCATTATTTCGGAAGTAGCATTGGGGATAAAGTCAATTTTAATTCCGTCAGCACCCAAAGCTTTCACTTTTTCCAGATAAATGCGGCGCTCTTTGGCTTTTCGCATCTCCTTAGAATCTACCCAAACAATGGATTTTACACCCACGCTTTTGCCATAAGCAATTACTTCGGCCAGCAGTTGCCATTGGTCTTTGCCCTCTTGTTTCCACACACGCCAGCCGTCGTCAATCAGGTAATATTCCCATTTCAGTTTAGCTGCTGCATCAAACCACTGTTTTTGATCTTCGTACTTTGGTGCGCCCACACTCCACCATTGCCACAAGCAACGACCGGGTTTTACCCACGAAAAATCGGAGCCTTTGGCCGGTGCCGGACAAAGATTCATCAATAAATCGGAATTGACCAAATCAGTCATATTATTGGTAATAATAGCTGTACGCCAAGGCGATACATTTATGCCGCGATAAGTTCCATTCAGTACTTTTGGGCCGTTGCCTTCAAGTGGTTTAATGTCCCACCCTTTTTTATTGTACGAAAAAACCACCTTTAGTTCGTTCCCTTTTCGTTGAAGATTCATATCCGAAAATGTTTGGCAATCGGCTTCGGAAACCGACACCCAGTAACCTCCGGCTTCAACAGTTAAAGGAGGCATAATAATCTTATTTTCGGGCACTTTGTTCCATGCAGTTACTTGGCTCAGACTTTCGTAGGTTATGCTATTATCCGACCAGGCCACATTGCCATTTGTATTGGCAAAATTCCAGGTAGTAAGCTCTGAATCAATGCGCTTAGCACCTTCTGGCAAGCCGTAACGAATACCATAACCATCGTTGTATACCCGTACAAACAGCTTGAAATTTTTGCCTGCACTTTGCAATGCAATAGCTACTTCGTTGGCTTTGTTCATTACCTTAGGATGATTGCCTAACGTGCTGTATTTTTCATTTATTTTCGAATAAATAGCTTTCCCAACCACACTTATATCACTACCCAAAACGACGCTATCCACCATAATGCCCAATGCCGATGGGGCAATTACTTCGGTTTTGTTTTTCGCAACAGTGTAAGTCAACTGCTTGTTGATAACACGAACCGACAATTGAATGGTCTTATCAGGGCTTTTTAAAACAACAGAATTTAGGTAAGAATTGGCAAACAATGAATTAAAAAGAAATACCACAAACACCAAAGTAAAACTTAGGCGCTTGATGGCTGTTGAAAAAGTGAGGGGATTTGTGATTTTCATTTTGATTTATAATTAGATTTTATTTGTTTTCGATTAATTTCTTAGAGAGGTATTCATTTCTATAACATCAACTTTATTACATCCTTCGGCAATAAAACATCACCCGAATTTCCAGATATTTGTTGTTTCAGAAATAGTTTTGGAACAATAATCCTGTTTTTAGCAAAAGGTAGTTTTTCGGCTTTTGATTTTAACTCGTACAATAATCTTTCTACATTTTCATCTGCCGTCCACTTGCATTCACCCACAAGCAAATATTTGTTATCCAATGATTCAGCCACAATATCTAACTCAATTTTCTCTGTGCGTGATACACTGCCCCACCACCTACGGGCAATACTGTATGTAATGCCATCAATTTCATTCCCCGAAACAGCTTCGCGACATAGTTTTTCCCAATAATGTGACACATAAGCTGAAAACTCATTATCAAAGTTATTTAAAATAGGATTTAACCTGCCAAGTTCAATAAAAGAGCGATTGGGAACAATAAATCGGAAATAGAAATTCATAAACGGGTCGCTAATTTTATAGAGACTTTTTTTAGAATTTTTCTCATCTTCGCCAAAAGGAATCTCCCGTTCAAGATAGCCCAACGTTATTAATTTACCCAATGGGCGCGAAAGATTTGTAGAAACCTCGCCACATCTACCGGCAATTTCCGAAAGTTTGTTTGCACCCAAGCCCACATACGACATGATGGTAGCCGTTCGTACAATATCATTTATGTCATCTTTAAATAACTTCAAAGGTTCCTCGTATAAAGTACCATTTACCGATAACAAATTATTTTTAATAGCATCCATAAGCGAACCTTCGCCCTCCATCAGTTCCCAATAACGAGGAACTCCGCCCCAAACAGCATACTCCTCAACAGCTTCAATATCAGAGCAATTGAGTGCTGGCTGAATGTATGGCAACTTGATGGGCGTAATTTTAAGTATCACATTAGCACGGCCGTACAAAGGCGAAGTACTATCTAACACCATACCGTACATCAATTGCTGTGACGAACCACACACAACCAAATTATATTTCAATTGTTTTGAGTCAATCTTTTTTTGAAGTATTGATGGCAATTCAGGACAAGCTGCAACAAGATAAGGAAATTCGTCAATACACAATGTAAACGACTTTTCGATGCGGCTATTAAGCGTATCGAGGAGCGAATCCCAATTGGGATAAAACACGCTATCGAAACCTTTAATTACACTTCCAATCATCGTGGCTAAAACCTCGCGTTGGTGTTTTGCCTCAGTTTGGTCGGCAATATAATAGATGTCGCCGTCAGCAAGTACGCGTTTTAGCAGTGTTGATTTACCCAAACGCCTACGACCATACACCACCACAAACGATGTTTCATCGCCTGTAAGTGCCTTTTTAAGTCTTTCACTTTCTTCTATTCTATCTACAAAATTCATATTGTACAATTATTATGTTGTGCAAAGATAATGTTTTCATTGCATAATAAAAAAACAATTTGAATTTTATTTCATCTTTATCGTTCCAACGTTATTCCCATCAACCCAATCACTACTTCGTTGGCGATGGATGTAACTGTAAGTGATTTCAGTTCTTTATTCATATCGAGTGGTAAATCGAGAATGATAGCACCACCGCCATCAATCAATCGCGCATCGAGTGCTTCACCTTTTATCTCTTTTTCCAAATCACGAGCTACCAACCCTGTTTTTAGCACCACCCGGTATGGACGTGGACTGTTCATTTTATACGAATATTCATCCGTAAAATAATCACGTTCGATAGGCGCCCAGGTTTCGGGGTTTATCAGTTTCAATACACTTTCTGTGCCATCTGTGTATTTTACCGTAACCAGTCCGTTTTCTATGCGGCTTTGCATGTGGTTGGTAGATCCGGCCATAAGCAAATAGGCATGACTCGCTTTGCCCGATAACGGCACCGAAATAGAATCGGGATAATTGTCCCACAAGGATGTGAAAGCGATATTCGGTTTTTCGGCGGCATTGGGTGTAGCAAATTTCAACCCGAATGGCGTTGCAAACAGGTCGTTTTTGGCCGCAGCCCTGAAACCACTGTCGTTCACCGCCACTATCCGAAGCGGCACGCACCAATCGCCCATACCTTGCAACGGAAGTTGTAGCGTGGTGTAGGGCGAGCGTGGCGAAAGGTATTTTTTAGGAGCAAAAATATTATTCACTTTATCGTTGAATGCCGCGCTGACATTTACATTTTCGAAAGTTGCATCTGTTTTTAAAGGCAATGTCCAGTTAACGAGTTGTTCGTTGTACGTCAAGCCATTATCCGCAACAAACTCCACATTATTTGTTCCGGCTACTGCAAATTCCGTAGAAACCTGCACCAATTCAGAACTGGAATGTGGCTGAACAGTTACATTTTTCACAAACGGATTTCCACTGTTTTTGCCCACTGTCAACGTTCCCTTAATTGCCTTATCCGAATTATTTTTCAGATAAAAATTAAGGTTTTTAGCATCCTCTGTATCGCCAGCTACAATTTCAATGGCAGGATTCAGGCATACGTGAACAGGTTGCCACCAAGTCATGTCGCCTTGTTTGAGTTGGGCAAAAAAAGTGCGGTTTCCACCTTCGCCGTTAAGTTTAAGTTGCAATTGCGAACCATTGATTTTATGTTCAGTAACAATGGATTGTGGGTCGTTCAACGCCACAATATTAGCTTTAAAATCAATTGTTTTTGTTTCAGCAAAAGCAGCATTTATCTCTTGAGGCGCAACA